>Ga0326727_10026239_pt1 | contig 10830 bp, 10 predicted proteins | sample MB2enrmetagenome_FD_207643 | JGI IMG/M metagenome (GOLD analysis project Ga0326727, IMG submission 207643) | Lab enriched peat soil microbial communities from McLean, Ithaca, NY, United States - MB29MY | ecosystem: Environmental > Terrestrial > Soil > Wetlands > Peat | place: USA: New York... | reverse complement strand
TAGACGACGCCGGGTTGGGCTTCAGAGTTCATGGGTCTTGGCGATCTGTGGGCAGCGGGTTGGTGAGCGCGTGCTTGCGAGCGAGGGTGCGGGAGGGGCAGGCGTCGTAGCTGCAGACCTCGCGACCGGCGAGGGTGTGCAGGATTTCCTTGCGGGCGTCGTTGAGCGGCTCGAGCTGGAGAACTTCGCGGCGGAGGTTGCCGAGTTCCGCGAGCCAGTCGCCAGCGTCGAGGGGCAGGAGGGCGTTGATCTCCTTGCGCAGGCGCTGGGCGAGGGCGGGCGAGTGGCCCGCGGTGGAGATGGCGATCTGTAAATCCCCACGGCGCACTACCGATGGAAAATAGAAGTCGCAGAAGGGCGGATCGTCGACGGCGTTGATGAGGACGCCGGAGGATTCGGCTTCGGCGAAGACGGCGCGATTGACCGCGGGAACATTGGTTGCGGCGACGGCGATGAACTGCCCGGCGAGGTCGCCGGATATGTAACTGCGAGAGTGCCATGTTATTTCGCCGGAGGCGGCCATTTCCTGGATGCGCGGGCTGGCGTGGGGCGCGATGACGGTGACGGCGGCGCTGGCGGCGAGGAGGGACTCGATCTTCGATTCGGCGAGATGGCCCGCGCCGATGACGATGCAGGGGCGGCCGGTGAGCTTGAGGAAGATGGGGAAGAGGGACATGGGCGTCTTCAGTTAGTCGGCACTTGACGACTCTTTGTACATTCTGTGTTTGAGAGATAGGCCAGCGCTTTCAACCGCTGCTGCAGCCCGATCCAAGAACATCCGGCCCTCTTCATCTGGCTCATGCTGAAAGAAAATCTCAATCGACGGCCACTGTCCGCGTGAGTTCGGGAATTTCGTATACATCTCTCCGCTTTCAAAAAACCGTAGATATGCGTTGAGCTTGTCTTGCAAGACGTACTGATGATGCAACGAACCATCCCACTCCAGATGGTCGCTGATGACTAATGAAACCGTACCATCGGGGGCAGTAGCGACAATGTCGATTGTGTCTGGCTCGTCGACGGCCATAGGCAAGCTTACTCTCCTGGCGCGTGGCGGCCGGCGGCGACGGGCGGGGGGTCGCGTTCTACTGGAGCGGGAGGAGCGGAGCCGAAGGTGCCGGCGAGTTGGGCGCGGAGCGAATCGTCGTCGTGGCGGGCGAAGTAGGCGCGCAGGTCTTCGCCGGGCTGGCGTGCGGCGAGGTAGGCGCGCAGCAGGCGCTCGATGGCTTCGGGGCAGTCTTCGGCGGCGGCGCGGTAGCCGATCTGGCGGGCGATGGCGGCGTACTTGCCGACGGCCCCGCCGACGCAGAAGTAGAAGGCGTCGACCATCTTGCCATCCTTCTTGATCTTCTTGCCTTCGAGGCCGATGTCGGCGATCCAGCTCTGGCCGCAGGAGTTGGTGCAGCCGGTGACGTGGAGCTTGATCTGCTGGTCGAAGCCGGGCAGGCGGTCTTCCATCTCGCTGGTGAGCCATTTGGAGAAGGCCTTGGTCTCGGCGATGGCGAGCTTGCAGAACTCGGTGCCGGTGCAGGCGATGGCGCCGCGCCAGAAAGGCGTGACCTCGACGTGCAGGCCGATCTGGCCGAGGGCGTGGACCAGGTCGCGAGTGCGGGCGTTGGGCACATTGACGAGCAGGATGTTCTGCATGATGGTGGCGCGGAGTTGGCCATCGCCAAACTGCTCGGCGAGATCGGCGAGCTGGATGAGCTGGTCGCCGGAGAGGCGTCCGCCCATGACGCTGGCGCCGACGGCGGAGAGGCCGGGCTGGAGTTGGGGAGTGACGCCGATGTGATCGCGGTAGACGTCGTCGGGGACGATGTCAGCGTCGATGGGAGATGGATCCAATTTGTAACCTAGTTTGGCTTCGATGGCCTCGAGCATGGTCTCGGCGGTCCAGCCATGACGCATGAAGAGGTACTTGATGCGGGCGCGGGTGCGGTTCTCGCGGAGTTCGGCCTGCTCCTTGAAGATGCGGAGGACGGCCTCGACGACGGCGTAGGCCTTGTCCTGGGGGATGAAGGCGGGGATGCGCACGCCGATGTGAGGCTCGGTGGAGAGGCCGCCGCCGACGCGCAGGGTGTAGCCGACCTCTTCGAGGCCGTTCACCTCGCGCTTGATGGCGGTGAGGGCGACGTCGTTGATCTCCGGGTAGGAGCACCAGAGCGGGCAGCCGGTTGCTGTGATTTTGAACTTGCGCGGCAGGTTGTAGAACTCGGGATTGGCGGTGAGGCCATGGGCGATTTCGAGGGCCAGGGGGCTGGCGTCAATCAGCTCATGCCCGGCTGGTCCATGGGGAAGCAGTCCGGCCAGAGGGCAGCCGGTGACGTTGCGGACGACGTCTCCGCAGGCACCCTTGGGGCTGAGGCCGATCTGGGTGAGGGCGTCGACGATCTCCGGCATGGACTCGATGGTGAGCCAGTGGAGCTGGATGTTCTGCCGGGTGGTGATATCGGCGAGGTTGCGCGCGTATTTTTTGGTGAGGTCGCCGATGACACGGAGCTGGTGCGAGGTGAGCAGGCCGTTGGGCAGGCCGATGCGCATCATGAAGTATTCGGTGGATTTGCCCACGCCATCCTTGCCTCCGGTGACGCCGACGCCGTCGCCCTGGGTGTAGACGCCCCACCACTTGAAGTAGAACTCGGCCCACTCGGGGATGACGGCGGCGCGGCCCTCGCGGGCGAACTGGCGGACCTCGTCGAAGGCCTCCCAGGGGTTCTTGGCGAGTTTGAGGCGCTCGGCTTTCTGGGCCTTGGTCTCCTTGGCGGGTGGGGACGGCGGCGGCATGGTGGCGAGATCGGTCATGGAGTCCTGAATTCGTTTGGGGTTGGGTGCTGGGTTTGAGGCTGGCGATCAAAATGAAAATCGCCCACTGGATGGGTGGGCGCTCGGGCTTGTCTGGGCTTCGTGGAAGGCGATCTCTACGAGGCGGGACAGGGGCGGCGCGCAGCCCGGCAACAACAGGGCGGACAGCAGACGCACGGAGCTGAAGAGCACAGCCTCATTGACTAACAGCGTAAACGGCACGTGCAGTTGCGTCAAGGTCGTGCAGCGACCGACTCAGGCTTTATGTAGACAACCATGATCACGGCGCCAACGACCCTCCCAGACTCAGGATGGTGATTGCAATGTCGAAAGATGCCGGCTACCCGTTGCCCCTTTCGCTGATGTCTCAGAACCTCTTCCGCGGTATGATCGGGCAGAAATCCGAGTTGTCTTCCTTCCTCGGTAAACACCATGAGTGCATGATCGCTGAATTCGTTATTTTCATCGTGTACGAACCTCAGGCTATCGAATGGCTTGCATCTACGTATCTCTGCCGTCCGGCTTGTTCGATCCTTGTTGCGATGTGACACGCCGGCGATCTTTACGTAAAAATGTTTGTCGACCGTGGCAGCAATGCTCTTCTCAAATATCCGCTCGAATTCCTCGTCGGAGATACGTATCTCATTGCGTCCGACGTTCGCGCTCATCCCCTTAGCAGGCAGATTTATCGAGGCATAAGGTTGCTGTGTATTCGTACGACCATAAATGCTAATCGCCACTATCGCGAAAAGAGTCGCGGCAACAACTACGCACATGAGCACGGGGTCCATGCGCGGAAGTCTAACACCGACTCTCTCAGTCGGCTTCGGCGAGGGACATGCGGTGACGGACGTCGGAGCCGCGCAGCCAGAAGATGACGTCTTCGGCGATGATCGCCCGAGAGGGGGTAGCGTTTCGGCTTGACGAACTGGACCGCAGGTCCTTCGACTGCGTTTGGCGCAAGATGCGCGCCAAACTCCGCTCAGGATGACAATGCAATCGATGAAACTTTGAGATACGCCATGCTAGTCGGCTTCGGCGAGGGACATGCGGTGACGCACGTCGGAGCCGCGCAGCCAGAAGATGACGTCTTCGGCGATGTTGGTGGCGTGGTCGGCGGCGCGTTCGAGGTTGCGCGAGATGAGGATGGCGGTGAGCGCCTGCTCGCTGACCATGGAGTGCTGCTGCATGGTCTCGACCAGCTCCTCCTGCACCGAGCGGTTCATGTCGTCGATCTCGTCGTCCATGGAGAGGACGGTGTCGGCCATCTTGGCGTCGGCCTCAAGCAGCGCCTGGATGGCGGTGCGGATCATGACGCCGGTCTTCTCGCCCATCTCGTGGATATCGACGGGGAGGGAGATCTCGGGGGCGTCCTTCATCTTCTGGGCGCGCTCGGCGATGTTGGCGGCCTGGTCGCCGATGCGCTCCAGGTCGCCGTTGATCTTGATGACGGAGAGGATGAAGCGCAGGTCGATGGCCATGGGCTGCTCCTTGGCGAGCAGCTCGTAGGCCATCTCGTCGACGGTGGTCTCGGCGGCGTTGATGGCCTCCTCGATTTCGAGCACGTGGTCGCAGAGCGCCATGTCCCGCTCCAGGTAGGCCTCGACGGAGAACTCCAGGGCCTGTTGCGAGAGCGCGGCCATAGCCAGCAGCTTGTCCTTGAGCTGGGCCAATTGCTGATGAAAGTTGATCCGCGGCATCGCTTTGTCTCCCTTACGGCGTAATTCACCGTGCTCTCTATTTTGATGCAGTATCCGGGCAATAGTATGAATATGCGCCGGGAGTAGCCGCGAAGATACCACCATTTGGGGCCAGGCGAGCGCAGGTTCCGCAATCGGGAAGGCGATTAGGTCCCGAAGACGGCGTGGATGTAGTTGCCGTAGCCGACGATGATGGTGGAGCCGACCAACAGCAGCAGGCCGCAGGTGACCAGCAGCTTGGTGCGCGTACTGGTGCCGTGCCACTCCTTGAGCACCAGGCCCCAGAGCGTGGCGAAGATGATGATCGAGGCCATGTGCAGGGTCCAGGAGGAGAAGTCGTACTTGCCCATCTTGGTCTGGCCCATGGAGTAGAAGAAGAACTGGAAGTACCAGATGACGCCGGCCATGGCGGCGAACACATAGTTCATGAAGAGGGTGTAGGGGGCGAGCCGGTCGTAGGTGGAGGCGTCGAGCGGGTCGAAGTCGACCAGGGTGTCGCCGGAGGTGGCGGCGGCGCGCATGGGGTTGATTCCGGGCTCGCCGGCGAACTGGCGGATGGAGCCGTTCTGGAAGATCAGAATCATCGACCAGATGAAGTTGGTGAGGAAGCCTCCCCAGAGGACGACGATGAGGATGGGAAGGTTCTTGAGGACGAGGCGGCTGGAGAGGCCGGCGGCGATGAGCTGGGTTTGGGTGAGGTCGCCGATCGGCTTTCCGGCATCCAGGCCAAAGGCGAAGAAGGAGCTCATCAAACCGGCGAGGATGGCGATGGCGATGCCCTTGCCGAAGTCGTAGTCGCGCTCGCCGGCTTCAAGCTTCTCTTCGGGGGTGATCTCTTTCTCCTTGGAGTAGCCGGCGGCGCCGTTGACCGCGACCCCAACGACGCAGACGACGACGCCGAAGAGGATGATCTGGCCGGAGGTCTGGTGGAACAGGGTCATGATCTGGCCGTGGAAGATGGGCGGCACGATGGTGCCGAAGAAGGCGCAGAGGCCGAGCGCGATGGCGTAGCCGAGGGCGATGCCGAGGTAGCGGATGGCGAGGCCGAAGGTGATGCCGCCGACCCCCCAAAGCACACCGAAGAGGAAGGCGTACTGGACGTCGCGCGGATTGCTGAGGTAGACCGCGTGGAGGATGCCATACGCGTTGGGGATGAAGATCCAGGCCAGCAGCGACGGCGCAACGATCCAGGCAGCGAAGCCCTGAATGATCCAGTAGACCTCCCACGACCAGCGCTTGATCTGGCGGAAGGGGATGAAGTTGGTGGCGGAGCAGAAGCCGCCGATCCAGTGGAAGATGACGCCAAGAAACGGATTCGGTCCCAAGATGCCTCGCTGCAACAAAGAGTGTGAACGAACGCGTACCAATCGTACCTGAGATGGATTCTATTGTGGAAATAGAATCTCTATTGGACTAAGGTGGAGAGGATCGCGTTCGAGGGGTAAAAAGGTTGCGAGTTTCGCTGTTTATCACCTGTTATAACGACACGCTGTTTCCGGAGACGGGCAAGGCGGTGGTGCGGGTGCTGGAGCGGCTGGGGCATACGGTCGAATTTCCGGCGGGGCAGACATGCTGCGGGCAGATGCATTGGAATACCGGCTACCAGGATGAGGCGATGCCTCTGCTGCGGCGGTTTGTGGAGCAGTTCCGCAACGCCGAGGCGGTGGTGAGCCCATCGACCAGCTGCGTGGCGATGATGCATGACCACTATCCGCTGATGGCGGAGCGGCTGAAGGACGAGAAGTTGAAGGCGGAGGTGGCCGCGCTGCTGCCGCGGGTGTGGGAGTTTTCGCAGTTCCTGACCAAGAAGCTGGGGCTGGAGGATGTGGGCGCGTACTATCCGCATCGCGTCACCTACCATGCCAGCTGCCATGGGCTGCGTAGCCTGCATCTGGGCGATGGGCCGCAGCGGCTGCTGAGGGCGGTGAAGGGGATCGACCTGGTGGAGATTGAGAACCTGGAGCAGTGCTGCGGGTTTGGCGGGACGTTCGCGATCAAGAACGCGGAGGTCTCGAGTGCGATGCTATCGGAGAAGGTGCGAGGCGTGCTGAACACCCGCGCCGAAGCGGTGACGGGTTGCGACAACAGCTGCCTGATGCATATTGGGGGCGCGTTGCACCGCGAGCGGACAGGGGTGCGGCCGGTGCACTTGGCGGAGATTCTGGCGAGCGAAGAAGGCGGGGCGCGATGAGCGAGGCTTTGGATCCGAGGACGGCGCCGAAGTTTCAGGTTGCGGCGAAGACGCTGCTGGGCGACTCGCAACTGCGCAAGAACGTGCGTCACGCGACCAAGGTGATCCAGACCAAGCGCGCCAAGGTGGTGAACGAGATGCCGGACTGGCAGGACCTGCGCGAGTCGGGCAAGCAGATTCGCCGGCACACGATGCGGCACCTGGACTTCTATCTGGAGCAGTTTGAGCGCAACTGCACGGCCGCCGGCGGACATGTCCACTGGGCGCGGGATGCGGAGGACGCGCGGCGGATTGTGGTGGAGCTGGTGAAGGCGAGCGGCGCGGAGGGCGGGAGCGCCAAGGAGGTCATCAAGATCAAGTCGATGACCACCGAGGAGATCCAGCTGAACAAGGCGCTGGAGGCAGCGGGGATCCACGCGTATGAGACCGACCTGGCGGAGCTGATTATCCAATTGGGGCATGACCAGCCGTCACACATTGTGGTGCCGGCGCTGCATAAGAACAGGTCGCAGATTCGCGAGATCTTTGAGCGCGAGATGAAGCTGCCGGGCACGGATTTCTCCAAGCTGGGCGGGACGCCGCAGGACCTGGCGGATGCGGCGCGGCGGTTTCTGCGGGAGAAGTTTCTACGGGTGAAGACGGCGGTGAGCGGCGCGAACTTTCTGGTCGCGGAGACCGGCAGCGTGTGCATCGTGGAGAGCGAGGGCAATGGCAGGATGTGCCTGACGCTGCCGGAGACGCTGATCTCGGTGGCCGGGATCGACAAGGTGATTCCGAGGTTTGAGGACCTGGAAGTGATGCTGCAACTGCTGCCACGCAGCGCGACCGGCGAGCGGATGAATCCGTATAACTCGATCTGGACGGGGGTCGATCCGGCCAGGGCAGATGGGCCGCGCACGTTCCACGTGGTGCTGATGGACAATGCGCGGACGGAGATCCTGGCGGATGAGGAGTCGCGGCAGACGCTGAACTGCATCCGCTGCGGGGCGTGCCAGAATGCGTGCCCCGTGTATCAGCAGACCGGCGGGCATGCGTATGGCAGCGTGTATGCGGGGCCGATTGGGGCGATCCTGACGCCGCAGTTGATGGAGATGCACCATGCGCAGAGCCTGCCCTACGCGTCCAGCCTGTGCGGGGCGTGCTACGAGGTGTGCCCGGTGAAGATCAATATCCCAGAGGTGCTGATCCACCTGCGCAACAAGGTGGTGCGGCAGCAGTCGGCGGGGCTAAACATTCTGGGCAATCCCGAGGTGATGGCGCTGAAGGCGGTGGCACAGGTGTTTCGGAGTGAGACGGTGTTCCGCGCGTCGCAGAAGATGGGGCGGCTGGCGGAGCTGCCGCTGGCGCACAAGGATGGTCAGGGCGTGGGCTGGATCGACTGGCTGCCGGGGATGCTGGGCGGATGGACCCGGGTGCGCGACCTGCGGGTGATGCCGAAGCAGACCTTCCGGGAGTGGTTTGAGGAGCGCGCGGAGGATGCGCCTGGGCGGCGCGCCGTGGATGCGGAGAAGGGAGCCGATAATGGGCGCTGAGGCGGTTGCGGCAGGGGCGCGCGAGGAGGTGCTGCGGCGGATTCGCGCGGCGGTGCCGGATACGGCAAACGCGAATGAGGCGGCGGTTGGCGCGGAGTGGGAGGCGATTCCGCGGAACTATAAGCGGAGTGCGTCGCTGGGGCGCGAAGCGATACTGGAGCTGCTGGAGGACCGGCTGCGCGACTACGATGCTGCCGTGGTGCGGGTGAAGGTGGGCGAGGTGAGCGCGGCGATTGCGAAGGCTTTAACGGAGCGCGGCAAGCGGCGGCTGATTGTTCCGGCAGGACTGGCGGAGGCGCTGGGCGAGACGCTGCCGGAGGGGTTTGATTTTGTGGTTGACAAGGGCCAGACAGCGGCTGAGATCAATGAGTTCGAGGGCGTGGTGACGGCGTCGACGGTGGCGATTGCGGAGACGGGAACGATGGTGCTGCAGAATGTTCCCGGGCAGGGAAGGCGGGCGCCGACGCTGGTTCCGGACTATCATCTGTGCGTGGTGCGGGCGGCGGATGTGGTGGAGACGGTGCCGGAGGCGCTGGCACGGCTGGCGGGGACGGCGCGGCTGGCGACCACGTTTGTGTCGGGGCCGTCGGCAACCTCGGATATCGAGATGACGCGCATTAAAGGGGTGCATGGGCCGCGGTTTTTGGATGTGGTCCTGGTGGGGTAGCGCAGGCGCGCGTTCTTCCAAAAAATTGTTCCCAAGTAAACGCTAAAGTATTGGCAATTTGGAGTACTATTGGCGGAGCGGTTTCAATACAGAGTATATTTCCAGTTGAAGTTTTGAGGGGTTTTCCATGGGCATCGACGGAGCAGGGGCCGGCGCGCGGGCGACGGAGAAGGTATTTGCGGCGTTAGACGGCTTCCGGATTGAGGTCCCGTCATGGGGCTTCGCCAACACCGGGACGCGGTTCGGCAAGTTTTCGCAGGCGGGCGCCGCGACCACGCTGGAAGAGAAGTTTGCCGATGCGTCCGAGGTGAACAAGCTGACCGGCGCGAGTCCGACGGTGGCGCTGCATGTGTTGTGGGACCTGCCCAACGGCAAGGGCGACGTGCCGGAGTTGCAGCGGCTGGAGAAGAAGTATGGGGTGAAGTCGGGGTCGATCAACCCGAACCTGTTCCAGGCGCAGGAGTATAAGTACGGGTCGATTGCCAATCCGAGCGCGGAGATTCGCGGCAATGCGCTGGCGCACCTGCTGGATTCGGTGGAGATTGGGCGCGCGCTGGGATCGAAGGACGTTTCGATCTGGCTGGCGGATGGATCGAACTATCCAGGCACGCAGTCGATGCAAAAGCGCATTGAGTGGCTGGAACATGCGCTGGCTGCGACCCATGCGGCGTTAGGCGACCAGCAGCGGATGCTGGTGGAGTACAAGCCGTTTGAGCCGGCCTTCTACCACACCGACATCGCGGACTGGGGCATGGCGTTGTCGCTGGCGCGCGCGGCCGGGCCCAAAGCCAAGGTGCTGGTCGACACCGGACACCACCTGCAGGGCACCAACATCGAGCAGATTGTGACCTGGCTGCTGCACCTGGATGCGCTTGGCGGCTTCCACTTTAACGATCGCAAGTTCGCTGACGACGATCTGACCCTGGGATCGATCGATCCGTACCAGCTGTTCCGCATCTTCCATGAGATCCTGTCCAGCGACTCGCCGGCGGTGGCGGGGATTGCGTACATGATCGACCAGAGCCACAACCTGAAGGGCAAGGTGGAGGCGATGGTGCAGTCGGTGGTGACGGCGCAGGAGCTGTTTGCCAAGGCCGCGCTGGTGGACCATGAGGCGCTCGCCAAGCTGCAAACGTCGTGCGATCTGGTGGCGGCGGAGCAGTTGTTCCGTGGGGCGTTCTGGACCGATGTGCGGCCGGCGGTGAAGGAGTGGCGCGAGGCACGCAAGCTGCCCGCGGAGCCTCTGGATGCGCTGAAGCAGAGCGGCTACGTGGAGAAGATCAGCCAGCAGCGCGGAGCCAAGAACGCGAACAGCGTCAGCAGCTACGCGTAGGGCAGGGAACAGGGAGCAGGGAGTGGGGATCAGGGCCGGGCTGCGAGGTTGTGCAGTTCGGCCTTTCTGCTGGCTGTAACGGCAGCTTCCAACTGTACCCAAAGTGGGTATAATCAGTCGAGAGCATGAGTGCCGATGAAAAAGCAGAATGCGACCAAACGGAATCAGTTCGCCGAACTGATGGAAGGCGTGGAGGCGATGGGGCTCCATCGCGAGAGAAAGGTCACGCTGCGCACGCATAGCGTGGCTGCCCCCGAGATTAAGCTGTCTCCCGGGGCGGAGTTCTTCGTTGCCGCTCGTGAGAAGTTTAACGTCTCTCGTGCGGTGTGGGCCAACATGCTGCGAGTCAGCCCACGCACGGTAGAGAAGTGGGAGCAAGGCGGGCAGGCCAGCCCGGTTGCGGCTACGTTTGTTGAACTGGTGACGCAGTATCCGGACACCATCGAACGCTTACAGACGCTTCCCCGGCGTGTGTCGCGCCCACCCCAAAGAATCCGAGTGGTGAGTGCCGGTCGGAATGCTGCCTCCCAGCCCGCCGAGCGAACCGGCAAGCGCGGGTCTTCACTGAAAAGGTCGGCAAAGGTTGGCTGAGAAGAAGTGAGCCG
>Ga0326727_10026238_pt1 | contig 10831 bp, 6 predicted proteins | sample MB2enrmetagenome_FD_207643 | JGI IMG/M metagenome (GOLD analysis project Ga0326727, IMG submission 207643) | Lab enriched peat soil microbial communities from McLean, Ithaca, NY, United States - MB29MY | ecosystem: Environmental > Terrestrial > Soil > Wetlands > Peat | place: USA: New York... | reverse complement strand
CCGGATTTTCCGCGCGACCTCCAGGGCCTGAGCCGGCACATCCTCCGCTTCTGCCTGCACGGCCTGGCCCTTCCCGAAGCCATCCTTGGAGCCGAATCATGATGCTGTTCCCGCCCGCCGAGGTCGCCCGGCCCAACCCGGACCCCGCTCCGCCCCAGCCCGCCGCCTTCGACCTGGCCGGCGCCCTGGCCCGGGCCAAGGCCGAGAATCCCCTGCTCAAGGCGGCCCGGGCGGCGGTGGAGGAACGCCGGGGCCTGATCACCGCCACCCGCGCCGACGCCCTGCCGCAGGTGAACGTCAACGGCAGCTTCACCCGCCTGCGCGACGACAGCATGATCCTGGGCAGCACCGGCCAGGCCCTGGCCGCCTTCGGCCTGACCCCCGATGAGCTGACGGCGCCCTCCAACGTCTATTCCACCCAGGCCACCCTGTCCCAGCCGCTGTTCTACTGGGGCAAGCTGGGCACCGCGATCCAGGTGGCCAAGATGGGCGAGGTGGAGGCCGGCTACGCCTACACCACCTCGGAACTGGATACCCTGCACGGCGTGGCCAAGGCCTACATCGGCGTGCTGGCGACCCAGGCCGACCTGGAGGTGACCCAGGTCCGGCTCCAGGCCGCCGAGCAGTTCAAGGCCGACGTGGCCGCCAAGCTGGAGGTCCAGAGCGCCACCCGGCTGGACGTGCTGCGGGCGGAAAGCGAATACCTGGGCGTCATCCCGGAGAACCTCCAGGCGGAGGCGGACTACAAGCGGGCGGTGGAGGCCCTGGACAGCCAGCTCAACCTGGATCCGCGCACGCCCCTGCGCCTGGCCGATCCCGGCGCGCCCGAGACGGACGCCCTGCCGGCGCCCGCGGACCGCAGCGAGATCCTCCAGTTCCGCCAGCAGGAGCAGATGTACCAGGCCAACGACCGCATCCTCGAGGCCGACCTGCGGCCCAAGCTGGACTTCAACGCCTCCTACGGCTACCAGACCAGCAGCAGCTCCGACCTGGGCCACCAGCCCTACGACACCTGGCAGGTGAACCTCACCCTGAAGGTCCCGCTGTTCGACGGCCTACGCAGCTCCGGCAAGCGGGCCCAGAACCGCGCCCAGCTGGAGCAGGTCACCGAGGCGCGGGTGGACAAGGAGCGCAACGTGGCCATGGAGCTGAACACCTCCCGGCGCGAGCTGACCAAGGCGGTGGCCCTCAGCCAGGCCGCGGACCAGGCCTACAGCGCGGCCCTGGAGGCCCTGCGCACCAGCCGGGAAGCCTTCGACCAGGGCCTGATCACCTCCCTGGACCTGCTCCAGGCCGAACGCGAGGAGCGCAGCCGCTCCAGCCAGCAGCGCCGGGGCCATCTGGGGGTCTGGACCGCCCTGTTCGACTACCGCCGGGCCTGCGGCCTGCCTCCCCTCTGATGTTCCCGGACCGTACCGAGGTGCTTCGATGAACAAAGCTCAACTGACGACTTTCGCGGTCCTGGTCCTGCTGTTCGGCGGAGGCGCCATCGGCATGCACCGCTACCAGCGCAACCAGGAACTGGCCAGGCAGCGGGCCCGGAAGGAGGCCGGGCAGGTGCCGGTCACCCTGGTGGCGGTGGAGCAGCACGCCTTCCGCAACAGCATCCCGTTCACCGGCACGGTGCTGGCGGTGAACCGGGCCGAGCTGAAGGCGGAGGAGTCCGGCCGGGTCACCCGGGTCCAGGTGCAGGAGGGCGACCGGGTGGCGGCGGGCGCCCTGCTGGCGGCCCAGGAGGAGGAGGATCTGGGCCTGGCGGTGCGCGCCGCCCAGGCCCAGCTGGCCCAGGCCCAGGTCCAGGCCGAGCAGGCCAAGCGCGACAACGACCGGGCCCAGAACCTGCTGGAGAAGCGCAGCATCACCCGGCAGTCGGCCCAGCAGAGCCAGACCGCCTACGACGCCGCCGAGGCGGTGGTGAACGCGGCCGAGAGCAACCTGGGCCTGGCCCAGAGCCACCTGCGCAAGTCCCGGATCACCGCGCCGTTCGCCGGCGAGGTGGCGGAGCGGCTGGTGCAGCCGGGGGAGATGCTGGCCCCCGGCCAGTCGGCCTTCTGCCTGGTGGACAACCGCCGGCTGGAGATCCAGGCGGACCTGCCGGCTGAGACCCTGGGCCGGATCCAGACCGGCATGAAGGCGAGCTTCCGCATCGCCGGGTTCGACCAGCCGTTCGAGGCCACCCTCACCCAGATCAGCGGCTCGGTGCAGGCCGACGGCAGGACCCTGCGGGTTCGGCTGGAACTGGACAACCCCGGCGGCCGGCTCAAGAGCGGCCTGTTCGCCGAAGGGGAGATCCTGGCCGCCGGCGAGACCACCCGGCCGGCCCTGCCGTCGGCGGTGCTCACCACGGTGGGCCGGGACGCGGACGTGTTCCAGGCGGTGGACGGCGTCGCCCGGCACCAGCGCATCCTGGTGGGCCAGGACCAGGGCGGCTGGCGGCCGGTGGACGGCCTGCAGGTGGGGGCGAAGGTGGTGGCCCAGGGCAGCCACCTGGTGGCCGACGGCACGCCCCTGGCGGTGGCCGGCGCAAAGGCGGAGTGAACCATGTTCCTTTCCGATCTCTCCATTCGCCGGCCGGTGCTGACCACCTGCGTCATGCTGGCGCTGGTGGTGCTGGGCCTGTTCTCCATCCGCGGCCTTGGCCTGGACAACTTCCCCAAGGTGGACATCCCCTTCGTCACGGTCAGCGTCGCCTATCCCGGCGCCAGCCCGGACGCGGTGGAGCAGGACGTGGTCAAGAAGATCGAGGAGGCGGTCAACCCCATCGAGAAGGTGCGGGAGATCAGCTCCACCAGCCAGGAAGGCCTGGGCGTCGTCACCATCGAGTTCGACATCTCCCGGGACGGCGACCGCGCCCTGGACGACGTCCGCTCCAAGATCGGCCAGATCCGCCAGGACCTGCCGCAGACCATCAAGGAGCCCATCATCCAGAAGTTCGACCAGGCCCAGCTGCCGGACCTGTCGCTGGTGGTGCGGCCCGACGCCCAGCACGCCGGCATGAGCCCGGCCCAGGTCACCCGGATCGCCGACGAGTTCCTGAAGCGGCGCCTGGAGAACATCCCCGGCGTGGGCAAGGCCGAGGTGGTGGGCGGCTCCACCCGCGACATCCTGGTGCAGGTGGACCCCGGCAGGATGGAGGCGCTGGGCGTGACCCTGGACCAGGTCACCGGCGCCCTGGGCCAGGACACCCAGGCGGTGCCCAGCGGCAACCTGCTCACCCCCACCCGGGAGATCAGCGTGCGGGTGGACGCCAAGGCGCGCCGAGTCGACGACTTCAACCACGTCATCGTGGGCAACCAGAAGGGACGGCCCATCGAGCTGCAGGAAGTGGCCACGGTGGTGGACGGGATCAAGGAGAAGCGCACGCTGGCCCGGCTGGACGGGCAGGACGCGGTCGCCCTGGAGATCCAGAAGCAGATCGGCGGCAACACCGTAGAGATGGTGCAAAAGGTGGACCAGGCCCTGGCGCGCTTGCAGCCCGAGCTGAAGTCCCTGGGCGTCACCACCGCCAAGGCCAAGGACGGCTCCCAGTTCATCCGCGAGTCGGTGGACGACGTGGAGATGTCCATCCTCCTGGGCGGCGCCATCACCGTGCTGGTGGTGTTCTTCTTCCTCAAGAGCTGGCGCTCCACCATCATCACCAGCCTGACCCTGCCGGTGTCGGTGATCAGCACCTTCACCATCATGAAGGCCCTGGACTTCACCTTGAACACCATGACCCTCATGGCCCTGTCCCTGGCCATCGGCATCCTCATCGACGACGCCATCGTGGTGCGGGAGAACATCACCCGCCACGCCGAGATGGGCAAGGACCACGTGACCGCGGCCCGGGAGGGTACCGCCGAGATCGGCTCGGCGGTCATCGCCACCACCCTGTCCATCCTGGCGGTGTTCATCCCGGTCGCCTTCATGGGCGGCATCGTCGGCCGGTTCTTCTTCTCCTTCGGCATCGTGGTGGCCTTCGCCGTGGCGGTGTCGCTGTTCGTCAGCTTCACCCTGGACCCCATGCTCAGCGCCGCCTGGCCGGATCCCGAGCACGAAAAGGGCTACCAGGAGTCCCACCACGGCCACCGCCGGTTCGTCATGCGCGCCGTGGACTGGTTCAACGACCGGCTGGAGGCGTGGGAGGGCTGGTACCGCACCGCCATCCACTGGGCCCTGAACCACCGCTGGACGGTGCTGCTGGCCGGCCTGGGCAGCTTCGTCCTGGCCATGATGTTCATCGGCATGCTGGGCCAGGACTTCATGCCCGACTACGACCGCGGCGAGTTCATGGTGGGCTTCAAGGTGGACCCCAGCGCCAACCTGGAGGCCACCAAGGCCAAGGCCATGGAGCTGGAGCGGATCCTCCGCACCCGCCCGGACGGCCGGCCCAATTCCGAGGTCAGCCGCGTCTACACCACCATCGGCACCGGCCTCACCGGCACCATCACCCAGGGCGAGATCTACGTGAAGCTGGCCGACCGCCACCGGCGCGGCATGATCCCCATCCGCCGGGAGATGCGCGAGCGCTTCAGCCACGTGCCGGGGGTGGAGACCGACCTCTCCGCGGTCAACGACTTCGGCGAGAACAAGCTGATCAACCTGGCCGTCATGAGCACCGACCGGCGCCTGGTGGAACAGGCCGAGTCGGTGCTGCTGGCCGCCCTGCGCGGGGTGGACGGGGTGGTGGACGTGAGCAGCAGCCGGGACCAGGGCAAGCCGGAAGTGCGCCTGGCGGTGGACCGCAGGGCCGCCTCCGACCAGGGGGTCTCGCCCGCGGCGGTGGCCGACCTGGTGCGGCCGATGGTGGACGGGGTGGACGTGGCCAAATACGAGGACAAGGACACCGGCGAGCAGTACGACGTCACCGTGCGCCTGGCCGACCAGGGCCGGGCCCGGTCCGCCCAGCTGGAGACCATGACCGTCGGCTCCACCAAGAAGGACGCCCAGGACCGCAACCTCCTGGTCAAGCTCAGCAACGTGGCCCGGTTCGAGGAAACCACCGCCCCGGCCAAGCTGGAGCGCCGGGCGCTCATGGCCCAGCTGCTGCTCACCGCCAACTGCGAGGGCCGGACCCTGCAGGAGACGGTGGACGACACCAACCGGCGCATCGAGGAGCTGAAGCGGGACGGCAAGCTGCCCCAGGGCATCCTGGTCGGCTGGGTGGGCTCGGCCCGGGACAACAAGGAGACCGCGGGCTACATGGGCAGCGCCCTGCTGCTGGCGGTGACCTTCATCTACCTGGTGCTGGCCAGCCAGTTCGAGAGCTTCAAGCTGCCCATCACCATCATGCTGTCGCTGCCCCTGTCCATGGTGGGCATGGTGGCCATGCTGCTGATCACCGGCGACAACATGAGCATGATGACCAGCATCGGCCTGATCCTGCTCATGGGCCTGGTGACCAAGAACGCCATCCTGCTGGTGGACCGGGCCCTGCAGAACATGCGCGAGCACGGCATGGAGCGGCGCGAGGCGCTGGCCGAGGCCGGCATCACCCGGCTGCGGCCGATCCTCATGACCAGCTTCGCCATGATCGGCGGCATGCTGCCCCTGTTCTTCGCCCTGGGCGCCGGCGCCCAGATCCGGGCGCCCATGGCCCGGGCGGTGGTGGGCGGCATCATCACCTCCACCCTGCTCACCCTGGTGGTGATTCCGGTGTTCTTCGACCTGCTGGACGGGTTCAGCTGGCGCGGGGCCTGGGCGTGGCTCACCGGACGGCGCCGGAGCGGCGCCCGCCTGCCGGGCGCAGCCGAGCTGGACTGATCCGACAGGGCGGCCTCTCCCATATTCTCCAAGTAAAGTTTTGGAAAAACCAAGCCGAAACATTGAGCATATGGGGAAGGTGTGCCATGGCCGTGAAGGTTTCCCGCATCGCCCTACCGCTCTGCATGCTGGCCTCGGGCTTGGCGGCTGGGCGCCTGGTCGCCCAGACCGCCCTGGTCCGGGCCACGGTTTCAGATACCCTGCCGCACTACATTCCGGGGGTGGCGATCCGGGGCGCCCTGGAAATCCCCATGACCGACTCCCTGAGCGACGTGGGCGAGGAGTGGAACCACGGCTACAAGAAACTGCAGCCGCGGGCGTCCCTGGTGTTCCTGCCCAAGCTGACGGCGGAAGCGGTGAAGGCGCTCCAGGACGGCACCTCCTCCCTGGTGCTCACCGCCCGGGAGATGACCGCGGACGAAGTGAAGGCGTTCCAGGCCAAGTACGGCTACCCGCCCATGCGCATCCCGGTGGTCATGGACGCCATCATCGTCTTCGTCAACCGGGCCAACCCGATCGCCGCCGTCAGCATGGCCCAGCTGGACGCCATCTACTCCAGGGACCGCAAGGGCGGCGCCCCGGCGCCGGCCCAGGTCTGGGGCGACCTTGGGGTCAAGGGCGAGCTGGCCAACCGGCCGATCAACGCCTATTCCCGGGCTGAAGGCACCGCCACCCGCACCGCCTTCGGCAGCCTGGTGCTCCTGGGCGGCCCCTACCGGCCGGGCGTCATCGACCGCCAGGACAACGAGTCCATGGCCGAAGCGGTCACCACCGACGCCGCCGGGATCGCCTTCGGCTCCATGACCTCCTGGTTCGCCACCAACAAGACCCTGCCGGTGGCGCCCTACCAGAGCAGCGAGGCCCGCTACCCCACCCAGGACATGGTCAGCACCAGCCAGTACCCCATGCAGCGCCTGTTCTTCGCTTACCTGAACCGGGCCCCGGGCAAGCCGGTGGAACCGGCCGCCGGCGAGGCGCTGCGCTACATCCTGTCCCAGGAAGGCCAGAACGTGGTGGCCGACGTGGGGCTGTTCCCGGCGCCGGCCGAGTTCGTGCTCAACGCCCTGAAGCACCTGTCAGATTAGCGCCAGCGCCCGGTAGGCCTGGAGGAAATCCCCCACCTGGGGCAGGATCTCCTGCTCCAGGTCCGGGTGGTAGGCCACCCAGGTGTCCTTGGCCGCCAGCCGGCGCACCGGGGCGTCCAGGTGGAAGAACAGCTCGTCGGCGATCCGGGCGGCCAGCTCGGCGCCGTAGCCCCAGCTCAGGCTGTCCTCGTGGGCCACCAGCACCCGGTGGGTCCTGCGCACCGACCGGGCCACGGCGTCCCAGTCGTACGGGTTCAGGCTGCGCAGGTCGAGGATCTCCACTTCCAGGCCTTCGGCTTCGGCCTGGCGGGCCGCCTGCAGGGCCCGATGCACGGTGCAGCCGTAGGTGATCACCGACAGGTCGCGGCCCTCGCGCACGGTGCGGGCCTTGCCGAACGGGATCATGAAGTCCGGGCCAGGCTCCTCGCCCTTGTTGTGGGCCTGGCGGTACAGGTGCTTGGGCTCCAGGAACAGCACCGGATCGTCGCAGCGGATGGCGGTGCGCAGCAGCCCGGCGGCGTCCACCGCCCGGGACGGGCAGACCACTCGCAGGCCGGGAATGTGGGTGAAGGTGCACTCGCCGCTCTGGCTGTGGCAGATGGCGCCGCCGGTGAGGTAGCCGCCGATGGGCACCCGCACCACCACCGGCGCCTTGAAGTGGCCGTCGCTGCGCCAGCGGATGCACGCCAGTTCGTCCCGGATCTGCAGCATGGCCGGCCAGATGTAGTCGAAGAACTGGATCTCCACCACCGGCTTGAACCCGCGCGCGGCCAGGCCGATGGCCCGGCCCAGGATGGTGGCCTCGGCCAGGGGCGCATTGAACACCCGGTGCGAGCCGAACTGCCGCTGCAGGCCGTGGGTGGCCTTGAACACCCCGCCCTTGCCCTTCACTTCCGCCAGCGCCGCTTGCCGGCTGGCGTCGGCCACGTCCTGGCCGAACAGCAGGATGGCCGGATCGGCCGCCATCTCCTGGCGCAGGGTGGCGTTGATGAGGTCGACCATGGTCTTGCCGTGGCCGTCAGGGTTGCCGGGCTGCCCAGCCTCGGTGTCGAAGGCGGCGCTGGTGGGATCCACCGTTTCGCTGTAGAGGTGGCGGGCGCCGCTGCCGGGCTCCGCCGGCGGGCCGGCAAGGGCCTCCTCCCACGCCAGGTCCACTTCCTCCTGGATCTCGGCCTTGAGCCGGTCCAGGCTGGCCGGGGTGAGGTCGCCCAGTTCCAGCAGCCGGGCGGGGTAGGTGGCCAGGGGATCGGTGCGGGCCTCCTGCTCCCGCTCGGCCGCTGTCTTGTAGGCCTGCTCATCGTCGGACAGGGAGTGGGAGTACGGCCGGCTGACCCGGGCCCGCACCAGGGCCGGCCCCCGGCGCGCCCGGGCGTGGGCCGTGGCCAGGGCGAGGGCGTCGTAGCTGGCGATGGGGTCGAGCCCGTCCACGTTGTCCAGCACCAGCAGGCCGTGCTCCTTCCAGCCGCCCAGCAGCGCCGCCACGTCGCCTCCGGGGTACTGCACCTCGGTCGGGACCGAGATGGCGTAGCCGTTGTCCTGGACCAGGAACACCACCGGCAGGCGCAGGTTCACGGCGCTGTTCAGGCTCTCCCAGAACTCCCCCTCGGCGGCGGTGCCGTCGCCCAGGCTGGCCAGCACCACTTCGTCCGGGCGCACCCCCAGGCGTTCCTGCAGGCCGCACGGGCCGGCCCGGAGCCCGGCTTCCGCGGCGCCCACCGCCTGCAGGCACTGGGACCCGGTGGGACTGGAGGTGGTGAAGATGTTCAGCCGGTGGTCGGACCAGTGGCTGGGCATCTGCCGGCCGCCGGTGGCCGGGTCCAGCCGGGAGCCCACCGAGCCGAGGAACATGTCCCGGGCGCTCACGCCCAGCCCGTAGGCCAGGGCGCGGTCCCGGTAGTAGAGGAAGAACCAGTCCTGGCCCGGGCGCAGGCACAGGGCCGCGGCGGCCTGGACCGCCTCATGTCCGGCGCCGTTGATCTGGAAGAACACCCGGTTCTGGCGCTTGCCGGCGATCTCCCGGTCGTCGATGCGGCGGGCGGCGTACATGGTGCGGAACAGGGCGATCCGCTGCTCCGCGCTCAGGCTCATGGTTTCCCTGCGGGCAGCCGCGTTCGCCAACACCATCCCCCTCCGCTCCGCCTGGCTCCGGCACCAAAGAAATGTATCATAACCGGATCACTCAACTTTGGCGGAACCGCGGAAGGCAAGGGAAAGCGGGCGGCACCGCCAGGGATGCCGCCCGCTCGCGAGGGTTGAAGGGATCACAATCCGCCGGTGTAGGCGGTCTCCCCGTGCAGGCCCTGGTCCAGGCCGGTCTCTTCCACGCCTTCGGCGACCTTGACCGGGGTGATCCGGTCGATCAGCCAAAGCATGCCGTAGGTGAAGGCGAAGGCCCACACCGAGGAGACCACCACCGCCACCACCTGCTTGAAGAAGAAGGTGGTGCCGCCGCCAGTAAGCAGGCCGTTGGTGACCACGTTGGGGTTCCAGCCCTTGTCGGCGAACAGGCCCAGGAACAGGATGCCGATGAAGCCGCCCACCCCGTGCACGCCCCAGACGTCCAGGGCGTCGTCCCAGCCCAGGCTGTTCTTGAGGGCCACGGCGTAGTAGCAGATCACGCCCGCCAGGATGCCGATGATGGCCGCGGTCATGGGGGAGACGTAGCCGGCGGCCGGGGTCACCGTGGCCAGGCCGGCCACGGCGCCGGTGAGCAGGCCCAGGAACTTGGGCTGCTTGGCGTTGGCCCATTCCACCACCAGCCAGGTGACGGCGGCGAAGGAGGCGGCCACGTCGGTGTTGATGAAGGCGGAGGTGGTCACGGAATCCACCTGGAACTCGCTGCCGGCGTTGAAGCCGTACCAACCGAACCAGAGCAGGCCGGTGCCCAGGGCCACCAGCGGGATGCTGTGCGGGATGGTGTCCACCACCTTGCGCTTGCCCACGTAGAGCACCGAGGCCAGGGCGGCCAGGCCGGCGGTGTTGTGCACCACGATGCCGCCGGCGAAGTCCAGCACACCCCAGTGGGCCAGGATGCCGTCGGGATGCCAGACCATGTGGCAGAACGGGAAGTAGACGAAGATCAGCCAGGCGGTGAGGAACCACATGTAGGCCTTGAACGTGACCCGGTTGGCGAAGGCGCCGGTGATCAGGGCCGGGGTGATGATGGCGAACATCATCTGGTAGGCCACGTGCACGAAGGTGGGGATGCCCAGGGCGGCGTTGCCCTGGTAGAGGCTGTGCAGGTCGATCCCGCGCAGGCAGAAGTAGGTGAACGGATTGCCGATGATGCCGCCGACCGTGGGGCCGAAGCTCATGGAGTAGCCGAACAGGAACCACAGCACGGTGGTCCAGCCCATGGACACGAAGCTCTGGATCATGATGCCCAGCACGTTCTTGCGGGACACCAGTCCGCCGTAGAAGAAGGCGAGGCCGGGCGTCATGAGCATGACCAGGCTGGTGCACAGGATCATGAATCCGGTGTTGCCGGTGTTGATCTGGGGCAGCAAGGTTACCTCCTTGGAAAATGGGGTTGGAATGGGTGGAATGGGTTCGGCCCGGGGCATGCCTTCGGCCGGGCCAGGCAGGCTGACCAGGGCGGCCTGCAGGGGGAGAGCCATCCCGTCTGCCTGCCGCCGGTATAAAGAAAAATAAAGATCGCGTAAAAAAAATATAACAACAGCCGTGGCCAGGCTCGGGAATCTGCTGTCGCCGGGTGCAAACGTGATTTAGGTCATTGTTGGCAAAGCCCTGCAGATATCAGAAAAATGGATAAAAACGGCCAAATATTGGTCATCCGAAGGTCGATTTGCCGCATGTCGGAGTTGAATTGATCTAATTTGAGCGTGAAATAGAATAAATTCTTGCGATCGCGCTACGGGAAGCGATCCAGCCGGGTGATCTCCAGGTAGGTGTCCAGGGGGTCCACCAGGACCTGGCCGGGCCGGTCCCGGTCCAGCAGGTAGGTGTGGTCGTCGGCGCTCCGGACCGGCTCGCCCAGGGGGTCG
>Ga0326727_10026237_pt1 | contig 10831 bp, 7 predicted proteins | sample MB2enrmetagenome_FD_207643 | JGI IMG/M metagenome (GOLD analysis project Ga0326727, IMG submission 207643) | Lab enriched peat soil microbial communities from McLean, Ithaca, NY, United States - MB29MY | ecosystem: Environmental > Terrestrial > Soil > Wetlands > Peat | place: USA: New York... | reverse complement strand
AGGTAAATCGCGACCTGCCCGGAACGATTTTTGAGTTGAATGCCCCCGCCAACGCCAAACACGTCAAGATGAATTAAAGGGCATTCCCGCTTGCAAGTCACGCTGCCTTGCTGTCGATTTTGCCCCCCTGCCGAATCCGCTCGAGCTTTTTCAGAAACTCTTCACGCGCGATCTTCCTCTGGTCGGCGGTGCGGACCTTGTCCGTGACGTGCCGCTGTCCCTTCATTTCCGAATTCAAAACGGCTTGAATCCAGCCACCAAGTTGTTTCGAAATGCTTTCTGTCCGCTCCTTCACATTCCGGATTCCGGATTCCAGATTCCGAAAGGCCGCCATTCTTTCCAGCATACACAGCATCGAACGGACTTCCCCCGTTGACCCGCGGGCAATATAAAGAAATGTCAGCAATTCGGGGTTCGTGCCCCGGTCGAAGCCTTCAGCAATGTTGTTGGAGACAGAAACCGCCGCGCGCTCGATCTGATCTCTTAAGCTGTAACGTCCCTAGAACTCCAGCGCCTCGGTCATCTCATAGGTGCGAACAGCTCGATCAATAGCAAGCTGCCACACCGGCAACTCCTCGAAACGCTGGTATTTCATGGCGTTCTCCTTTGGAAAAGCATTTTACAAATCCCGCAAACACGGGTCTGCCCTCGTGAATTTGGCAGTTGCAATTCGCGCTTAGAAACAACGCGCACGCAATCCGCTATCGGGGTGTGTAATCCGGCCATTGGAATTTGGTGTTCAGAATCCGGCTCCGCAGTTCGGAATTCGGAATCCAGAATCCGGGATCCACCGCAGCAAGCGTAGCGCGATCTGATTCCCCAATCCCAGCTACGCTTGCTCGACCACCATTTGCCGTTTCCCGCGGGCCTTCATCACTACAAAACAGGTGGCACGGATTAATCACCCCTTCCGCTTCGCCTGGTCGGCCACGGCCTGCGCTGCGCGGGCTACGGCCTCCGGGTCCCCCAGGTAATAGTGGCGCAGGGGCTTCAGATCGTCGTTCAGTTCGTAAACCAGGGGGATTCCGGTAGGAATATTCAATCCCACAATATCCGCTTCGGAGACATTATCCAAATACATCACCAGTCCGCGCAGGCTGTTACCGTGCGCAGCAATCACCACCCGCTTGCCCGACCGCACTACGGGGGCGATAGTGTCATGCCAATACGGCAGCGTGCGGGCTACGGTATCCTTAAGGCACTCGGCCAGCGGCAGCTCCCTGGCGCTCAATCCCGCATATCGGGGGTCCTTGCCCGGGTACCGATCGTCTTCAGGCGTGAGCGACGGCGGTTGGATGTCGTAGCTTCGCCGCCAGATTTTTACCTGCGCCTCACCGTACTTCTCCGCGGTTTGCGCCTTGTTCAAACCTTGCAACGCGCCGTAGTGGCGTTCGTTCAGCCGCCACGTATTGTGAATCGGGATATACATCTGGTCCATCTCTTCCAACGCCACCCACAGGGTTTTGATAGCCCGCTTCAGCACTGAGGTATAGGCCACGTCGAAAACGAAGCCGTCTTTGCGAAGCTGGCGCCCGCCGTCCGCAGCTTCCTGAAGACCCTTTTCGCTAAGTCCGACGTCCGTCCAGCCAGTGAAAAGATTTTCCTTGTTCCAAACACTTTCTCCGTGCCGCAATAATACAAGCTTAAACATGAATTCCTCTCCTTCTCGGGTTAGTCACTACTAAAATTTGAGCCCATTATTATATTCGGAATCAGACGGCGTGGGCGACGAGTAAATGGCGAATGGCGGATTATGAGTCAAGGTTCACCCAGCAAAAAGGTATTGCGCAGGGACGCTCGACAGGTATAAGCTGCGTGGCGTTTAGGACCCCAAGGGAAATCCAGCACATTACCGTAGCGACGCGGGTTTGAGGAAGCCGGCTACCTCTCACCTTTGCACAAGTAGGACGGAATTCCTGTTCCCAACCGCGCGCCATTTGAGAATGGAGGATTGCAAACATGCCACAAATCCAAGGATCTCTCAAACTCAGTTCGAACCTTCAGCAACTTCAATCGGGCGTTCTTAAGGTCATTACAGCGAAAACGTCCCAGGTTGATCCCACCAAGATTGTGACAATGTACAGCAAAGGTGTTCTGATCAACGAGAAATTGATCAATGACCCTGTACTGGCAGGTTTCAGCCAGCAGGTTACCTCGCAGCTCAACGACGCCAAGACGCTCATGAATCGATTGGGCTACACGGATGTCACCAAGGCGCCGGCCATCAGCGTGAACCTCGGCTCCCTCAAAGTGGTGCCGGGACAACTGAAAGTCTCCAGTATCATCGTTGTTCACCCCCTGCCGATTTCATCCGTCAAAACCGTTGAGGCTACGACGGTCGCGGCGAAGCCTTTGGATCTGGTCGCCAAGCCCGGCTTGATTGTAGCCAAGCCAGGCGTTACCGAACCGCTGCTACCTAAACCTGCCCCCCCGGCCGGAGGTTCCCCGGGCTTCTCGCCGGTTTCGTGGCTGGTCAACGAAGCGGTCATCATTGCCTCCAGCCTCGACCTGACCCACACGAATCTCATCATCGACCCGTCGGTAAGCAAGCTGACCATCATCGTCGAAACGCTGACCTGTGGGGCCGGCGCGCAAATCACTTACAACGACTCGACCGTATGGAATCCGTCACCTTTGCCCCAAACCACGGCGCAGGCGGGTAATAGCTACAACCAGAGCAACCATCCCGATGGCCAGGACAACGGTCCGAACGGCGGTGACGGCTCGAACGGCCAGGCAGGCAGTCCGCAAACCATCGCACCTCCCGCGGCGCCGAGTATCAGCATCTACGCGCTGAACATTACCGCCATGCCCGCCGTCAACATACAGGGTCTAAAGGGTGCGCCGGGGAACCCGGGGCAGAACGGTGGAAGCGGCGGCAACGGCGCCAAGGGCATCAACGGAAGTGACATCGCGCTGTTTGGAGTGGGCGTGTGCCGCAAAACGCCCGGCAACGGTGGAAATGGCGGACATGGAGGCAACGGTGGAAACGGGGGCAATGGTGGACAAGGCGGCGGTGGCGGCTCTTTCTTCATTGCCACCACTGACACCAACTGGCAGTCCCTGCTGAATCAGTCGTGGCAAATCGCCAACACCGGAGGTCCGGGTGGAAACCCCGGCTTGCCGGGAAGCGGCGGTGCGGGCGGCGCGGGCGGTTATCCGGGTGACCCATCTCCGGGCGGCGCCTGCAGCAAGGCCTCAGGTGGCAGCAATGGCGCTGCCGGAGTGGGTGGGGCGCCCGGCCCCGCGGGACCGGCCGGCTCGAGCGGAGTCATCACACCGGCAATCATCACGGCAGCCGAGTGGGAGGAAGAGCTCACGCTTCCCTGGCTGCAAACCATCAACCCCAGCCAAGGCCCTCCCGGAACCGCTGTAACCGCCGTGGGGCTGAACGTTGATGCCGGGGACACGGTCCTGGTGAATGGACAAAGCGTGGCCGCCACTTCTCCCTCCAGCGGTCAACTGCACTTCAACCTGCCGATTCCCCTCGCCGGCGGCACCGCCACAATTGCCATTCGCCGCGCGAGCGACGGCGTGACAAGCAACTCGATGAACTTCAGCGTGCAGCCTCTCATCATCAGCAGTTCAGCAGCCGGGGGATTCACACCTGGACAGACGATCACGCTCAACGGGGCGGCGTTCCTACCCAATGCCAGCGTCCATTTTACTCCCTCGGGACAGCCTGAACAGGTGATCGTGGCGCAATCGATTGCCGGCGATGGCAGTTCCCTCCAATTTACCGTATCACCTGCCACCGCCGCAGCGTCGCAAGGCCAAGGGGCGGCGACGGTGATCGTCGTGAATGCGGATGGATCAAAGAGCAACCCACTCCAGATTACGAAGCTCTCGTTCGTAGCCAATGGGTTCCTGCCCAATCCCAACGGCTTCGCCTTCAAGAACTTCGCGCCGGGCACCCCCGATTGGGGCACATTCACGGATGATTTCGGCAGCGTTGAGGTTCCGGCCAGCGCATTTGTCGCGCCGGTCCTGACAGGCGCCTACTTCGGCGCGTACGAGTACTTTCTCGGTTCAGCCTGCACAGGCCTCTGTACGGGATTCTCCCTTGCGGCCATGAATCGCTTTCTGAATGGCGAGACGCGCACCGTGGACGAAGCAGCGGCGCCCACGCCTGCCCTCACTCGCGAATTCACGGTGAATATGGGCCGGCTGTTGAGCGGGCAGCTTCTGAGCACATTCCTAAGCCAGTGCCTGAACGGGTTGCCGCAGGCCCAGACAACGCTCGAGCAAATTGAACAGACCTTTACCAATGGTCCGACCCGGCACAACATGCCCATCATCTTCTTCATCCCAGCCGGCTTACCCGTGTCGAGCCAATGGTTCAACAATCTCAATGCCAGCCATTGCCTTGTTCCTTACATGCTGACCCGGCCCGTTGGCTGGACGAGCGGGTATAATGGGGTCCAACTCTTTCTCTACGACTGCAATGACCCGGAAAACAATGCCTGCTGTCTGACGTTTCAGCAACGGGGAAATACGCTCGCTTTCACCTATAGCGCGGACTCCACGGTCTCCAGCGACAACGGCTGGACCCTTGGCATTTTGACCATGGACCAGGCGCTCTACAATGGGGTCGATCTGCCGTGGGTTTATGGAGCTGAAGCCGCAATGGAATTTGTTGTGGATGTTATCCTGAGCCCCGCGACTTTGGCCGTCAGCAACCTGGCGGGCCAGACCACCGGCACGCGCGGCGACACCATTGTGGCCGAGGTGCCGGGCGCCATACCCTCCCTCCAGCGCATGCACAATCTCGTCATGGTACCGCGGCAAATGGCGCTCCAGCGGACGATCCAGGGCACGGGAGCGGGCACTTACACCTACGCCAGCATCGCTCCGCCCGACCCGACCGCCCCGGCGACGGCTTTTAACGGCCTGCTTCCGGCGGGTGGGCAGGGGGCGCGCATCGCGGCAGGTGCGCGTGGCCTTACGCTGCAAAACGTCTCCTGCACGGCCACCACGCGCGATGTCGTGCTTCTGGGGCCGAACAATTACTCGATTCAAGTCAGCACCAATGAGGCCGGCAAGACCTTTGATGCGTTATTGACGCAAAGATACGATGTGCAAACAGGCGCCGCCCCGAACGTCCAAACCACCCCGCAGATGCAGATGGTCGCACTCACCGGGCTGAGTGTGGCTCCGGGCGAACAACTTCTGCTGTGGAGCGATGAAATCCTTGGCCAGGTGGGCGTCTCCAACACCGGCGCTGCCAAGGCTTTCAACGTCGCGGTTTCCACGGTGGATCCCGCTTCGGGAAAAGTCACGGCTTCACAATCCGTGGCGGGTTCAGTTGCGGCCAATGCGGACTTCGCGATCGCTGTCGCCAGTTGGAGTCAACTCGGCAGCGCTCCGACCACGAAGCAAGGCGCCCTTCGGGCGCTATTGCCTTCGAATTTCCAGATGCCGACCGTGCAGTAGGCGGCATCGCAACATTACGCTGCGACTGGAATGAGACACGACACACCGCAGACCTCTTGGGGGAGAGGTCTGCGGTGCAATACTATAAATGCTTGTTTTTTGGGTAAGCAATCTGAGCGACTTGTGGGGGCTGGTCTACCGTGAGTTCTCGCAATTGGATGAGATTCCTATTGACAACACACCTGGGCTCTAGCTTGGCACAAGAGGTTAGGTGATTGCGGATAACGGGGCCGCAGCCATGGCTGCAATAGTCGAAGCGCATCGCTGGGGTTTCGCAAGGTTCGATCCGGATTGGGAGGATTATTGAGACGACAGCGCATTTGAAAAAATGTCGGCTTTTGGGCCTGAGCAGAAGTTACTGAAAACAAAGGCAGCTAAAGTTTTCCTCAAACTTTATACATGAAAAATAAGGCAGTTAATCCCGAATTGTTTTTACCCCGCCTCGCGGGAGTCGGTGGGCGGCGGTTGATTCTGCGCCAGGGTGCGAGCCACTTCAAGGAAGCCCTGGGCGGCGGCGGACAGGGAGGCGTGGCGGCGGTAGGTGATTCGGAGTTTCCGCTGGATGCGCAGGTCGCTGACAGGCACGGCCACGAATTCCTGCCGCGCCAACTCTTCCCGAACACACATGCGCGGAGCAAAGGCAACGCCCATCCCCATGCCCACGAATTTCTTAATCGTCTCAATGGTCGGAAGCTCGGCAATGATGTGGAGAGGGGTATGATGGCGCGCGAAGGCTTCGATGACGCGCTGCCGGTACGGCGAAGAAATGTTGTGCGCAATGAATTGCTCCTGCCCGAGTTCGCGAATGCTGACCACCGGGGACCGGGCAAGCCGATGGCTACGCGGGGCGATCAGGCAGAGTTCGTCCACGCTCACCACCGCCGATTCCAAGTCCGGGTTTTGCGGGTTATAAGAAAGGACGCCCAAGTCGATCTCGTAGCGCAGCAGGGCGCTGGGAATCTCGCGGGAAAGGCTGCGCTTCACCGCCACTTGGACGCCAGGATGGAGCTGGCGGAATCGCTTGAGGACGGGAAGCAGGTAGAGCGCCGTGCTCTCATTCGCGCCAATGGTGACTTTGCCGCTTTCGAGCGCCCGAAGCTCCGCCAAGGCCGAGCGCGCTTCTTCGCGCAGGTTCAGAACCTTTTTCGCATAGTCGTAAAAGAGGCGCCCGGAGGCCGTGAGGACGCCGCTCTTGCTGCTGCGGTCAAGGAGCGGGTCCCCGGCCCATTCCTCCAGGCGATGGATAGCCTGGCTGATGGCCGGCTGGGTGCGCAGCATGCGGACGGCGGCGCGCGAAAAGCTCTTCTCTTCAATCACCGCGACGAAAGCTTCAAGCTGGCTGATTTCCATGAGACAACTCCCATAACGTCTGCTTATGATATCAGAAAAATTATAAACTTGACGCCGCCATCCGACCGGTCGGACAATCAGTGGCTAGTGGTTAGTGGATAGTGGCCAGCACGAGCACCTGACCAACCCTCGCTAGCCACTATCCACTGAACACTAGCCACTCCTTGCAGGAGGCAACATGCCGGACAAGGTTTTCATCTTCGACACCACACTGCGCGACGGCGAGCAATCCCCGGGCTGCAGCATGAACCTGCCGGAGAAGCTCGAGATGGCCCGCCAACTCGACCGCCTGGGCGTAGACATCCTGGAAGGCGGCTTCCCCATCGCCTCGCACGGCGACTTTGAAGCCGTCAAGGCCATCTCGGCAGAAATCCGCCGGCCCATCATCGCCGCGCTGGCTCGGGCCAATGAGCTTGACATCGACCGCGCCTGGGAGGCGTTAGAGGGTGCCGCGCGGCCGCGCATCCACACCTTTCTCGCCACCTCCGACATTCATCTGCAATACAAGCTGCACAAGACCCGCGAGGAAATCCTGAAGATGATCAGTTGGGCGGTGGGGCACGCCAAGTCAAAGTGCCAGGATGTGGAGTTCTCTCCGGAGGACGCGGGCCGCACCGACCGCAGTTACTTGATCGAGTGCTGCCACGCGGCGGTCGAAGCCGGCGCCACCGTGTTAAATCTGCCTGACACCGTAGGCTTTTGCCTGGAACCGGATTACGAACAAATGTTCCGCGACGTGAAGACGCGCGTCCCGGGCATGGATAAAGTCATCCTGAGCACCCACACCCACGACGATCTGGGCATGGCCGTGGCCAATACACTGGCGGGAATTCGCGGCGGCGCGCGCCAGGTGGAGTGCACCATCAATGGCATCGGCGAGCGCGCGGGTAATGCCGCACTGGAAGAGGTCGTCATGATCATTCACGTGCGGCACGATTCCCTGCCCCTCTACACAGACATTCACAACGAGGAACTTTATGCATCCAGCCAGATGCTGACCCGCTTGACCGGCATGGCCGTGCAAAGGAACAAGGCCATCGTCGGCCGCAACGCCTTTGCGCACGAAGCGGGCATCCACCAGGACGGCGTGCTCAAGAAAGCCATCACTTATGAGATCATCACCCCGCAGACCGTGGGCATGCCGTCGAACTCCATCGTGCTGGGAAAGCACTCCGGCCGGCACGCTCTGACGAAGCGCTACGAGGATCTGGGGTATCAATTGACCAAGCCCGAACTCGAGCGCGCCTATACCCTCTTTACGCAACTCGCGGATCACAAGAAGAGCATTTATGACGAAGATTTGCTGGCCATCGTAAATGAGGGATTCGAACATCTCCCCGAAATGTTTTCCCTGAAGCTTCTCCAAAGTGTTTCTTCGAACGACGGGCGCTCTACCGCCACCGTGGAACTGGAAAAGGATGGGGAGACGTTTCACGACTCGGCCACCGGGGACGGCCCGTGCGATGCGGCCTTCCGCGCCATCGACCGGATTACCGGCGTGGCTGGAACCATTTCCGACTTCTCCGTACACACGGTAGGCCCGGGCACGGACGGCATGGCGGAAGTGGGAATTCGCGCCCGGTTCGAAGACGGGGAGTTTTCCGGAAAGTCCTCCAGTCATAATGTCGTCGAGGCCGCCGCGCGCTCCTACTTGCAAGCCGCGAACAAAGCCGCTTACGAGATGAAGCGCTTGGAGGAAGCAGCCCCGGTCACCTCAAGTTCGGTTCATAAGAACGAAGCCGTCGACAGGTTATTCCCAGGCGGGTACTGAGGTGGCAACGAGTTGAAATTAAATGGCTTATCGTCGGAACGTGGAGAAGCCTCCGTCCCCTGTTTTCGATGGTCCTGCTCAATAAAATGTTGCAATTGGGTGTAATGGTCCTGTAAAATATAGAAAATGAACGAAATGCAGAGTGTATACCGGATTGCTGTATTGGCAGGGGACGGGATTGGGCCCGAGGTCACGGCGGAAGCCGTGAAAGTCCTTAAATCTATTGAAGAAATCAACGGTCCCACCTTTAGATTCCAGAGCGGGCTGATTGGGGGTTGCGCACTCGACCAGACTGCTTCTCCTCTCCCGGCTGAAACCATCTCCATTTGCAATAATGCCCATGCGGTCTTATTGGGCGCCGTAGGCGGCCCCCAATGGGACACGAAACGTCCGGAATTGCGCCCCGAGGCAGGCTTGCTGCAAATTCGGCAGCGCTTGGGGCTTTATGTGAACCTGCGTCCCGCCAAGGTGCTCGATGCGCTCGTAAACATGTCGGCGTTAAAGCCCAATCGCGTGCGAGGAACCGACCTAGTCATCGTGCGGGAGCTCATGGGCGGGATTTATTTTGGCAATCCGCGCGGCATTTTTTCCAAAAACGGCGAGCGCTACGGCGTGAATACGGAAATCTATCGTGAGCACGAAGTGGAGCGTGTAGCGCACCGGGCTTTCCAATTGGCACGACTCCGCCGCCACAAGGTGACCTCGGTCGACAAGGCCAACGTGCTGGAATCTTCCCGGTTGTGGCGCGATGTGGTAACACGCATCGGCAAATCCTACACGGACGTCGAACTGAACCATCTTTATGTGGATAACTGCGCGATGCAGTTGATCGACAAGCCCACCAGCTTCGACGTGGTTCTGACCAACAACATGTTTGGCGACATTTTGTCTGATGAGGCCGCCATGCTGACGGGCTCCATTGGCCTGCTGCCCTCGGCAAGCTTGGGCGAACACTCGGCCCTCTACGAGCCGGTTCATGGTTCGGCGCCCGACATCGCCGGCCGCAACAAGGCCAATCCCCTTGCCGCCATCGCTTCCGTCGCCCTGATGCTGCGTTACTCGTTGCACATGGAAGCGGCTGCATTGGCCATCGAGCAGGCCATTGAGCGGATCCTCAAGCGCGGGGTGCGCACGGCAGACCTTCCCGGCACGGCTCGTCCCACATCAACCACTCGCATGGGGGACCTCATTGCCGAAACCACCCAGAAAATCCTGAAGTCCGCCGCCTCCAAAAAGCGCTGACCCTCAGGCGACGACATCAAACTAGTCCTCTTCGCATGTCCGCTCCCTTTCCCACGCGGCTTCCCTGCCCCATGAGGCACGGCACAGACGAAACCCAACGGAATGATTGCATTCGGAGGTGGGCCGGTATATGTTATCGGCCGGTCGAAAATTGAAATCGGAGATTCCTCGTTAATGCCACCCTCGAACATGGACCGCAGGTTCTTCTTGCGCAACACTGGAATCACAGCTTTTTCCTGGGGCGCACTAGCAGGCTTGCTTCCCGCGGGCCTGCCATCACAACTCATTGCCGCAGCCGGCCGTTTCGATGGCGAGAATTCGAATCTTCCCACGGAACCCGCTGTCCATAAGGCGGGCCAGCCAATCCGTGCTGTAAAAGTTGGAACGCCTGCTCCGCTGCCCGATAATGGGGGCGACACCTGGGTAGCCGCCTGGGCGGATGACGATAACCTCTACTCGCCTTCCAACGACACGGGGGGCTTCCACAAAGCTGCCAATGCGAATATCGCGTTCAACCGCGTCACTGGAAACGATCCCCTGCACCTGAGCGGCTCCACCGTAAATCCCATGCTGGATTACGGCAAGGGAGGTGAGCGTGGTCCCGACGGATGCACGTGGAAATCCAGCGGCTGCACATTTCTAGATGGCGTCCTGTACTGGGTTGTCGCACGCCACAAGTATGGCGAGGATAGTGGCGATCCCCACCGCCGCCAGACCGCCCAGAACGCCAGCATCATCAAGAGCACGGATCACGGCCGAACCTGGAGCCGCCCCGTGGCCGAAAACTATCAACGACCGATGTTCCCCGGCCGCCGCTTTGCCACCCCGTACTTTGTTGAATATGGCCGCAGCCGCGCCGATGTAGACAATGCCGGGCGATACGTCTACGCCCTCTCCAACAACGGTTTCTGGGATTGCGGCGATGACATGGTGCTGGGCCGGGTATTGCAGTCGAAGATGGGTTCCCTAGTTGGGGGGGATTGGGAGTTCTTTACGGGCGGAGACGGGATGCGCCCGTCCGTTTGGAGCCGGAAC
>Ga0326727_10026235_pt1 | contig 10832 bp, 11 predicted proteins | sample MB2enrmetagenome_FD_207643 | JGI IMG/M metagenome (GOLD analysis project Ga0326727, IMG submission 207643) | Lab enriched peat soil microbial communities from McLean, Ithaca, NY, United States - MB29MY | ecosystem: Environmental > Terrestrial > Soil > Wetlands > Peat | place: USA: New York... | reverse complement strand
GCATGGTGGTGAGTATGGTGGCGCTCGATGAGGCGGTGCGAGCCCAGGTGATCGACCGTTTCGACCACGCCAACCTGAATCTGGACCCGCTGTTTGCCGATCGCGTTCCGACCACCGAGAATCTTTGCAGGGCTATTTTCGGATTGTTGAAGGACACGCTGCCGGCCGGGGAACTGGAGTACGTGCGCGTGGAAGAGACCGAAAATAACTTCTTCCAGTGTTTTGACATGTGAGGCTTGAACCGCGGAACTGGTGTAGCATCCCGGATTGAGATTTCTGGTTTCCCTCCCTCGCGACAAAAATAACGTTGCAAGGAGGGGGCTCCGGGCATTTTCTGAGCGGAAGATTGCAGGGCGCCCTGTTCCCCAGGGCGGGAGGATGAGGACTAGATGGCGCAGCCGATTGCAGTGAGCAGGCACCTTCGCCGGGCGGCAGGGGCGGATGAAGGCCTGAACGAGTTCAGCACCGAGGAGATGTACCGCGAGATCCTGACCCGCCTGGGCGAGGATCCCGGCCGCGACGGGCTGGTGGCCACGCCCAGGCGCATCGAGAAGTCGATGGCCTTCCTGACCAAGGGGTACGACGAAGACCCCACCCGGATCTTGCAAGGGGCCATGTTCGACGTCGACTACGACGAGATGGTGATCGTGAAGGATATCGAGATGTTCTCGCTGTGCGAACATCACATGCTGCCCTTTTTCGGCAGGGTGCATGTGGCCTATATACCCAAGGCCAAGGTCATCGGGTTGAGCAAGATTCCGCGCCTGGTGGAGGTGTTTGCGCGCCGGTTGCAGGTGCAGGAGCGGCTGACGCGGCAGATTGCCGACGCCATTCAGGAAGCCATCGCCCCGCAGGGGGTGGGCGTAGTGATCGAGGCACGGCACCTGTGCATGATGATGCGCGGCATTGAGAAGCAAAACTCTTCCACGGTCACGTCGGCCATGGTGGGTTGCTTCCGCCAGAAGGAGACGCGCTCTGAGTTCCTTTCGCTGGTGCGGCAGCCGGGCTCGGGTGTGTGAGCGGCCTGCTTCGGTCAGCTGCAGACCCGTTCCAGTCGGCTACAGTTGTTAAGTGAATGGACTTCTAGTGATTGACAAACCGGCCGGCATGACCAGCCACGACGTGGTGGGCCGGCTGCGCAAGATAACCGGCGAGCGCTCCATCGGGCACCTGGGCACGCTGGACCCCATGGCCACGGGCGTTCTTCCGCTGGTTCTGGGCAAGTTCACCCGCCTGGCGCAGTACTTCTCATCCGCTGAAAAGAGCTATAGCGGACGCATCCGCTTCGGGTTTGCCACCGACACCTACGACGCCGAGGGCGACCCGGCTGGGCCGGACGTGTGGCCGGAGACGAACCCGCCTTTAACGCTCGAACAGATTCGCGCCGCCGCTGCGCGCTTCCATGGCGAGATGCAGCAGGTGCCGCCGGCCTTCTCGGCAAAAAAGCTTGCCGGCAAGCCTGCCTACAAGCTGGCCCGTGAGGGCAAGCCGGTCGAGTTGAAAGCCGCCACGGTGCATATCGCTTCTTTTGAGATTGCCGCGCTCGAGGGGACCGAGGCCGTTTTCACCATGAGCATCAGCGCTGGGGGGTACGTCCGCTCGGTGGCCCACGAACTGGGCCAGGACCTGGGCTGTGGAGCCCATCTGAGCAGCCTGCGGCGGACCCAGGCCGGCGTATTTACGCTCGATGAGGCGCACACCCTGGAGGAGTTGCAACCGCTGGCCGGGAATGTCGAAGCGCTGGAGGCGCTCTGCGTGCATCCCCGAAGCCTGCTGCCAGAGATGCCGTCTGTGACCGGCGATGCGGTGGCCCTGGGACGGCTGCGCAACGGCGCGCAAGCCAACCTCCCCGAGTTTTCCAGCGCCCCCATGGTGAAGGTCTTTGCCGGCCAGCGCGACTTGGTAGGCATTGCGAAGCGGGTGGCGGGAACGCTCTTTCAGCCGGTCGTGGGAATGGGGTGAAAAAGCAGGGAACAGGGATTAGGGGTCAGGGGTTAGGGAACGGCTTACTGCTCAGTTGAACTGTGTTCTGGCCCACCGAAGAAATCTGGGTCTGTCGGTACGCCGCCAAGTCGCCATTCTTTGATGACCATGCGAAAGCATCGGGCACGGAGTTGATTTTGCTTTTCCCTAACCCCTGATCCCTGACCCCTGATCTCTAGCCTTTGCGCAACAAAGGCACCAGCACCGGCAACAGCGTCTTTGCCACGATCTCCGAGCCTTTGGCGGTGGGGTGAATGCCGTCGGGCTGGATGGTGCCGGGGACGTTCACCAGGTCTTTGTAGATCATGGGAACGAAAGCCGTGTGGTGCTTCTGGGCGAGGTCGCGGAAGACCTGCTCGAACTGCCGGATGTAGTCCTGCCCGTAGTTGGGCGGCAGAGTGATGCCGGCCAGCAGAATCTTGATGTGCGCATTTTTGAGAGCCGTCAACACCTGGTCGAGGTTGCGGCGGGTCTGGTCGGGAGGCAGACCGCGCAGGCCGTCGTTGCCGCCGAACTCGACGATCACAACATCCGGATGCAGGGCCAGGACGGAGCGCAAACTGGCTACGGCGTCCTTGGTAGTGGCCCCGCTGGTGCCTTGGTTGTCCACCTTGTAGTGGTAGCCGCGGGCGTCCAGGTCCCGCTCCAGGGCGTCCGGGTAGGACTGGCCGCTCTGGAGGCCGTAGCCGGCGGTGATGCTGTCGCCGAAACAAACCAGAACCGGCCTGCCTGCCGCGAAGAGCGGGCCAGCCAGAAGAATCAGACCCAGCGAAACAATCAGCGAACGGCGAACGTACACAGGAATAGTGTAGCGAAGCTCAGGGGGCAGAGGTCAGGGATCAGGGGTCAGGGCGCTGGGAATTATTCGGGGCGCCAGAGGAGGGAGACCAGATGGGTACAAGACAACAACGAAGGATTTGCTTGCTGATGCTCACCGCGGGGGCGCTTTTTCTAGCGGGCTGCGCCACCCAGCCAGCGCCCCACGGCACCAATTTGCCAGGATTCTTCTCGGGACTTCTGCACGGCTTCTTGATTTTCTTCAGCCTTATCGGAAGCCTTTTCACCGATGTGCGCATTTACAGCTTTCCCAATGCTGGGCGTTGGTACGACTTCGGGTACTTCCTCGGCGCGGCGATGTTTCTGGGCGGCGCCCACGCCTCTAAAAAATCGGGCTTTGACCGGTGCACGCATGTTGACAAAGGGAGGCAGGCTGAGTGATCGAGGTTCGGGACGCGAAGAAGTGGATTCAGAACGGTGCGCGGCGGGTAGAGATTCTGAAGGGGATTTCGCTCGCCATTCCCGCCGGCCAGTTTGTGGCCATTGTTGGGGCCAGCGGCAGCGGCAAAAGCACGCTGCTGGGCCTGCTGGCGGGGCTCGATACGCCCAGCTCCGGCGAAATCTGGCTGGACGGCGTACCCATCCACAACCTGGCCGAGGCGGAGCTGGCCGCGGTGCGCGGCAGCAAGATCGGCTTTGTCTTCCAGTCCTACCAACTGATTGCCACGCTCACGGCTCTTGAAAATGTCCTTCTGCCTTATGAGTTGAATGCGGAAGGCAGCGGCCTCGTTCAGGCGCGGCGGCTGCTGGGCGAAGTCGGCCTGGCTGAGCGCATGGACCACTACCCGGTGCAGCTTTCCGGCGGCGAGCAGCAGCGGGTGGCGCTGGCGCGGGCGTTCGTGGTCGAGCCGCCCATTGTGATGGCCGACGAGCCGACCGGCAATCTCGACTCGGCCAACGGCAAGCTGGTGCTGGATCTCCTGCTGGAGCGCAACCGCAAGGCCGGCACCACTCTGGTGCTGGTGACGCACGATCCCGAGGTGGCCAGCCGCGCCGATCGCAAAATCGTGCTCAAGGACGGGCTGGTGGTCGAAGATACGTTGCCCTTTGAAGAGCCGATGGTTGTGATTGAAGAGCAGGAGAAAAATGGCTAAGCGCGCGTTGAGCTGGAAGCGGGCCGGGGCCATCGCCTGGCGGGACTTGCGATCCGCGCCGGGCAAATTCGGTTTTGTGGTGCTGTCGGTGGCCGTGGGTGTGGCGGCGCTGGTGGGGGTGCGCGGGTTCAGCGAGAGCTTCCGCAAGACATTGACCACGGAGGCGCGGTCGCTGATGGCCGGCGACCTGAGCGCACGCATCTTTCGCGAACCGACCGCCGAGGAAAAGAGCAAAATCGCGGCCATCGTGGGGCAGGGAACCGGCAGGGCCGCGGCTCGGACGACCTGGGTCACGGAGACCATTTCCATGGCTTCCGTCCCGCCCGACCCGGTGCCGCTTCTGGTTTCGCTCAAGGCCGTGGAGCCCCAGGAGTATCCGTTCTACGGCGCGGCCGAGCTGGAACCGTCGATGAGCCTGGAGCAGGCCCTCGCTGGCAATTCGTCGGGAGATTCGGCTGTGGTGGCCGATGAGTTTCTCATCCGTCTGAATGCCCATGTGGGCCAGACGCTGCGGCTGGGCGGCAGGGATTTCAGAATTGCGGCGGTGCTGAGGCAGGAGCCGGACCGGATCATGGCCGGGGCGGGTATGGGGCCGCGGGTCATGATCTCGCAGGCCGCACTCGCACGCACCGGCCTGCTGGCGCCGGGCAGCCGGGCCAGCCAGAGGCTGCTGATGAAGCTGCCGCCGACTGCGGACCCCGTTGCGCTGCGCAAGCAGGTGGAGGCGGCGCTGCCCGATGCGCAGGTGATGGATTTCCGCGAAGGCAACCCGGCGCTGAGCCAGGGGCTGGACAATGCGACCGCGATTTTGAGCCTCATCTGCCTGGTGGCCATGGTGCTGGGGGCCATCGGCGTGGCCATGGCAATGCACGCGCACCTCGAGCAGCGCATGGACATGCTGGCCATCTTGAAGGCCGTAGGCGCGGGGTCGGGCGATCTGCTGCGGATTTTTCTTCTGCAAACTCTGGGCCTGGGGTTGGCCGGAGGTTTGCTCGGCGTCGCCGCGGGCGTGGGCGTGATGGCCGCGCTCCCGGCGGTCTTCGGCAATCTTCTTCCGGTGCACGCGACGCTCGAATTTCCCTGGCGTTCGGTGGCGGCCGGGCTGGGAACGGGCTTGCTGACCACTCTGCTGTTCTGCTTGCCGCCGCTCCTGGACGTGCGCGCGGTGCGCCCTGTGCTGGTGCTGCGGCGGCTGGTGGAGCAGGGGCCGGACGGGATTGGCGGCTGGTTTGCCCGCTGGTGGGCCAGGCGGCTGCAACTCGGGCTGTCTGTGCTGGTGGTTGCCGCGCTGGGCGGGATTGCGTGGGCGCTTTCAGACTCGGCGCAGGTAGGGACGCGCTTTGCCTTGATGCTTTCGGCAGCCTTGGTTGTGATGCTGGCGCTGGCGGCCGCGGCGTTGTGGGTGCTGCGCTTTCTGCTCAACCGCACGCGGCTGCGGCTGCCTTCGTTCCTCCGCCATGGGCTGGCCAATCTCTACCGGCCGGGAAACCAATCGGCGGCGGTGCTGGCCGCGCTGGGCACCGGCGTGATGCTGATTCTGGCGGTTTACCTGATGCAGGCTATGCTCCTACGCGAGATTCGCGAGACCGCTTCGCCCAAGCTGCCCAATGTTTTTCTGGTCGACGTGACGACCGACGAAGTTGCGGGCGTGAAGGCGTTCTTCGCGCACCAGCCCGGAGTCAGCCAGGCGCTGGATATGATGCCAGTGGTGTCGGGCAGTTTTAAATCGCTGAACGGCAAGACCTTGGAGCAACTCAAGGCGGAGCATTTTCCGCGCCGGATGCTGGAAAATGCAGAATTGAGCTGGGCCGATACGGCTCCGGTGGGCGACAAGGTGACGCAGGGCAAGTGGTGGACAGGCACCGGCGGGGCGGAGTTGGCCGTCGGCGAAGGCGTGGCCCAGCGGCTGCACCTGGGCGTGGGCTCGGCGGTGGAACTGGAAGTGGGCGGGACGGTGCGGGCGCTGAAGGTGTCGGCTATTTATCGCGCAGATGGTCAGCACCCTGGCACGCGTGTTGGGTTCGTGCTGCCTTCCAGCCAGTTGAAGGACGAGCCGGCCACCTGGTACGGCGGCGCGCACATCGATCCCAAACAGGTGGCCACCATGGAGCGAGCGCTGTTCGCGATCTATCCAACGATTACCGTGATCAACCTGGCCGATGTGCTGGCCCGGATCGAGAGCGTGGTCGATCAGATCACATTCGTGGTGCGGTTTCTGGCCGGTTTCTCGATCTTCGCGGGGCTCACCATCCTGGCTTCGAGCATTGCCAGCACGCGCTTCCGGCGGATGCGGGAGGCCGTGGTGCTGAAGACATTGGGCGCCACGCGGATGCGGATTGTGCGTACCTTCAGCGTGGAGTTCAGTGTGCTGGGCCTGCTGGCCGGGTCAGTGGGCGTGGTGTTTGCGAACCTGCTGACGCGGGTGTTGCTGCGCAAGCTGGATGTTGGTTTCCACATCGAATGGGCAGCCACGTTTGTTGCCCTGGCGGGAACGGCGGTGCTGGCCACGGCGACAGGATGGATTGCGAGTTACAGAATCCTCGGCCTGCGGCCGCTGGAAGTGCTGCGCGAGGAGTAAAGACAAAGACGATGACAGGCCGGCAAAATCCGAAGGTTCAGAATTGGGACCCGGGCGCTCTGCACTCGACACTATGCGGCGGCTCGATCGACCACTTCCAGCACGGTTCCTTCGACCTTTTGTAGATAGGCAACAATCTCGAAGAGGTTCTTTGCTTGCGGGTTTCCGGTTGAGCTCAACATCCGCATCAGAACCTTTGGCGAGCGGTCAAGGTCGGCCCCGAGCTTAACGAATCCAACCGTGCCGTTAATGTATTTGCGGAGTACCGATTTTCCCGTCTCCACATCGCCGGCAATCATGCAACTGACGGCTTCGCGAAGCAGCGCACGGCGGAACCCTTCGCTCTGCTGAATCTTGGCTTTAACGGTCTCGTTGAAGCTCTTCGTGAGTGGCATTATTCCTCCCGCTCGCGCTGAACGGCAGCACAAAAGAGACCATTCAGCGCGATTCCGCGTCTGATCGAAGCCTTTGCGGGCTTTTCGGCGTTATGCCCGCCCGGCGACTGCGGCGTCGCCCAAGGCCAGCAATGCGCCGGTGACGCGGTCGGCAGCGTGGCGAACGACGCTCTCTTCGCTGGCGAAGTTGCCGGCAATGGCGCGCACGCCCAGAGCTTCGATGCGCTCGATGTCGGCCTCGATGGGTGACGCGCCCTCGGCGGCGTAGCGGGCCAGCGTCTCCGGCGAAAAGGGCGCAGTGTTTACCAGGGCGTAATCGAAAATGGGCTCGCGGGTGTGCTCATAAATCCGTTCAATGTGCTGGGAGGCGGTCAATCCCAGGCTTTCGTTGGCCTGGGTCATGAGGTTGCAGACGTAGACGCACACGCCGTGGGCCTCGGCCAGGGCCGCGGGCAGGCCCTGCACCAGGAGATTGGTAATCAGCGAGGTGTAGAGCGATCCCGGTCCCACGGTGATCAGGTCGGCGCGCTTGATGGCTTCCAGGGTTTCCGGCAGCGGCGCGGCGTCCGGGGGGTCGAGCATCAGCTCCGCGATGCGCTTGCGGCTTGCGGTGATGTTGGTTTCGCCGCGCACCAGCGAGCCGTCGTCCATGCGCGCCACCAGCGTAGCGTTGGCGGTGGTCACGGGGTAGATGCGGCCGCGCGTGGCCAGAATTTTGGAAGCCAGTTGAATGGCGAGGCCGAAGTCGCCGGTAATTTCGGTGAGCGCGGCCACAAACAGGTTGCCGAAGTTGTGCCCCTCAAGGGAACCGCCGGCGCGAAAGCGATGGGCGAAGAGCTGGGCCAGCAGGTCTTCCTCTTCGCTGAGGGCCACCATGCAATTGCGCAGATCTCCGGGAGGCAGCATGTTGAAGCCCTTGCGCAGGCGGCCGGAAGAGCCACCGTCGTCGGTGACAGTGACCACGGCGGCCAGGTCGGCGATGAGGCCCGCTTCGGCGGAAGGCTGGTTGGGAGCTGTTACATGGCGGCGCAGTCCGCGCAGAAGGGTAGAGAGGCCGGTGCCGCCACCCATGGCCACCACGCGCAAGGCCCGGACCGGAGTCAAGGCTGCAATGCTCGCTGTGGGCGCGGTAAACAGGTCCGGGATTGAGGTCGCTGGGTCTTGAGAGTTCACTTGAGGCCCTATGGAACCTCAGGATACAGCAACTCGGTAAACCGGGGGTCGTCCACCATGCTCTGGAAGTCGTTGTCGGCGCGCGCCTGCAGCCGGTTTTTGGGGTTCAATTCGATGGCTTTGGCCAGGTTTCCGAGGCAATCCTGGGTGCGCCCGGTGATGGAATCCAGCAGCGCAAGCCCGTAGAAGGCGTAGTCGGCTTCGGGATGCGCGGCCAGGATGTTGCCGAACTGCTCCCGCGCCTCCTCGAAGTACCCGGTGTTCAACTGCGAGACGGCGTAGTCGTAGTGCTCCTCGGGCGTGAGGAAGGTCAGGTTGTGCTTCTCCAGTTGCCGCTGGCAGGTCTGGATGTACATCTTCGAGCGTTCGAGGATTTCCGCTGGAGCTGTGGGGAGCAGTTTCTCGAAGGCGGCCAGCGCCTTATCGTACTTGCCCTGCTGCAGTAATTGCATGGCGGCCTGATAGTGCTGGAAAGCCGGTCCCGTAGTGGAGTGACCGGTGGTTTTCGCCGTCGGCGGGGGGTCTTTTTTGCGGTCGTGCGCCACGAATCGAGCCTCTTGCATCATCGGTTTCCCGGGAGCGCGCACTCGTGAACGTCCGATTGGGCCGGATTGAAGCCGGCTGACAAACCGCGCGTGGGAGTTGCGCTGCTCAGGCCCTCTTTATACGCACAACCCCGCCTCACGTCAATGGGCAGCCCGCAAGGCGGGGGCTCAGGCGCTGGCCTGTTGGCCTGGTTTGCGATAAATGGCGGGATTCAAAGACGGATCGTTATACATCTTCAGCTGGCGGTACAGCTTGAACCGCCGCGTTCCCAGGAGCGTCTCTCTCCACAGTGCGTCCAGACAGGCGGCCAGGTCGGCGCGCTGCTGTTCGAGGATGTCCAGCCGGTCGCGGTTGCGCGCGGCGTGGCCGGGGGGAGCATCGGCGCGCTCAGCTTCCTCGCGCGTGTGATAAATCTTCAGCGAGAGAATCGAGAGGCGGTCGATGATCAGGCCCGGGGACTCGGAGTTGAGCGCGGCAGAGGGGTTGGGAAGGCCCTGGGGTTCCAGCCAGGCGAGCAGGACGCGATCCAGTTCCTCTACCAGGTCGTTGCGGAGCTGGTTGGTCCGGTCCACGCGGCGCTTGACCCTCGCCAGTTCGGCGTCGGTTGCGCCCGGAGCGCGGGCCTCGTCCTCGATGTGCCAGAGGTCGAAGTTGGCGCGATGCTGGCGGCTGACCAGGGCGAGCCAGTCCGGATTCGATTCGGCCTGCGATTCAGTCAGGAGGCCAGCCGTTTCCACCGCAACCGGCGCCTTGTGCCAGGCGCGGGTTGCCAGGTCGTGAAGATCAACGATTCGGTCTGCCGAGAGCATCTTCTTGCGTTCCTTTGACCTGGCCCTGGAGCTGGCTCGGGATATCATTGCAGCGTCTATGGTAGAACTATCTTCACTTGGGGTCCAAGCTTTGCTCAATTCCCGGAGCACGGCGAGGCAATCCGGTATGGAGGCGGGGGCAGTATTCAAGCGGAGGTTCGATGGCCGAAGAGATCGAGCGTTTCCTTTGTATTGCCAGTTATGAGAAAGGCCAGGACTTTTTGCGTCAGTGCGCGGAACTGGGGGTGAGGCCCACGCTGCTGACCCTGGACAAGCTCCGTGACGCAGATTGGCCGCGGGATGCGGTGGAGGAAGTGGCCACCATGCCCGCCGGCCTGACCCGCGAGCAGATTCTGAACACCGTCTCCTGGATGGCGCGCACTCGGCGCTACGACCGCATCGTCGCCCTGGACGAATTCGACATGGAGACCGCGGCTCAGGTGCGGGAGCACATGCGCATCCCCGGCATGGGCGTCACCACGGCGGCCTGCTATCGCGACAAACTGGCCATGCGGATTGGCGCGCGGGAGGCAGGAGTTCTGGTGCCGGAGTTCTGCCGCGTGCTGAACTACGATGAGTTGCGCGCCTACATGGACCGGGTGCCGGCTCCCTGGCTGCTCAAGCCCCGTTCGGAGGCCTCGTCGCTGGGCATTCGCAAAATCGAAGAGCCGGAGCAATTGTGGCGCACCCTGAACGAGCTGGGCGACCGGCAAAGTTATTTCCTGCTGGAGCAGTTCGTGCCCGGCGACATCTTCCACGTTGACTCGATCGTGAACCGCTGCGATGTGAAGTTCTCCGTGGTGCACCAGTACGGCCGGCCGCCCATGCAGGTGATGCACGAGGGCGGAGTCTTCACTACCCGCACTGTGGACCGCGACAGCCTGGACTGGAGGGAACTGACCTTCTTGAACGCGAGCTTGGCGCCCGGGCTGGGCATGGTGCGCGGCGTCACCCACGCCGAGTACATCCGGGCCCACGAAGACGGGCGCTACTACTTTCTTGAGATTGCGGCTCGCGTCGGCGGCGCGTTCATCTCCGACCTGGTGGAGGTGTCAACAGGCGTGAATCTGTGGCGGGAGTGGGCACGGTTGGAGGTAGCCAACCTGCGCGGCGAATCCTATTCGCTTCCCAACTCCTTCCGGAGCTATGCGGGCAGCGTCCTGTGCCTGGCAAATACCGCGGAGCCGGACACCTCGGGCTTCAACGCGCCGGAGATCGTCCTGCGCATGAAAAAACATCACCATGCCGGGCTGATTGTCCGCTCTGACGATCCGGAGCGGGTGAAGGCGCTGCTGGACGAGTACAGCGGCGAGTTTGCGCGGCGCTTCCTGGCCTCGATGCCGCCCCCGGAAAAGCCTACGGCGTGAGAGCGGCTGAGGCTGGAGGACGCCGCGTCACATGCATCCCAACCGAAAGG
>Ga0326727_10026234_pt1 | contig 10832 bp, 9 predicted proteins | sample MB2enrmetagenome_FD_207643 | JGI IMG/M metagenome (GOLD analysis project Ga0326727, IMG submission 207643) | Lab enriched peat soil microbial communities from McLean, Ithaca, NY, United States - MB29MY | ecosystem: Environmental > Terrestrial > Soil > Wetlands > Peat | place: USA: New York... | reverse complement strand
GGCGCTGGGAGTGCGCTGCATCCTTGGAGACTTCGCCAGCGAAGAGACTCTCGTGCGCCATACGGTCACGCGCCTCGCGGACGTGGTGCTTGAGTTGGGGCAAACTCGCGCTACGGCTCAACAAAACCTGCAAAAATAATCGTTCCTTGCCGCCCGCCCGTTCGGATAGAGTTATCCTGCGTCAGGTGAGCGCCTGTGCGCTCGATCGGGAGGTCGTATGAGCAAAACGCAAATCCGGGTCACATTGGGTTGTTGTCTTTTGGCGGCTTCGATTCTTGCATTCGCGCAGGCGGTGAGGAAGCCCGGCCTGTGGGAGATGACCAGCACCATGACGTGGATAAAATCGCCCATGCCTCCGGGAATGACGTTGCCTCCGGGAGTTCAGAATCCCTTCGCTCCCACCACACGCACTACGCAGGTGTGCATGACCCAGGAGATGATCGACACGTTTGGCGCTCCATTCGCGAATTCGCAGGCGCAGGAGAGCTGCACCGTCTCGAATGTCGTGCTCAAGCCCACCAGCATGTCGGCCGAGATGAACTGCACGGGGCGAATGAACGCGCATGCAACCATAGAGTCTTCGTGGCCCAGCGGAGACACGGCGCACGGCACTATGCATTTCACCGGAACTGCGCAGATGGGCGCCAACTCCATTCCCGTCGAGTACACGGTGGAGAGCACGTCGATCTACAAGGGCGCCGACTGCGGCAATGTGAAGCCGCTGCCGATGCCTGCGACCAAATAACAAGCGATTGGAAGCGGTGCGCGAGGTCGCGTCACGCCTCCACTGTGCGCTTGAGTTGCCCGCAGGCGGCAAAGATGTCGCGGCCGCGGGGCTGGCGGATGTAGGCTGCGATTCCCTCCCCCGTCAACAACTCATGAAACGCGGCGACGGCCTCAGGGCTGGGCATTTCGTAGGCGATGCCGGGGCCGGGATTCCATGCGATCAGGTTCACCTTTGCGGGAAGGCCTGTGCGCCGCACCAACCGCGCCACTTCGCGCGCGTGCTCGGGACGGTCCGTGACGCCGCCCAGCAAAACGTACTCAAACGTGACGCGCTCGCGGGGACGGAGTGGAACGCGGCGCACCGCTTCGATCACCTCGGCGATCGGCCACTTGCGATTGATGGGCATGATTTCGGCGCGGATCTGGTCGTTGGGCGCGTTGAGGCTGATGGCGAGCTTGGGCCGAATGTCGAGAGGCTCCTCGGCAAAACTCTCGATGCCGGGAACGATGCCGGAGGTCGAGACCGTCATGCGTCGCGGGCTCAAGCCTACTTCCTGAACCAGCAGCCGTACCGCTGCCATGAAATTGTCGTAATTCAAAAACGGCTCGCCCATGCCCATAAAGACCAGGTTCACGCGGTCGCGGCCCACGCGAACCCGCTGGCAATCAAGAACCGCGACCACCTGGCCGGCGATTTCGCCTGCCGTGAGATTGCCCGCCGCGGCGGGCATGCCGAGCTTGGCGGTGAGGCAGAACCGGCAGTTGACGGCGCAACCCACCTGCGAGGAGATGCAAATAGTGGCACGGGACCAATCCTTTGTCTCTCCCGGGTTGTCTTCGTCGCCGGCATCGCCGCCATCGCCCTCCGGCATCCACACCGTTTCCACGGTTTTACCTTTTGGACGAGTTCCCTCGAGATCCACCAGATACCGTTCCGTCCCGTCCACGGATTGAAAGACGCGGGCAATGGCCGGGCGGCCGATCTTCCAGCCCTCTGCGGCCAGCTTGGCGCGTAAAGCGGCGGGAAAAGGAGTGACATCAGAAATCTCGCTAAGCCATTGACGATACATGGCTTCGGCCAACTGACTTCCTCGAAACGCAGGCTCCCCAATCGCCTTCAGAAGCCCGGAAAGAGCTTCTGCATCCAATCCAAAGAGAGGCTCCCTGAAGCCAAATGGAGTGCTTTTGGCGTCTAAAGGGACGAATTGGCTTGGCTTTTCAACCATGGAGGCGCTTAACCTGCAGTTATCTTAGCCTTCCCTGGGCTGCTTGACGTTGAAGCAAGAAGCCTTCGCATGAAATGCTGTGCTGCCGACTGGACGCATTTGGCCTACAATCGAGGTTCGAGCTGATGCCGATGAGCACGGAAAGAAATCGCCGCCGCACCGTATTGCCGAACGGTCTGATCGTCCTGACCGAGCGCATGGACTATCTGCGCTCCGTGGCCATGGGCGTGTGGATCAAGTCCGGTTCGCGCTGCGAGGCCGCGGAGATCAACGGCATCTCGCACTTTGTGGAGCACATGCTCTTCAAGGGCACGCGTTCGCGCTCGGCGCTGAGCATTGCGCGCGAGATGGATTCGATCGGCGGCAACCTGGACGCTTTCACCAGCAAGGAAACCATCTGCTTCAACGTGAAATCGCTCGCGGACCATGTGCCCATTGCCCTAGACATTTTGACCGACCTGGTGATGAACCCCACATTCGCGCTGCCCGACATCGAGCGCGAACGCGGCGTGATTTTGGAAGAGATCAAGATCGATGAAGACAATCCCGACGTGCTGGTGCACGAACTTTTCACGCAGAGTTTCTGGAAGGGCCATCCCCTGGGCAAGCCGATCCTGGGCACCACGGAAACCGTGGCGCGGCTGGGCCAGCAGCAGCTTTTCGCCTATCACAACGACCGTTTCCACGGCGGCAACATGGTGTTTTCCGCGGCCGGCAACCTGGACCACGACCAATTTACCGCGGCCGTAGCGGAAAAATTTTCGGCCCTCTCGAGCGGCGGCGCGCTCAACGAGTTGCAGGCCCCCGAGCCCAGCGCCCGCATCCTTTTGCGCAACAAGAAGGCGCTCGAACAGGTGCAGATCTGCATGGGCGTGCCCGCGCCGCCCATTACCGACGAAAACCGCTACGCGACCCTGATCCTGAACACAGTGCTGGGCGGCGGCATGAGCTCACGTCTCTTCCAGACCATCCGCGAGGAGCGCGGCCTGGCGTACTCGATTTATTCCGACCTGAGCCCTTATCGCGACACCGGAAATCTCTGCGTCTTCGCCGGCACTTCAACGAATAAGACACTCGATGTAGTGGACCTGATCCTGGCCGAATTCCGCAACCTGAAAGAGGCGCCGATCAACGCCGAGGAGCTGACGCGCGCCAAGGACCAGGTAAAGGGTAATATTCTGCTGGGTCTCGAGAGCTCGAACTCGCGCATGGCCAATCTGGCGCGCCAGGAGATGTACTTCCACCGGTTCTACTCCGCTGACGAGATCATTGCGCGGGTCGAAGAGGTGGACGCCGGGCAGGTGCAGGCGATGGCGCAGCGGCTCTTCAACCCGGAGAGCATTGCGGTGACGCTCCTGGGCCGGCTGGATGGCGTGAAGCTGAACCGGGCCAGGCTGGAGTGCTGAAGAGCAGCTTCTAGCCGCTAGCTTCTAGCCGCTAGCTCATCGTGCCTGGCCAGCAGCTCTGATGAAGCCCGCTGGATTGCGACGAGGGAATCATCAACGTCCGGCACGCAAATCGCTCCCAGCTGGACGCGGCTAGGAGCTAGAAGCTAGCAGCTAGAAGCTGCTTTTTCGAGCGAACAGTTTCCCAATTGCGTCCATACGTTGTAGCATTTTCTCGGAGGGCTTGAAGATGCCGGCCCACAAGGGATTGGAAATCCAATGAATCGCAAGATATTCTCCGCCCGCAATCGTAGTGGCTGTTCCGTTACGCCCAACGGCTTTACCCTGATGGAACTGCTGATCGTGATTGCCGTCATTCTGATTCTGATGCTGATGGCGATGAAGACCATCGGCGGCATGAAGATTAAGGCCAACGAGTTGTCGGCGATCAATTCGATCCGCGTGATTAACTCGGCCGAGGGTGAGTACGACTCCAACTACCCGGCAAATGGATTCACTTGCGACCTGAAGGCCCTGGGCGGCGTGCCGGGATCGGCACTGCCCACACCGACCTCGGCACAATTGCTGGACAACGATCTGGCTTCGTCAGGCTACAAAGCGGGTTATATTTTCAAGATCTCGAATTGCGAAAAAGTGACCGTGAACGGAACCGACCGCGTCACCGCATACCAGCTCACAGCCGTGCCAGCGTCTGTGGGCAAAACCGGCAATCGCGGCTTCTGCTCCGACCAGTTTGGCGGCAATCCCAAATACGATCCCACCGGCGGCACCAACTGCACGCAGTCGCTGCAATGACGTTTGGCAAGGGACTGATGAGCGCGGCTGGTCTGCGCGTGGTTGTTCTTTCGGCGAGCTTTGCACTCGGCGTCAGCGGCGTTTGCGCGCCCTTGCTCTTTGGACAAGCTTCCACGCAAGTGAGCGCTCAGGAACTGGCCGCGCGCGTCGACCGTCACTACGATCAATTGCACTCGCTCAAGGCCGGGTTCGAAGAGGATTATGCCGGCCTGGGTATGACGCGCACTGAGACCGGCACGCTGTTTTTGCGTAAGCCCGGCCAGATGTTGTGGCGCTACACGACGCCGGCGGGAAAAATCTTCCTGCTCGATGGAAAATTTGCCTGGCTCTACACTCAGGGTGACGCCCAGGTACAGCGCATCTCCGCCAAAGAATTGGACGACTTGCGCTCGCCTTTGCGCTTTCTGCTGGGGCACACCGAACTCGAAAAGGAATTGAGCGGATTAAAAATTGTGGCAGCCGCGAACGGCAACTATACACTCAGCGGCGTGCCCAAGGGACATGAGGATCGCGTGACTCGGCTCTCACTCACGGTGAACGCCGCGGGCGCAATCGCGGCCATCGAGATCGTGGAGGTGGACGGCGCGACCACGCGCTTCACTTTCACGGATCAGCAGTCCGATGCGCCGATTCCGGCTGGGACCTTCCACTTCACGCCGCCTCCCGGCGTGCCGGTAGTGGACGCGATGCCGCCAGTGTAAGAAACGGCTACTAGCCGCTAGCTTTTAGCTCTTAGCTTTTAGTTTTTCGTGCTTCGGCAAACACTTAGGTAGCGCGCCGGCCGTGAGAAAGAAAGGCTCCTGGACTCCGCGTAATACGCGATCCAGCACAAATCCAGCTAATGGCTAAGAGCTGACAGCTAAGGGCTGTCTTCTTACTTCCCCGGTTTGGCGGGGGCGCTGACTGGCGCCTGCGTGCCCTCAGTGACTGAGTGCGATCCGGTGGTACGCACAAACAGAACCACGAGCGCGATCGATGTGCACATAAAGATGATCGCCGACCACGTGGTCAGCCGCGTGAGCACGTTGGCCGCGGCGCGGGGACCGAATGCGGTTTGCGAACCTTGGCCGCCGAAGGCGCCGGCAAGATCGGCCGAGCGGCCCTGCTGCAACAGGACGACGCCAATCAGGAAGAAGCACACAATCACGTGCAGGACGATCACGAAATCGAACAGAATAGACATTCTTGGCTGCTTTCCAACTCCGGCGATGAGGGTATGCGTTGCGCCGGGCCGTAGGTAAAAATCTTTGGTGCGGAAGAGGGGACTTGAACCCCTATGCCTTTTGGGCGCCACCCCCTCAAGATGGTGTGTCTGCCAATTTCACCACTTCCGCTCTGCCCTTCAGTATATCAAATGCCGAATTGCCGGCTAGGGCCCCAAACCTCGCTCACTGACCGCTCAAACCTCTGTGCGCTAAAGTATTGTTTGACCATGAACTCGCTCTCGATTTCCGATTCCAATCGCCGCTGGGACTGCGTCAGCCTCGGAGAAGTCATGCTTCGCCTCGATCCGGGCGACATGCGCATCCACACCGCGCGCAACTTCCGGGCGTGGGAGGGCGGCGGCGAGTACAACGTGGCCCGTGGCCTGCGCCGCTGCTTCGGACTACGCACCGCCATCGCTACCGCGCTCGCCGAGAATCCCGTCGGCCGTCTGGTCGAGGACTTCATTCTTGAGGGCGGCGTCGACACGTCGCTGATCCGTTGGATTCCTTACGATGGTGTCGGCCGTACCGTGCGCAACGGCCTCAACTTTACCGAGCGCGGCTTCGGCCTGCGCGCCGCCGTTGGCTGCTCCGACCGCGGCCACACCGCGATCAGCCAGGTTAAGCCCGGCGATTTCGATTGGGAGTCGATCTTCGGCGCGAATAACGGCGCACGCTGGATGCATACAGGTGGCATCTTCGCGGCGCTCTCCGCTTCCACCGCCGAAGTTGCCGTAGAAGCCATGGACGCTGCGCGCAAATACTCGACGCCCATCTCCTACGACCTGAACTTCCGCGATAGTCTTTGGAAGAGCATAGGAGGCAAACCAAAAGCCCAGGAAATCAATCGCGAAATCGTCGGCAAGGTCGATGTGCTGCTTGGCAACGAAGAGGATTTCTCCGCCATGCTCGGCATCGCCATCAAGGGCGTAGGCGAGGACTTCGCCGAGCTGCCGATCGCAGGATACGAAGAGATGCTGCGCGAGGTCGCGGCTGCTTATCCCAACCTCAAACTCATCGCCAGCACGCTACGCACCGCGCAAACCGCCAGTCGCAATGCATGGGGCGCCATTGCGATTTATGAGGACAAAATCGTCCATGTCCCGCAGCGCGAGATCGACATCTTCGATCGCGTCGGCGGCGGCGACAGCTTCGCCTCCGGCCTCATCTACGGTTTGCTTGCCGCGAAAGGCATCGAATGGGCCGTGCATTGCGGCGTGGCGCACGGCGCTCTGGCCATGACGACCCCCGGAGACACCAGCATGGCGACGCTGGCAGAAGTCGAACGCATCATTAAGGGAGGATCGGCGCGGATCGCGCGGTAGAAACAGCCGCTAGCTTCTAGCCTGTAGCTTTTAGCTTGATTCTGGTTGATCCGACAGTCTCATTCGGCGAGGAACGGTCTGGAAGCTAGTAACTAGAAGCTAGAAGCTCGCAGCAAAGAGCCTGCATTTCTTGAAAGGGAAAGCAATGCCAGAAACCACCCAGCAAATCATCGAGCGCGTCGGCCTCATTCCCGTTCTGCGCGCCAAAAGCGTCGTTCAGGGACGGGCCATCGTCGACGCCATGATCGCAGGCGGCGTCACCGTCGTTGAAGTTACTATGACCGTCCCCGGCGCTATCGATCTTCTGAAGGAACTCCACAAAGAATACGGAGTGAAGCTGCTGCTCGGGTCCGGCACCGTCACAACCGCCGATCAGGCTCAGGCCACCATCGATGCCGGTGCGGAGTTCGTTGTGAGTCCAAGCCTGCACCCTGAAGTTATCGCCGCAACTAAGAGGAGCAACAAAATCTCATGCCCCGGCGCGCTTACGCCCACTGAAGCCATCACGGCGTGGAACGCGGGCGCCGATTACGTCAAGATCTTTCCCTGCTCCGCCGTCGGCGGCGCAAGCTACTTAAAGGCTCTGCTAGCGCCCTTTCCGCATCTCAAGCTCATTCCCACCGGCGGCGTCACGCTCCAAACCGCCGAAAGCTTCATCAAGGCGGGCGCGCGCGCGCTCGGCGTGGGCAGCGACCTGGTGAATCTCGCCGCGATTGACGCGGGCCACCCAGAGACTATTACCGAAACTGCTCGAGCGTATCTCAAAGTGCTGGCAGAAGCGCACGGCAGCTGATTCGCGCGGCCTTTACTGTCGCCGGATAAGATAACGTACGATATTTTCCAAAAGACGGGATTAATCTGCTTGGGTACTCTCCCGATGACGCTTCCTGCACAAGAACCACATCGAGCCTATCGGCAGTCATCTCGGGCTTTCAGCCATAACTACCTAAACATGGTTAGGACTTGTAGAAGATATCGCTAACTTACGGCGAGCCGAAAGCCGGTTGTAGATTTGCCATAGAAAGTAACCTGCAGGCAATAACGAAAGCCATAACACAGGATAGCGGTATCGCGTACTGCTGACGACCACATAATACATCAACGGATAGATAAGTAGAACCGACAATACGAATAAGGTCACGCGCTCGCGATGCTTGATCATCAGTAGCAGGCCAGGAATTGACAGAGCCGTAGTCGCCGAGATTACTACGGCCTGAAACGGGGCCTCATTCAGCGGTGGAAACCAGAAATCGCGGAAACGCTCGACGGTCAATAAATGAAACTTCGCAGGATGAGCCTTAATCCATAACATGGCGTCCGCAGTGCGTTTGCGATCATAGGCTATCTCCCCTATTGAGCGAAGTAACTGACATTCGCTCAGGCTTGCGTTCGGATGATAGTTTGCATAGCAGTGGTGCAATCCTTCCGCGATGAGGCTGGATTCTGCGCAGTCATTATTGGAAGCGTAGAGTGTAAAACCGAGATTCGTCCTGACAACGAAAACTCCAAATTGCAGGTAGTTTCGCACGATCCAAGTGGACATGATAAGAAACAAAGTTGCGAGCAGAATCGCTGTCTGCCGCAGAGTAACTTTACGGTCGATAACTCGATATGCAGCCCATGGCACGACGATCAGGAGCGTGGAAGGGTTGGCGAGGAACAGCACGCCTGCCATGGCTCCGGCGACCACGGCAGATACAAGACTCTTTCCTTTTCCCAGCGATGAAGAGGAGAATGTGCAGAAAACAAGCAGGCCCGCCACTGTAAAGCTTGTGTCCCAGCTAGGTATGATTTGCATTGAGGCCAGCCACAAGACTGACCCCAATATCCCTGGCATCATATTCCCAAAGAACACCCTGGAGACTCTCGGCAACCAGGACGCCGTGAAGGCATTGGCAAGAATATTGCTTAGTGCGACGGCAAAATAAAGCCATGCCGGAGATCTGAATATCTTCATCAAGAGCGCAAGATACAGAGGATACAAGGGAGGGTTAGCGGCAGTGGGACCTGTATTCAAGAGCGCATTGGGATTGGCATAACTACCATGTTCAACGAGATTCCTGGCGATGGAAACCATCTCATTGCCAACACTGAAACCGGCGGGTCCGAAGCGGAACTGATAGAGTCCCACGAACGCACCAATCACAAACAGGGCAAAGCACAGATCCTCATCCCGCTTGCTGCTAACAATCTGTTGGTTGCAGGTCAAGTTCATGATCTTCAGTTTCGCAATAACCTATCTATACTAAACGGAAATCTCCTGCTTTCGGCCCCGATGCGACGCAATTCTATCGCTCCCGATGCAGATTGCGAGACCCAAGCCGGGTTTGCGCACCAAAAGGCACTTGCGTGCGCTCTCTGCGCTGCGATGTTCATGAGAAAGACAAATCCTGCTGGTTGCACGGCACCGGCCGGTGTTTTTCGCGATGCGCGCGCGTGACGGACTCACAGAACCCGCGACAACCACTTCCCGGTATGCGAGTGCAGATTGCTCGCAATCTCTTCGGGCGGTCCTTCGGCAACGATTTTTCCGCCGCCTTCGCCGCCTTCCGGGCCCAGATCGATCACCCAGTCGGCGCTCTTGATCACGTCCAGGTTGTGCTCGATGACGATCAGCGAACCGCCGCCGTCGATCAGCTTGCGAAATGCAGTCAATAGCTTCGACACATCGTCGAAATGCAGGCCCGTCGTCGGCTCGTCGAGAATGTAAAGCACGCGGCTGGCCTGCGAGGGCTTGGCCGCCGCATTTACCTGGCGCACAGCCGCCAGATGCGCGGCCAGCTTCACGCGTTGCGCCTCGCCGCCCGAAAGCGTCGTCGCCGACTGCCCCAGCCGCAGATACCCAAGCCCGATCTCATCGAGCACCGCGAGCTTTTCCACGAGCTTGGTCTGTCCAGCAAAGAAGCGCAGCGCCTCTTTGACAGTCATCTGCAAAACTTCGTGAATGTTCTTGCCCTTATAACGCACTTCGAGGATTTTTGCCTGGTAGCGCGTGCCGTTGCAATCTTCGCAGGGCAGTTCCACATCGGCCAGGAATTGCATCTCCACGGTCACGGTGCCGTCGCCCTCGCAGGTATTGCAGCGCCCGCCCGGCACGTTGAACGAGAAATGTCCCGGCGTGAACGAATGCCGCTTGGCCTCGGGCTGCGCGGCAAACAATTCGCGCACAAGGTCGAAGCCCTTGATATACGTGATGGGATTCGATCGCGGCGTGCGGCCGATCGGCGTCTGATCCACCAACACCACGTCGTTCAGCCGCTCCGCGCCGCTCAACGAGGTGAATACACTGGACGGATCGCCGCCGTCGGTCTGTCCCAATGCTCGCGCCACCGCGCGATACAACACCTGGTGCACCAAAGTGGACTTGCCCGATCCCGAGACTCCCGTCACCGCAACCAGCATGCCGAGCGGAATCGTGACGTCGAGCCCATGCAGGTTGTTGGCCCGCGCCCCCTTCAGCACCAGCTTTTCGCGGCCCGGAGCGCGACGCCGCGTGGGCACGGGGATGGCAATCTTGCCGCTCAGGTAGCGCCCTGTGAGCGAATTTGGATTTGCTTCAATCTCTGCGAGTACGCCCTCCGCCAGCAGCTTTCCGCCGAACTCGCCCGCACCCGGCCCCAGATCGAGCAGATGGTCGGCGGCGCGTAGAATGTCGGCGTCGTGCTCGACGACGAGAATCGTGTTTCCGAGATCGCGCAGCTCCTTGAGAATATGAATGAGCCGCGCGGTATCGCGCGTGTGCAAGCCGATCGAGGGCTCGTCGAGAACGTAGAGCGCGCCTACCAGTTGCGATCCCAGCGAGGTCGCGAGTTGAATTCTCTGCGCCTCGCCGCCGCTCAAAGTCGAGGCAAGCCGGTCCAGCGTCAAGTATTCCAATCCCACCGCGAGCAGAAAACTCAGCCTCTGCCGAACCTCGATCAAGATCGGCCCGGCAATTTCGTCCTGCATCGGCGAAAGCTTGAGCGCGTCGAAAAACTCCTTGGCCTCGGCAACGGTCATGGCGGACGCCTGGCAGATATTCTTGCCGGCAGCATTTCCATCGCCGAGCCGCACCGCCCGCGCTTCGGCGCGCAACCGCTGCCCACGGCAATCCGGGCACTCCGCGTAACCGCGGTACTTCGACAGCATCACGCGCACGTGCAGCTTGTA
>Ga0326727_10026233_pt1 | contig 10832 bp, 9 predicted proteins | sample MB2enrmetagenome_FD_207643 | JGI IMG/M metagenome (GOLD analysis project Ga0326727, IMG submission 207643) | Lab enriched peat soil microbial communities from McLean, Ithaca, NY, United States - MB29MY | ecosystem: Environmental > Terrestrial > Soil > Wetlands > Peat | place: USA: New York... | reverse complement strand
CTCGACGGTATCGGCAGGAACCCGGGGGCATCGGGAAAGATCATAACCCCGATGATTATCGGCCTTGCCATGATCGAGTCGCTGGTGATATATTCGCTGGTGGTGTCCCTGCTACTCTTCTTCAAGCTATAGATCTGAGGGGCCGGGAGATTTTTGCGCGACGCGTGAAAGCAATAGCCTGCTGCGCTTCGCGCCGGTAAAAGATCGCTTTAACGCGCAGCGCCGCAAAAATCTCCCGGCCCCCGGTTCCACGGTCGGCCCCCCGACATTAAGGCGATCTCATTGTCGATGGCGCTGTCAGTAAAAAATGCGTGCATCCCTGGGGTTTATGCGCCGATTGACTCTTGAGATAACCCGGCGGCGGATGCCCCGGCACCCCGGAAGATTTCCGCGGTCCTCCTATCCCTTGTCCTGCTTGCTGTCCAAAAGCCCCCGTATCACGGTAGCAAGCTCCTGGCGCACTATCGGCTTCATCAGCACGTGGCTGATGCCCATCTTCTTGACGCGCTCTGCGTCTACGGCCTCGCTGAAGCCCGTAATCAGGACAACCGGGATGTCCGCGCGGATCGACCTTATTTTCTTTGCCAGGTCCGTGCCCCTGAGCTCGGGCATAACCTGATCGGTGATGACGAGGTCGAAGGCATCGGGGGTGCGCATGAACTCGTCCATGGCTGCGGCGCTGCTCGAGAACGCAGTCACCTGGTAGCCCAGGCGCTTGAGAAGCAGCGTATTCATGTCCACGAGCGATTTGTCGTCGTCAACGAAGAGTATGTGCTCTTTCCCGCCTGAAATAGAGCCGGACTTCTCGCTCACGGTCTTCTCCGTCTCCCCGGCGGCTATCGGCAGATAGACGGAGAAGACGGACCCCTTTCCCGGCTGGCTCGTCACGGTAATGGCCCCTTTCAGCGACTTGACGATGCCGTGCACGACGGCTAGCCCCATGCCCGTCCCCTCGCCCGGTCTCTTGGTGGTGAAGAAGGGATCGAAGATGCGCTCCATTACGGTCTCCGTCATGCCCTGACCGGTGTCTGAAACGCTGATAAGCAGGTGGGCGCCCTGGGCCAGCTCGGAGAGCGCAGCCCCTTCCTCCACCCCCAGTTGATGCTCCCGGACGGCCACTTCGAGCACGCCGCCCTTCTCCCGCATCGCGTGGGCAGCGTTGGAGCAGAGGTTCATCAGGACCTGCTGGAGACGGCCGGCCTCAACGAGCACTTTGTCCCTCCCGGGCTCTACGTGGTGCCTCAGGTCGATTGTGGCGGGGATCGACGAGCGGAGCAGCTTCATCGTCTCCGTAACGAGAGGACCGGCCTCAACGAGCACGGGTTCCTGCTGGTCCGCCCTGCTGAAGGCGAGTATCTGCTTGACGAGGTCCTTTCCGCGCTGTCCCGCCTTGAATATCTGAGTAAGGCTGTGCTGCATTGCGCTGCCTTCCGGCGCCTCGTCCAGGGCAAGCTCCGCATTCCCTATAATGCCCGCCAGGATGTTGTTGAAATCGTGGGCAATGCCGCCTGCGAGCGTACCTATGGCCTCCATCTTGTGCGCCTGGCGCAATTGAAGCTCAAGCATCGCCTCGGTCGTCACGTCGCGGCAGACGATTACGTAGTTTGTGATGCTGCCCGAAGACTCCCTTATGGGCGACACGGCGACGTCCAGCTCGCAAAATCTGTCTTCCCGCCCTTTGGGCGTCATGCGGCCGTTCCACTTCCTCTCCCTCTGTATGCGCGCCCAGAGTCCGTCGTAGAAGTGGCGGTCCTCCTCTTCCGCGCAATCGAGAAGGCGCTTCCCGATGATCTCGGCCGGCTTCTTTCCCCTGCCCTGGAGGAAGGCGCCGTTCGCATACGTGACGACCCCCGCCTTGTCTGTCGTAAGGATCATCTCCGGCGCCCTGTCTACAAGAAGGGCAAGGCGCTTGCGCTCTTCCTCCGTCGCCTTACGCTCCGTCACGTCGCTCAGGAACATGAGTATGACGGTCTCCCCCTGGTACACCGTCCTCGCCAGGGACGATTCGATTTGGGCCGTCCGGCCGTCCTTCCTGACGACCCTGAACTCGAAGCGCGAAGGCCCGTGCTCGCCCCTCTTCTTGCGGTCCATCAGGTCGAGGACGCGCTCACGGTCATCCGGGTGGACGACGGAACTTACAGTCAGGCCGGCGGCCTCCTCTGCGTTCCTGTATCCAATGATCTCGAAATAGCGCTGATTGGCGTAAATCAGGGTCTCGCCCGCCAGCATGGCGATCCCGTCGCCGGAGCGCTCGACGATTATCTTGTAGCGCTCCTCGCTCTCGCGAAGGAGCGCGGCCATCTCGGGGTTTTTTTTGATCAGTTGGGAGCGGGGTTCTTCCGCGGTCCGCGTTACGGAACTCCCGTCCGTATCGGAGACCGTGAATAGCTCGTCCTGCTCATCGCGGTAGGTCGCCTGCCGAAAGGCCGGTAGTTTCGACTTCTTCTCTTCCATAAAGCCACCTGGATTATCCGCCAGGAAAAGCAGGAAGACGTGCGGTCGAAACGCATGGCGCCGGAACGAGGCGGATAGAATGGCCCCCTTTCGGGCTAAGCAGGTATTATAACAAATCCACGAGTCAAATTGAAAGTGTCAAATTACAAATGAAGTATTTTAGGTTTTCTCGGATTTCTTCGTCCGGCATCGGGGCGTCCGGGCGTGCCGGTTGCCGGCGATTGCACATTTCGGGCCGGAGGCTGCGGGAGGGAATAAAAAAGCAGGTACGTGCCGGCGGCGTGCGGGCGAACAGAGGCGACGCCCCTTGCGCACTTCCCTTGCCGTACGCGGGGATCGCCTTTCCACGGTCACTACCCGGTAGTGCCCGATGCCCGGGCCAGGGCCGCGCTGCCGACCCCGAAGGACAAATACAAATCCGGGACCGGCCGCTGCGTCTATTTGATCTGCTCGGCCAGATAGTTCTCGATGCCGACCTGCTTTATCTGATCGAGCTGGGCTTCCAGGTCGTCGATATGGCCCTCTTCGTCCCTAAGGATCGACTCCAGGAGGTCCCGCGTGCCGGCGTCCTGCACCTCGCCGGCCAGGCGGATCGTCTCGTTGTAGGCCCGCCCGGCCCCCAACTCCAGACCGAGGTCGTTCTTGTGCATGTCGGCCACAGTCGCGCCTATGGTGAACTTGTTCAGCTTGCTGACGATAGGCTGGCCCTCGAGAAAAATGATGCGCTCGATAAGCTTCTCCGCGTGCTTCATCTCGACGATCGCCCTCTTCTTGATCGTGCCTGCGATACGCTCGAATTTCCAGTTCTCGCACATCTCCGCATGGACGAAATACTGGTTGATGGCGGTCAGCTCCTCGGCCAGGCGCGCATTCAACTGCTCTATGATCTTGTCGTTCCCCTTCATCCCGGAGCCTCCTCGTGAGTTTGATTTGAAGCAGCTTGCCTATTCAAGAACCTAATGCATGGAAAGGGGACGGGCAATAGGGACCGGAGCGAAAAGGGATTACTTCTTATTATTCTTTTTCATCGCCATGTTACGCTCGCGGTAGCGGGGGTTGTTCGTGACGTTCTTGTGGACAGCGATAAAGGGCGGCAGGGCCTCGTCCGCGCGACCGGGGGCGCCCGCCCCGGAGACGCCCGTCGCCTCCGCGTCGAGCACGCAAAGTCCTTCGTGCCGCCCGCGGTATCTGTCGATGGCCAGGTGCTGGCCGTTCCAGAAGAAGGAGATCCGGTCCTTGGCGAGGGCCTCCGTGCCCGGCTCCCTCAGCCTCTTCAAGTTCGAGTACTGCTGCTCAGTTATCAGCTCCTCTTCCTCGACGCGCCCGCCGGCGGTCCTCGTTCTCGTCAGGAAATAGAGGTATGAGCCGTCCTGCCCCCTCCTTTTTATCCATATCTCCTCATCGCCGCTTTTCGACTTCAGGCACACCTGCTCTATATCGATGGCGCGGTGGGTCGGCAGGTGCTCCCAGCTTACGCTCCTGATGACGTACCTCTCCCGCTCCTCGCGGGAGGCAGGTATGCCCAGGAGCTGCGAGATGGCCCCGAAGGTCCTGCGCATCTTGCCCTCGAAGTCCGTGCGGTTGTCGATAATCTTGAACCTGGGGTGGCCGAGCCAGCTTTCCCGTATCCTGCGGTCGATCAGGACGGCCTCCTCCGGCGTCTCGATCCGCGCCGCGTTGTTCTCCCCCGTGTAGTGCTCCCTGGCCCCGTCTGCCGCCGTGACGAGATGGACGACCCCGTGGTAGCGGTCCCGCAGGTGCGCCTCCTTTAGACCTTTGCGCCTCAGCATCGTATTGAAGTCCTCGTAGGGCATGAACGCCTTTATGTCCATGATGCCCCTGTCCAAGAGGAGGACCTTCTTCTTTTCCGGGAATATCTTCTTGACTGCGCTCCTGTAAGTCTCCTCGAAAGAGAGCTGCATGTCGAGTATCGCCTCCTCGTACATAAGCACCTGCTTCGGCCTGTCCATCTTGCGCCTGTCGATGCCGTTGCTCGTGATGAGGGTCGCAGTCTCGGGTATGACGAAGACCATGAAGCCGCAGTCGGTCAGTTTTTCCGTAAGATACGCCAGGGAGGAGCTTTTCCCGGAGCACGGCCCTCCGGTGAGCACGACCATGTATACAGGCTCGATGAGCTGCGATCCGTTGAACAAGGTTTTGCCTGCGCGCGTCTATTTGATGTCGTCCGCCGTCACGCGTGAGGCGGTTCCATTGCGTCTTTAAAGACCCAGCACGTCCCGCATATCGTAGACGCCGTTTTGCCGGCGCACCAGCCAGCGCGCCGCCTCCAGCGCGCCGTGGGCGAAATTCTCCCTCGAATAGGCGCGGTGCGTGACCTCCAGCCGCTCCCCGGCGCCTGCGAAAAGGACCGTGTGCTCCCCGACGATGTCCCCCGCCCTGACGCTCACAACGCCGATCTCGTCCTTCCCGCGCTCGCCGATCATCCCGTGCCTGCCCGTCACCTCTACCCAGGCCCGGCCCGGGCAGGCGCCCTTGACGATCTCCGCAAGGCGCACGGCAGTCCCGCTCGGCGCGTCCTTCTTCCATTTGTGGTGCATCTCGACGATCTCCACGTCGTAGCCTGCGCCGAGGACCGCCGCCGCCTTCTCGACGAGGGTGAAAAGCACGTTGACGCCGATGCTCATGTTGGGCGAGATGACGGCCTTCGCCCCCTTTGTGCGCCGCATTTCCGAAAGACTGCCGGCGGGCATGCCGGTCGTGCCGATCACGATTGCCCTGCCCTTCTCCGCGCAAAGCTGGAAGTTGAAGAGCGACGCCTCCGGGTTGGTGAAGTCGATGACGGCGTCGCAGTCGTCGATGACGCGGGCGAGGCTGTCCTCAAGCGGGAAAGAGGCCCCGGCCACGCCGGGGACGTCGATCGTCCCGCCTATGAGCGGGTGCATCGCGGCCTCGATTACGTGCGTCACGAGGAATGCCGGGTCAGCGGCCGCCAGCTTGAGGATCGCGCTCCCCATCCGGCCGCAGGCCCCGGTGACGATCAGCTTTATCATCGCGCCCCCTTCCCGTATCCTTATTCCCTTCGGTAGAGACCGTATTCCTTCAGCACGGCCGTGAGGAGGTCGCTGCTCTGGCGGGACAACCCGCAAAGTGGCAGGCGGACGTCCTTCTCGATCATGCCCATATGGTAGAGCGCCTCCTTGACGGGCACGGGGTTCGTCTCGACGAACATCGCATTGAAAAGCGGCATAAGCCCGGTATGCAGGTCGAGGGCCTTTGCCCGGTCGTTTTTGTCGAGCAAGGCGGCGACGAGCTCCTTCATCCGCTGGGGCAGTATGTTCGAGACGACGGAGATGACGCCCGAGGCCCCGACCGACATCAGCGGGAGGAGCAGGTTGTCGTCCCCTGAGAGTATGGGGAGCTTGCCGCCTGTGAGCCTGTAAATATCGGCCGCCTGCTGCATGGAGCCGGAGGCCTCCTTGATGGCGGCGATGCCGGGGACCTGCGCGAGCCTCGCAACGAGCTCGGGCAGCATGTTGACGCCCGTCCTGACAGGTATGTTGTAAAGGACGATGGGGATATCGACCTCTTCGGCCACCTTCTTGAAGTGCAGGTACAAGCCCTCCTGGGTGGGCCGGTTATAGTACGGCGCTACGACGAGGGCGGCCGAGGCACCCAGGTCCTTCGCTATCTGCGTCAGCTCGACGGTCTCTTTCGTGCTGTTCGACCCCGTCCCCGGAACGACGGGCACATGGCCCGCCCACTTTATGGCCAGGGAGATCACCCTCTCGTGCTCTTCCCATGAGAGCGTGGAAGCTTCCCCGGTAGTCCCGCAGGGCGATATGCCGTCCACCCCTGCCTTCACCTGATAATCGATCAGCGCCTTCAGTGCGTCTTCATCGACCTCGCCGTACCTGAACGGTGTGACAAGCGCCGTAAATACGCCTCTCAGCTTCATTGGTGCTCCTTCCTGACCGGTCCCGACGGCCTCTACGTGCCCTTTTCTATTCCACAGCCGCAATTATTGGGGCTAGCGTCGCCCCCTCCGGCGGTACCACCTGCCTTAGCCGGGCACCCGCGCGCTCCCAACTTGTTATTCGCGGGTGGCACCCTTCATAAAAAGGAAAAAGAGGCATTATCCTGCCCTTCTTCTACTCCACCGCTTCCGGCCAGAGCGTCCCTTCGTAGATGACCTTCGCGCTGCCCTCCAGGTACACCTCGTCCCCTACGTAGACCCGGACGGTCTCGCCGCCTTTGGTGAGGATATCGACCCTATCGTTCACCAGGTCCTTTGCGCGCAGTATGACCGCGGCAGCGACGCACCCGGTCCCGCACGCATACGTCTCTCCCTCAACGCCGCGCTCGTATGTCCTGACCCTGACATTCTCCCTGTCTACGACATGGACGAAATCCACGTTGGTGCCCCTGGGCGAGAACGCCTTGTGGTGGCGGATCAGCCGGCCCAGCTCCTCTACAGGCGCAAGGTCCACGTCCGTAAGCAGCACGGCATGGGGCACGCCCGTATCGACGCTGCTCAGGAAGAGCTCCCTCGTGTCGAGGTCGATGGAGTAATCGAGCTTCATCTCCCCGGGCCTGGTAAGCTGGAGCTTCACTCTTCCGTCGGGGTAGACCTCCGCTTTCATCGTGCCCGCAAGCGTGCCGAAGGCTATCTTATCGCCCGCGATCCCGTTCAGGTAGGCGAACCTTGCAGCGCACCTGCCGCCGTTCCCGCACATTTCCGCCTCCGATCCGTCCGCGTTATAGAACCGCCAGACAAAATCGAGGACATCCGACTTCTCGATGAGTATCAGCCCATCGGCCCCCACGGAGTGGCGCCTCCGGCAGACCTTGCGGACCAGATCGGGCACATCGGGGAACATCCCGTCCACTACGGCGTCCCTGTTGTCTATGACGATGAAGTCGTTGCCGCTTGCGCTCATCTTGAAGAACTTAAGAGAACTCATGCTGTCCCTCCAGGAACCCAGGGATGCTCTCGCCGGCGATCAGGTCCGAATACCGCTCTCTTTTCCTGATGACAAAAAACTCCTTCCCTCTCACGAGGACCTCGGCCACCCTCGGCCTCGAGTTGTAATTGGAGGACATAGAGAAACCATAAGCCCCCGCGCCCATGACTGCAATGAGCGCGCCCGGCGCCAACTCGGCCAGCTTCCGCCCCTTCGCGAAGAAATCGCCCGATTCGCAGACAGGCCCCACCACGTCCACCTTCCTCATCTTCGCTTTCGTCTGCGCTACGGGCATGATCGCATGGTACGCGCCGTAGAAGGCGGGACGCACGAGGTCGTTCATCGCCCCGTCCACTACGTAAAAAGTCTTGTCCGGCGTAGCCTTAACGTAAAGCAGCTTCGTGACGAAGATGCCCGCGTTCCCTACGATCACCCTGCCCGGCTCAAGTACGAGCGTCAGGCCCATGCCCTCCAGCTCCGGCTCGATGGCCTTCGCGTATTCCTCCGGGTGGGGCGGGGCCTCGTCCTTGTAGGTGATCCCCAGGCCCCCGCCGATGTCGATATAGCGCAACCCTATGCCTGCCCCGGCCAGCTCGCGGACCATCCCCTTGAGGGAGCGCACGGCGTCGATGAAAGGCGTTATTTCGACTATCTGCGAGCCGATGTGCGAGGATATGCCGACAGGGACAAGGTGCCTGGATTTCTTCATCTCGCCGTATAGACGGCGCGCGTCAGGCCATAACAGGCCGAACTTGTTCTTCCGCAGGCCGGTAGTGATGTACGGGTGCGTCTTTGCGTCTATCTCCGGGTTGACCCTCACGGAGACGGGTACGGCCTTGCCCAGTTTTTGCCCGACATCCGCTACGGCTGAAAGCTCCCCTTCCGACTCTACGTTTATCATGGCTATGCCGGACTTCACGGCATAGGCGATCTCTTCGGCCGACTTTCCGACACCGGAGAAGACTATCCTGTCGGCCGGGATCGACGCCCGAAGCGCCCTGTACAGCTCGCCGCCCGACACGATGTCGCCGCCGCCGCCCAGCCGCGCGACCACGCGCAGCAGCGCCATGCTCGTGTTCGCCTTGCAGGAATAGCAGGTTATGTGGGGTATTCTCTTAAAGGCGCGGTCGAACACCAGGAAATGGCGCTCCAGCGTAGCATAGCTGTAAACGTACAGGGGCGTGCCGGCCTCCGATGCGATCCTGTCGAGGGGCGTCTCTTCCGCATGGAGCACGCCGCCCTTGTAAGTGAAATAGTTCATCTCGGATTCCTTAGCCCCTTAAATGGATGGTCCCTGGCGAAGCATCTATTCTACCCCAACAGCCGCCCGATCCGCAATATCATGCCCACCTGCGTGAAGGGCAATCGAATCGTGACATTGCAGTGTATCATATAGTATGATGGTTCCGTGGAGATCATCCGCAATATAGTCCATCCGTCAAAACTTAACCCGGCCGCAAAGTTTCCGTTCGAATTGAGGTCTGAGGATTTCCTGATGGCAATGCAGGATGTCTATGATTTCTTCTATGATGTCAATTCACACTTGATGAGAAAAGGATTGCGGCGAATGGACGACATGCTCCGGCCTGCCATCATGTCGGGCTTCCTTTCGGATATGCTCGCGGCCAGCCTTGCCAGGCATTCGCGCGTGCTTACGGAAAATCGCTATTTCAACGGTCATCCCGATCTGATCGTTCAGGGCGTCTATCCGGACAATGCCGTCAAGTCCGGAACCGAGGGGGTCGAGATAAAAACCACCAGAAAAGCGGGCGGGGCAGTCGATACACACGGGGCAAGAGACCAATGGATGTCCGTCTTCGTCTACGACGTAGATAGCGAGACAGAGCCCGCAGTCAATAGACGGCCGATGTCTTTTACCGAGGTTTATCTCGGAAGCGTATCGATATCCGACTTCAGGAAGAACCCCCGCGGCGAGCTCGGCACCCGGACGGCTACTCTGCACAAAGACGGCATCCAGAAACTGCGAGAGAACTGGATATACCGTCTTTACTGACGGCCGTTCGGCTTGACTGAGATGAGCTTCGGGATGGCTTCGAGGGCCATCAGAAAGAAGTATTCGTCTTTTTCTATTCCGACGCTCTCATAACCGACAGCCTCCGCTGCCGCCAGCGTCGAGCCGGCCCCTGCGAACGGGTCAAGGACCAACCCCTTCCCCAGGGGCAGCACCGCGCGAACGATCTGCCTGAGAAACGCCTGTGGCTTGAGGCTCGGATGAGGCGCCAGGTCGCGCTCAACTTTCCTGGTCGGCGCGGACAGGATGACGTCTCCAAAGGGCTTGTCCCGCGACGGTCTTCTGAAACCTCCTGCACCCCAGGTCCTGAGATTGTCCTGTACCCTTCCCTTAATCGGCCTCCGATACACAAGCCAGGGCTCCCACATGGAACGCGGCATTACGCTCACGTCGCTGAACTCCTCATGTGCAGCCTTGGGGCGGTCGCCACCGCGCAGCGTCATGGTCAACCGCACAATCTCGCCTCTGCGCTCCAGCCCCGCGTCAGACAGGGCGCCGGAGACTATGTACGACACGAGTGGATTTGAAGCCACAACCACATGGGCGCCGGGTACTATCTTCGGCAGGAGCAGCCTCGCCCAATAGAAAAAAAACATCCTTATGGCGGCAAGCTGGTCTTCAGTGAGCGTCGTGAACCTCGGCAGCGGCGCCCTTCTATGGCCGTCGAAGGATGGCGGAATACGCCAAACGCCGCCCTTTCCCTTTCTGAGCTTGCTCTGCTGCTCCGGCGTATACTCATGCAGCCCGTACGGAGGGTCGGTAACGACCGCGTGGATGCTATTATCTTCCGCTTGCTCGATCCAGTCGAAACAATCCGCGTGAAGGATTGCCGCCCTTCCAAACCTGCCAGGCTCCCGCCATACCCGCTCTTCGAAGAGGTCCTTTTGGATCCCTTTGCCGGTAGTCCCCTGCACGGCGTATACGCCCCGGGTTTCCCGCATGAACATATCCGGCGTATTAAGGCGGAGATACGAGCGGATTGATGAATCGGGCGCAGGCCCGATCATCAGGTGGACACGGTCCTCGATCTCTTTTACCGAAAGGGGCCTTGAAGTGAGAGACAGAACATTAATGATCGCATCGCGCACCTGACCCGGAGCGTATCTATCCTGCCCTTTCATAACCGTCTACATGATAGACGTCTGGACGTCTTAATGTCAAGATATTTTATGACTGAGAAACTGTGAAAAGTTCAACCTGAAAGGTAAGTAGATGAGCTATGTCGGCCGGTTCTTTCCCGGGGGCCGGAGAGATTTTCGATGGAAAATGCGTAGACCCTGAAGGCGCGCGACGCAGCATACTTCTTGTGTATGTGAGGAGTTGCACCGAAGGGTCGCCCGCATTTGCCGCGTAACGTTTTGCCCAGCGGTTAGCTCTGGTATACACCGCTGGGCAAAGATCCCGGACCCCATAAAGTGCGGCGC
>Ga0326727_10026232_pt1 | contig 10832 bp, 18 predicted proteins | sample MB2enrmetagenome_FD_207643 | JGI IMG/M metagenome (GOLD analysis project Ga0326727, IMG submission 207643) | Lab enriched peat soil microbial communities from McLean, Ithaca, NY, United States - MB29MY | ecosystem: Environmental > Terrestrial > Soil > Wetlands > Peat | place: USA: New York... | reverse complement strand
GTCGGTTGCTGGCGTGGTTCTGTTGCGTTCATGGCTCATCCGTTTCTAGGTCTCAGGTTTCTTGCCCTGTTGCGTCACGGCTCATTTTCCGCGACCTGTGGTGCTGAGCTACGACAGCTTCAGCACAGTTTTATTGGCTTTACAAGTTTGCTCTTCTTGGCTTATTCTCAAAAGAGTTATTCTGGGCGAGTATCTAGCGAAGAGCGAAACGTGAATCCAGACCGCAAGCCAAATTAGCTTACCCGTATAGGCACGGGTGTAGGGTGTGGCTGACGCGTCGGGTTTGCGTAGGCTTGGTATGTTTCATCCTGCTAATGTTGATGTTCCCTCTCACACTGTCCGCTATATTCCCCCCTGTTCAAGCCTCCACCCCGATCACATTCGATTCAGCTAACAGCAACAGTTGTGCAAGTTCCGGCGGTTCCTGTTCGACGCTTTCATGGTCCCACACAATCGGGGCGGGCAGTAATGGTATTCTCCTCGTCGGCGTCTCCCACAGTGCCTTCTTCACTTCTGCCAGCGTAACTTTTGGGGCCACGCCGTTAACATTGCTAGCCAACCACGTTGGGCCGAAGAACTCTGTTGAGTTGTGGGTGCTAATGACCCCAACAGCTGGGTCTGGTACGATCCTGGTCACATTAGGTGTCGGTACCAATTTCATTGTTGGCGGTTCGGTGTCGTACTTCAACGTAGCCGGTACGAGGACACCATCAGGCAACCACGGCGTCACAAGCACGCCTCCTTCGGTCTCCGTGACTACCAGCCCGGATGACTTGGTCATTGACACATTAGCAGTGAGCCTCGGTGGGTCGGCGACGACTTCTCCGACCGGCCCGGGACAGACGCAACGCTGGAACTCAGGTCCAATCACTATTGGTCCAGCGACGTTTTTTGTTGGGAGTGGAAGCGATCAGCCCGCGTCGGGTTCATCAGTAACCATGTCATGGTCCGTCTCTTCCGTCCCCAGCTACGCGTGGTCGTTGATCGCAGTCCCCCTCATACCTGCCGCTCCCCCAATACCTGAATACCCACTAGGAATACCCCTACTCGCAATCCTCACGGTAGTCGCATATGGGCTAATCAAACGAAAAGCCGAAAAGTGAAACATCGAACAAAGAGCCATGACGCAACACCCACAAAATTAAGCTGATTTTTGGACCGTGAGCCGTGAACGCGACAGAACCGCTGGCGTTTCTTTCTTAACTTCCATTGGCTAGGTCTTCTGGATCAAACGGACGATTCTCTATCGTGTACTTGCTCTTTAGATCAGGCAAGCGTTTCTGAGCCCTATTTGCGATTCTATTCAATGAGTACGAGAAAACTATGAGCAATGAACAAATCAAGTAAAGGAAAATCCCAGCCTGTCCGAATCGGAACCATTTTTCTTTATGATGATTGAGCGATCGTAAGTGTAAGCTAGAGAAGGCTGCTTCTAAGTTAACGGCTCTGCAGAGAACGAGGCTTTCAGCGCAATTTGTCGTCTCTTGGATTTCACTAATCGTAGCGTTCGGAGCCGTTCCCGTGGTCATTTACAGAAGCGCAATTGATTCGTTGCTATTTATCCTACCAGTATTGCCACTTGCCTATGCAGCCTACCACAGCGCAAAATATTGTTGGAATGTCATGAGGGTAATCGAAAACGGTGAAGGCAAATGCCCCTGAATCAGCGAACTTACAAAGTAAATCACATCGAAAAGCGCGGTGCAGCCATATACCGTGCCGTCACCAGTTGTTGTGAGAATCGAGTGATTGTACCACGCGCTCATAGCACCAATGATAATTGACGCAAGAGTCAGAAGTATTGCGATGCCCAACGCTATATACTCGCTCAGCCACGGGGCTGCCGTAATCGCCAACCAACCTTGAGCAAAGAAATACAGAAAAAGCCCCAAGATTACGCCAATTATCAGCCCATGCTTGTATGTCACTCTGTTCACCGAGCTATTTTGTCACTTGCTTTTGCTTGAGGTAGTCCCCAATTATGACACGGGCTGCCTCAGCCACTGAAGCAAGTCTTCGGTCCTTTCGTTCTTTCTCTAGGTCTTTGACCATTTCTTCGGTCATGGCTACCGTTACTTTCTTCATCGCCATCTTTCAGTACCCGCTATAGCATACCATCGCAAGCCATATAAGTCTGCTTGTATGTATGGATATGGCGGGTAATAGGTGGCATTAGATGGTAGTTGTTTTAAGCCGAGAAGAGAAAGGGCGACTAATAGCAGAGAAGCAAAACCAAATTCAGCGGATGGATGAACGATTCTACAAGGTAGCTTCACAGAACGACCATGGAATGTACGATGTAATCCAGCGAGAGAACGGCTCATGGATATGCAATTGCCTCGACTTCCACTACCGAGCCCTAGAACAACACCAGATCGTCCGATGTAAGCACATTATCGCCGTCCAAGTTAGCTTTGAGCTAAGGAAGAAAGTTCACGAGAACACTGTGATTGCACCAGTCACAATCTCAGTCTGCGCCGCTTGCGGCTCAAGCCACCTAAAGAAATTCGGATTACGTCACAACAAGTACGGAGACATTCAACGGTTTTGTTGCCTTGATTGTTCTAAGACCTTCAGCGTGAATCTAGGCTTCGAGCGTATGAAGCATAATCCGCAAGCGATTACGATGGCTATGCAAATGTACTTTTCAGGGGAAAGCCTCAGAAACACAGCTAAGACGCTCCGACTAATCGGAGCTCAAGTCTCACACCAAACCGTGTACAATTGGATAGCGAAATACACGGCGCTAATGGAGAAATACCTAGACAAGATCACACCTCAAGTCAGTGACACTTGGAGAGCCGATGAACTGTTTCTGAAAGTCAAGGGCAATATGAAGTACCTCTACGCCCTCATGGATGACCAGACGCGGTTTTGGATTGCTCAAGAAGTAGTCGACACAAAATATTCTGCCGACATTAGGCCGCTATTCAAACAAGCGAAACGAATTGCAGACAAGAACCCTAAGACATTGATAACGGACGGTGCGCCAAACTTTCATGAAGCATTCAACGACGCGTTCTACACCACTAAACTAGCTACGCGCCCCGAACACATACGTGACATACGCATGGATGGGACGGTTCATAACAATAAGATGGAACGGATGAACGGAGAACTTCGGGATAGAGAACGTGTGATGAGAACTCTCGAAAAGCCAGACACTCCAATTCTAACGGGTATGCAAATCTACCACAACTACGTTAGACCACACATGGGCTTAAATGGAAAAACACCCGCTGACCTAGCAGGAATACAAGTCGAGGGCGACAACAAGTGGGTGACGCTAATTCAAAACGCGAGTCTTCTAAAGAAGAGTCGAAGGGTAAACCCGTCATAGGACCAGTGTTGGTTAAGAGCTGGCTGTTAGTTGAGTATCTAAGAAAAGAGGGAAACAGGAACTTTCACCGACTTATTCTTGAAGCATGGTGTGGCGTAGAGCTTGAGGTAGATCATTTGGTGACAAGACAATTCGGTCTCAAGTGTGATTACCATGATAAGAAAGTAGAATTCCTCGTCAATTCGACTTTCGAACAGAAGCTTCAGTTCCTAAAGAAGGTAAAGGCCGTAAGCACGGAGGAATTCAAGTTAATTCACGCCTTCCAAGAGCGTCGAAACACATTTTTTCACGCTTTAGGTCCAGCAAAAAGAGCGACTTTGAGTAAGGAGGAAAGGCTGCATATTATGGATGAAGCTGTAGCCGTCACTAAACTTTGCATTGACCTTGTCCATCGCCAAAACGCCTAGAAACTTGCCGTGTCCCGCCAGTTAACAGATTGCTAGGTTGTAATCGTTGAATTCGTGGGTGTGGTCACAGTTATGTTAGTTTGTGGTGCTCCTGACAAAACAATAAGGTACAAGCCGACAACAATTAGAAAGATACCTACGCCGCCTAGAGCTACCGCGAGAGCAATCCTCCTTTTCTTTCTCGCTACATTGTAGCCGACGTAGGCAAATACGATAAACGCTAGACCAATCAACACAAGAGTGATGCCGATTTCCCCGATGACTATTGAAGCCATGCTAATTTTTCTCCCATGACTCCTATTGAGACCGCTGGTTTTCCGACAGTGGTTTTGGGTGTTCTGGCCCTTATTATCACTTTGTACATGCGAAGACTCGCCAGAACCGATGAAGAAAAAGAAGTGTTCAGTCTCACCAAATTCCTGCTTGTTTTGAGTCTACTCACAATAGTGCTAGGCATGGTGCTCATCGTTTACGGCAGCCCAGCAACCGACAATTTACAGTCACAGAAAAACAAGCCAGCAACCGCAGACTTGACGTTACCTTCCTCTGGGTAACGTTAACTCTGTAGCTCACGATGACTGTGCCATTCTTTGTTAACCGTCGGCTCTTTTCGACTTGAACTTTCAGTTCGAAAGACCCAACAACGGCAGCTAGGAAGCTCAACCAACTAACTAGAGACGGATAATCCATCCGAGGTCGAAGAAAAAATTGGGCAAGCGAACAGTTTCAGGAATAGAACAATTGCCTAAATGCATAGTAGGGTAAGGCTGTGAATAGCGCAAGAAAGAGAATTAGGCCGATAAAGAAACCCGCAGATGTTTGATAAGCAAAGATTCCCAAAACGGAGGCTCCGATGTACACGATAGCCTTCTCAACCGCTGCCTTGGCGTATGCAAGTTTCATTTTGTGTACAACTCGCATTGATATCTCGTAGCTTTCATTGAATTGAGCAGATCGAAGCAGAGTACGAGCTTCTGTTAGGTCTCTTGAATTCTGCTTTCCGAATACGAAAACGCTGGCTAGCCAAGCCACTTCAACACAAGCTCTGAGAAATGCTAACCATGCTCTTCGTTCTGTTGCGTCTTGGCAAGCATTACGAACCTCGTCGGTAAGTGCAGTCAAATCCCTTTGCAGGGCAACGGCATTGACATACAACTCATTGAACCTAACCCATGGTCCAAGTATGTGAACACGCTGAATTCTCTTAACTTGATCTCTAGGTAGAGTTCTCAACTCCCATCGAAGGTTGCTCAAGTCGATAAGGTAATTGTTCAGTTCAGTAAGCTTTCTCCGGTTCTCTCGCGGTCCAAAATGCCTAACGACGAAAGAAATTAAATTCCAACGGGTAAAAGGGAAGTTTAGGCATATCCGCACGTTTTCGCGTTCAATTCGTTTTCCTGAAAAGATCAGTTTCGCGCATTCGTCGGCCTTAGATGTCGTAGCTAAGACCTCCCGAATAGCAAGCCTGCCAGCAAGAACAGGGCAATTTCCAATGCTCCAAAATATTGCCATCGCAGGACAGCTTGTAACAGTGGATTCGCACCGTAGAAGTAGAGAAATAGAGACGTTAAGACAATTGAGATCATGAAACCTTGAATGAAGCTTCGATGCTTCAGATAAGCCCAACCAAGCACGGCTGCACACGCGACCAAGAGTAGGAGAGCATACATAGTCGCTATCTCAAGGCCAACGGAGCTTGATAATATCGCGAGTTCTAGAGCGATTCCTATAATGAGTCCTGAAAGCACCACATTCCTGTTCGTATAATAGGACATTTTCCAGTCCTTTGCACTTTCACCTCCCACTACCTTTAACCCTGACGGAAAAATTTAGATCATTTTCGCCCTCTTAGCATTCTGGATGAGCGTAACCCATTTGTTTTGGCCGTTGATTTCGATGCCTGCAACTTCCGAGGGAGTCTTACCGTTCAACCCTTCGTGTGGTCTAACATAGTTATGGTAAATTTGGTAGCCAGTTAGAATTGGTGTATCGACTTTTTCTAATCCTCGCATGACCTTTTCTCGGTCTCTGATTTCTCCGTTGAGGCGTTCCATCTTGTTGTTATGGATTCTACCGTCCATCTGAATGTCTCGAATGTGTTGCGCTCCATTATTCCTCGTCCAGTATTCTTTCATGAATGCATCGTGATACGCTGGCAGGCCGTCGGTTATCAGAATCTTTGGTTCCTTGTTGACGGCTTCTCGGCTGATTTGGAATAGGTGTCTCGCATCATGCGTGTACTTTGACTCAGCAACTTCTTGGGCGATTAGAAATCTAGTTTGATCGTCCATCATCGCGAATAGGTATTTCATATTCCCTTTGATCTTTAGGTATAGTTCGTCTGCTCTCCATACATCCGAGACTTGAGGTTTGATTTGCTCTAGGTATTTCTCCATTAACGTGACATACTTGGCAATCCACTTGTAAATGGCAACATGCGAAACCCGAACCCCTTGCAGTTTCAAGAACTTCTGGGTACTGCGAAGCGATTCTCCTGAAAAGTAGAGTTGCATAGCTGATGTGATTACTTGGGGTGAAGCTTTCATTTTCTCGAATCCAAGGTTGAACACAACCCACTTTCCACAATTCTTGCAGAGGTAGCGTTGAAGATTGCCGTACTTGTTGTGGCGTACTCCATGTTTGATGAGGTTTCGTGAGCCGCACATTGTGCAGGTTTGCGTGTCGAGAGGTTCAATCGTGAGTCTGCTTGTGACCTTTTCTCGTAATGCCCTGCTTAGTTCTACGGCCCACTGATGCTTACACTTCATGTTTCGGAATTTGCTATCTGGGCACTCGCATTGCCAGCCTGTAGGAACATGATAGACTTGGTACTCTCCGTGCCCACTTTGCGACTTAACATAATACATTTCGTCGCTGAATCTACGAATCGCGCCGTCCAGGTGTGCGATTTGTTGGCCTTTGACTTGTCTCATTGCGAGAACTTGTTTATCCATGTCAACCTGCTCCTATTGACACCTATAGATGCGTAACTAATTTATAACAGTTGCGCCTATAGCCATCAATAGGTTCATCAGGCATGATGAGACGCTTTACGCTTTCAATCTCGGAAGAAATGGAACGGGCGCTAGATAAGGAACGGAAGAAGCGAATGCTGGAATCGATTCCAGAAACCGCTAGAGTAATTATCAGCGAATACCTTGCAGCCCAGCAAACTGTTAACTCGGAGAAGCACTGGGGCAAAGGTGAATAGTAATGGCAGAAGCGGTAGCAGCGCCAACCGACCCACGGCGTGAATTAATAAAAGTACTCTTCGAAGGTTTCTCTGAATACCCTAAGTTAATGGCGAGAATGCAAGAAATTCTCATCGGAGAAGAGATAGCACTTAACAAAGCAGGCATGAACATCAGTAGGTTGGCAGATCCAAGTCTGATACCGCGTTTGATCGGCAACAATCATCCGGAATTGATAGGGAAGTACATCCTTTATACAATAAAGGTGACGGACCTACTTCGTGAGGTAGCTGATCCGTCAAAACTCACCATTCAACAAAAGCAGGAAAAGATCAAGCGCTTTCTGGAGCTTTCAGATGAGGTAAAAGTGATTGGCGAAGAGGCTCGGAAGACGGTAGTATGAAATGGTAACACAAGATCAGCCTTTGCCGATTGATATGCGCATACCTTCACCGCCGGAACTCGAAAGCCTGAAGGCGATTCACCAACCTTCTCAAGCGAATCTAACCGATGCTTGGAGATATCTTGCATTAGGACTCTACGCAGCGTGGGATTTGGTATCGCCTCAACTTCGACTACCATTAGGAATGGGTACAGAACCGACATTCGATGATTATAATCTGAGCATCCTTGAGCCGAGAGTCTTCTCTGAACTAGAGCAACTACGAGAGCTGCGATCTCAAGTGCAGAATGAGCTTTTTGAGCTTCGGCGTCTGAAAGACGATCTGGAGATTCTTCAACCGCGTGTCGTCATGATTCGTGAAGTAGATGAAGGTATGGCCGAACTGGAGATCACCCATTATCTCGAAGAACATGGTCATGCAGACACTGGTGAACTTGTCGAAAAACTCGGTATAGACATAGATATTATTCTGAAAGTAATCCAGCATCTCAAAGCTGAAGGCAAAGTGGAGGGCGTTGGCTCACACTAACCCGGGCGACGAACTAAAAGCGAGCGAAATCTACTGTCTGTTCACGGAAATCAGGCCAGTCAAATGCGTTAGCACTCATGGTGCTCACAATGCGCAGTTGACGACAATCGAAGGTAGCCCTGCTAAAGCGTGGATTCCTGAAGAGGTTGTTTGGCGTAGAAAATGACGGCATATTCTAGTCCGGGGGAAGTGTTGCATGGCATGAAGATTGTGATTATTTTCAAGTGGGACCCCAATGTGCAACCGGCCGCCAAGCAACCGGCACTTAGTTTCCTTAAGATTCAGGGCGACCCTGCACGTGCAATCATCTCAGAGACGTACACACTAGTCAAGTAAAGACAAGAGCAAGTCATCTTCAGACGCTGATTCGTACTTGATGAGCCGACGGTTAACAGCCAGAATTTCTGGAAGCATGAGCTAACAAGTTAACGTTACCTTCCTCTGGGTAACGTCGCTTTCACGGTTGGTGGCGTCTCCTGTAAATTTTCGGTTGGTGGCCTGTAAAAAAGCGCCTGCTGTGTTAGTGCGCAAACGAGTGGCTTCTAGTAATCAAGGAGAGCCTTCAACTGCGGCAGAATCTGGTTTATGAGGTCGTTGATACCTGTTTGAGATTCTGCTATGTTGTTACGAATCCCCTGACGAGTCGTCTCTATGCTGCCAAAACTCGGAGTGGCGTTTTGAGCTATTGCGGCGAGAGCGATGCTATTGTAGTGATCGACCATTTCGCTCTTTTCATGAATCAGTGTGTAAAGGTGGCGTAGTTGACTCTGAAGATCAGCACTTAACTCGTCGTAGAAACCCGCTTGTCTGAATCGTTTGTAAGCAGAATCCTCAAGACGAATAACATCTGAGAAGGCTTGGTATTCTCGATTTTGTTCTAGTTCAGCAATCAAGTACTTTTTGGCGTTCTCTCTTTCCTCGTTACGTTTTCGCCATTGTTGGAGAGTAATCGCACCTAGACTTCCTCCTATGCCTACTAACCCGCCAATTACCGCACCTACTATTGTCGCGGTGCCAGAGTCTATCAAGCCAGACCTTGTGTATCGTTCATTTTCCTGGATTTTGAGCTTGCGTTCTGTATGATCGTTAGCCACTTGTCGTTTCCTTTAACGATGATTCCAGCTCGCTCAGCAGGAGTTGCGCCGTCAAGTGCCGTGTGTGGTCGAATATAGTTATGGAACAGTTGAACGCCTTTCAATATTGGCGTGTTCTTGGTTTCTAAGCCTCTCATTACTCGTTCTCGGTCCCTGATTTCTCCGTTCATTCTTTCCATCTTGTTATTGTTGTGGTCGCCTTGCAAACGAATGTGACGAATGTGTTCTGTGCTCGTTTCGATTTTCATGGTGCGAAATTCGTGATTGTATGCTTCATGGAAATTAGCGGCTCCGTCAGAAATAAAAGTCTTAGGCGTTTTTCCCGCAATAGCTTTCGCCGCTTGGAACAACGGCCTAACATCAGCCGTGTACTTAGTATCCGCAACCTCTTGAGCAATCCAAAACCGTGTTTGCTCATCCATCATCGCGTAAAGATACTTCAGATTCCCTTTGACCTTGAGAAATAGTTCGTCAGTGGCCCAAGTATCGCTAACTTGTGGTGTGATCTTGTCGAGGTACTTCTCCATTAGAGCCGTGTACTTTGCTATCCATTTGTAGACGGTTTGATGACACACTTGAGTACCAAGTAATCTTAGCGATCTGGATACGTTCCGTAGGCTCTCACCGGAGAAGTAAAGCTGCATAGCTGTCGTAATCGCTTGCGGATTGTGCTTCATGCGCTCGAAACCAAGATTAACCGTGAAAGACTTACCACATGACTTGCATGAGAACCGTTGAATATCACCATATTTGTTGTGACGCATTCCCCACTTGATGATGCTCTCAGATTTGCAGAACAAACAAGCGTGAATGTCGGTTATCGGCTCTTACATCGGTTACAAGGTAGCAAGAAAGAAGAAGATGATTTTTCTGGCTGGGGTTTTCGTGGTCATTGGCGCAGTTGTGTTTGTTATCGGCTTGATTCTTATTGCGTTATCACCAGCATCTGAGCTACTGTAGATATCGCCACGAACTCAACGACTATAACCTGTTAAGACTCAAAATAGTAACGTCAAGTTAGTCTGCTTCGCGCTCATGTCAAGAATCGTCTGCTGGAAGTGCCTTAGCTAGTTTCTGGTTCTGCGTCTGATTATGCCGTATGCCAGTATCGTGAGAACTGCGAGGATTGGTAGACCCAGAGGATATTCAGGTATGGGTGTTGTGGCTGCTTGGATTATGGTGAAGGGGAAGCATCCAGAAACGTCAGTAGCCACCTGAACGGTGTATGGGCCCGCTACCTGTCCAGGAACAGTGAAACTGTAAACACCGTTAGGCAGAGTCATTTGACTCGCGCTGTAAACCATATTGGCGGAATTGCAACCAGAGCCTGAGTATAGAGTGAGAGCAGCAGTACAGGGCGGTAATAACAGACCACAAGTTAGTATCCCGCTTACGATAAAGGATTGACCAGCTATCGGTGAACTAGGGGTAAGCCCCAATGCCCAAGCAGGCTTTACATTAACAAGCAACAACCCAACAGCTAGGAGAACGAATAATCCAAGAAGCATCTTACCCCGCAAAGCGCAAGCCCAAACAACTCGACTCTCGCTGCGAATTTAAGAGTTGTCAACCTTTTGCTTACTGGCGTTCTGGATTAGAGTCAACCACTTATTCTCTCCCTCTATTGTGATACCTGCCGCTTCCGCTGGCGTGCGCCCTTCGAGTGCCATGTGTGGGCGAATGTAGTTGTGAAAGATTTGGTATCCCTCTAGAATCGGGCTATCCGCTTTCTCTAAGGTTCTCATCACCCGCTCCCTGTCTCGAATTTCACCGTTCATTCGTTCCATCTTATTGTTATGAACCGTCCCATCCATGCGTATGTCACGTATGTGTTCGGGGCGCGTAGCTAGTTTAGTGGTGTAGAACGC
>Ga0326727_10026231_pt1 | contig 10832 bp, 11 predicted proteins | sample MB2enrmetagenome_FD_207643 | JGI IMG/M metagenome (GOLD analysis project Ga0326727, IMG submission 207643) | Lab enriched peat soil microbial communities from McLean, Ithaca, NY, United States - MB29MY | ecosystem: Environmental > Terrestrial > Soil > Wetlands > Peat | place: USA: New York... | reverse complement strand
TTGATCGACATAGCTATAAACACCAAGCCCGCGAGAGCTGCCGCGCCGCCTCCTACCATTAGGAAGAAATTTTGCCACTGATCGATGCCCATTATACTTTATGGTACTAGAAAGAAAATGAATTGGATAGGTTGTTCGTTTCGGGAGCCTTTTAGTTCTAGGTCCACGACCCGTACTACAGTTTTCTGCCCGACACCGCGTTCATGACCTGTCAAAAAAAAGAAATAAGCCTCTAGCAGGTGTTCAAAAAGGGCTCTTTCATTGATTGAAAAGCCTTCCACGGTACTCCTTCGGGTGAAAGAGTTCCTGGGAGAAATCGATGAGAGGCCCAAATAACAGGATCACATCTTCAGCTACCGCTCGCCTGCTGAGCGTATGCCGAGTGACCATCCGCTTCGGATAATCAAGGACATGGCCAACCAAGCGCTGAAGGAGTCGTCGCCTGAGTTCAGAAGGATGAACTCCCCGGCCGGTGGCGCCTCGATTGCTCCGCAAAACTGATTCGAGCGCTTCTGCTGGAGGCGCTGTATTCGATCCGTAGCGAACGACTACTGATGGAGGAATTGGAGTACAACCCGCTGTTTCGGCGTTTGTGGGAGTGTCGATGGACGACGAGGTGTGGGACCATTCCACAGAAGAACCGGGACCGGTTGCTGAACGCGGACATCGTCAGGAAGTTCTTTATTCAGATTCGCGAGCAGGCACAGGCCCAGGGCTGCTTTCCAATGAGCACTTCACCGTCGATGGAACGCTCGTTGAGGCTTGGGCGTCTCAGAAGAGCTTCCAGCAAGGAGGGAGGTCCGTCGGCACCGACGGATCGCGGGCGAGCGAAACGAAGACGTCGACTACCGGGGGCAGAGGCGGGGCAACGAAACACACGCCTCCACGACGGACCCCGACGCCCGCCGGTCGAAAAAGAGCCTGGGAGGAGAAGCGCGAAAGAGCTACATGGGCCATGTGCTGGTGGAGAATCGCAACGGGCTGGTCGTGGATCACTACGTGAGCATCAGCACGGCCACAACTGAGCCGCAGGCTGCCGTAGAGATGGTCGGTGCGACCCCCGGCAACCACCGAATCACCGTTGGTATGGACAGAGGCTACGATCGAGGTTCCTGTGTGAAGAACCTTCGCCAACTGAATGCTACTCCTCACGTTGCCAAGCGCAAGGCCTCCTCCGCGATAGACCGACGGACTGCGCGGCATGTTGGCTACACTATCAGTCAACGGGTTCGCAAGCGGGTGGAAGTGATTCTCGGCTGGATGAAGACCGTTGGCGGATATCGAAAGACTCGCTTTCGTGGCGTCGATCGTGTTGGACAGGGATTCACCCTTGCGATGACGGCTTACAATATGGCGCGGCTTCGCAACCTGATGCTTGAGAAAGGATCGTAGAGTTGAATCAGAGGCAAAGCATCCGAAGATTCCGACTCGCAGGCCCGAGTACCAAGCTGAACCGGTGACCTCCAGAGCGAATTTCGAAGGGACTCGGCGGATTTTCGCGAACACCTTTTCAACATCCTTATAGGAGGGGTTCGCTTCAGAAAACGGATTATAAAGTTCGCTCAGGTGCGCCGCCCTGCTGCCGGTACCGGGCGAAGTAGATCACTCCGCCCGCCGCAATCACCAGGGCAAAAGCTACCATCAGATTGCTGTAGCCGAAAGCTGGGCTCTTCGTAACCAGTGGGTTGACCTGGAAATCGAACCACCCGCTGGCCAGCACCCGTGCAACCAGCGCCGTTCCCACTGCCGCGGAGATGAACGTGATAAGGTTGAAGAGCCCCATTCCGGTTCCGGTTTCCTGCATCTGGAGGGTCTGGGAAACGCTGTTGATGAGACCGGTCTGGATAAGGGTGAAGCCAATGTAAGTCAACAGAAGGGAGCCGGAGACGAGCCACGGCGAATCGCTAAGCAAGAGGGAGATCAGGAGCAGGCTCACGACGAGAAGCAGGATTCCGATCCCTACAACGAGGCGATTGCCTCGCTTGTCCGCGAGATTCCCGCCGAGCCTCCCGAAGATCACGCCGCTGATTGCACCGGGGAACATCAGGAGCCCGATTTCCCGCGTGCTCAGGCCGCGCAAGCCTGTGAACATCAGCGGGATAAGGAAAATAATTCCGATGGACGCGCTGAAAACGAGGAATCCCACGACCATGCCGGCTCGGAATCGCACGTTCGCAAAGAGCGCGGGCTGAATGAAAGGATTTAGAGTCCGGCGGATGTGGACCGCGAGGATTGCGACGGCAACGGCGCTGCCTGCCAAGTAGTACCAAGCGGAGAACGACAGGAAGAAGATAAGCGCCGTGATGCCCACCGCCACGAGGAACGCGCCGAAGATGTCCACCCCGCCTTCCCGCTTCTTCTCCGAGGGGAGGAGCCGGAGAAAGAACGGGATCGAGATGAGGGTGAAAAGTGGGATCGCGAAAAGGAACGGCCAGCCCAGTGTTCCCGAGACGAATCCGCCGATGACAGGGCCCACTCCCGCCGCGAAGGCGACTACCGAGGTGATGGTTCCGAACACTCTGCCACGCTCATCTGCGGGGAAGTAGCGTGCGATAATGACCATGATGAGCGCCGGAAGCGCCGATGCCCCGGCACCCTGGACAGCGCGCGCAACGATAACTCCCGCATAGGAGGACTGCACGGCAAATCCCGCCGCGGATGCCCCCGCGTACATGCAGATACCGACGAGGATCAACCGCCTGATGCTGTAGATATCTGACAGTCGGCCAAAGACAACCGACCCCATCGCGAAGAAGACGATGAACGCCGTCAGCACCCAGCTGACACCGGACGGCGTCAGCGAGAAGGCTTTCGAGATTGCTGGCGTAGAGACGTTGAAGACGGTCTCGTTGAGGACCGCGAAGAACACGAGGTAGATGAGCCAGGGAAGTGTCTTCCCGGCGTCGATTGTCGGTGATGGTGAGTGCTGTTCAAGTACTGCGGCATCCATGATTGCGCCATCTCCTTATATGCAGAAAACAAGATACAGCAAATTGCACAAAGATCGACAGTATGTCAACAGTATCCGCCGCACGCCCACCGAAGCCCACCCTTTCAGCTTTAGACTATGCCGAGCGCAAGAGGGACAATTTCGCCAAACTCACATTAAACTTCGAGGCCCATAATTTGGGACTCGGCATAGAGCATGAACGGGATCACAAAGATGTCCCGACGACCACCGAGAAGAGACAGAACCCACACGCCGCTGCTGAACCGTGCGTTCATGAAAAGCGACGGTTTGATGAACGGGTCCCGCGCGGTGCGGATCCTCAGGGCGAAGAGCGCCAGCAGGCCAAGAATGGCGGCAAGGTTATACAACTGGCAGAAGTTCAGGTAGACGATCAGGGCATCCACGGTTAGCGCGACGAGGACGGCGCCAACGACGTCCACTGTGCCTTTCCTGTGCGGCTCGCTAGGCAGCTCCCGATTGAGGAACAGAATTGAGATCAGCATAAGAACAGGAATCAGGAAAAGATACGCCCGGGAGAGCGCGTCGGAAACAAGGCCGCCGAGGACCGCTCCCAGGCCCTTTCTGCCCCTTTCGGACGGCTCGAAGTACCTGGCAACCACCACGACGACAAGGGCGGGAATTGCCGAGCCGCCGATTCCTTAGATTGCGCGGGCCACAGTAATCAGCGGATAGGAAGATTGCAACGCGAATCCCATAAGCGAGCCGACGTTGTAGGTCAGCACTCCGACGAGGATCAGCGCACGCAGGCTGAAGATATCTGCAAGCCTGCCGTAGATGACCGAGCTAACGCCGAAGAACACCATGAAAATGGTCATCATCCAACTGACACCGGATGGCGAAAGAGAGAACTGGCGGGCGATCATAGGAGTGGATATGTTGAATACCGTCTCATTCAGAACGGCAAAAAAAAATCACGTATGTAAGCCAGGGAACTAGTTTTCTGTGGTCCAGCGTCCCTTCGATACGCAAGTTGTTCATCATTTCTACGCAATTAGGAAGGGGCTAACATACAAATGGCGGACCGTGTCGACAACCGCGCCTCTCCCTTCACGCACGGTAGTCGTCGAGACGAGCTGAAATCGACAACGGGGGGCTAATCTTCCGCCGGATCGTCCGAGGGCTGGCGGAGGAGCGTGAGGTGCGCGGAGCTCGGGAACGCTTTCTGGCAGACTCCCCGATGGGACAGCGCCTGCTCGAACCGACCCAGCCGGTCTAACGCCGTAACGAGGTTGCAGTGGGGCTCGGGATAGTCGGGCTCCAGGGACAGGGCCATCTCGTATGCATGCACGGCGTCCTCCAGCTTGCCCAGGGCGACTAGCGAATTGCCCAGATTGTTCCACGCCTCCGCGAAGTTATGGTCAGCCTCGATTGCCTGGAGGTAGCTCTCAGCGGCGTTCCCTTCCTGGCCGAGGTCGTACAGCACGTTGCCGAGGTTGAAGAAAGCCTCCGGCTCAGGGGCGGACTCCACTATGCGGGAATAGAGCTTGGCGGCTGATTCGAGTTCACCCCGTTCTTCAGCCTCGACTGCCTGAGAGAAAAGGCTCCCGTCTTCCTGGGGGGCGAGGCGGTTCGCCGGGAAAGCGGACACAAGCGGAACCCTGCCATCGACATCGTCTTTGCTCCCCGGCTGGAAATCTATCAGCCGCTGCCCGCTGGGCTCGACCCAGCTGCCGTCCGGCAGGCGCAGGCGCAGGCCCGTGGCGTAGGACTCGAGCCGGCCGAGAATTCGCCCGCCATCAGGAAGCCAGCGAGCAACCTGGGAGAGGCTGCGATGGATCTGGGAGGCGGGGACTCCGGACGCGGTCAATCTGCTCAGATTGCGGGCAGTCAGAATGTCCTTGAACTCGAACCAGGCAAGGCGGTTGGTCAGCCGAGCCGGCTGCAGCAGTCCCTTGCGGACCCACGCGCGTACCTCTGGGAGCGGGACCTCGACGATGCGGCTCACCTGCTCCGCGGTATAGAGCCGGGAAAAGTCCTCCAGGTCGTCCTTGGCGCCGAGGAGGTTGAGGAACTCGATCTCGTCCACGAGGCGGATCCCGGCCCCGTTTCTCTTTAACTCCTGGAAAAGTGCCATGGAACGGGAAATCCCGCCGTCCGCGGTGAGGTGTCCCTGGGCGCCGCCGGCGACAAGGATGGACGTTGCTGGTCCGGGCTCCCGTGCGTGTCTTCCGCCGGCTCTCTGGATGCGGTCGATGGCCTCCGAGCGGCTCATGGAGAACAGACGGCCAGTCACGGCCACTTCCTTGTCTGTCAGTGTTGGGGCTTCGACCATGCTTCGATGAGCCCCTCGAATACGGGCGCGCGAAGCAGGCCCGCTTCGGTGAGCTCTGCGTAGCTTACCTCGCAATACAGCCCGGGCTCAACCCACTGGGAGCGCTCGGGGCACGGCACTAGCGGCGCAGCGCGGGGATGCTCTCGGAGGAGCGAGTTGATCTGGTCACGCGCGGCCTGGGTGAAGCCGCCTCCGACACGTCCGATATATCGAAGCGGCCCGGGCTTCTCACCGGGGAGACCGCTCCCCGCGACGAGGAGGCTCTGGAAATCGTTCCCTGGTTTCGGAATGAACCCGATGATCACCACCTGGATGCGAAGCCGGCGCTTGATCTTGACCCAGGATCCGTTGCGCTTTCCCGCCGCGTAGACGCTGGACAGCCGCTTCGCCATCACCCCTTCGAGTCCCTGGGTGCAGGCTTCCCGATAGAGGGCCTTCCCGTTCGTCGGGATGCCTTCGGAGAGTATGAGTTCGGGGCATGACAATGGCTTCAGGAATTTCTCCAACAGCGCGCGGCGCTCCGCGAATGCCAGGCCCAGGCGCGACTCGAACCGTTCATACATGATGTCGAAGGCGACGAACTTGACGGTGGAGTTAGCCGGCTTCCTACCCCTTGCCAGCATTAGATCGAAGTCAGGCTTCCCGTCCCGGAAGGCCACAATCTCCCCGTCCAGGGCAAGTCCCGGCGGGAGGGCTCCGAGCGTGGACAGACTAGGGAAACGCTGGATGAGGTTGATGCTGTTTCGACTCATCAGGCGCACGGCGCCGTTCTCTACCATTGCGGCGGCCCGGAAACCGTCCCACTTGAACTCGAAAAAGTAGGCGTCGGAGTCGAATGGCTGACCGTGAACGGCCAGCATGGGAGGCACAAATTGCGGAAGCGACGTTGCCAATCTCTTGTGAAGCTACAGAGGGCGCGTCGCGGCGTCAAGGACGCTCTGGACAGAAAACCCGTCTTCCTTCAGATTCATTCGTATGAGTGAAGTCCCGTCTACCTGGAACGAACAGCGCTCGGTTGAGTCCTTCGAGGTAGACATGAAAGGCAGGCTCAAGCCGCACATGCTCTTCGCGTACCTACTCAACAGCGCCTGGAAACATGCCACGCGCGCCGCGCACGGGTACGAGGACCTTTTGGGCCGCAACCAGATGTGGGTGTTGACGAAGCTCCAAGCCGCCATCACGCGGCTGCCCGCGTGGGGGGAAGAGATCCGCATCGAGACGTGGGGAAAGGGGATTGAGAAGCTCTGCGCCTTGCGCGACTTTGTCGTCTCCTCCGCTGACGGGGGGAAGCTGGTCTCCGCCACATCCGCTTGGATGATCCTGGACAAAGAAAGGCATCGACCTCTGCGCATCGACCAGATGAGCTTCCCTTGGAAACCCGGCAGGAACGAAATGGAAACGAGGTTGGAAAAGGTCCCCGCGCTGGAAAAATCAGAGAGCAGGGCATCATTTCGGGCCGTGTTTTCCGACATCGACGTGAATGAGCACGTTACGGCAATGAAATATCTCCAGTGGATCATGGACAGCCATGAGCCGAGCCTCCTGCGGAAAATGCACCTCTCAAGCCTGGAGATCAGCTTCCTCTCGGAGGCCGTCATGGGCGATGAGGTGACGGTGTACAGCGAGCAACGGGACGGCCACGAGCTGTGCAGCGTCCGGCGCTCGGCCGACGAGAGAGAACTCTGCCGTGCCCGGCTGGAGTGGGCCGGCGGATAGTGGACTGTAATCCGTTCCCGCCCGGTTCATATAGTCTCCCGCGCTGGGGCGGGCAGGGAGCGCGCTTTTAACGGTCGGGCTTCTTACGCTTCCTGGTGGGGGCCGGCATTTCGGCAAGTATGCCGTCCTACAAAAGTCGCTGCACCCAGAGGAGTCCTTTTGCCAAAAACTTCCGATAGGCCTTGTCCTGGAGGACTTCAGGCCGGTGTCCGGGGGTGAAGCAGAAAACGTGGCCGGCGCCGCATTCGTGCGCCCAGGCGGCGGTCGAGCTGCCGTAATCCGGCGAGTATGTTTCCAGCAGACGCGTGGTGCTGTCGGCATCCACCCGAACGAAGTACATCTCGTCGCGCAGCAGGATCTCATGGAACTCCGAGAGCAGCGCATGGTTTGCACCTGTGGAACGGAGGCGGAACTCGGAGTGCTCTTCCGGGTGGGTGAAGAACGTCCCATGAAGCGTTGAGCCGTACGGTCCGGCATGCTTGTAGGAGGCGAGGCCGGCGTGCAGACCCACGAGGCCCCCGCCAGCGCGAACAAAAGCCGCAATGGCGTTTTCGTGGCGTTCCGAGCTCCATACCTCTTTGGATACCGTAGGCGCGACGCGCCCTTCGCGCGCTATTGCGAGGACCTTGTAGTCCGAGAGCTTGTCCCACGGCACACGGAGCGGCTCGGTGAAGAAGTCGATTGCGGCATCCGCCGCCACCCCTTCCAGCGCGGCTTGCATGGGGCCGGGTTCGTGATAGTGGTCCCCGATCAAAGCGGCAATCCGTTGTCCGTCATCCATCGCGTTCTCCAGATAGCAATGCCTACATCATTTCGACTTGACTGTCACTCACGCGCGTGATAGTCCGAACGCCATTATGGCGGTTGAATCCAAAGATGTCCGAGTCTCAGGGAAAAAGGTACGAGTGTGGGTGGGAGGAAGCGGCCCGGGGCTCCTTCTCCTTCACTCCGCCTGGGGTGATGCGCGTATGAGCTGGAGCGCGGTCTGGGAAGAGCTGGCTCGATCATTTACCGTTGTTGCCCCCGACATACCGGGGTATGGAAGTTCGGACCCTGCGGAAAGTCCCGGGGTCACGGGAAGCGCCCGCGTGATCGAGAAATTGCTGGACGGTCTCGGGCTGGGCCAGGTCTCTGTTGTCGGAAACTCCATGGGAGTGGCGTTCGCCATTGAGCTCGCCTCGTTCTCTGCAGCGCGCGTGAGCCACCTCGTCGCTGTCAACGGCTCTGCGCTGCCCCACATCCCCGGCTTCCTGAAGGCACTCATCAGGCGTCCCTTCGTAGAGAAGCTCTTTCGGCGGCTGATTCAGAACATGTCCTGGTCGGAGCAAGCGTTCTCAAGGGGGTTCCCCAACCCGAGCGCCCTGCCAGCCGGCTTTCTGGACTCCGTGAGGAGGATCAAGGACAAGCACGGCCCACTTTCGTTCGACCTCGTCATGAGTCAGAAAACCGCCCAGTCCCGGCCGGCGGTCCCTGTCACGGTCATCTGGGGAACGGGGGACAGGCTCGTCCCCCTAAGGCAGATGCAGTCATTTCTGAAGTGGCTCGGACCGCATGCGTTCGTCCCCTTGGAACGCGCCGGCCATATGCCTCAGCTCGAGCAGCCCCAGCAGTTCGCCGCCGCGCTTGGGAAATCTATCCCCCGCTCAACGCTCCCAGGATGAACACATCGTCTCCAGGGGAGAGGGGGCAGCCGAGATCCCGCACGAGCGTATGGCGCACGAACACGTTTATGTGGGGGCGGATCCGGTCCTGCTCGTCTATCACACGAAATCGTAGGCCGGGAAAGCGGCGGTCAAGATCCGCCATCAGCTCGGCGAGCGTGCTGCCCTCTGCGTCGACCGCGGATTTGCCCTGCGTGTAGGAATGGAGGTGGGACGAGACACGCACGTTCATGGTACGCCCACCTCCAGGGAAAGAATCCGAGGCAGATGGCTTGCGATGAGACGCCAGCTTGTGCCCTCGTCGCGGCTTGCCCAAACTTCACCCGCGGTAGTTCCCAGGTAGAGCCCCACGGGGTCATGCGCATCGCATTTCATCGCCTGGCGGAAGACAGTGAACCAGCCGTTGGACTCGGGGAACCCTCTGGCTTGCCGGACCCAGGAAGTACCGCCGTTTCTGCTGCAGAAGACCGCGGGTTTTCCTCCCGGGCTCGTCCGCGGCCATACGCTCGTCCCGTCCATGGGGAATACCCATAGCACGTCTTGCTCGCGCGGGTGGGCGGCGATGGGAAAGCCGATATCCCCGACGGCCGCGGGGAGATTGCGCCCTATGCGGTCCCACTGCGTTCCAGGCCTGTCCAATCGATACACGCCGCAGTGGTTCTGCTGATAAATCCTGTCTGGGTTCGCCGGACTCAACACGACGCAGTGGGGGTCCTGGCCGTACTCGGGAGAGGTGTTGGGCAGAAAACACGCCAGAGAGCCTCCGTTCATCGGTCGCCAGTTCCGACCCGTGTCCGGTGTTTCGAAAAAGCCTCCCGTCGAAAGAGAGACGTACATATGCGCGGCGTCGCGCGGATCGATGAGGACGGAATGCGTGATGGCTCCGCCCGGCGTTTCGCCAATGTTGGCCGGGTTCTGCTCTTTCAACTGAGCAACATAGCGGCTGAACTTCTCCTGGTGCTCCCACGTAGCCCCGCCGTCTTCGGATCTGAACAAGGCGTGAGGGACTGTTCCTGCCCACCATACGCCGGGCTGGCTTGCGTGGCCGGGTGCCAAAAAGAAAGTCCGATTGACCACGGGGCCGGTCTGTCCGTCCGGCGCTTTGGGGAACGCGGGCGGCTGTCGGGCCTCCAGCCAGGTGCGGCCCGAATCCTTCGATCGGAATACCGTGGGGCCGAGGTGGCCGGTCCTCGCCGCGAGGAGCATGGTTTTTTGGTCCCGTGGGTCACGCACAAGATGGTTCGTTTCAGACCCGAGGAAATGCGGCTCTCCGATGGTCCAGGCGCGTCTGGCGTTGTCCCCCTTGATAATGAAAGCGCCTTTAATCGAGCAAACGTAGAGCTCCACGAGCGTCGTGCGTGCGCTTGGGCCTCGCCGAACAGCGGCTGGACGCGCGGCAGACTTGCGTGCAGGTTTCGCCGATTTCTTTTTCAGTGACGTCTTCGTTGCTGCCTTTGTCTTCGTCGGCATGGTGGGTAACCTCCGCACAGGGGATTTGAGTTTAGGCCCAAAACTAAGGTACCCGTCGAAGCCCAGCCGGGGCAACGGAAAATTGGCTTATCGTTCCTTCCATATGCTTCGAAGCGTGTAGGCCCCCATCTTCGGCCGGCGGTCCCGCGTGAAGACGCCTTTCAGGTTCATGCCTCCGAAGCGCTTCACTTCCTGGGACGTCTTGAAGTCGCAGAGGTTCCAGACATGCTCACCCACGACAAATGGTTTCGACCTGAGAACTTCGATGGTTCGCTTTAGCAGCTCGGCCTGGTACTCCTCGCTGAACATCTCAGGCTCGACTGCGTGATTTCCCGCGATGGTGTCCGCGCCGAACTCCGTCATGATGACAGGTTTTGGGAACGCCTCATGCAGCCGGTCTAGCTCCTCGGAGAGCTTCGCGCAGCCGTCGCTGATCCTTCCCGATCTTGTGTACCAACCCTCGTACCGGTTGAGACACACAAGGTCGCAGAACTCGAACGCTTTCTCATTCACCCCGAGGTAACTCACGACGGTGACCGGGCGGGAGGAATCCAGGGCTTTTGCCGTGTCGTAGAGGTCGCGGAAAAACTCTGCCGCTCCCGGGCGGTCGGAATGCGGCTCGTTGGCGAGGCTCCAGGCGATCACGCTGGCGTGGTTCTTGTCCCGATCGATGAGCTGCCGGACAAAACTCCGGCACAGCTCGAGTCTCCTTTTGAGTCCCGGATCCTGGAAAAAAAGTCCT
>Ga0326727_10026230_pt1 | contig 10832 bp, 10 predicted proteins | sample MB2enrmetagenome_FD_207643 | JGI IMG/M metagenome (GOLD analysis project Ga0326727, IMG submission 207643) | Lab enriched peat soil microbial communities from McLean, Ithaca, NY, United States - MB29MY | ecosystem: Environmental > Terrestrial > Soil > Wetlands > Peat | place: USA: New York... | reverse complement strand
CGTGGGCGCCATTTTCAAGCTGGTGGAAGAAAAGCGCGGGCGGCAGAAGAATTTCGAGTATCTGACCGGCTCCCGGGTGATGCTGACCTACGAGTTGCCGCTGAGCGAGATCGTGCTGGATTTTTACGACAAGTTGAAAAGCGTTTCGCGCGGCTATGCGTCGCTCGATTACCACCTGGCCGGCTACTGGGAATCGCCCATGGTGAAGCTGGAAATCCTGGTGGCAGGCGAACCCGTGGACGCGCTGTCCATCATCGCGCATCGCGATTTCGCCTATGAACGCGGGCGCGCGCTGGTCAGCAAGATGCGCGAGTTGATTCCCCGGCAGATGTTCGAGGTTCCCATTCAGGCCGCCATCGGCGCCAAGGTAATTGCCCGCGAGACCGTGGGCGCCATCCGCAAGAATGTGCTGGCCAAGTGCTACGGCGGCGACATCACCCGCAAACGCAAACTGCTGGAAAAGCAAAAGGAAGGCAAGAAGCGCATGAAACGCATCGGCAAAGTCGATATCCCGCAGGAGGCCTTCCTGGCCGTGCTTCGCATCGGCGAAGAAACTTAGCAAACCCTTGACCACAGAGGACACAGAGGTCACAGAGGAAAACCAAATCAACCCATTCAGCCGCAGATTAACGCAGATCAACACGGATGAATGCGGAAGATCATAGACCCGGCGTTTCTGTCACCGTTCTCTCTGCGTTGATCTGCGGCTAAGTGGTTTTGGTCCTGATTTGGTTTTCCTCTGTGACCTCTGTGTCCTCTGTGGTTGATAATCAAGTTCATGGGTCTTTTAGGACATTACTTTTCGTACGGCCTGATCCTGCAGATCGCGGCGCTGGTGCACTTTGTGCGCCGCCGTCCCGACGGCTTTTGGTTGTGGATCATTCTTTTTTTTGGCGGTTTGGGATCGCTCGTCTACCTGGTGGTGGAAGCGGCGCCGGATCTGGCACTGGTGGGCGGCCCCTATAAGCCCTTTCAAAATTCCAAGCGCATGCGCCAGTTGGAATGGCTGATACGGGAAAATCCCGCTCCCGATAATTACGAGGAACTCGGGATGTTATACATCCATGCGCAACGCTGGGCGGAAGCGCGCGAGTGTTTCAACCAGGCCATCGCCACCGGCGCCAGTTCCATGGACGCGTTCTACCGCCGGGGGCTGTGTTCGGCCGCACTCTCCGATTACAACGGCGCGGCCGCCGATTTTGAGCGCGTCGTGATGAAAGAAGGCAATTACGATTTCTATCGCGCCGCGACTTCGCTGGCTCAGTGTTACGCGCATCTCGGCAACGTCAGCAAGGCAGGGGCCCTTTTCGAACAGGTAACCCGTTGTTCAACACTGACGGAAGCGCAACTCGCGTACGCCCGGTTCCTGTCCGGGCAGGGACGGGAGGCGGAAGCCCTGGAGTGGGTGGAGCGAATTCTTGCCAAGTCCGCTACTATGCCTCGTTTCCAGCGCCGTACCGAGCGGCCCCTGTTTCGTCAGGCCAGCGCTTTGCGGAAAAAGCTTCGTTCGGCAAGGGCCGAAAAGCCGGCGCCAGCCGGCTCGGCTGGCGCCGTTTGACTGCTCAATTTTGGTGCCAAATCAGTAACCTTGTCACAGCAAAATGTGAAAATCTCGGATTTTGGATACTCCCGTTTACAAATGGCCAAAATCCCCTGTAAAACCGCCTAATGCCTATCCTAACTCAATCAAAATAAGCAACTTGCTAATTGCAACAAAAGTGTAGCAATCGGGCCAAGTGGTTCAAATTTAGAGCCTTTGCTGAATGGGCAACTTAAATTCCACAGAGTTTTCCACAGCTGGGGCAGGGTTCATTCCGCCAAGGTAAACCTGACTATAATCTGCGCTTCCACCTCAATCGGCTTGCCATTCAGCAGGCATGGGCGATAGCGCCATTCGTTCACGGCGCGCATGGCTGCGGCGGCCAGCATAGGGTGTCCGCTGACCACGTGTAGCTCCTCGACGGTTCCCTCCTTGCTGATTACCGCCCGCAATACGACCTCGCCTTGCGTCCGCGTCCGCTCAGCCAATATGGGGTATTCGGGTTCGACCCGGTGGATGAGCAAACTTTCCATGATCGTCGACATGTCCGGCCGCTTTGCGGGCTCGGTCGAGTGGTCCGGCATCACCGGCGCCAGGTTAAGAATGGGCGCCATCTCCCGGGAACCGTTCCTATCTCCGACCCCAATAATCGACCACGGAGCGCCCGGCCCCACATCAGCGCCAGTGTCTTCGGACGGATGGTTTCCACTGGGGCCATTCGAAGGACGAATGAAGCGGCCATGGGGCGTGTTGTCATAGATAATGGCCTGCGAACTCTGACTGGGAGGCGTCAGCCCAGTCGTATTCACCAGAGTTATGGCGCTCAAATCCGCCGCCGAAACCGTGAAGGGCGGATCCGCAACCCGCACCGGCGGCAATACTACCGTGTACATCAGGGACATCGCCAGGAGCAGACTCACTCCAATGGCCTGTACGGAAAACGATAAACACGTGGCCACGCAACGATGCGACTGCGGGCCGTGGCCGGCTTCAAGCAGGGAGTCAGAGAACATGACGTTGTCCTTTTCTCCCCATCCCGCACGCGTCTGACGATGGGGTGCCGGCGCGTGCGTTTCAGTCTGGTACTAATGACACCGCGGGAAGCGAAAAAGTTCGCAGTTTGCGTGAAAGGAAGGCTCACAGTTTACAGCTCACAGTTTGCAGCCAGAGGGCAACCCCAATTGGCGGTTGGCTAAAACCGGATGGCTCTCAATAGCCAGCCCGCGTAGCGGGCAAAAGATGGTAGTCCCGCAGGGCGGGACGTAAGCCTGGGGAAGGATTGAGGTTGCAGGGAAGAGCCCGCGTAGCGGGCGTAAGAACTCTCGCCGGAAGAAGGACGATATAACCGCACGCGGGCGGAATCGCATGATCGAGCCATGTCGTTTCCGGTCTCGCCCATTCTTACGCCCCTTTCAGGGGCTATGCGCTCGTTCTCTACATTTACCCCAGGCTCACGCCTGGGGCTACCGTATTTCGCCTGCTACGCAGGCTGTATTTTCGGTTCGATGGACGTTCGGCGGCACCACACAGCATCGATCGTCCCCACTGGTTTTACAGACGCCGGGGTTTGTCTGGCTGCAAACTGTGAGCTGTAAACTGCAAACCCTGCCTTATTGAGTGGGCGTTCGGCATCACAAGCACACATCGGTCGTCCCGAATGGCTTTACAGACGCCGGGGCTGGTCTGGCTGCAAACTGCAAACTGTCAACTGTGAGCCCTTCCGGCACGAGCCAATTGCGGCTTTATTTCTTTTCCGGTGTATATTGTTCCGGCACTTTGCCGCCTCCGCCGAAAAAATACTGTTCCAACTGCTCGGCGATAAAGGCCTGATGCTCGGGGCGCCAGGGCTGGAGCCGGTATTCATTGAGCAGCATGCGCATGTGGTTGCTCCACTGCGCCCAAGCCTCTTTGCTGACGTTCTCGTAAATGCGCTGGCCCAGTTCGTTATCAAAGGGGGCTTCGTCGAGCCCTTCCGCCTCGCGGCCCAGCTTGACGCACTTCACCATGTGGGGCATATCGTTCGCACTCCTTAAAAAATAAATTCTATCAGCCCGTTGGCTGCCAATCTCCTGAGGTGCGTGCGGGACGTCGTCGCTACTTCAGCGACGTTTCAAATCTCCTCCGCGTCCTTAGCGCCTGCCCCGGCTTGGCGTGGGTCCTCTGCGTTCGTTTTTGGCCGACGGCCGACGGCCGACACCCGACGGCTGCCTTTTTGTTTCTCCCGCCGCGGAGGCTCCTCCTGAAAAATGGCGAATTGAATTTTCCGCTGCACCGGATCGATGCGGTCCACCAAGACGCGCACACGATCGCCCAGGGAGTAGGTTTTGCGGTTGCGGTGGCCGATAATCTGCCGCGTGCTGTCGTGGTACACGTAGTGATCGTCGGTCAACGAGTCCAGCGGCACCAATCCCTCGATGAACATGTCCGTCAATTCCACGAAGAAACCAAACTTGGTGACGCTGACGATCAGTCCGTCAAAATCTTCGCCCACGTGGTCGGCCATGAACTTGGCCTTCTTCCACTCGAGCAGTTCGCGCTCGGCATCGGCGGCGCGGCGCTCGGCATCGCTGGACTCCACGGCGATGTCATGCAATTCCGGCAGCGGAATCACCTCCATACCGGCGTTTCCCGTCCCCCGTCCCCCGTTCCCCGCCGGCTGTGGGTGAGTGAGCCTTGCGGCAGCAGAGCCTCGGCTAAGCTGGGCGCGTTTGTCCGTCTTCTTTGATCCGCGCCGGGCATTGGATGAGTTCTCCGCCGCCCCGGCCCGCTTGGACCACGGGGACGGCATTTCCGATCCGGCCGGAGCGCCGCGCCCAATCGGGACTTCGCCGTCGCCGGTGTATTCCGCGTCTTCGGCCGACTCGCGCAGCACCTGCTTCAGAATGCGATGGACGATCAAATCCGGATAGCGCCGGATGGGCGAGGTGAAATGCGTGTACACCGGCGCGGCCAGGGCAAAATGTCCGACGTTCTCTTCGGAATAGCGCGCCTGTTTCAGGGAACGCAGCATCAGGTACGAGAGGATGCGCTCCTCCGCGGTGCCGGCGATCTTTTTGGTCAGCTTCTGATACATGCGCGGCGTGATGTGAACTTCCTCGGGAATCTCGACTTCGCGCCGCCGCTGGCCGCCCCGGTCACCTCGGCCGTCGCGCCGCCGGGGACGCCGGTCATCCGTATAACTGAACTTCTTCACCGGAATAGGGCCCACGCCCAGCGAATATCCAAACGCCGCCGCCACCTCCTCGAACTCCATCACCCGGCGCGGCTCGGGCTTGTCGTGAATGCGGTATAGCGCCGCCACGCCCTTCGCCTCCAGATAGCCGGCCACCGACTCGTTGGCGGTCAGCATGAATTCCTCGATCAGCCGATGCGCGAAGTTGCGTTCCGAGCGGGTGATGGCCTTCATCAGGCCGAATTCATCGAACTCGATTTCCGCCTCGGGCAGGTCGAAATCGATGGCGCCGCGGCGCTCGCGCTTGCGGTTCAGCAGCACCGCCAGCTCGCGCATCAGCAGGAAGTTTTCCACCAGCGGCGCATAGCGGCGGAGTAGCGATTCATCGCCTTCCAGAATGGCGTTCACGCCGGTATAGGTCATGCGCTCGGCCGAGCGAATGATGCCTTCGCAGATCTCGTAGCCCACCACTTCTCCCTGGTGGTCGATCTCGATCAGGCAGGAGAGCACCAGCCGGTCGCACTGGGGCCGCAGCGAGCAAATGTCGGTGGAAAGCTCCACCGGCAACATGGGAACGGCCCGATCGGGGAAATATACGGAGGTGCCGCGCAAGCGCGCTTCCTCATCCAGCGCGGAGGAATCGGTGACGTAATGCGCCACGTCGGCGATGTGTACCTGGAGCTGAAAATTTCCGTTTTCCAGACGCTGCACGTAAACGGCGTCGTCAAAATCGCGCGCGCTCTCGCCATCGATGGTGACAATCCGCAACTGGCGAAAATCGCGGCGCCGGCCCACCTCGCGCGCCGCGATGGACCCGGAAACGCTTTGCGCTTCCTCCAGCACCTCGAGGGGAAAGCGGTGCGACAGGTGGTATTTGCGGATGATGATCTCCACATCCACCCCGAAATCGTCTTCCCGGCCGAGCACTTCGACCACGCGCCCACGCGGGTTCTGCGTGGGCGTCGGCCATTCGGTAATCTCCACGTCCACCACCACGCCTTCGAGATCATCCCATTCGACCGGCTGGCGCCGGGTGGCTTCCTCCCCCAGTACGCGATGCCGCGAACGCCCCTGCGCCGCTTCGGTCTCCACCCCAAATTCCTTCGGAATTTCCATGCCGCGGGGGATGATGATGTCCTGTTTCACCTTCTCGTCGATGGGAACCACATAGTTGTGGCGCGGGCCGTAGTGGAAGGTGCCCACCACGGTCGGATGGGCACGGCCGGCAACGCTGAGGATGCGTCCCTCGCCCCGGCCGTCCGGGCGCACCGCCGTCAGTTCGACCATGACGCGGTCGCCGTGCATGGCATTGCCGATGGCCTGGGGATTGATGAATACATCGCCGGACACACGATGCCTGGCCGGACCGCTCTCCGGCGTCACAAATCCGTAGCCGTCGCGGTGCATGTGGAGACGGCCCAGAATGACGTTTTTTCCGCTGGCGCCGCGCGGCAGGGAGTAGCGGTCGCGCGTGACTTCCACCAACTCGCCCCGCCGCACCAGCTCGTGCAGGCGCGCGGCCAGCTCGCGGCGCTCGTGGCCATGAGCTCCCAATTCGCGAATTAACTGCTTGAGTCCCGCCGACTGCTTCGGCTGGCGTTCGATGTTGCGCAGAATGGCGGTGTCGGTAATCATTCAGGACCGTTTCACGTTATTCGTTTCTCGTTTCACGTTGAAGGAATCGTCCTTGGTTCCGCGTTTTGCGTCGAGGCGCCGTTTCTCATTCTACGTTTCGCATCGAAACCCCGGGGAGCCCGATTATCACGTCCCTTCACAAGCAGTTGCCGCCATCGAGAAACGTGAAACGAACAACGCGAAACGCCACTGGGCCTCCCTCTGCTATAAGATAAGCCAACTTGGGAGAAGAATTTCCGGAATAGACGGGCGGCCTTACAGATTCCCGCGCGGTATTAATGGCGGCAAAATACAACGCGGTTTTATCGCTCCGATTCCAACAACAGCAGGCAAAGCTTGTTATGCTAGGGGGTGGCCCCCGAGAATGTTTTGGCCACCGGGATGCGTTTCAGAAGACGCAGCCCTATGTCCTCCCAGGAAAGGATGTAAGCCATCATGTGGAAACCGACGAACCCAGGATCGATCACAACCCCTGAACCGCAGCGTCCGGCCACGCCCAGCGCCGCCGAACCCGAACCGGCGCCTATCGGGATGCCGCGAACCGCCCTCCCGAACAACCCGGATCAAGCGACGATCGGCAAATCCCTGGTCATCAAGGGCGAGGTCAGCGGCAGCGAGTCGCTCTATATCGATGGCCGCGTCGAAGGGTCCATCAACTTGGCTGGCAACCGCGTTACTGTCGGCCGCAACGGGGTGGTCGCCGCCAATATCTCGGCGCGCGAGATCATCGTTTTGGGCAAAGTGCGCGGCAATCTGACCGCCAGCGACCGCGTCGATATCCGCAACGAAGGCTCTTTGACCGGCGATGTCGTGGCCCAGCGCATCTCGATCGAAGACGGCGCCTTCTTCAAAGGTGGAATCGATATCCGCAAGCCGGGACAAACGAAGACCAACGGCGAGCCCAAAGTTGAAGTCAAGGAAGAAGGACCCATCGCCATTAATCGCCCGTAGTCCGCAACGGCGGCACGGCAAGATCAGGCACCCCGAATACATCTCCACCTTGCTCCGTTTCGTGGCGCAAGGTGGAGATATTGAGTTTTTACAATCTCTTTACCCCCATCTGTCCTCTCTTGACCGAAACTCTTGTCGTCCTCCGGTGTTCTTGATTCAGCAGCCCCTTTGGAGTGTGCGCGAAAGCTCCGGTGCAACACGCAATGTGGGAGCTAGGCAACAAAAACCGCGTAGCGGTTACGGTTGTTAGCCCAGCGCTTCAGCGCTGGGAAGACAAGAGTAGGAGAGTTGAGTCCCGTAGGGACGCCGCTCAGGGTTTCCACGCACGCTCTGTGGGGCAGGGGGAGCAGCACGATTTGAAAAGGCCAACCCTTATGGCGCCCGCTCAATCTTTCAGGAGATGTCACACCTTGAAAACACGTATTGCCAATCGATTCCTTTATGCCTTTGGTCTTTCTCTGTGTATTGCCGGCTGGTGCGGCGTTGCCGGCGCACAGGACAAGCAGGACCAGGTAACCGTGAACGACCTGGAACGTACCTTTGTGGTGCATTTACCCAAAGGATATGACGCCCAGAAGCGCTATCCCGTGGTGTTGGTGCTCCCCAGCCGCCAGCAGGACGCCTCCGATATGGAGCGCCTCTCGCGCTTCAATGACCTGGCGGACCGCGAAGGCGTTATCGCCGTTTATCCCAACGCCACTCAGGAAGGGTGGAATATCGGTGTATCCCCCGAACCGCAGAAGGTCGAACCACCACGCATGGGCCCGGGTGGTGGCCGCCACGGCGGCATGGGCGGCGGCATGGGCCGCAGAGGCGGTGGCTACCCGGGCGGCGGTTATCCGGGTGGAGGTTATCCGGGCGGTGATTCCGGCGGATACCCGGGCGGAGGTCAGGGCGGGGACCAAGGTGGCGGGCAGGAACGCCATAGGCCCAGTACGCCTCAGGCCGACGATCTCGCCTTCTTCAATAGCATGCTCGACAAACTATCGTCGTCCTATGCTGTCGATGCCACGCGCATTTATGCCACCGGCCTCTCTGACGGCGGATTCATGGACTTCCGCCTGGGATGCCGCATGGCCGACCGCCTTGCCGCCATCGCCCCCGTGGGCGCCGAGATGCCCAAGGCCATGACTTGTGTGCCGCCGCGTCTGCTTCCGGTGCTGATGATCAATGGCACGTCCGATCCAATTGTTCCTTATAGAGGCCGCTCCGGAAAGCCCGGCTCCTACAACATCATTTCCGCTGAAGACAGCGCCAAGACCTGGGCCAGTCTGAACAACTGCCAGGTAAAGGCGCAGCACTCAACCCTGCCGCCACGCGCCAAAGGCGGCAAGAAGACCGACGTGGAAACGTATAACTGCACTCCGGCGGCTCCCGTCGTGCTTTATAGCGTGCAAGACGCGGGCAATACCTGGCCGGGCGGCGAACAATACATGTCGGAAAAAGAGATCGGCAAGACCAGCACGGATATCGACGCCAACGAGGTGATCTGGAAATTCTTCGCGGGCCACAGCCTGCCGGCGCCACCGAAACCCGCAACCCCTCCCCAGAGCTAGACCAGCGGTGATCTGCAGTTCGTCGCAGGTGGCGAACTGCAGATCGCACGCCTGAAACCATGCCAGGACTCAGGCGCAGTCACTCGCCGGACTGAATATCTTTGTCAAACCGGAAAACATAGCGCAGCAGGCCCGCATTGATTCCCAGCATCGCCGTGGAACCCAATGCCGCGGGAATCAGGGTGGCGGTGTTTCCGCTCAACAACGCTTCCATCGACACGGTAAGCAGCCATAGCTGAATCACCACGGTGGTGACGACCAGAGCCAGAATGGCGGAAAAGAGGGTCGTGCCCTGGCGGCGCAGGCTCATCACGCCTCCCACTCGGTGGCGAAAAGTTTATCGCCCCGTTGCTCAATTTTGATTTTGGGCAGCGGACGCGTTGGCGGTCCGGCAATCGGAGCGCCCCGGTCCAAATCGAAAACGCCGTTGTGACATGGACAGCGCAGGTTGTTCTCTTTCCGGTTGTAAACCACCGCACAGGACAGATGCGTGCACACCTGCGAGTAGGCGACCAGTTTGCCTTCGGGAGTCCGGACGGCGATGCACGGGTCCCGGTCCGTCGGATAGCGAAACAGGATTGAGCCTTGGCGGTCCAGATCGGAGGCGTTGGCAACGAAGCGATCCGTCTTTCCGCCGCGGCGAAGCAGGCGCATGGCGCCGGCCGTGACCCAGTTCGCCGCCGCCAGCAGCGCCGAGCCCAGCGTCAGAAATTTAACCATCTCGCGGCGGGTAACGTAATGGTCGCTTTCCCACTCGATGGGGAAATCGGTGCGCCACTTCGGCGCTTTCGCGCAGCCGGTGCAGCCTCCGGCGGGCGCGCCGCTTTTTCCCTGGTTCATCGCACTTCCTCCAGCATCAGCGCAACGTCATACGCGTCTTCGGCCAGCGGGCCCGGCGTGGTCGCGAGTTGCGCCAGTTCGACGTCCACCCGGGTCACCTCGCGCGGAACCATGACGTACACCTTGGTCTGCACTTCTTCGTTGCCGAACTTCCAGGAGTTGATCGGAATGCCGCGGCGCGTGCGCTGAATTTCCTCCATGGTGGTGAAGATCAGCGCGCCCGAGGGGCATACCGTGGCGCACATGGGTTTCTTGCCGGTACTCGACCGGTCGTAGCACATATCGCACTTCATCATCTGGTCGATCTCGGCCGTGTACTTGGGAACGCCGAACGGGCAGGAAAGGACGCAGTTGGAGCAGCCGATACAGCGCGGCTTCAGCGAGCTCTGGACCACCCCGTCCGGCGTCTTCTTGATGGCATCGGCCGGGCAGACCGCGGCGCAAATCGGCTCTTCGCAGTGCATGCAGACCTGGGGCGCCGTTTGTACGCTGTCGCGCCGCTCGATCGTTTCCAGGTGAATCAGGCTGACGCCGCGATGCGTGTCGCATTCGGCGCAGGCCTGCACGCACGACTGGCAACCGATACAGCGGGAGTGATCCATGAAGAAGCACATCTCGCTCATCGCACGCCTCCCGCCTGGACCTCCAGCAGGGCAATGGGATCGCTGGGCGGATCGACCTTGCATACCCTTACGGCGGAAACCTTGTACTCCGGAATCTGCGACACCGGGTCGTAGGCGCGGATGGTCATGTTGTTGGCCGAGCGGTCGAGCGGCCAGTGGTAAGGCACAAACACGGTGTCGGGACGGATTGTCTTCACCACCTGCGCCCTAACCACCACCGCGCCGCGGCGGCTTTCGACCTTCACAAAGTCGCCGTCGGCGACGCCCAGCTTTTCGGCCAGCCGCGGATGCATTTCGCAGCGCGGCTGCGGATACTGGTCGACCAGCGCGCCAATGCGCCGCGTCTGCGTGCCCGAGAGAAACTGCGAAACCACGCGGCCGGTGGTCAGAACAATCGGATACTCATCATCCGGCATCTCCGCCGAAGGCCGCCACTCGATGGGGAGAAAGTGCGCCTTGCCGTCGGGATGACCGAATTTCCCGTTCTCGTACAGGCGCGGCGTTCCCGGATGATC
>Ga0326727_10026227_pt1 | contig 10834 bp, 8 predicted proteins | sample MB2enrmetagenome_FD_207643 | JGI IMG/M metagenome (GOLD analysis project Ga0326727, IMG submission 207643) | Lab enriched peat soil microbial communities from McLean, Ithaca, NY, United States - MB29MY | ecosystem: Environmental > Terrestrial > Soil > Wetlands > Peat | place: USA: New York... | reverse complement strand
TTGGGTGATATGTTCCCCTCTCACCAATATCGTTGATGGAACACGCGGCTCGTGGTAACGTGTTCCGCCCGTGCAAAGGGACCATCCGAGTGAATCAGGTGCTGTGCCCGTTCCGCTGGCTCGGCGGAAGGGCGCCTATGGGATCGACGCGCCGTATCTCTTGCCCATCCCCGTCGTGCTGATTCTGACTAACCTCGTCAGTGGATTCATCGCAAAGACCCTGTGGCCGTTCGTGGCGGCAGTCCTCGTGATGGGCTGCGCTGCCTCTGGCCTTTACGCCTCGCGTCGGGGGAAGTTCGTAGTATGGGCGGAGTTGTTCCGCCAACTCGACCTGCGGGGAGACGAACACATTCTGGATTTGGGATGTGGCCGTGGGGCGGTGATGCTGCTGGCGGCGCAGCACTTGACCACAGGCCGGGCAGTCGGCGTGGACCTTTGGACGAAGGAGGACCAGTCGGGCAACGCTGCCGAGGCCACGCTCCGCAATGCCGTCGCCGAGGGAGTGGCAGACCGTGTGGAGGTTCACACTGCCGACATGACCGCGCTGCCCTTCGCCGACGACAGCTTCGACCTGGTCGTCTCGAACGTCGCCGTTCACAACGTCAAAGGTCAATGTGGCAGGGAGAAGGTCATCAAGGAAGCCGTTCGGGTTTTGCGTCCGGGAGGTCGGCTCATGATCGCCGACATTCTGGGCACCGGCCAATACCTGAACCGTCTGGCCAAGCTGGGGATGCTGGACTCCTGTCGCAGGAGCCTCGGATGGCGGTTGTGGTGGAGCGGCCCATGGCTTGCCACGCGGCTTGTCACCGCAACCAAACCGTCCTGACGGCGAAGGCCGCTCAGTCAGGACCGGCACCCGCCCCCGCCGTGGCGGGTTGGGTGCTCACGCCCTCTGAACTCTGGGCTCTTAATCGGACCAATCTGCGGTTGCCGACAGCAGGAGGAAGATGGTTGCACAAGGGAAGGGCAGCCTTAACCGCCCAACTGCACCGCCAGGGTTCAACCCGACTGAGCAGGCTCAGTCAACGAGAATGTAATGTTTTGTTGACCGCTGACCGGGCGGGTGGCTATGGTGAACCTATGGGGGGAAAATTGCGCATCCAGTACCCCGGCGCGATCTACATCGCGCCCGGATACTCCAGTCGAGGCTCGCGGGGCATGCTGGCAGGATCGATGGGTCAGCCCCATTCGTCAAGCCGTCAGCGGCCGGTCACTCCTCCTGCCGCATAGCGGAGGACGCCGAGGAGCAGGGCCAGGCCGGCGATCACATAGAAGGAGAGAAACACCGCCATCTGCACGTTTGCAAACTGGTGAAGACACAACCGTGCGGCTGTGGTAACCGCCGTTGCCAAGGCGACGCAAAGAAAGAAGCCCCGCCAGGAAAACTGGGGCGCGGATTCCTGGGCGGCGGGGGGACACGCCAGGCGCGATCGCACCAAGCAGCGATAGAAGATCAACAGCAAGGCCGCATAAAGAACCCAGACAGTCAATTGTCCGTGAAAAACGGGGGGGATGGATTTGGGGTTGATGGCCACGCCCCAGAAGAGATACCAGGCAAGCAGCACCCAGCCAAAGACCTTCAATCCCTTGGGGCCGGGAAGCAGCTCGCGCAACGAATAGGCGGCGCCGCCCGACCGCCGCCACCACAGCACGGCCAGGCCAATTACCACGCCGTTTCCAGCGCCGGACAGCAAGGAACTCAGCACCGAGGGGGAGTTGATGAATTGCATCAACCCGAACATGGCCATGAGGGAGAGCGCCCCAACCAGAGGATGCGCGCCAATTGAATGGCGGAACCCTCGGGGCAGCCCGAGGAAAACCTCGTTGGAGTTCGTGAGCAGGACCTCGGTGAAGAGCAAAGGGACAACAAACGCCAGCAAGGGATGGAGAAACAGGACGAGGATGATCGTTTCGAACAAGGCAATGCCCCCCGCCCTGAAGAAAGGGCCTTCGGGCCGAAAGGAAACCCACAGCACCTTGGTGATATAGGCCTCGTACATGCCGTAGAGCATGCCGGCGGCATAGAGCGGCCAGAAACCCGGTTTGCCCAGCCGGAAAACCAGACCCGCCAGGAACACACTGTGGAACAGGTAAAGCGGCCAGACGACCAGCAACCCCCAAAGAGTAAAAAAGGGAAACATCGTCGAGCCCGCCGGCACCTCGACGCACACGACCGATAGCATCCCGGCGATGAGCCAGAACGCGACCTTCCGCCCGCGGGAAGGAGCGCCATCGGCAAGGCGTCCGCCGAGGCGCGGGGCAAAGGCTGGGTTTGGGAGCGCGTTCATGCGAGTTATTGGGGTGTCCACTAAGTCCCGAGCAGGTGCGCGGCGATGGTTCCAACTCAACTGTGATGGCGCCGGAACAGGCGCCGGCGGTTCTGGAAGAGGTACCAGACGATGAGGATATTGAGGCCGAGCACGACAATGACCACGACGGATGCATGCCGGCAGAGGCGGTTAATTTCGATCGGGATGAAGAAGGCCGATTCCCCAATCGCCAACCAGCCGGCCCAGGAAACACGGAAACAGAGGCCGACCGCTTCGACGAACGAGAAGAGGCTATAGGCCAGCAGGCCGGCGGCGGCCACGAGAACTTTGGTCTCGGTGAGTTGGCTGACCTGGGCGGCAAGATGGGCCCAGATTCGGCTCTCCGGGTTGAGCCTCAGGATGCGCAGCAGGCCCTGGTATTCGGCCGGGAGGTCGTTGTCTGAAAGAGTATAGGCAGTGACCGCCAAGGCCACAAAGAGGGCCCCTTTGAGCAGCTTTATAACGATAATCGCATAAAGCGTCGGCGCCCGTTTTTTGACCGGAATGTGTGGTTCGTCAGGCGTAATGCGTGCGGGGTGAAAAAGTGGGAGACGCTAACGGATTCTGGCAGTTAAGAGCGGCACAAGGTCGGCAATTCTGACCCGGTCCTGTTTCATGGTGTCGCGGTCGCGCAGGGTGACGGTGTCTTTGAGTTCCGAACCGTTTTCACCCAGCGTCTCGAAATCAACGGTGATGCCGAAGGGGGTGCCGGCCTCGTCCTGGCGGCGGTAGCGGCGGCCGATGGCCCCGGCCTCATCGTAGAACACGGAGATATGGGGCCGGAGCAGGTCGCGCACTTCCTTGGCCTTTCGCACCAGGTCGGGCTTGTTTTTAAGCAGCGGAAAGACGGCGGCTTTGATGGGGGCAATACGCGGGTGGAAGCGCATGACGACGCGGGTTTCGAGCTTGCCCTTATCGTCGGGGGCCTGGTCCAGGCAGTAGGCATCGCAAATCAGGGCCAGGGCCAGGCGGTCGACGCCGGCGGAGGGCTCGATGACGTGCGGGACGTAGCCGCCCTTGGCGAGGGTTTCGGCGTCCTGCCGCGCTTGTTTTTCCGCCGGGCCGGGGGTTTCGCCCACCTTGAGCAGGTAGTTCAGGCGGTGTTGGAAGAAGCGCTCGCTCAGCTCCGCTTGTTTGGCCCGGTCGAGCTTCGGCCAGGCGGCTTTGAGTTCCTCGTCGAAGACCGTCATGGACCGGGCGGCGAAACGCTGGTGCTGGGAGAGGTCAAAATCGCTGCGGGCGGCGATGCCCTCGAGTTCCTCGCCGATCAGCTCTCCGTTCTGGCCGCGCTTGCCGAAGGGGAATTTGTAGAGGACATCGACCGTGGCGCGGGCATAGTGGGCCAACTCCTCGGGCTTCTGCCAGTACTCGACCAGGGAGGATCGAGGCAGGCCGATGCTCTCATAGAAGCGAAGGCGCTCCTCGACCCAGTATTGGTGCCAGAGTTGCCAGCCCCAATCGGGCTGGGGCTCGCCGGGGTGGCCCGGCCCGGCCGGCTTGGCCACGCGCCCGCACACGGCCTCGACGGCTTCGTCGGGCCGGATGAAGAACTCGAGCTCCATCTGCTCGAATTCCCGGGAGCGGAAGGTGAAGTTGCGAGGGTTGATCTCGTTGCGGAAGGCCTTGCCGATTTGGCAGATGCCGAAGGGGAGCTTCTGCCGGGAGACCTCGAGCACGTTCTTGAACTGGACGAAGATGGCCTGGGCCGTCTCGGGCCGCAGGTACGAAATGTTGTCCGCGCTCTCGACCGGGCCGACGCAGGTCTTGAGCATGAGGTTGAAAGGCCGCGGCTCGGTCAGCAGGGAGCCGTTGTCGGGGTTGTAGCGGGTCGTGTTCTGGACCGGTTCAAAGCGCTCGCCCTCCAAGGCGGGCGCGTTGAGGCCGCGTTGCTGGTAAAACTGCCGGGCCACCGTCCGGGCGTATTCGGGGTGTTTGTCCGAGCCGATCAGGGCCGAAAAAGGGTCTTTGGATTGTTTGCCTGCCGCCGCATCGGTAGCGCCGGTGTAAAAATAGGCCGTGCCGCTCTGCGGCTCGATTTGGTCCGCGCGAAAGCGCTTCTTGGTCAGGAGGCAATCGACCATCAAATCGCTGAACGTGCTGGTATGCCCGCTGGCCTCCCAGACTCGGGGGTGCATGATAATCGAGGCATCCAGGCCCACCACGCCCTCGCGCAACTGCGTCATCGAGCGCCACCAATAGTCCTTGATGTTCCGCTTGAGTTCTGCGCCCAGCGGGCCGTAATCCCAAAAGCCATTGAGCCCGCCGTAGATTTCAGAGGACTGAAAAATGAACCCGCGTCTCTTGCAAAGCGACACGAGAGTCTCCATGAACTCGCTGGTTTTTGGTTCAACCATAGGATGGGCAGTGTTGGCCAGGTCCGCCGCGATGTCAAGGAAGGCGCAATGCGCCCCCGCGGACTCACCCCCGGTATTCTTTTCCGTGGAGGAACTCGACATTCTCGGGGCGCTTGATTTTGCGGCCTTCCTTGGCCTCGACGAGTTTCTCGGCGCCTTTCCAGAGGAGGCGGCTGACAGAGCTCGGGAAGCAGGTGATGAGAACGACGAAGGGCAGGACTTTGAGGAACCACACGGGGCCGGCCTTGAAGGACTCGACGGCGAGACAGAAAGCGTCGTGGAAGGTGTTCTGGTTGACGAATCCGCGTTGGAAGACAGTGTATTGGAAGATCTTCTTGGGATAATAATAGCGTCCGAGCATCTCGTGCATCAGGGCCTTGGCGATGGTTTTGTCGTCTTTCTTGACTTGGTTGGCCACCATCATCCAGCCAATGACCAGGTGCAGGGGGCGGTAGCCGACGTTTTCCTGGCGGTTGATGATGAAGTCGTGGGGCGTGACATAGATCAAGGCGTTTTGCTTGACCGCATAGACGAAGAAGAAGAGGTTCGAGAAGATGGTGTGGATATTGTAGTAGCCCTTGAGGACCATCTCGGGCACTACCAGGCTCGTGCGGAAAATCGTGCAGGGAATGAACGAGCCGGTGTAAAAGAAATTATAACGGTGGTCCCGGATCAGGTCCGGGGCGGCGATGATCGCCCCGCGCGGCAAGACGCTGTGGTTGGGCACGCCCACCGAGATGATGTCATACTTGCCCGACTCAACCGCCTGGGCGATTTCATCGAAGTGCGAGAAGTCGTAATCGTCGTCGTCGCACAGGATCCAGGTGTATTGGCTGCGGGCGGTCTCGAGGGCGCGGAGGTAATTGCCGCTGATGCCGACGTTGAACCGGTTACGAAGGACGTGGAAGTTGGGGAACAGCGGCGCGTGTTTCCGGCAGACCTCGGGCGTCCGGTCCGAGGAGCCGTTGTCGATGACCGTAAACTTGCACTTGGCAATGGGGCTGTCGCGCAGTTTGTCGAGCGTCGCATCCAGGTAGCGCTCGCGGTTGTAGGTGACCAGGATGATTTCCAGCAGGTCGCTCAGCGATGAGTTCATTATCCGGGTGATTATCTCAGGAAACGAGGGCGGGGCAAGCGCCAAGCGTGGAGCCTCGGGAGCAGACGGAGGGCCGGCCGGCTTGGAAGCCGGCGCTGGAGTTTGGACCTCTTGCGGCACCGCGAAGCGGTGATTTGAAGGTAGTCGTGGGGCTACCTTCAAGACATCGCTCCGCGATGAGCCCCGGGCAACCAGCGCGAACCCGGGAAAAAGCCGGCGAAAACGTCCAAACTCCCAGGCCTGCTTGGAAGCCGGCGATAGAGAAGGTCTGGAAATCTGCGCTGCAATCCGGCCTCCGCACTTTTTTGGCGCAGAATGAACTTTTCGCCTCGAATCCCGGTCAGATGAAGGACAATTACATGAAGAAGCTTGATTGTTGTTTCAGATTGGCGCTGGCGGCTGCCTGCGCGACAGGCGGGGTGAATCGAATGAGTGCCGCCGAGACGCCGCCGCGGGCGCCTCGGTTTTCCGTCGAGTACATGGACAGGTCGGTCGATCCGGGTGCGGACTTCTTCCATTACGCCACCGGCAACTGGATCAAGGCCAACCCCGTGCCGGCGGACAAATCGCGGTGGGGCGCGTTCATGGAGCTGCAGGAGCGGAATTGGTTCTTCATCCACGAAATCCTGGATTCCCTCGCCACGGACCCAGCCGTGCAAGAAAACCCGCCGGCCCGGAAGGTGCGCGATTTCTACCGCTCGGCGCTGGACACCAACCGGCTGGAGACGCTGGCCTTCAAACCGCTGGAGCCCGACCTCCGGCGCATCGCGGCGCTGGCATCCCGCAATGACATCCTGCGGCTGCTGGCCGACTTTCATCAACGCGGCATCGGCGGCTTTTTCGCGGAATCCGTTGAGCCGGACGCCAAGAACAGTTCGCTCTACGCCTTTTATCTCACGCAGGGGGGGCTGGGTCTGCCGGACCGGGATTACTATCTCAAAGAGGATTTTGGCAAAATCCGCTTGGCCTATGCGGCCCACGTGGCGAAGATGCTGACGCTGTTGGGCGAGGAACCCGCCGCCGCCCGGGGGCACGCGGCGACCGTGCTCGACCTGGAAACGGCCTTGGCCAAGGCGAGCAAATCACGCGTGGAGCTGCGCGATCCGATTGCCAATTACCATAAGTTCGCCGTGGCCGACGTGGTCCGGGATTATCCGGAGGCGCCGCTGACGATTTACCTCGAGGGCGTGGGTCTGGAGAACCTGCCGGAGGTGATCATCGGGCAGCCGGAGTTCTTCCAGGCGCTCTATGAGCTGGCAAAGGAGCGTCCGCTGGAGGATTGGAAGACCTATCTGCGCTGGCATGTTCTCCACGCCAGGGCGCCGTATCTGCACGCGGCCGCGGAGGAGGAATCGTTCGCATTTTACGGCAAGGTCTTGCGCGGCCAGCCTTCCCAGGAACCGCGCTGGCAGCGGGCGGCCAAGGTCATCGACCGGCAGCTCGGCGAGGCCCTGGGGCAATTGTATGTGCAGCGGCACTTTCCGCCCTCGGCCCGGGCGCGGATGCTCGAGTTAGTGGAGAATCTCAAGGCCGTTTTCCGCGATCGGTTGGCCAAGGTGGATTGGATGACCGAGGCCACGCGCGCCAAGGCGCTGGCCAAGTTCGAGCGGTTCACGCAGAAGATCGGGCACCCGGACCCGTTCCGCGATTATTCGAAGGTCGAGATTCGGGCCGCCGACTATGCCGGCAACGTGCAGCGGGCCGAGTTGTTCGAGTCCCAGCGGCAGTTGGCGCGCGTGGGCCGGCCAGTGGACAGGGGCGAGTGGCAGATGACGCCCGAGACGGTCAATGCCTATTTCAATCCGTCGCAGAACGAGATTGTTTTCCCGGCCGGCATCCTGCAGCCGCCCTTCTTCGACAGCGAACTGGATGACGCGGTGAACTACGGCGCCATCGGGGTGGTCATCGGGCACGAGATCACCCACGGTTACGACGACCAGGGCCGGAAGTACGACGCGGAGGGCAACCTCAATGATTGGTGGACCGAGGCCGATGCCAAGGCCTTCGAGGCCCGCGCCCAGAAGGTGGTCGAGCAGTACAACGCCTACGAGGTCCTGCCGGGTCTGCACGTCAACGGCAGACTGACCCTGGGCGAGAACCTTGCCGATCTCGGCGGGACCAGCATCGCTTACGAGGCCCTGGAGCGCGCCCTGGCCAAGGCCCCGGCCAAGCGGAGGAAGATCGACGGGTTCACCCCGGAGCAACGGTTCTTTCTGTCGCTCTCCCAGGTGTGGCGCATCAACTGCCGCGAAGCGGAGATTCGGAGGCTCATCACCGTGGACCCGCACAGCCCCGGGCAGTTCCGAGGGGTGGGACCGCACGTCAACGTGCAGGAGTTTTACGACGCCTTCGGCATCAAGGCCGGCGCCCCCTTGTGGCGCCCTCCGGAGGAACGCGCGCGGATATGGTGACTTTGGAGGCCATTGACAATGACATGAGCACGTTGGCATGGAGCCGTGGAGCGTGAATCCTCGATGAGCGGCAAGCGGCATCGTGTCGCCCTGGTGACCGGAGTGCTCGACTTGGGCGGCACGACGACCTTTCTCTGCAACCTGGCCGGCGAATTGCTCCGGCGCGATTTCAAGGCCGGCGTCTTCAGCCTCGAGCAGGACAATCCGCTGGCCGGGGATTTTGCCCGGCTCAAGATTCCGGTCTTCACCACCGATCAGCGGCGGAGGATCTTCGAGGACCGGTTGGAGTCTGTCTTGCTGGAGCTGGCGCGCTTTGAGCCCACCTCGGTGGTTGCGAACCTTTCGGCCACTTCCTTCGAGGCGCTGCGATACGTGCCCTCGGGCGTGTTTCGCATCGGCACGGCCCAGTCTCACGACCCCGGGGTCTATCGCACGGTTCGTGCTTATGCGCCGCAGATGGACGCCATAGGGGCCGTTTCCAAGACGATTCAGCAGACCCTGGCCACGCTGCCCGAGTTCGCCCGCCTGCCGGTTCATTACCTGCCTTACGGCGTGCCCATGCCCGCCCCGGAGACCCTCGTGGCGCACGACCCGGGCGCGCCTTTGCGCATACTCTACCTGGGCCGGCTCCAACAGGAACAAAAACGGGTCCGCCTTTTCCCGCAGATTCTTCAGGCCCTGGCCGCCTCCGGCATGCCTTTTCACTGGACGGTTGCCGGCGAGGGTCCCGAGCGCGCCTTCCTGCAAGCCGCCATGAAAAGCCCCGCGCCGACCCAGACGGTTTCTTTCCCGGGAATGATTCGCTATGACGACGTGCCGCGGGTGCTTTCGGAGCACAATGTGTTTCTCCTGGCCTCGGATTACGAGGGCCTGCCGCTGAGCCTGTTGGAAGCCATGGCCCGCGGCCTGGTTCCCGTCGTCAGCGACCTGCCCAGCGGGGTTTGCGAGGTGGTTGGCAGCACTACCGGCAGGCTCGTGCCGCCCGACAACGTTTCCGGCTACGCGGAGGCCATCCTCTGGCTGCGCTCGCATGGCGAAGAAATGGGCCGGCTCTCCCGCAACGCCCGCGAGGCAGTGCGCCACAAGTTCTCAGTGGCGGCCATGACTGACCGCTGGCTCAGCGTCCTGGATGGGGCGCCCGCCCGGCCCGTCTCCTGGCCCGGGCATTGGAAGATCAAGCCCATCCTCCTGGCCCGTAATCCCTGGCGCTTTTCACCCCCGGTCCGCCTGGCCCGCCGTTGGCTTTTGCGGCTCAAGAATTATGGGGTATGAACTCATAATTCATCCTTCCTCCTCCCGGCGGTTTTGCTAGCCTGTGGGGCGCGTTGAATGCACTTGTGTCAAAGCACCCATCGAGCGGTCCTGTGTGGAAATGGATGTGTTTGGGCCTGGGCCTGTTGGCGGTTCCCGCCTTGGACGGTCAGACCCGGCCGCTGACGAACCTTTGGACCATCACCATCGGCAATCGCAGTGATTCCTCTCCAGCCCTGGGCGGCAATGGCGCGCTCTATTTCGGTGTCCGCGACGGAAAGGTCTGGGCGGTGGATACCAACGGAACGGTCGAGTGGGTCTTCCGCGCCGACTGTGAAATCAAGTCTTCCCCCGCACTCGGGCGGGATGGCACTGTTTATTTCGGTTCGCGCGACCGCTGCTTCTATGCCGTGCGGGCCGATGGCAAACTCAAGTGGAAGTTCCGCACCGGGGGCTGGGTCGATTCCTCCCCGGCTCTGGCCCATGACGGGACAATCTGCTTCGGAGGCTGGGACAGGAACTTTTATGCCTTGAACGCGAACGGCTCCCCGCGATGGCAATTCGCCACTGCGGGTGCGATTGTTTCCTCCCCCGCCATTGACCTGGACGGCGCCATCTATTTCGGATGCCACGACCGGAAACTTTATGCCCTCGGCCCGGACGGCAAGAAGAGGTGGGAATTCGTTACCGGCGGTCCGATAGTCTCGTCCCCCGCCCTCGACCAGGACCAATGCCTTTATTTTACGTCGCTCGACGGCTGCCTCTATGCGTTGAAGCAGGACGGCTCCCTGCGCTGGCGCCTGCGGACCGGCGGCATCACCGAATCCTCCCCGGTCATCGCCCAGGACGGCGTCATCTATGTCGGCGTCAACCACGAATTATGGGCCGTGAATCCGGACGGCACGCAGAAATGGCCGCGTTGGAATGAGGAGCCGATTGATGCCTCGCCGGTTGCGTTGGACGAGGGCTGCGTCAGTCTTCTCTCCCGGCGCGGGTTGTTGCTCACGCTGGACGAGAAGCGGCGCCCGGTCTCCAGTTACTGGTGTTATGGCGCCGGTTACGCCTGCCAGGCCGTTGGCCCCACGGGCGTTTCATACATTGCCGAGCACGCCTTCCTGTTCTCCGCCCTGGACTCCAATCTGCCGCTGGCCCGCAGCCCCTGGCCCAAGTTCCGCGGCAACGCTCGCAACACCGGCAACCTGGCGGACGCGCAAGACCAGTAACGAAGTTCCCCGCAAACCATTGTAACCGGCCCTGGAAACCAGTCGGCGCGCACGGAGTGACGCGCCCTCCCCTGCTCCTTACACGGACCTGCGGGGGCCCAAGGTGATTCGACCCCAACCTGTGGCCTGACCGATACCAAGCGGGTCTGGGCCGCTTTTCGCAACCCGGAGGGCTGCCAGATGGAAGCCG
>Ga0326727_10026226_pt1 | contig 10835 bp, 7 predicted proteins | sample MB2enrmetagenome_FD_207643 | JGI IMG/M metagenome (GOLD analysis project Ga0326727, IMG submission 207643) | Lab enriched peat soil microbial communities from McLean, Ithaca, NY, United States - MB29MY | ecosystem: Environmental > Terrestrial > Soil > Wetlands > Peat | place: USA: New York... | reverse complement strand
GGCGTCGTAGATGAGCTGGTCTCGCCCGCGGCAAGAGCCTTGGCAAAGTCCTCGAGCTTCATGGTGGGATTCTGCGGAAAGTAATTCAGCGATTGCGTCTGCACCATCGCCTGGTTGCCCGAGACGACCTTCACCGAAACGAGCCCATTCGACGTGTAGTGAAGGTGCTTGTCTTGCGGAACGCCCTTCGTAAGTTCGTACTGCAGGTGCTGCTGGAGCGCCTCCAGATCCTGGTTGAAGGCCTCGACGATCGGTGTCAACACTGCATCCAGCGTAGCCGCGGACTGCGGATAGAGGAACGGCTCAAAGTCGTTGGGATACTCGGCCATCATCTTGTTCTGGAAGAGATAGTTGGCCACTGCCGCGCGGAATTGCCCAACTGCGCTCGTGCTGTACTTCATCCCCGCGCCGGAGTGGGCGGTCATCTCTTCAAGCACTGCCCGCGTGCAGGCGAATCCAACGTAAGGAGGCGCGGTTTCATTCTGAAGGCGATTGTAGAAATTCAACCCGCCATTCTCAACATAAACTGGCTTGATCAGCTTCCACTGGCTCTCATAGAACAACCTGTCTTCATCCTGGCAGGAGTCGTTTTCCCGCCCAGCCGTCATTGGATGGTGCAGATGGAAGTTCTGGAAGAGCGGCAGGTCTCCACCCTCCATCTTGTCAAGTGTTGCCTCAATCGTCTTGCCGGGATTGGTTGTCGCCATTGCCAGAATCGTCATCTGAATAAGGTCGGGAGCGTCGGCGTCAAACAAGGCGCCGTAACCGAGGGCATAATGAGGACCGCCTTCGGGCGATCTCTGAGCTTCTATGGTTGCGCATCTGCCGGTTCCCGATGTCTTCATCCGCGATGCCGCGTCGCTTCCGCTCCCATAGGTGAAGAAATCGCACAAATACTCTGAGAACAGAGGATCGAACTGCAGATCGGCATTCGCCTGGTTCACATAATTCCAGCCGAGCATCACCGCGGACTCAAGCGCATCGTTATAGCTGCTGGCCAGCCTCCGCGCTTGCGGGACCAGCTCGCTGGTGTTCTGTTGCCTGTCGCTGGAAAGCTGCAGGCTCCAGGCATTCACAATCATCTGCGCGCGCGGCTCATCCAACTGGGCGATCATCCGCCGCGCCTGGTCCAATGTTGTCGCAGACGCTGACTCGCTGGGGTCAGCCAGAACGATCGTGTCCTTGTAAGTATTGGCAGGATTCATCGAGATCGGGGAGACCTTCAACTGCGCAAACGCAGCCTGGACCGCCTTGGCCACGGAATCCGCGTCGCGATCGTAATAGAGCCGCATGGCCACGCTATGCACCTCGGAAACCGAGGAGACCGCAAGTCCGTCGATCAGCTTCTTGAGATTCGAACGCGCTGTTTCAACCTCCGTTTGGCTGCCGGTAAAGCCAACCAGAATCCTGCTATCGCCGAAAGCGGCCAGGCTGGCCACGCCACTCAGTTGGTGGCCGATCGCGCCTATGATGGCGCAAGCGCCGGTTGTGCCCTCAGGAAGATTCACGACCTCGGGAGTGACAGAAACAGCGGGAAGTTCTTGAATCAGTTCCTCCAGCTCCTTCTCAACGTCTTCGGCGGAAACCGGCTTTGCTGCGTTCTTGGGCGCCTTTGAAGGGTCGATAGAAAGAAGCAAGTGACTCGGGCCGATCGCATCCAGTGAGGTTACCCCAGCTATCTTGTCCTTAAGAGCGGCTGCCACATCGGAGGCGTTCAGGCCAGGCCGTAGCTGGATGACCTTCACCAGGGCTGCCGATGCCGCCTTGCCGGGTGGCGGCGCGGGCATAGCTGGCGTCTTGCCGTCGGCGGCGGGTGCGGCATGAACCGTCCGTTGAACCGGGAAGTTGGCAGCCGGAGAAGGGACTGAACTCGCTGGCAGAGGACCGATCGGAGCGAAGACACCGAATGAAGCGGCGCAAGCCCCCGGCGCAGCCGGAGCGGCCGAGGGTGCCGGCTTGGCGCCAGCGTCGGCTGAGGCCGCCGCGTCGGTAGTTCCGGAGGCAGCGGGCGCGGGTGGGGTTTTGACTGCCGACGCTGTAGCAGGGGCCTTCGGCGTATCGGCAGCCTTGGAGGCGGGGGCCGGCGCGGCTTTGGTTTTGGCGGCCGGCGCCGCCGGTTTTTTTGCTGCGGATAATGCAGGCTGGGCGGCGAGAAGCAAAGATCCAAACGCGAATACAATTATCCTCGCGGCCCTTCCCGAAGAATGCTTCGCATTGCAGGATCCAAACAGAGACTGGGCCGAAATGCGGAGAGCAAATTCACGTAGCAAGACTTGCGGGGAATACATTCAGTCCTCCAGGACTAACCAGTGAGAATTCATGACTTGGGTATGAAGCAAGGATGCGCGCGAAGCAGGTTCCTGCTTCCGAGTCTTGGCGCCGGATGCTATCGGCGGAAAACTTAGGGGAAGCGCAGGAGAGGGAAGCCTCGGTTTGGAGCTTTATATCACGGCGTCCATCAACCGTCAACAACAAACCACGATTCAGCGCTCCAGCCGCTCTACGTTAAAGCTACCGCCGCGGCCGGATGTTGCTTCAGAACCCGCGGTCTGACGCGGCCAAGTTGCATGCGGCCGCGCTGAGGTAATCTATGGCAGTGGCAGGGTGGGATAGGAGCAGCAACCGCCTTTGGTAGCTGGTTCCAAGGAGTGCCGATGCACGCGAGTTCCAGGTTGTTTCTAGAATGGATGCCGATTGTTCTTATGGTTGTCTCGGCAGGCGGAGGGGATATCCGCGCAGCGCTCGGCCAGGGCGGGAAGCCGGTGAAGAAGCAAGCCGGAGGCGAGATGCCGATCCGCATTGAAGTGCGGGATGGCCAGGGGTTGAGCATTGCGGATAATGACACCGATCAGCCTTCGTCGACCGTAGCCGCCACGGGCTTTTCTTTCCATCGCGAATATCGGCCCGGCGACCGCATAGTTATCGCGGGGCCCAGGCGAATGGCAGTGAGGGTGGACGATAGCATGACAGAGTGCCTGCTATTCTTGCCTGGCCCCTCGCGCGGAGAGTTTTCCTATGAGATTCCGTACGGCCGCGAGGAGCGGCAGACCGGCAGCGCCTATGCGCCGGAAAGCTTCTCCGGTGACTCTCATCGAGTGACAGTTCGCGCCTTGAACGCGGAGGAGCTGGCCGGCTATCGCAACCTGGCGCTGAATCCCTGCGATCTTCTACAGCCGGAAGATGGGCCGGCGCAGGCTTATCCCCACAGCAGCACCAACAGCTATGCCAGAAACCTCTATGACTTTGCGGCGCGAAATGCCATCGACGGAAACGTGCAAAATGGCCATCACGGGGTGTGGCCTTACGAGTCGTGGGGGCCGGAGCAGCGTCTTGACCTGTGGTGGAAGCTCGATTTCGGCCGCCCCGTGGAGCTGGACAAGATCCGCCTGATGGTCCGCGCCGATTTTCCTCACGATAGCTACTGGAAGAGCGCCGGCGTGGAGTTTTCCGATGGGAGCAGGCTTTCCATCCAAATCGGTCCATCTGCCGGATTTCAGGAGTTCGCGTTTCCCAGGCGCCAGGTCTCTTGGCTACGGATCGCCAATCTTGTGCCAGCGGATCCGGCAAAGTGGTGCAGCTTCATCGAGGTGGAGGCCTGGGGGCGAGACCTGCCTTAGAGCGTGTTTCAGCTTCTGCGCAGCCTCCCGCCCGCGGGCGCGGCTGCCGGCGTGGGCGGTCAACCTCTAAGGAGCCTCATCGCGGGGGCTCTCCGAAGGTGGGCCGGGGCTCACGGTTCTCCAAGAACGCCTGACTTTGCTCGATGTCCTCTTCCAGCACTCCCTTGCCTAAAGAAAGATGCATCTGCATCGCGCCGAGCTTCTCTGCCACGGCGCTGGCCTGCTCCCTGGTGATCCTGCTGGAACGGCTCGAATGAAAATTGTATTTTGCGATGAGGCCGTTGATGGCGGCTACATCTTCGGCAGGTTTGTCTTCCATCGCAATCAGCGCGTCCTGCGCCTTGTAGATTTCGGTATACCGTTCGGCCTCCTCATAGGGCATGTATGCCAGCGCGCCGGTGGATTGTGCCGTTCTCCACGCTGTGTCGGACAGGGTGACCGCGCTGAAGCTGATCGCCATGGTGGCATGCTGATTCTTCATGTTTTCGGGATGCTCCTGAATACGCTCCATCACCGCCAGGTCGGTATCGATTTGCTCACGCCACTTTTTCAGCCCTGGTAACAACCCCTTCAGATCGTTCAGGTTGCTCTGAATCTCGGCGCGCAGCGACTGGCGCGCCTCTTCCGCCACCTGAACGTGGTGCCGCCACTCCACGCAGCTCTCGATCTGGGTAGCGATCAGCAGGCCAACTGTAATCGTGAACAGATGAACCAGAAACTCCCAAAAACCGTGGATACCCTTATGCGCCAGATGAACTTCAAGCATGGGAAGGCGAACCTCATGAACTATCTTCCGCCCACCCTCCTCGTTCGGGCCAAAAGCAAGGGTTGCTCTCGGGACCTCGCACCGGGTAAGGGGGACAAAGACCTTATATCACGAAACGGGCCTGAGCTAATTCTGGATTCCGAAATTGACCCATCGATGCGGCTATGCGCTCGGTGGCGGCGCGCGATTGACTGGCTCCTGCGAAGTCCCTTATGATCCTGCCAAACCAATCTCCCGAACGCCGTCTTGCACGTTGCCGGTCCCGTTGGAACTTATCGCTGGAGCTTGCATACTCGCGTCTTCCAACCGCCCAGCGGGGAAGTGCAAAGTGCTGGCATTTCTCGTACCGTCTCCATGTCGCCGCAGCCTTGATCTCGATCCCTGAAACCGCCCTATCGCAACGCGCTCCGCATCGCCAGATTCAAAGCCGCCATCAGCACTGCCGATGCGGGGATGACCAGCAGAGCCTTCTTCAGCCGCGCCGGGTCGGGCCCGGCGATGGCGCCAATAATGCGTGAGCTGACGGCCAGGCCAACCCATCCGCACGTAATCACAAAACCGATGGCCGTTCCCGTCATGCGCGGGAAGGCGTCGCCCACGATGGCCAGGGTGGTGGGAAAGACCGGCGCCATGGACACTCCGGCGAAGAAGACCAGAATGAAGGCGGTGATTGGCTTGCTGGTCTGCAGCATAAGAAACGTAGTAACCGCCATAGCGGCGGATGCGGCCAGCGTGACATCGATGGCGGGTACGCGCATCAGAATGGGCGAGACGCCGATGCGGCCGATAAGCAGTCCAAGGGCAAATCCCAGCGAGAGGATGTTGAGGGCGCGCGATTCCGGAATCCCCTGGGCGATCAGGTGGCGAGGCAGCCAATTCCACACTCCGACCTCGCAGCTGATGTAGAGAAAAAGAAAGAGCCCGAGCAGAAAGAGCAGGGGCCGGCCGAGGACGGGCCCCGCATCGGCGACCAGGAAGCGCGCGCCGCCGGTGGGGGCGGGCATACTGGTGACGGCCTGGACTGCAAGGGCAACTACTGTGAGCGTGGCCACTGTGTAGCAGAGCCGCACCCAGTTGCCCTTGAACAGATTGGCAGAGACAAAAGGCGTGGCCAGGCCGCCAAGGCCGAAGAAGAGGTTGACGAGGTTCAGCGCGGTGGCGCGATGCGTTTCGCCAATGTCGCTGACCAGCGCATTGGCGCCAGTCACTACGATGCCGCCGCCCACCCCGAGCAGGAACAAGAGGAAGAGTATGCCGCGGAAGCCCGGCGAGCGCGGCAGGGCGAAGAGCGCGATGGCAATCAGGGCCAGGCCGAGAATGAGGCCGATCTTCTTGCCTTCGTTATCCAATAGCGGACCCACCCCGACCGAGGCGATGATCAGCCCCAGCGCCTGCGCGAAGGCGATGGTCCCATTCTGAGCAGGGGTGAGGCGGAAGCGGTCTGAGAGGTTGGGCAGGATGGTGCCCAGCATGGCGGCAATCATCCCGTATACGAAGATGGCGGCGATGGCGGCGAAAATCAGCATGGAATGGCCCTTCTTTCGATTGCCGGCTCAGGATGCAGGAGATCGGTCCAGCCCCGCATCCGGTAACGATAAGAATCCGGCGGCCTGTGCCTGCGGCAACCACGCACACTGTCAAGTTGTACCTGCCCTCGTCGGGACTTGTCCAGATGCATGGATTGCCGTTCTCAGGATGTCCGGGGATAGACTTCGCAATGCATCGTGCCTGATAGCTCAGTTCCACTGAGGTCCCGCACTTGGTCTGAATCTTGAAACTGCGGTGCAAATGGATCTGCCGCCCAACTGCTCTATCCTGATCTAGGGGGGATCGTTGCAGAAATACCTGCTCATCGCAGTTGGCGGCGCGCTCGGCTCCATCGCCCGGTTCTGGGTCGGCTCCACGGTTGCCGGCCGAATGGGCATCAAGTTTCCTTACGGCACCCTGATCGTCAACCTCACGGCCTGCCTTGTCATCGGCTTCTCGCTCACCTATCTGGGCCGGCGGGCTGACCTTAGTCCGGCCTGGAGGTTTCTGATTCCGGTGGGCTTCATCGGGGCCTACAGCACCTTCTCGACCTATGAGTGGGAGACGCTCTCCAACTTGCGCTCGGGGGCTTTTCTGCTCGCGGCCCTTTATGCGGGCGGCAGCCTCATTCTGGGCCTCATCGCCGTCTGGGGCGGTTCCTTGCTGGCGGAGGTTCTTTCCTGAGGCGGCATTCGCGGTTGCCATGTTGTTCGCGCTTGCAACCTCTACGCTAAGAATGCTTCAATCCTTCGTTGTCCAATTGTCGCTTTGCGGCGGGTTTCAACCCTCAAGGGAGGAAAGATGTTACAGGCGGGCAAGGCGATCAAAGTCTCCATCTACCTGAGCGATGGCGCCACCCATCACGGCGTTCCGGTTTACTCCAGTATCCTCGACTTTCTCTACTTCCGCGGCGTTGCCGGCGCAACCGTGCTCAAGGGTATCGCCGGCTTCGGCGCCGACCATCACATGCACTCCTCGAGTTTTGTCGAAATCTCCGATCGCCTGCCCGTCAAGATCGAATTTATTGAGACGCGCGAAAAGGTCGAGGCCATCCTGGGCAAACTGGAAGAGATGGCGGGAACCGGGCTGATCGAGATGCAGGAGACCACGGTGGCCAAGCCGGCGCAGATCTCCAAACCCAAAAAGCCGGTGCCTCCCGCGCATCTCAAGATCGAGGGCAAGGCCCAGATGATGCGGATCTTCCTCAGCGAAGAGGACCGCTGGAACGGGAAGCCGCTGCACGAGGCCCTGGTCGAAGCCCTGAGAGCCAACGACATTGCCGGAGTCACGGTCTATCGCGGTATCCTCGGCTATGGCGCGCACCGGCGGATTCATAAAGACAAGCCGCTGTTCTCCGCTCACCACGGTTCCATCATGCTGTCTGTCATCGATACGGAAGAAAAGCTGCGCTCGTTTCTGCCGCTGGTAGACCGCATGGTGCAAGAGGGGTTGGTGGTATTCTCCGGCGTGGACATCGTCAAGTACGCCTATCGCGCGCTCCAGGCCGACAGTCCCGGCATCGACGGGAAATCGTCTCCGGCATCCGAGCGCGCTTCGCAGCCGGCTTCGGAAGCAAGTGAGGTCCAGCCATGAAAGAGGAGTTTTCAGCGCGCATGTTGCGCGTTCACTTCGGCGAAGGAGACCGTTGGCTAGGCAAGCCGCTGCACGAGGCGATTCTGGCCAAATGCAAGCAGCTGGGGATTGAGGAAGCCATCGTCTTTCGCGGCATCGAGGGCTACGGTTCGGGCAGCAGGATTCGCCATGCCAACCGCTGGGCGCTCTCCAAGGATGCTCCCATCCAGATGAGCATTGTGGATACCGAAGTGCAGATCGCCAGGCTGCTCCCGCACCTTGACGCCATGGTCGAGGAGGGCCTGGTGGCGACCTCGGCGGTCGAGGTCATCCGCTATTCGCGAACCCCAGCCGTGGAAACCGGAAAGCCGTAGGCTGGGCCTGATTTTCGCTGGCCTGCTATGGCGCCGAGGTGAATGGCGAAGCGGGCAGTCCCTCTCCGTTGAAGAGATTGCACTCCGGGCTGTTGGCCCAGCCGTAGCGCACAACGACCGGCTCGGCCACCGATGGGCTCGTGGCCACTACGGTCGCGCCCTCGATCATGGCCGTGGCGGGCGCAAACTTCCCGTCGGCCCCCGCAACCTCAAAGCCGGTCGGCGCGCCGCCCTTGGCCGCCAGCCCTTTGGCATGGTCGAACCAGGCTCGCATTGCGCTCCCCTCCGGCGTTGCCTGGCGAAAGACCGGCCCGGAGTACTCGATGGCTTCTCCATAGCTGAGGGCGCGCGCCGCCCGCGCCAGCCTCAGGCCCACATCCACCTTGTCGGTGGGGTGAACGTTATCCGGATTGCCGATGTCGATGGTCACCGCCATGGCCGTGTTGCGCACTTCCAGGGTCTTCAGCTGTTGCTCGCGCAGCGCTGCCCAATCCTCGCCCGGGCCGGACTTGAAGCTGGTAATTTGAACGTATAGGAAGGGAAAGTCGCCCACGCCCCACTGCCGGCGCCAATCCTCAATCAGCGTGGTAAAGATCCGGCTGTAAAGCGGAGCCCGCTCCAGCACGCTATTGCTTTCGCCTTGGTACCAGATGACCCCGCGAATGGGCAATGGGGTCAGCGGCGCGATCATGCCGTTGTAAAGCTCTCCCGGACCCCAACTTCTCAACTCGGGATGCCAGGCAAACTGCGGCTCCGGCTTGCCCTCGGCCCGGGCTGCGTCGCGCTGCCGCTGTTCGTCTTTGGCTTCCCGCAGTGCATCCGGCTCGCGCTCCGTCATCTTGCCCCAGGAGACAAACAGCGGCGCCAGCGCCGCGTCTTCGCCCAGAGCCCCCATACGCGTCCATGCCTCGGCCACCGTCCCGCCCCATGTCGAGTCGATCACGCCCAGCGGCACATGCTCCCGCTGCTCGATCTCGCGGGCAAAGTACCAGGCAACCGCCGAGAAATCCCTGGCTGTTTCAGGGGTCGAAGCCGCCCATCCCTCGGTGTCGATCTCATCCTTCGGATAATCGGCGGCGCGCCGCTTGACGATCAGCAGCCGTATGCGCGGGTTGGCGGCCCGAGGCAGGTCTTCATCCGCCGTGGCTGCCTTGCGCATCTCGAACTCCATGTTCGATTGCCCCGAGGCTACCCACACGTCGCCCACCAGCACATCGTCCAGCGTGACGATCTGGGCTGGCGCGGCGTCCCCACCGGCAGGGGTGGGCTGGCCCTTGACGATGAGCTGAAACGGCCCGCCGGCCGCGCCGGGCGGCAGATACACGCTCCACCGGCCCAAATGGCCGGCCTGCGTCGATCGGGTCGCCCCGCGGAAGGTTACCGCTACTTCCTCTCCAGCAGGGGCCAGCCCCCAGACGTGCACGGGCAGATCCCGCTGGACCACCATGTGACTGGCAAGAATCTTGGGCAGAGTAACTTGGGCTGAAGCACTCGCGCCCGGCAGCAGCGCAAGCAGGAGCAGAGATCGCAGGTTCAAGACGGGCCTCGCTGGAAAGACAATACCCAAAAGACTTTCACGATTGCAGAACCGCGAAACTCTTCGGAAACATCACCATATCAGAGCAAGCATTCTCTGTTCACCCGCCGTCTTGAAGATACTCCCCAGGTCCGAGAATCCGGACCTGGGCCACCCTAATTTGTTACTCATGGCGCCTGCGCACCCGCTCCATTTCCACAGAATCCGGGCACAACATTTCGCGGCATTCCGGGTCCAAGCAGGAACAAGGGGAGACGGGGGGAGTGTCTCAAAGTGGAGAGGCGGCGAGTTGGCCTCTGTTCGCCCGCATCTCAGAAAGAGGCTGGACTTTCACGGGATTTCCGCCATACTGAAGAAACCAAGATCTACCCGATCGGGAGGAATCTGTGCTTTTGTTGCGTAAGAGACGCACAATGGTACCCGTTTTCCTGGCCTTGGCGGTTTTGGCCATTTGCTCATCGCACAGCCACGCGCAAGCGGCTCTGCTCATGGAGGAGCCGTACGGCTTCTTCGGGGCTTTGAATCCGACCGGGCACACCGCCATCTACTTTGAACATATCTGCGCCGAGACCCCTGTCCGGCTGCGCCGCTGCGCCCCCGGCGAATTCGGCTCCGTGATCTCGCGTTATCAGGGCATCGATGGATACGACTGGGTGGCGATTCCGCTGGTTCCCTACTTGTACTCGGTAGAAAACGCCTCGGAAGTCCCGGCTCGCGCGGACCGCAAGACGGTGGCCGAGATGCGCGGGCGGTATCGCGAGGCTCATCTGCTTTCGCTGGGAGAAAGCCTGCCTTCGGGCGGTTTCACGCGCGGTGGCTGGAACCAGCTGGTGGGCGTCGTGTATGAGCGCCGCACCTACGCCTTCCGCTTTGAGACCACCCCCGAACAGGACGACGCGTTCATTGCCCGCATGAACAGCGGCAAGAATCGTTCCCACTTCGAGCTGTTCTACAACAACTGCGCGGACTTTGCGCGCGTGGTTCTCAACACCTACTTTCCCGGAGTTTTCCGGCGCAGCCTCTTTCCGGATGCGGGCGTGACCACCCCCAAGCAGATTGCTTACAAGCTGGTGCGGTATGCGGGCAAGCACCCGGAGCTGCAGTTGACAGTGCTGGATCTTCCCCAGATCCCCGGTTATCGCCGCCCCAGCCACTCCAACAAGAGCATCGCCGAGTCGCTCACCACCACGGCGTATGCCGTTCCCATCGCGCTGGTCAACCCGTACCTGGCTGGCGGGCTGTTTGTGGACTACCTGTCGCGCGGCCGGTTTCATCCTATTCCCAAACATCCGCTGGTTGTTGCGCCGGGCAATCTTTCTGCATTGACAGCCCCGGCCCGCGCCGCGCAGAATCCGGAGAGCGCGGGCGCGCAGGCCCCCGCCGCTGCTGCGCACAGCTCCGCGGAATCGCGGGGGTTGGAACCGGCTGTTTCAGGCCTGCGA
>Ga0326727_10026225_pt1 | contig 10835 bp, 7 predicted proteins | sample MB2enrmetagenome_FD_207643 | JGI IMG/M metagenome (GOLD analysis project Ga0326727, IMG submission 207643) | Lab enriched peat soil microbial communities from McLean, Ithaca, NY, United States - MB29MY | ecosystem: Environmental > Terrestrial > Soil > Wetlands > Peat | place: USA: New York... | reverse complement strand
CATGGGATTTCATGCTTGGATGTTAATATCATGGTTGATGTTTCCATGTTAAGAACCGCGGAGGAAGCCAGACTGCGGCTACCTCCGCGCTACCTGCTGCCTTCTCCGCCAGCGTCCCTTTCGTGCGCCCCAGTTGGTAGCCCGTCGCCGCGCACCTCAGCGCAGAACAAACCGTCCTAGGGGTTTTGTCGGCTTGCCCGAAACAAGGTGCCGAGCCAACGCCACTTCCTCCTCGGTAGGTGTGTGGTCGCCGAGAATGCCCGAATTGCAGAACGAATCGGCCAGCCCCGGCCGCTTGTTGAGTTTCCAGTACTGGTCGTAACAGCGCCCCAGAGTGTCGGCTCCATTGTTAACATCCTGGCTTGACCAGCGGGCCATGCCCATCAGCCAAAACACCTCGTTGTTGATGCGGTGGTATCGGATGTGATCAATCCCCCACAACTGGACCCTAGCCCCTTCCTTCTTCAGGTCCACGCCGCCCTGTGCGACCGGGCTGAGGATGGAATCTTCCAGGTAGAGAACCCCGGCCCCCTCGGTCAAATGCAGGAGCCGGTCCCACGCCTCACCCACGGAGTGGCCACGATGTACAAGATTGCCAAAAAGGTATTTGGCGAAGCGCGCGCTGGCCCAACCCTCCATGGTATCGGTGTATCCCAGGAACACTTTCGGGTTGATGGTTTTGGCCATGATGGGATATGTCCCGGAATAGCAGGCGTCGATAAAGGCAAAAGAATCCGGCGCGCCATGCTCACCCAGCGCCAGTTCGAAGAATTTCGGCAACAACAGGGGGAAGCAATAAGACATATTCTGGCCTTCCTGCATGCAGCTATAGGTAACAGCCTCTTTTGATCGGGCGGCTTCCGGGACGTTATCCTTGGCCAACAGATCCGCAAGGCGGCTGGTGGCGAGGGCGGGAGTCAGGAACCCCTTCTGCTTGCCCGTGGTGTCCACCCCAAGAAATCCGGCTACCATGACGGCATTCACATCGTCCACCGTAGGCGTTGAACCTATGCCCCCGTGGGTAGCGAAGTAGATCACCGTCGGCCGGGACTGGAGGGCGCGGAACACTTCGCCGGGGGTCGCCTGGCCATCGATCAACAGCTTGACGTTGTAACCGGCTTTCTCCAGATTCTTGGCAATCCCCTCAGGGTCATCGCCCAGTTCCCTGAAGGTGGTGGTCCTGGCGATGGGCGCGCCCCCTGTCCCGGCCCCTCCTTCCTGCCAAAGGCCCTCATCGTACGCGTAGTAGACCTTGGAATGGAAAGGCGCCACGACAAGGGCAGTCTTAGTTTTCGGCGCGTCGGGGTCACCGGGAGGATTCTGGGCATCGATATGCGTGCGGGGGTCGGCGGCGAGTGGCGACATCGTTGGCGGGCGCTGCACCGGTGGAGTGCGGGGAGCGGATTTGGTGGCAAACCAGATGGATGCCCGCGTTTTCCCTACCGCCGGGGACCCGGTTTTCGCGGGAGCCTCAGGCTTGAGGGTTAACACCAGCCCCGTGCCGCCGGGATTGACTTTGACATCTTCGACCCCTTCCTGCTTACGGGCCTCCGCCGCCGCCTCCTCTGCCGCCTGGGTGGTACTCTCTCCTTTTTCAAGGCCGCCGTTGAACGCCACGAAGATAAGGTCGATACCCCCTGCTTTCACCCGCGTCCACGTCGAGGTGCCCGGGTCGTCGCTGGAGAGCTGCGTGGGCAGCGTCAGCGTATCGCCCTGGAGCTGGAACGCCTGGTTGTTAACCTCGACTTCGCCGGCAATGTTGATGGTGACCCGTCCACCTTGCTGCGACCAGGTGCCCGTCTGATTGAGGGGGTTCTGGTTGGGCGCCGTCGCGGAGAGGCTCGCCTGGCCGTTGGCGCTCAAGGTCAGGGTGGCCGAGCCGCCCTTTAGCACGTGCCAGCCACTAGGAGAATCCTTCACGTGTTGCCAGGTGCCCTCGAGCGAGTCGGCGGCCAGGGCGGAGGCTGCGAAGCCGAAAAAGATAAGGACAAATAAGCAGCGGCCCAACCTATGGAGAAAGAAACGATTGCACATACCTGTATCCTCCCTTTTCTTCGGACGGTGCAATGCGAGGAATTGCGAGGGATGGGCCGGTCCGATCTTTGCCCATCAGGATCAGCTTCCCATCCTGGGTGGCAAAATTCAGGTCCCCCCCTGCCCCTTTCCATGGGTCGGGGGGGACGAGTTTAATGAATCACTCCGTTTCCCTGTACCCAAGTTTTTAGATTGAGACGCCGCGCTGGTTTCCCCGGGCGTTGAGTGTGAACCGCCCAGACCTCCATAAGCATCATGGTCAGTTCGTTGATCCAATCGAAGGTCTCCCTTCGCTTGGGGAGAGTATAACTCTCCATCAACAAGCGGGTCGAGGTCAATTGTTCTTTGCAATTTATCGCGGGTTCGTATGGCGCATACGTCGCGGCGCTCTTGGTCGGGATGTATGCGGTTTTTAAGGTAGTAAGCAGGTAGCACGGAGGTGGGCGCAGTTTGCCCTCCTCCGCAGTTCTTTACATGATAACGTACACATACCTATTAATACCCGATGGCAAAAAGCCGCAGAGGAACGCAAAGTACGCGTACCTCTGCATTGCAATACCGTAAATTCTGGTTTTTTTAGCAAGAATATTGTGCTATCTCCCGAAAGTGACCCCTCACCCGTCCCGCGCCGGCTGGTGGAAGCGCCGGCCGCGGTCCACCCTCTCCCCTGGGGAGAGGGCTATGATTCTCCTTTGGTTGCGGCTCCGGCGCGCTGCGCAACCCACTCCCTCACCATTCAGCCCTCCGCAGATCCCGGCAGCAATCAATGGCGGTCAAGGGCAGGTTGAATCCTGTTCGCAAACGACCTGATCAGGGTTTCTTGTTGGCTGGCGGGCTATCGGCGATTTGTTGAATTGCGGCATCAATCCACCAGCGCTGATCCGCCCCCGCCTTCTCGCGGGCCGATTGCAGAAGGGGAAGCGCGAGAGCAGGTTGATGGACCAGCGCGTCCACCGCCGCATCGCGCACCGCGTAGTCCGGGTCTTTTAGTTGCTCGATAAGCGTGGCAATCCGCTTCTGGGAATCCACATGGATGGTGACCTCGGCCGTAGCGGGGGTGGGATCCATTTGCAGGCGCTCATCGAGCGCCGTGGCGGCAATCAGGTGTTGGCCATTCGGCAACCAATCCAACGTAGTTTCAGCGCTCTCCGAGGGGGAAGTCCATGCCCCGTCGTCGACTCTCCAAATGAACCACAACTTGCCTTTCACCTGGGTCTCGAACCGTAGCTTGACGATTCCCGAGGTCTCCACGACGGCGCGCACCTTGGCTTGCGGCAATGGCGGGCGGACGTTCAAGATGACGTACTCCCCCATATTGGGGTGGGGGCGGAAGTAGGTTTCCAGGAAAGCATTTCCCTCGGGATCGATCAGCACGGTTTTTATCAAACGGGAATCAGCAAACGGCTGGCGCTCCTGGGAAGAGAATTGGGGCACGCAAAGCCCCGGAATGGCGCGGTACAACTGGCCTCGCGAGGTCAACCAATATGTTCCCAAGCGATCCTGCGCCACGGATTCAGGATTATTGACCTCGCAGCCGGGTGGCGGCGGTGGGGAATGGGGAACCAGGATTTCCTGGTCAGTGCCAAACCCCTTGTCGTAAGCTGTGATGCGCCACCCCTCGGTTTGAGTGTACTCCCAGGTTCTTCCCGCGATGTTTATGGCAAAATTGCCCGCCCGGTCAAAAAATGGTGGGCCATCAAAGCTCCCCCGTTGGGCTGCGTCAATTTCCTGCGACCTCCACATCTGCCATGCCTGGCCGTTGAAGTAATGAGCCTGCGCGCATCCGTCACGGTAGCCAATCCGGCCATCAGAGGTGAAGGTTGGATCCAAGAGGAGATTTCCTTGGACATGGAAACTTGCGCGGTTGGGTAGCTGCGCCTGGAGGGCGGCGGAAAAGTCAGGATAGTTCTCCACTTTTCCCGACGGGGGGTCAAGCAGGGTGACCGCCCCTTGACAGCGATCGTTAAGGAGCCAGATGCGGTCCTGGGAATCCACTCCGAAGTTCCAAGATCGCGAGTGGTCGATATCCTCCGGCAGGACATGGTCCGTCCAAGTTTTTCCGTCCCACTCGCTGATGACCTTGCTGTCACCAGAAAGGAAGCCCCAGATGTGATTGTGCCGGTCTGGAACTAGCGCACGTAGCGGGTTAAGAGTTCGAACCTCGGGAGGCGATTGGAACGCGGCCAGCAGATCGGCAGGCTTGACGGCTGTGCTCCCCACGGCCGCGGCAACGAAGAGCAGCCGTCCGTCGGGAAGCGCCATTAAACCCTCCGACCCGCCGAGAGAATAACCGTACCTCCAATCGATATGCACCGGCTCACCCGGCCCGGCCGGGACGAACCAAGGTCCCGTTCCATAGGCGCCGAGCCATAACCCCTCCGGGGTCACCAGAAACGGGCGGGGCGGATCGGTGGAAACTTCGGTCCGCATATCCAGTCCGTTTATCACGCGCTTCCATTCGCCACCTTGCAGCCGCCAGAGGGCGCCAAAACGCCCCTCTCCATTGCGCTCCGCGACGGGCATCGACCCGTCTGCCGAAACGAGGTAAGTTGCCCCTCCCGCATGGAAGATTCTCTCGACGGAGCGGAAGGCGTTGGGCGCCGGGTCCGGAACTACCTCGGGGATGAGGGTGTTGATGTCAACCCTGTAGAGATGCTCCCTCGCCGCGGCGAGCCACATGTGGTCCGCGTCTTCGGGTTCGACCGCGGAGAAACGCTTGACGGGCGCTCCGGGAGTATTGGGGTGGAGATCGAAATTCTTGCCATCGAAGATCAGAACGCCCTCCAGCGAGGGCACACCGCCTCCTCCCCCCGGACCGCCTGACCAAAACCAGATCCGCCCCTGCCCATCCGCCGTGGCAAAAACCGCGGGAAAATTCAACCGCCCGTTCCTGGGGAGATTGGAATCGTACCGGTGGTCATATTCGATGGTGTAGACACACTCCGCTTGGCCTTCCGGGGTGATGCGGTAGATGTGTATTCCCCGTTCGGTGACCCATATGTTCTTGTTGGGATCAACAAAGATGTTTGGGCGGTTAGCGAGGTCTCCGCTAAAGTGAGCCAGCGTTTTCGAGTCGGTTCCGTTGTGCCAGGTCACAGCATGATCGCCCTCGCCGGCGCTCCAAAGACAGTAAACCGCGCCCTCCGGCCCATTCGCCAAAGCAGATGCCCGATAGTTGCTCGTAACCCCGTGAACGGCAACCGAGTTCCACTTATCGCCTTCCCAGCGGTAGAGGCTCGAATTCACCGCGACGTTGATTCCCCAAACCTGACCGGTGGAATCTTGCGCCAAGGCATTGAGCCGGGTTGAGTCCACTGGCCAGGCTTGAGCGGCGAGCCTCGGGGCGAGATAAATCACGCAAAGGATCAAGCGCTGGAAGGTGCGCATGGGGGCGCCTCGGGAGTTTTGATTTCGCCTCACCAGGTGTAATGTGCCGTGTAGGTGATGGTTTTTTCGGCGTCCGGCGGCACTTGCACGCGAAACTCCATGGTCTGGCTGTCGGTCTTGAGAAAAGTATCGGATTTCTGCGTAATCTCCCAGGTTGTGCCGCGATAGAGGTGTTCGACCACGCGCACCACGACGGGTTCCTTCTTGTGGTTGCGCAGTTTGATTTCAAACGACTCATCCAGCATGCGGCGGCCCATATCGTTACGAAAATCCGTGCGCCGGCGTTCACCCTTGATGTCGAAAGCACTGCCCGTGAAGGCGTGGATCGTTTCATCGCGTGGCGTATGCTTGATCTCATTCTCGCCGGTGAATTCCAGGTGGCCGTCGGTGTCTTGCCGGTAGAACCGCAAGCGGCCTGCCGGCAGGGGCATCCTCAGGTGGTTGGCTTCCGAGTTGGTGAATTCCCGCATCACCCCGACGTCAGGATTGGACTGCGTCCCGTATTCGCTGTTGGCGCGAATGCTCTCGACGTTCCAGCCGCGATATTGGTTCGTGTCGATTTTCGCACCGTCGTAAACATAAACGCGCTCGGATTTGATTCCGGCAGCGCGCACGAACTCGACCTGTTTGCTCTCCTGGTCGTGGAGGGTGGTGGGACGATGGAGTTCGTAGAGGTGGTATTCTTCAAAAGGCCTTTCGGAGACCGGAGGTGCAGGGGCCGCCATTGCTCCTCCGACCATTCCATAAGCCCCGCCCGCTCCAAAACGCTCGGCCATCCCGGGTTGTAGCTTATTGACGTTTCCGGCTACCAGCTTGATTCGCGCGCTGTCGAAGGTTTTGCCGGTTTGATTGTGGACGGTCACCCAGCCGACCAGGTCGAGCTGATCGCCCTCCTCGGCCGCCACGAGGTTGTAATCCGCATTCCAATTCATCTGGCCCGTCACGTAGCTGAACTCAGCATTCACTTCGCCGGGCTTGTCCGTCACCAAGATCCAGTTGAGAGCCGGCTTTAAAATCGTGTCGTCGGTAAGAGCCGGGAACAGGGGGGACCCGGGAAGCTCAAAGCGCAACTTGCCGTCGACTTCGACGATCGGTTGTTGCATCCCGGGTGCGTTGCCCGCGTAGGGATTCCCATAGGGAGCGTAGGGTTGGGAGGGAACGTACCCGCTGCGAATGATCTTGCCCTGTATCGTCTCCGTGTGGTCGCCGCGTTGCACGAGAAAGTCGAGAGTCTTTCCCTCGTACAGCGAGAGAAGGAGTTGTTGCGAGACGGGGTCGGCCCGGTAATTCTGCTCGAGAATCCGCAAGGTCCGCGCGCCCGAAGGGTCCCGGAGAATTACCGAGTCAGGCTCAAGGTATGCGGTTGTGTCCGTGAATTGGACGCGATTCTCTCCAGGCTTCAGATTCAGTGGGATCATCACGCGGACGACAGCAAAGTTCTGGTTGTAGATAGTGAGTTGGGGCTCGGCTGCCCAGGCGGCGGAAAGCAACAGTCCGATGGCGGTCACGATACGGATAGATAGGCGTAGTTTCATGTGTCTACTCCTGGCGAAATCCATCCCGATCAGATATCAGATAGGAAACAGGTTACCAAAAATGAAATGCATTACGGAGGGAAAGTATACCTGAGTGCAGTGCGCGAGAGATATGGGTACGTTTGCCGCGCCCGAAAGCCCGCGGAGCAGGCATCGTCATTTGGCCCACGGCGAGCCAGCCGCGGGAAGGAACGGGATAGATAGAAGGAATACTGAGCCCCGCAAGGGGCGACGTCGCGTCGTGGTTCGAACGAGGCCCGCGACGGCACGCGCGCGATGTTTCCGTCGGACGGTGACCGGATGCCGCCCCGATGGGGCTGGGGATTCGCGCGCGCCCTCTCGATCCCGCGGCTGGCTCGCCGTGGGCCACACGATATCCCCTGTCGGGGCTCGAAGTTTTAGTGCGAATCAAGCCAGCCTTAACGGGTACATTCGCTCAAGCTCGTTACGCGTGGGCGGCTTTCGCCTCTCCCTTCTCAATGGGAGCTTCGATCAGGTTACCCCACTCTGTCCAGCTTCCGTCGTAGTTGCGGACCTTTTCGAATCCGAGAAGGTATTTGAGCACAAACCAGGTGTGCGAACTGCGCTCACCAATACGGCAATAGGCCACGGCTTCCTTGTCAGGCCGTATACCCTGTGCTTCGTAAATCTTGGCCAGATCGTCGTAGGACTTGAAGGTTCCGTCCTCGTTTACGGCCTTTGCCCAGGGAATGTTCGCCGCGCCGGGAATATGCCCACCCCGCTGGGCGGTCTCCGTCATGCCGGGAGGCGCAATCACTTTGCCGCTGAACTCGTCGGGTGAACGGACATCGACAAGATGGGCAGTTTTGTCAGTGAGAATCCGGAAGATTTCATAGCGCCGGGCACGAATGCTGGTGTCGGGCTCGCTGGCGTGATACTGCGTGGGTGTGATCTTCGTCGCTTCGGTGGTTAAAGGCCTTCCCTCCAATTCCCACTTTTTCCGGCCACCGTTCATCAGTCGGACATCTTGGTGGCCATAAATCTTGAACTGCCAGAATGCGAAGGCGGCAAACCAGTTATTGTTGTCGCCGTAAAGGACCACAGTCGAGTCGTTGCTGATGCCCGACTCGACGCAAAGCTGTTCAAATTGCTTTTGGCTCGGGATGTCACGCCGGACATTGTCATTGAGTTGAGTGGTCCAGTTCCAGCCCACGGCGTTTCTAATGTGGCCCTTTTCATAGGCGCTCGTGTCGACGTCCACTTCCACCAGTCGAACTGATGGATCATTGGCATGAGATGCAACCCATTCGGTACTCACCAAAACTTCGGGGTATCTGTAATCGGCCATTTTGAAAGACCTCCTTTGGGATTTCTTCAACTCAGATCTAACTGACAGAATTTATTAGGATTAGCTCAGGTGGCTACAACAACAGGTACACGAGTATCGGCGCAGGAAACTGCACGGGTTTGTATGTGCCTTCATGTAGTATCTTTTTATCACAGAAGGGACAAAATGGCAATACTTCTATAATGAAAATGACGATTTGACTCCAACTACCAAGATTTGTTATACTTACACTGAGCAATTCAGGCGGGGGTTGTCGGTTGCCCCTACTAATTGCCTAATTTATTGAAATGAATAGACTTAATCAAAAAAAGAGGAACGCCTTGGCAAATTCGCGAAAGCCCGCGTCCCGGTTGACACATTCCGTTGTTCGGTCACGAAGCCGCTCTCGCGGCGTTTCCCGACCACATGACCGCAGTCCCGCTAGGACTACCCTACATGTCAGGGCGAAGGCAGACCACAAGCGCCCAGCGCCCGTGGATCCGGAGAAGCAGCGCATGGATGCCCAATACCAAACCCTTATCAAGAATTTCGAAACTGCTTTGCGGGCCTTCCAAAAACAAAACTATGTCAGGGCTGCGGAGATTTTCGAAAAGCTGGTCCGCAGCGACACCCGCGAAGTGGCCGAACGCGCGCGCGTGCACCTGCGCCTTTGCCGCGATCGGACGAGCCGTGTAGCGGCGGCTCCCAAGTCGGCGGAGGATTACTATGCATGGGGCATTGCCGCTTTGAATGACCGCAAGCTGGAACTCGCGGCGGAGCAACTGAGCAAGGCCGATAAGCTGAAGTCCAACCAGGATCACATCCGTTACGCGCTGGCGGCCGTGCAGGCGTTACTCGGCAATCTGGACGTGGCGATCGAGCACCTTAATGCCGCCATCACCCTGCGTCCTGAAAACCGCATCCATGCGCGTCGCGACGAAGATTTCCAGGGGCTTGCCTCTGATCCCCGCTTTCGGCGTCTCATCTATGCGGCAGCTTCTTAGTCCTCCCGCTCGACCCTGCCGCGCCGGGCGTCTCCGAAGGTTTTGCTTCCCAAGATGAAAGTTGTCGCCATCGGAGGAGGGACAGGCTTATCGACAGTCTTGCGCGGGCTCAAGCACCATATTGCGGAGCCGGGGCGTAGGGCCACGTTCCGGCCGGAAATCACCCGCCTCACCGCCATCGTTACCGTCACCGATGAGGGGGGAAGTTCCGGCCGTCTGCGGCGCGACTTCCGCATCCTACCTCCCGGCGATATCCGCAACTGCCTGGTGGCGCTGGCCGAAGACGAGCAACTCCTCACCAAACTATTCAACTACCGTTTCGCGAGCGGCCACGGCCTGCGCGGCCACAGTTTGGGCAATCTCCTTCTCACCGCGCTCACTCACCTGACCCACGACTTCACCAAAGCCGTGCGGGTCTCGAGTGAGGTTCTGGCCATTCGCGGTGAAATCTTTCCTGCCACCCTTGCCGATGTGCGCCTGAAAGCCGAGCGCATGGATGGCGTGGTGATTTACGGGGAGCGGAGCATCACCAAAACGCGGGTTCCCATCCGCCGGCTGCATGTTGTTCCCGGCCGCTGCCGCCCGCTGCCGGAAGCCCTGGCGGCGATTCGCGAGGCGGACCTCATCACGCTCGGCCCCGGTTCGCTTTACACCTCGCTGATCCCCAACCTGCTCGTGCATGGCATCCGCGAGGAAATCACCCGCTCGCGGGCCGTGAAGGTCCTGGTCTGCAACTTGATGACGCAGCCGGGAGAATCGCGCGGCTACTCTGCCGCGGATCACGTGCGCGCCCTCCACGATCACGCGGGGCGCAAGATTTTCGACCACATCGTTCTTAACACCCGGCCACTCTCCCGCGCCGTGCTGAAGCGTTACGCCGCCGAGCGCGCCGAGCCCGTGGAGCTTGACCTTGAAGCGGTGCGCGCGCTGGGCGTCAAACCCCTGTGCGCGGAACTGCTTGAGGAAGACCGGGTTGCCCGCCACGATTCCCGCCGCCTGGCAGACGTTTTGCTCTCGCTCGCCATTCGCCGCCATTCTGGGGTGCTGTCCTAATTTGACGTAGCGCCGACCTTTAGGTCGGCACATGCCGGGCTAAAGAGGTCGCGGAACTTCTAGGAGGTTGGGGAAAAATAGGTGCTGGGTGCTAGGGACTGGGGGCTGGGGAACTCGGTCACGGGTTCAAAATTCCAGATTCAAGACGAGTGGCGGGGTCGGCGCCCGGAAACACGGCGAGAAATGAGTTGATGCAACGCTTGCAGGATGGTCAATCGGAATTTGCCCGCCGCCTGTACCGCGTCGCAGTGATACAGCACGCCTCGCGACCGGCAAATTTCCGCGATCCGTTCGACCGGGAAACAGCACACCCGTTTCGTTGTTCGCCCACATCGGAAATGCAGTGGTCAGTTGAACCAGAAGAAAAGCAGCAAACCCTCGCGGTCAACCGGCAGGTAGGTGATGCGGTACACGCCTTCTGTGACCACCCCGCCCTTCGGGCACCCCTCCTGAACCAGGAGGGGAGTTTTCTCCAGTCTTTCCCTTGGAACGAAAAGGTACCGGAACGAAAAAGGTAGGTGATGCTGTAAACGC
>Ga0326727_10026223_pt1 | contig 10836 bp, 6 predicted proteins | sample MB2enrmetagenome_FD_207643 | JGI IMG/M metagenome (GOLD analysis project Ga0326727, IMG submission 207643) | Lab enriched peat soil microbial communities from McLean, Ithaca, NY, United States - MB29MY | ecosystem: Environmental > Terrestrial > Soil > Wetlands > Peat | place: USA: New York... | reverse complement strand
CATCAACCGGCAAGCCTACGGCTTCCGCAACTTCGAAAACTACAGACTTCGAGTGAAGGTGTTATGTTCGTAGGAAAGTTTGGGATTGGGGTCTGCCCCCGTTTTTGGCGTAGAGCCCTCAGCGATTCCTGATTGAAAAGATGGTCGGGGCGAGTGGATTCGAACCACCGACCTCCTGGTCCCGAACCAGGCGCTCTAGCCAGGCTGAGCCACGCCCCGAAATGCCAAAAGTTGAACGAACCCAGTATACCACCGTGGCCGGCGCCAAGAACAACCTCGATGCTCCCGCCACGTTCCCACACCCAATGGAGCGTGCCGCCGCGAGTCCTTCTCATCCGCCTCCGTTCCGGCCGGCCGCTCTTCGCCGTTCCACTTGCCCGGCAACCACAAACAGACCGCCTAGGGTAACCGCCAAAACTACAGCCTCCTCCCAAGGGCCGAAACGAGCATCCGGCCCATGCCCAATGCCTAGAAATGTTAAACAGAAGATCAAGTGCGCCGAGAAGACCTCGAGCGAAGCCCTGCCAAGTACCGCCAGCCTTCCGCCCAGCTTGGAGTCCGCCAGCCGCGAGCCGAAGCGCACCAATAAGATCCCCAGCGCCGCCGCATCGATCAGCCGCAAAATGCCCAGCTTCCACTTATCCACCAGGAGGTCGAATAGAGCAGGCCCCGTAAGTGCATCGAAACTTGTGTGCCGGCAAACGAATAGAATTACCGCGACGGCCCCGCACAGCGCCAATACCCAATTCGGCCAGCGCGGCGGAAATCGCGCTTCGCCCAGGGCGAGACCGCCAACCCACAGCAACTGCCAGCCGAACACGTCGAACGCGCCCATTTCCTTCAGCGGAATCGGAAAACCCCAGTGCGACAGGCCCGCATAAACCCACCCGCGCAAGTTGCATTGTGCCAGGAACCATACGCACGCGCTCGCGGAGAGAACCGTAACCCACCCTTGCTTTGCAGCCACCCATAAGATCGCCGGGGTCAGCAACATGAACACGATGTAAATGGGCAGAATGTCCAGCAGCGGAGGATTATAGAGCAGCAACGGCGCCGCGGCCAGAGCCGCCTTCGGCCTTTCGATGAAGTAGTCCAAAAGGAACTGCAGCGGCACGCGATGCAAGTACACCGCAGCCGGGCCGCAGATTCCGAACGCCACTCCCAAGAGCACCAGATGGTAGCTGTAGATTCGCCTGGCCCGGTGAAAGAGTCTATTTCGCGCCCCTGCCCGTCCGTACTTCTCCTTGTCGCGTCGTTGTATCTGCCCGGTCAGCACCGCGGCCAGGAGAATGAAACCTTCAGCCGCCGAGACGTATCCCACCACCTGGTTGGAACAGGCGCTTACCCGCGTGGGCAGATGCGTCAAGGTCATCCATACGAGCAGAAATCCACGCAGACTGTCGAGCTGCGGGATCCGTCTCGTCCGGAGCGCGGCCGGTACATCCTTTGATTCCAGCGCCACACATTCCACTTCTCTGAGATTCGCAAGACACGCGCCACCGTTGCATCAAAGCAGTAGCCGCGCAGAGTCGGCCATCGGGTCCGTGGAGATTCGCACGAATTGGTCGATTCCGCGAAAGGAAGTGCGCGCCTTACTCGTCCCCCCGATCTCCCGCTGCCTCCCGGTCTTCGGCGTAAGGCCCCGGAATTCAAAGCTTTCCCGAAAGTAGACTAGTATGGTCCTTGACAGAAGCTCGGCCGAACTTGTACACTGCTCAACATTACCCATGGCAGCAGCCTTGCTGCCCCCGGGAACGGTTGTGATAGGCAACCGCCGTCGGCCGCGGGTACGCATCCGCAACAGAAAGAGGAACATGAGCCCAGGGGCAAATATACCTATGGTCCCGGTGGTGGGCATCGGAGCGTCGGCCGGCGGGCTGGAAGCTTTTACTCAGCTGCTGAATCACCTTCCCCTCGATACCGGCTTGGCCTTCGTCCTGATTCAGCACCTCGATCCCAACCATGAGAGCATGCTCACCGGGATCCTTTCCCGGGAAACCCAGATGCCCGTCGAAGAGGTGCGGGATGGCGCCACCGTCAAACCCAATCGCGTTTATGTGATCCCGCCCAACACCAGCATGACCATCTCCGGCCAGGTGCTGCGGCTCAAGCCCCGCGAGCAGGTTTCGGGCCCGCACATGCCCATCGACCATTTCCTGCGCTCGCTGGCCGAAAGCTGCAAGAACAAAGCCATTGGGGTGATCCTTTCGGGCACCGGCTCAGATGGCGCTTTGGGCCTCGAGGCCATCAAGGCCGAAGGCGGCATTGTCTTCGCCCAGGATGCGGAGTCCGCCAAATTCGACAGCATGCCGCTGCGCGCCCTGGCCACGGGTTGCGTCGATCTTGTTTTGCCGCCGAACCAGATCGCCGGGGAACTGGCGCGCATCGGCCAGCACCCTTACGTGATGCATCCCGACCCGGCGGTTTCCCGCGAAGCTCCCGAAGTCGGCGATGAGATCCACCAGATCTTCGCTCTGCTCAGGACCGCCAAAGGAGTAGACTTTTCGCTTTACAAACAGACCACCATCGATCGCCGCATCCGCCGCCGCCTCGCCCTGCAAAAAGTCGCCACGCTGGCGGACTATATCCGCTATCTCCATGACACCCCGGCGGAGCTGGAAGCGCTGTACCACGAGATTCTGATCAAGGTTACGAGCTTCTTCCGCGACGCGGCGGCCTTCGACGCGCTCAAGGAGAGAGTGATTCCCCACATCCTGGCGAATCTTGTGCCAAACCTGCCGGTCCGCGTGTGGGTCCCGGGCTGCGCCTCCGGCGAGGAAGCTTACTCCATCGGGATGTGCCTGCTCGAAGCCGCCGCCGGCGCGGGGGTCAGCGTTCCCATACAGATTTTCGCTTCCGACATCAGCGAGCCCGCCATTGAAAAAGCCCGGGCCGGCGTTTACCTGGAAAACGTGGCCGCCGACATATCGCCCGAGCGCCTGGAACGCTTCTTTATCCGCACCGATGGCGGATACCAGGTTGCAAAGCCCCTGCGCGAGCTTTGCATTTTCACGCGGCAGGATCTGATCAACGACCCGCCTTTCTCTAAGCTGGATTTGATCAGTTGCCGGAACGTGCTGATCTACATGGGGCCGGTTCAAAAACGGATCCTCCCAATTCTGCACTACGCGCTCAAGCCGAACGGGTACCTGATGCTGGGAGTCTCGGAGACCGCCCGCGGATTCCCCGAACTGTTTCGGACGGTAGATAAGAAATACAAGATCTACGGCCGGAAGGAGGTCTCGAGAAGGCTGCACTTCGATTACGCCGCCGGCGGTTTTCTGCCGGGAGTCCGTCCTGCCGCGAAAAAGACCGTCCTGGCGGACCAGGGCATGTGGAATAGCCGGGAGCTGCAAAAGAAGGTCGACGTGGTCCTGCTGGCCAGGTTCAGTTCCGCCGGCGTGGTTGTGGATGAGGACATGGAGGTTCTCGAAATCCGCGGCCATGTCGGCCCTTATCTCGAGTTCGCTCCGGGTAAGGCCAGTCTTAGCCTCTCTAAGATCGCCTGCAACGCCGGATTGGCGGTGGAGATCCGGGCGGCTATCCAGGAAGCCAAGGAGAAAGCCGAGCCGGTTCGAAAAGAACCCGTTCAGATCGAAAGGGACGGTGAATTCCGCGATATCGGCCTGGAAGTAGTCCCGCTCGAACTCACCGGCCGCCGCATCTTCCTCGTGTTGTTCGAGGAATTGGCGCAACCCTCCGCGCCCGCGCCCGAGCGGCAGGATCCGGAAGAACGCGTCAACCGCCAGATCATAAAACTGAAACAGGAGCTGGCTGCCACCCGGAAGCACATGCTGGAGCTGATTGAAGATCAGGAGACTAGCCGCGATGAAAGCCAGAGCGTAGCCGAGGAGACACTCTCCACCAACGAAGAATTACAGAGCATCAACGAAGAACTCGAAACCGCCAAGGAAGAGCTTCAGGCCACCAACGAGGAGATGGCCTCCGTCAACGACGAGTTGCAGAATCGAAACATCGACCTCCAGCAATCCCGCGATTTTGCGCTGTCCATTGTGAACACCGTTCGGGACCCCCTCCTGGTGCTGGGAATGGACTGCCGCGTGATCAGCGCCAACCGCTCCTTCTATGGCATGTTTCACAGTTCGCCGGTGGACACGGAGGGCCGCTCGTTCTTCGATCTGGGAGGCGGCCACTTCGACACACCCGAGCTGCGAACCCGTTTGGAGAAGGTTCTGCGCTACGAAGAGCCGCTGGAGGATTTCGAGATCGATGACGATTTCGCGAGGATCGGGCCAAAAGTGTTCCTGTTGAGCGCCAACCGGCTGACGGCTCTCCAGATGGTTCTGCTGACCATCGAGGACGTCACCGCCCGCAGGGTCATGGAAAGAGCCCTGCGCGCCAGCGAGGAACAACTCCGCCAGGCGCAAAAAATGGAGGCGGTGGGGAGGTTGGCGGGTGGCATCGCCCACGATTTCAATAACCTCCTCACCGTCGTCATGGGGCACAGCGACATGCTGCTCGGTGATTCCGCTGAGCCGGCCCTGGATCGCCATTCGCTCGACGCCATCCGTGCCGCGGCCGAGAGAGGCGCTTCCCTCACCCAGCAACTGCTGGCCTTTAGCCGGCGGCAGGTCCTGCAACTGGAGCTGCTGGATCTCGGCGACCTGGTCGCCGAGTTTGAAAGGATGCTCCGGCGTCTGGTGGGCGAGCATATCGAGCTGGTCGTCAATTGCGCTCCGGCGCTCTGGCGCGTGCGGGCCGATCCGGGGCAGCTCGGGCGCGTCATCATGAACCTCGCGCTGAACGCGCGCGACGCCATGCCGCAAGGTGGCACCCTCGCCATGGATCTCGGCAACGTCTACCTGGATGAGGCCGCGGCGGCGGAGCAGAAACTCTCCCCCGGCTGCTACGTGGTGCTGACGGTCGCCGACACCGGCGTCGGAATCGACGCGCAGACCCTGGCCCACCTCTTCGAGCCGTTTTTCACCACCAAGAGCAAGGGCGTCGGCACAGGACTCGGTTTGCCCGTGGTCTTCGGGATCGTCGAGCAGAGCGGGGGCGCCATTCGGGTTCATTCCGAACTGGGGCGGGGATCGACCTTCAGCATCTATTTGCCACGGGTCGAAGAACCCTCGAAAAGCGAAGCTGGGCCGGGCGAACTGCTCAGCGAGGCGCCGCGCGGCACCGAGGTCGTCTTATTGGTCGAGGACGAAGATGCAGTCCGGAAGCTGGCCCGGGCCATGCTGGAAATGTTCGGTTACACGGTGCTCGAGGCGCGCCACGGCAAAGAGGGCCTGTCCGTCTGCGAAAACCATGCAGGCCGAATCGATATCCTGGTCACCGACGTTCTGATGCCGGGAATCGGCGGGCGCGAATTGGCCGAGCGCGCGGCCCTTCTTCGTCCCAAAATGTCGGTTCTTTTCATGTCGGGCCACACCGACGACGCCGTTCTCGACCTGGGCATTAAACTGCGCGGCACGCCTTTTCTTCAGAAGCCCTTCACCGTTACGCAATTGGCGCGCAAGGTGCGTGCGGTGCTGGACGCCAGAGACGAGGCGTCACGACCTCGATAGGCCGGCCATCAGGGCCGCGACGCCGTACGATGCGCCCGCGGCCGATTCGAGAGGCTCCAGCAGCCCTTCCGCTTCCAACTCGACCAATCCGTGCAGCAGAGCCCATAGCGCGAAACCGGCCTCCGAGGCCGCTGGCTGGTCTCCCAGGGACGCCAGCAGGCGCGCCAATCCTTCACGGAAGCCCTCTCTTTCGGCGAGTAACCCCGGCGCCTCGGGATACTTCTTCATCAACATGGCGTATACGGCCGGGTGCGAGCGGCCATATCGCAGGTATGCGCGGCACGCGCGGCGGATGGCCTCCTCTCCTCGCAGGCGGGCTGCGGTCTTCTTCAAAACCGCATTGATACCCCGCATTCCCTGGGCCGCCACAGCCGCCTCCAGCATCTTCCGCTTGCGGAAGCGATAGTACAGCGCGTTGGGCGCCAGCCCCAGTTTCCGGGCGACGGCGCGCACCGAAAGACTCTCCGTTCCTTGTTGTTCAATGATCTCGATTGTGGCGGCGACGATCGCCTCTTCGCTCGTCTTGGGCGGATTGGCCATCAAACCCGATTTCTGCGGCGATTGCGCCGCTTCACACATTCAGGCCTGTATACCTTAATGACCGGGGGGGCTCATATACAGGTCCATCCTGGGATCGGCAAACTGACCAAACGGGAAAACTGGGGCCGTCGGGAGGGTCGGCTGGCTCTTTTCTGAGCCGCCTTATAGTTGCACGTATTCCGCCCGTTTTGCAACAGCTCAGCCGCAAATCGCGAACCGCTCACCCGCCCGCCGCGCGGTAGAATGCCAATAGGGGGAAACCCATGCGACTCCTAGGCGGGTTCTGCATTGCATTGCTCTTCAGCGGCGCGCTTTGTGCGCAGGTGGTCCGAGGCGGTTTCGGCAGCGTACTCCACCCAGGCGGAACCAGCGCCACTACCCCTGGATTGACGCGCTTCAATAGCAGCGTGGTCTATCCAGGCGGAGGCGGGCCGTTGGCTGGTCAGAACTTCAGACGGCCCGTCGGCCAGCAGGGATTCGGGGGGCGGATCGGAGGTTCGGTGATCGCCATCCCCTATGCTTATCCGGTCTACGTGGGCGGCTACGGATATGGCTACGGCTACGGATATGCGCCGGATGCCGGATACCTGCCGGATGGCTCGTATGGCGCGTATGGCGCTTATCCGCCGGATGCCGCGGGCGCCGCGCCCCAGCAATCCCCGCCATCCAACGTGATCATAATCTATCCGCAGCAAGCCCCGCCGCCGGCCATGGCGGGCCCGAACGTACCGGCGCCGGCGGGTGCCATTCCGGGACCTCCGACGGCCTACACGACGCCCCGAGCGCCCGAGCCGGCGGAAAACTCAACCTCCATTCTCGACCCTTCCCATTACCTGATCGCTTTCAAGGACCACACCATCTATACGGCCGTGGCGTATTGGGTCGAGGGCGATACGCTGCACTACTTCACGTCGGGAAACACCCATAACCAGGTGTCTCTCGAGCTGGTGGACCGGGCTTTGACGGAGCGGCTGAACCGGGAATCCGGTGTGGATATGCGGCTGCCGGCTCCCTCTTCCGGGAAGTAGCGGCCGGCTTCATTCCCATTCGATAGTGGCCGGGGGCTTGTGCGTCAGATCGTAGAAAACGCCTGCGATTCCCGCCACGCCTAGCAGTTCCGCCGACATCCTGCGCAACAGATCCGCTTCCATAGGGACGGATTGCGCGGTCATGCCGTCCACGGAATCGACCGGGCGGAGGACCACCGAATCCGGCGCGGCCGCCGTGCCCAGCGGAATCAGAATCACCGGGAATTGCCACACGCGGCGGTCGTAGCCGCTCTCGTGGGACAACCGGCGCACGATGGCGTCGGCCCGGCGCAGCCGGGCGATGCGCTCGGGCGTCAGCGAAGCGGCGCGCACCTCCAATTCAAGCAGCCGGCCGGCTAACTCCGCCGGCGCGATCACGCGATTGACGCCCGAGAGCCGGTTGATCAGCTCGGTGGCGCGGGAGTGATTCAGCGCCTCGATGGCCAGCACCGGGGCATAGCTGCGCGAATCGCCCTGCACGCCCACCGAGTTCACCGGTATGACCACGCCTTCGGGCACGGCCCTCAGCGGCGCATCGAATTCCGAGCACAGGCAGCGGATCGCCAGGCCGGGGCCGGGAAACGGGTGCCGGTCGAGCAGTTCCGCGGGCAGGCCCAGCTCTCGGCCCACCTCGCGCACCTCGTCCTTGTAGAACGATTTGAGCGGCTCCACGATGCGCCCGCTTTCGATGAGCCTCTGAATGCCGGCCACGCGGTTGTGATGCGTCTTGATCAGCGACGCCTTGGCCGTCCCGCCGGATTCGATCGTGTCCGGGTAGATCGTCCCTTGGCCCAGTATCCACCGCTCGTCCAGCAGGCTCCGCGATTCGATGATGCGCTCCTGCACGCCCACAAACGCTTCGCCGATGATGTGGCGCTTCCGCTCCGGATCGGTCACCCCGGCCAGCGCCGTCAGAAATTCTTCGGCCGCGTGCTCCACCGCAATCCCGGGCATGCGGCGGACGAATTCGGTTTCTCCCTCCCGCATGAGCCCCGTATCCACGTAAACTCCGCGTACGCGCCCGGCGCCCAGCGCGCGCACCGCCAGCGTGAAGGCCACGCTCGAATCCACCCCGCCGCTCACGAAGAAGAAGACGCTGCGCGAGCCGACGCATTCGCGGATCTCCTGTTCGAGCAGCGGCACGCGATGGCGCGGGTCCCAATCCGGCCGGCACCCGCATACGCGAAACACGAAGTTGGCCAGATACTCGCGGCCGCGCGTGGTATGCGCCACCTCGGGGTGAAACTGGACGCCGTAGAGCCCGCGTTCGGGCGCCGCGAAGGCTGCCACGCCGCACGTCGCCGTGCGGCCGGCAACGTGAAAGCCCGCGGGCAGCGAGACCACTTGGTCGCGATGGCTCATCCAGATCTGCTGCTCGCCGGCCAGCCCTTCAAACAGCGGGTCGGAAGCGGAATCCAGATCCAGCCTGGCCAGGCCGTATTCGCCCTTTTCGCCCTTGCGCACCTCGCCGCCCAGCAGGAAAGCCATGAGCTGGAGGCCGTAGCAGATGCCCAGCACGGGCGCACCCAGGGAAAAAATAGCCGGATCTACCGTGGGGCTGCCCGGATCGTATACGCTCGAAGGCCCGCCCGAGATGATGATGCCCTTGGCCGAGCCAAGTTGCGCGGCCGGCGTTTCGCTGGCGCGCACCTCGGCGTACACGCCCAGCTCGCGCACCTTGCGCGAGATGAGGTGACAGTATTGGCCCCCGGCATCCAGGACCACAATCTGCGGCTGGGGATTCAAATTCCGATGGTAGCACCACCGCTATCCCTGCTTCGGCTGCGCTCTCGGATGTCCGCCTACCGGTGCGCGGCGGCTTGCGGTTCCGATGTCATGCGCTGCGCCACAATCCGCTTGGCGGATTGCAGCAGGCTCTCCGCCTTGGGCAGAGCGTCTATCGCCTTCGCTACCTCGGGGTCCAGCAGCTCAAAGACCTTGTCGCTCTCATCCACGTTGAAGGCGTACACGTACATGGATTGCGCCAGGTAGCGCTTGATCCATTCGTGGTCCTGGGTGAACTCCGCCTCGCTGAACTCGTAGTGGTTTTTCAGCAGGTATTCGTGGAACTCGGTGATAATGCCTTCGTCCGGGAGCCAGCCCTTGGGCACCGTCGCGCTATGCGTGGCGAAATAAGAGCGCGTGAAGTTGAACAGGCCAGTGCGGTAGAGTTCCGCTTCGAACCGGTCCAGCTTGGGAGCCGTATATTTTTCGTCGGGCGTGATGCCGCCCCCGCCGTACACCGTCCGGCCGCTGTCGGTCATTTTGACATCCAGAGGATTGCGCGCGTTGCCCTCTTTGCGGAAGTAGTAATCGTAGAACGACTGGTTCGAGTAATCCCGCTGGATCAGCCGGCCGCTGGGCGTATAGAAATGCGCCGTGGTCAATGCCAGTCCGGTATTCGCGGCCAGCGGATAGACCGTCTGCACCAGACCCTTCCCGAAGGTGGTTTCGCCCAGGATCCAGGCGCGGTCGTGATCCTGCAGTGCCCCGGAGACGATCTCGGCCGCCGAGGCCGAACGCGAATCCACCAGCACCACCATCGGGTAATCCCGGCCGTGGTTGCCGTCCCGCGCGTAGTAAGGTTTCTCGGAAGACGTCCGGCCGTGGTGCGAGACAATCAGCGAACCCTTGGGCAGGAAGTGGCCGGCCACCGACACTCCCTCGTTCAGCAGGCCGCCGGGATTGCCGCGCAAGTCGAGGATCAGTCCCTTGATGTTGCCTTCGCCCAAGCGGTGCAGATTATTGTCTAGCTCCGTGCTGGTGTTCTCCGTAAAGCTCAAGATCTTGACATAGGCCACCCCGGGCTTAACCCAGAAGGCGTCCGGCACGCTCTTGCGCTCGATCTGGTCGCGGATGACCGTGAACGTGAGCGGCTCGCTGGTGCCCTCGCGCGCCACCACGATCTTGACCGGAGTGCCGCGCGGCCCCTTCAGCAGGTCGGCTACGTCGGTGGTCGTCATGCCGTCGGTGGATTTGTCGTTCACCATCAGGATCACGTCGCCGGGACGCACGCCAGCCTTGTACGCGGGCGCGCCGGGGAACGGGGCCGTAACCACGGTCTTGCCGTCGCGCGATTGCACCGTCATGCCGACGCCATAATAGCGGCTCTTCTGCTCCTCGCGCAGAAGCTGGAAGTCCTTCGGATCGAAGAAGTTGGAGTGCGGATCGAGGGTCCGCAGCATGCCCGGAATAGCCCCCTTGTAGATTTCTTTATCGGGGTTGGAGGCGTCCGCGAAGTTCTGCTCCACCACGCTGAGAGCCTTGGTGAAACTGTCTACGTCCTTACTAAGCGCCAGTTCGCCGGACGTGTCGGCCGCGGCCACGTTGGCGCGCGGGCCGTACGATCCACCTACGATCGAACAGACAGCCACTATCAGCGGTGCAAATAAAAGGGATCGCCTCAAACGGGGCATTCGGAATCCGTCCTTCTTTTCCAAAGTATAGCTTACCTGGGGATTTAGACGCAGGCTGGCGGGAAAGGGTTCTTCCGGGGCGAGAACCTGCTATGATCGCACTTCCATGCGGTTCACTCTTGCCATCCTGCTCTCCGTGGCGCTGACCGGCGCGGCCGTCGCGGCCGCGGATGGTGAAAAGCGGCCCCCCGCCCGGCTGGTTTTCCACAGTAAGGCCGGAGATGTGCTATTCAATCACCGAGCCCACGCGGCTCGCGAAAAGCGTGAGTGCGGCGTATGCCACGACGAGCTCTGGCCCCCATCCTCCGCCCGGCCGCT
>Ga0326727_10026220_pt1 | contig 10837 bp, 8 predicted proteins | sample MB2enrmetagenome_FD_207643 | JGI IMG/M metagenome (GOLD analysis project Ga0326727, IMG submission 207643) | Lab enriched peat soil microbial communities from McLean, Ithaca, NY, United States - MB29MY | ecosystem: Environmental > Terrestrial > Soil > Wetlands > Peat | place: USA: New York... | reverse complement strand
AATGTTCGTCAATGGAGATAATCTTCGCCATGGGGTGTAAGTCTCCTTTTCGGGATCGGCTTTAGCTTGTCAGGCCAAAGCCAACTTACACCCTCCTGCCTTTTACACACAGAACTTTACGTCACCGGCGGGTTTTCGGTGTACAGCGGGCGGAGAAATGTCTTAATCTGTCGGGCATGTACCCGGAACGGCCGCGCGCCCTCGATTCCGAATTCTCCGCCGATTCCCCGGCAGGGATCGCCCCGGACGGTGTACCGGGCGCGGGCGAAGAGGCACGGCCCGCCGAGGCCCGCGGCGATGCCGGTGTCGATCACCACTGCCAGATCTGCCCCAACTGCGGGCATCGGCTCACCGGGCACCGTTGCAAGCTGGTGTGCGCGCACTGCGGCTACTACATGAGTTGCGCGGACTACTACTAGGTCTCTGACAGCTTGAAGAAGAACCTTCCCGTGCCCCATCCTTTCGCCCGTTCTTTGGGCGAAAGGGTGGGATAGCACGAAATCCAAAGTACGAATTCATGCGGTCAGAGACCTAGCGCTCGTTGCATCAATCCCCGGGGCCGATTGAAAACGTCACTCTGGGGCTAGAGCCCCGCTGTTTATGCGCCTTTCATGGCCCAGCTATTGACGGCTGCATAAATAATGTCCTGAAAAGCGCGCCGGAGGCGCAGTGTTTGTTAGCCCCGCGCTTTAGCGTGGGGAATGCGAATTCCACAGATTGACTCCGGAGTCCCGTAGGGACGGTACAAGGAAATTTCTTTTGCAGGAATCAATAAAGCCGTGCCCTTGTTACAAAGCCTCGTCGTGATCGGCACGACTGCAGTCGTGCCCATTCGCGAGAACTTCAATCTGACCCGCGGCTCACTCTTGTGAATACCCGTCCCGCCCGGTTATCATTTTTCATCTCCGATCAAGCATCTCTGGAGATTCCCTGCTCCAACAACTCCTTGCAGTTCTGCTTCGCATGATTCCGATTGGCAGTCCGGGCCAAATCTTCTTCCCATCGAGGTCGCAGTATGTCTACAACCCTCCTCAGCGTCGCATCGAAATCGTCTCTGCGCGTCCGGTTGCGCAAGTGGATTGTGCCCGCGCTGGCAGGCCTGTTCGTCATCTTTGCGGCCGAGCTCTATCTCTCCGCCCGGCTGGAGTCCGAAACCTTCGACGAGCCCGCGCATCTGTATGCGGGCTATGGTTACTGGCTGCACTCCGATTTCGGCATCAACCCCGAACATCCGCCGCTGGTGAAGCTGGTGGCTGCGCTTCCGCTGCTTCGAGACAAACCCCACTATCCCGATCCGGTCAACATCTTCTTCCGCTTCCAGTCCGCAATGGGCGGCATGACGATGATGAGCGCGCCCGGCGCGCAGACGATTCTGGCTCACGCCCGATTCGCGGTGAGCATCTTTGCCTTTGCTCTTGGGCTTCTTGTCGTGCTGGCGGCACGGGAGATGTTTGGCGACGCGGCCGCGCTCGTCGCGCTGACGCTCTTCGTCTTCGATCCCCTGATCCTGGCCCACGGTCCGCTCATCGGAACCGATATGGGCGCCACCTTTTGCATCTTCGCGGCGGTCTACGCTTTCTATCGCTTTTTCAAACGGCCCTCGTATTTGCGTCTCGGCGTCTGCTGCCTCGCCGCCGGCCTGGCTCTGGCCGCAAAGCACTCCGCCATCCTGCTCTTTCCCATCCTGGCGATGTTGATCGTGGGCGAACTGCTGTTTGTGCGCGGCCACGAATCCACATCCAAGCCCGCGATCCCTCCCTTGAGCCGGTGGCTCAAGGGAGCAGGAGTGTTTGCGACCATCCTCGTGGCCGCCATCGCGATCCTGTGGGCCTTTTACGGTTTTCGCTACGCCGCGCGGCCGGCGGGCGAGCAAATCATTCCGCCCACCGATGCCTACATCCAGGAGCTTCATTATCCGGTGGAAAGAGCCGTCATCGGGTTCGCGGCGCGGCATCGTCTGCTGCCGGAGTCATACCTGTTCGGCTTTGCCGACGTGACCATGCTGAGCCGCGAGGGCCGTCCCATGTTTCTTTTGGGCAAGCGGTATGCGGAGGGCAAGTGGTTTTACTTCCCCGCGGCCTTTCTCATCAAGTCGACCATCGGATTTCTTCTGCTGCTCGCGCTTCTTCCCTTTGCCCGCGCTTTGCGGCAGATTCCATTCCGCCGCGAAGCCGTCTTCCTCATTCTGCCGCCGCTGATCTTCTTCGGCGCGGCATTGACCTCGAAGCTCAATATCGGCATCCGGCATATTCTGCCCGCCATGCCTTTCCTGATCCTGCTTGCCGCGGCCGGGGCGGTGGCATTGGCGCGCCAGTCCCGCGCGTGGGCCTGGGCGGTGGGCGTCCTGGTGGCGCTGCATGTGGCGTCGTCTCTCCATGCCTATCCGAACTATCTGCCGTACTCGAACGAGGCCTTTGGCGGGCCCTCTCGCACCTATCGCTTGCTGGAAGATTCGAACGTGGGGTGGGGCGGAGGCCTGAAAGCGCTCGACTCCGAACTGGCCGCGCGCAACATCAGCCAATGCTGGTTCGCCTACTCCGCGCTGCCCAACCCGGCTGATTTCCAGATTCCGTGCCAACGCATTCCCACTTTCTTTTCCGCGCTCTCCGATCGGGGGCAGCAACAGCCGGTTCCGGTGCATATCGACGGGCCGGTGTTCATGAGCTCGGAAGAGTTGGATGGGTCTTACTGGGGGCCCGGTGCGATGGATCCATATCAAATCTTTCAGGGCTTGGAACCTTCGCGGGTAATCGCGGGCGAGATCCTCGAGTTCGATGGCAGTTTCGATCTCCCCAAGGTCTCCGCCATCAGCAATTGGGTGGTCGCGGTGGGGCTTATGCGCCAGGGCAAGTTGGATCAGGCAATTCCTTACGCACAGCAGGCGGCAGAACTCGATCCATCCTCGATCAAAGCGCGCGAGGTGCTCTCGACTGCCTACGCGGCAAAGCACCGGAACGGCGATGCCGAGCGCGAATACCATGCGGCGCTCCAGGAGTATCAATCGCTCAGCGCGGAAGAGAAGAAGTATGTTTTCTCGCCGCCGGCGGACCCGCTGGCCAGGCATTGAAATCTGAGTACGAAACTTCGTACGGGGACAAACCATGCAGGTTCCAAATCATGTGCAAGAGCACATAGACACCATCGCCAAACATGAGCAGGAGTTTCTGGCGCGAAGATCGCCGGCGGAAAGACTGGGAGATATAACGGCGGCCATCGTCGGCAATCTGGGATTTGTGGCCGTTCATATCTGTCTCTTCTGTTCCTGGATTCTCGTAAACACCTTGCATTTGCCGCGAATTCCGCATTTTGATCCCATGCCCTTTCAGCTTCTCGCAACCGTTGTTGCCATGGAGGCTATCCTTCTGGTCAGCCTTATCCTCATGCGGCAATCGCGACTGGCCCGCCGTGCCGATGAACGGGAACATCTCGTGCTGCAAATCCTTCTCCTCACGGAAAAAGAGGTGACGGCGGTGATAAGCATGAACCAGCAAATTGCGCATAAGGTGGGCTTATCGGAGATGGAAAACAGCCAGGAGATCGAACAACTCAGCCAGAATACTTCAATCGATGAAGTCGCTCAGGACATACAACGAAGCCTGTCAGAAGATCCGCAATAGGCGCAGTTGCCGGGCGGGTCACCGGCAACCAGGAAGCAGCTCCAAAACGGGGTCGCCTCCGCGTGGCCGACAATACTTCCGGAACTCGTATTCGCTGGCCGCGGTCGGGCTGGAAACGCGGTTTGGCCTGTACGCGCCAATTGACTGCGAAAGGCAACCTGATCATGATTCCGACTCTACGGTGAGGTGGTACTGCGCGCTGAATTACTTAGCCACCCCCGACTGCTTTTGAATGTATTGAGAAAGTTCGGTGACTCATTTGGAGACTGCGCCCGTGCGTTCGCGGCGCAGCACTGCGTCTCTCCATGGCCGGTTGACGGTATAGCGGGGCGTGGAAGTCACAGTTTCCTTTTCTGCGGTGAGCAATTGCCGCTTAGTCAGCCAGCTTACCGCAACCTGAACAGAGCTCTTCGAAACTCCGATGCACTCTGCGAGTTCCTGGTAACTGACCTCCACGGCTTCTCCGCGGCGAACTTCCGCGGTTGAAAGCCAAAGATAGACCAGAAAACAGGCGGGACTGCGATCATGTCCGACAAGATCGCGCATCAGAACATCGATAACGTAGTCGTCAATTTGTGCCATGCTATACCGATTGCAACTATAGCAAAGAACAGGTCATTGAAGTCGTTTATCTTTCGGGATATTCTCCAGGCAACAGGAGGAGAAGTCATGATCAGAGGCATCACCTTTGTTGGTATCCCCGTCAGCGATCAGGATGTCGCGCTCGAGTTCTACACCAAGAGTCTTGGCTTCAAGGTGGCGACCGACAGGCCGTTTACAGATACCCAGCGATGGATCGAACTATCGATCTCCGGCGCTGATACTGGAGTGGCGCTCTATACACCCGAAGGGCACGAGAGCCGCATCGGTCAATTCCAGTCAATAGCCTTCTGGTGCGACGACGTATTGGCGACATGCGAAATCTTGAGAGCAAAGGGTGTATCGTTCGCTCAAGAACCGAAGAAGGAGCCTTGGGGAACAATCGCTATCCTCAAAGACCCCGACGGAAACCAGTTTGCGTTATCCAGCAAAGGAAAACAGAGATGAGCGCGAGCCCTCTTCAAAAGAAACTTGGCATCAAGCCGCACATGCGCATGCGCATAGTCGCCGCGCCTGATAGGTATATTGAGTCGCTTGCCCCGCTTCCGAATGGGGCGCATATTACCTCAGCACAGGATGGGCCGTTCGCGTTTGTGCAGTTGTTTGCCACCACCGCCGCCGCGTTGAATTTATCCGCGCAGAAGCTACTGCGGGATGCAGGAGAGAAGACCCTGGTCTGGGTTGCTTATCCAAAGCTTGGATCCAGGCTCGCAGGGGAATTGTCTCGCGACAAGGTTCGTGCGATATTGAGCGATATGGGCTGGCGAGCAGTGTCTATTGTTGCTATCGATGAGGTTTGGTCTGCGCTGCGGTTTCGGCCGTTGGCTCAATCGTCCAGGACACCCGAGGGAACGCAAGAAGCCCTCCGATAACATCAGGAGAGACGGGCCGTAATGTTAAGTAGAGGCCGGGTATGGCCTGGAAGCTGCATCCTCGATTCGTCAATTGCTGCTAAATCGCGGGGTCGTGATTCGAGGTGTGCGGTTGGTGCAATATTCGCGTTTCCCGGGTTCCGGATGTATCACCGCCTATCCGGAACTTACCCTTTGGTCAACGTTGCAACGGTTCTGCAACCAGGGTGTGTTACCGATGCCTCAAAAGACAATCTTCCCGGCCACCTGCAGCTCGCGCGCAGGAAGCGCCGATGAGATCACGCCGAAGCTGCCGGTCTGCCCCTGAACCAGCGGGGCGCCCGTATCCGGCACATTGGTATTCGGATCGCCGAAGTTCGTGTGGTTGAAGAGGTTGAACGCCTCGGCTCGGAGCTGAAAGTGAGCCCTTTCCGTGAGCGCGAAATCCTTGCTCAGACCCATATCGACATCCCAGTAGTCGTATCCGCGCACTGAATTCCTCGGCATGTTGCCGAAAATATTGTACGTAGTGCTGCCCGCCGGAGGCGCCGAGGGCGGGGTGCTGAAGCTCGTCACGTTCAAGTACTGCAGATAGGACTTGTGCGACGCGACGGCGGGGCCGCTGATATTGGGCCGGTAAGAGTTGCGGCCGTCGACTGGAGTGAGCGGCGAGACCGCCTGGTCGCTGGTGGGGCCTGGGCTATAGGCAAAATCCAGCGGGTCGCCGCTGCGCCCCGAAACAATCCCGGTAGCCTGCCAGCCGCCCACAACTTCATTCAGAGCGCGGCTCGCGTTGGGCAGCAGCCACTGGCCCGTGCCTACCGGCAGCGACCACACCGCGGAGGTAGTGCTCACGAAGGGGTGGTTATAAGCGGAGATGCCGCGGTCGGCCTGCACGTCGTAAATGTTCTGCACCGATGGAATGCCGTTGCCGCACTCGTTGCAGTTGCCGCCGCCATCGAGCGCCTGCGCCGCGATGTCGATGTCCTTGGACCAGGTAAACGATTCGAGCAGATATAAACCTTGCGAGAACCGCTTTTCCACTTTGGCTTGCAGGCCTTCGTAATCGGAGGTAGCCCAGGGCAGAATACCGGCGATCATGCTGAAGTCTGGATACGGAACGCGCACCGGGTACGTAGCCACACCGCCCTCCGCGGCCAGATCGAGCGGAAGCGCACCGCCCTGCGGGGCCTGGTTGATGTCGTTGACGATGATCTCGTTGAGCCCGTGGTTGCCCACGTACGAAAGATCCACCATCCAGTTGTGGGTCAGGTCGCGCTGCACGCCGAAGAACCAGCTCCGCACCTGCGTGTCGGGTGAGTTGGGAGGCATGTATTGCAGCGTATCGAACGCCGGGTTGTAGTTCGTGGGGCTGACCATGTTGGCAGGAAATCCGCTCTGCACGTTGCTGTAGAGTGCCGAGCCGGGAACCGAAACCTGCAGCGCGACCACGCCGTTGGGCGGGTTCATGCTCAGGTAGTTCGAGCCGACGCGGTTCCAGTGCGAGTAGCTGATGCCGAACCCGCCGCGCAGGACGGTGTTGCGATCCAGGCTGAAGGATGCGCCCATGCGCGGCCCAAAGTCCGCGGTGTTGGGATTGATCGTGTACCGGTTGCTTGAGCTCGCCTGCACGATGGATTGCGTCGCGGGGTTGAAATTGGCCAGTAGATTGTTGGCCTCGTAGATAGGCGTGTCGAACTCGTAGCGCAGGCCCAGGTTCACCGTAAGCCGGCGCGTGGCCCTCCAGTCATCCTGCAGATAACCGGCCCAGCCCCAACTGCGAAGATTGCTGACGGTGGGGCTGGCCAGGCCCATTTCGGCCTGGTAGCCGAGCAGGAAGTCCGCATAGTCGAACATGCGCGTGTTCTCAGGTGTTACAGGTCCGGTAAGGGGGCCATAAAGCTTGTTGTAAAAGCCGTAGCCGGCTCCATAGTTGGACTCGGTGTAAACATTCCCGCCCATCACGGGATGCAGATCCTGTTGCGCCACGTGCAGCATCTGATATTCGATGCCGGCCTTCAGGCTGTGGCTTCCCATCAGCCGCGTGTAATTCACCTTGGGATCCCATATGCTCGGGTTTTGATACTGCGGGCTGGTCCACAGGCGGCCCAGGCTGGTCCAACCGCCATCGATGAAGTATTGATACGTGACGCCGCCGGTGTATTGCGGATCGGTGGGCAGACCGGTGATGCCGAACAACTGCAGCATCGAGGGTCCGCCGGCCTCGATCGGCTTCTTGCCCGCCTGCATGGTGGAAAAGCCAAAGCGGGCCTCCAGCACCGAGACCGGGCTGATGGTCCAGGTGGCCCCGCCAACCATGTTCTTGACGGGTGCGTATACCTGGCCATCGCCATTGTCGCCGGCTACGCCGGGAATATTGCCGGGATCGATGGCGTTCAAGCGGCTCTGCGAGTACCGCACGAAGAGCCGCATCTTCTCGCTCGGCGTCCAGTCGATCTTAGCGTCGCCTTTGTCCCTGTCGTAAGTCTGCGGATGAAGAACGATGTAGTTGTTCGGATTTGGGCTGTTGAACGTGTTGGTATTGGTGGGGCTGGGCAGGTACGACAGAAGCCCCCCGTTCGTCGATGCCGCAAAAGGAATGACGGCTGATGCCGGAATGTAGCCGTTGAGGTATTGTGTTCCGCCAAAGAGGCCCTGAAGAGCGGTGCCGTACGCTCCCAGGCCCAGTCCAAACCAACTCTGAGGCGTCCCGGGAGGAAGCAAGCCTGCCAAGCTTGCCGGAAACGGCGTCGCATTGCAGGGGTTTTTGCCCACGTTGTAGTTACAGGGATTGCTGACCGGCAGATAGGGCGCGCCAGACGGATTCGCGCTTCCCGTGTCGGTATTGTCGATTAGATATCCATTGGGACTGGCCGCGCCGCAACTGGTGGTGCCGGTCAGGCCGCGCTCCGCGCACGAGGGCAGTTGCGCTTGGTCCGTGAAGGACGAGGTCTGTCGGTAGCCCTCGTAATCGAGGAAGAAGAAGAGCTTGTCCTTCTTGATCGGCCCGCCGAAGTTGCCGCCGAACTGGTTGCGGTGCAGGGCCGGCTTGCCACCTACATCGGGCCGGAAAAAGCCTTCGGCGTCCATGTCCGTGTTGCGCAGGTACTCCCACAAGCCGCCGTGCAATTCGTTGGTGCCGTACTTGGTCACCACGTTGATCGTGGCTCCGCCCGCGCGCCCGAATTCCGCGCTTTCATTGTTGGTCGCCACGCTGAATTCGGCCACCGAATCCGGCGCCAACTGCACCACTTCGTTGCTGAATCCCTGGTTCGAGGTGCCGTAGAAGTTGTTGTCGGTGCCGTCCAGCAGGTAGTTGGTGTAGACGCTGCGCAGCCCGTTCACGTTGAACGCGCCTTCGCGGTTGCCGTAACTCTCTGTTTGCTGGTTGCTGGGGCTGGGAACCACGCCCGTCGACAGCTCAACCAGTTGCGAGTACTCGCGGCCATTGAGCGGCAGCGCGGCAATCTCCCGCGCCGCTACCACCTGGCTGTGCTCGCTGGAATCGGTCTCCAGTTGCGCCGCTTCTGCTGTGGTCGTTACCGTCGAACTCGCTGCCGCCACCTTCAGTTGCACGTCCACGCGCTGGTGGGCGCCGACCGTCACTTCGAACTTGGCCTCAGCCGGCTGAAAACCATGCGCCGTCACCTTCAGCGCATAGGCGCCAATCGAGATGTCCACGAACCGGAACTCTCCCCGGTCGTCGGTTGCCGCCGTCTGCTCCACCGCCGTCGCCGTGTTGCGCAAGACGACATTGCTGTGCGCCACCAGGGCCCCGCTGGGATCGGTCACGGTTCCAAGCACGGTTGCGGCATCGAATTGCGCCTTGGCGCTCGATGCCTGCACCACCAGAAACAAGCAGATCGCGAAACGACGCATCACGGCTTCTCCTCAAATCGAATTCATGGCCTCCTCATCGCAAGCGCAGTCGGGTGGCTGCACTGGATGTCACCGCTGGTGAGCGATTTGGGGAGAACGTCGTCTTGGCGAAGACATGCGATGGGAGGATTTTATTTCCTGCCAACAATCTATGGTGCGGTTGTGAATTGTCAACAGAATTCATGTGAAAGTACGGCTTAAATGCATGACTTTGTGATTTAAATCACTGATGGAAGGTCATTTAGCAGGCTGCGGAAAAACCCTTGTTGAGAGGCGCGAAAGGGCACGACTTCTAGCCTGCCCTGAGCTTGCCGAAGGGTGCCGTAAGCGATGCAAAATCGTCGTGGGCTTTAGCCCCTGCGGGATGTATTTTCGAAATTCGACCGCAGTTTCTGCCTTCTTCCGCAGCCTGTCTACGCCATCTCCTTGTTTCCGGCGGGCGCAAGGGAATCGAGCGCCGGAGGGGGAAAAAGGCGGGCGCGCACGAGTACCTTGCGGGCCAGTCCGGTGAGCGCCATTCCTGCGGCCTCGTGCAACGGCGCCCAGCGGCGCCCGCCGCCCGCGACCGCGAACGCATCCACGTCGTCCTCAAAGACGGTGCGAATGCGCACGTAGTAATTGACCTGCATGATGGCGTGGCGCAGGGTCATGCGCAGTTCTTTGGGCGGCACGTGGGAGTCGACGAGCGCCGGAAGCTCCCACATGCCCGGCATCACCGTCTCGTACGCGGGGCGCTGCTCCAGGAGCACCTCGCGCCCGCCCAAGCCCCGGCGATCTCCCGTCCCGATGCGCACGGAGAGCGCGTAGGCCACCTCGCGGCTCGTCATCGGAGCCCGCGGCAGCGTCTTGTGCTCGCCGCGCGTCTTGCAGCCGGCGGCGAGCGGACAGACCAGGCACTGCGGATTGCGCGGCGCGCAGACCGTGGCGCCCAACTCCATCATGGCCTGATTGAAGTCGCCGGGGCGCTTGGGATCGAGCAGCCGCGCGGCAAGCTTCTCGATTTTTCGGCGCAGCGCCGTTGGGCCGCCCTTGCGGCCGCCCGCCTGCCACCCGGCCAGGCGGCACAACACGCGCTCCACATTGCCATCCACCACGGCCACCGGCTCGCCGTGCGCCATGCTGGCCACGGCCGCGGCGGTATACGCGCCAATGCCCGGCAGAAGGCGCAACTCGCCGGCCCGCACCGGCAGATTGCCGCCCCGGCTCTGGGCCACAAACTGCGCCGCCTTGTGCAGCAGGCGCGCGCGGCGGTAGTAGCCCAGGCCGCTCCACAAGGCCAGCACCTCCTGCTCGGGGGCGAGCGCCAGCGCTACGGCCGTAGGAAAGCGCTTCATGAACTTCTGGTAACGATCGACGACCACGGCCACGCGCGTCTGCTGCAGCATGATCTCGGAGACCCAGATGGCGTAGGGATCGGCGCTCTTCCGCCAGGGCAGGTCGCGGGCGTGCTCGGCGTACCACCGAAGCAGGCGGCCGCGCAGCGCGGCGATCTTCGCGGGATCGTCGTCGAACTTCGCCATGGGGAAAGATTACGGCATGCGGCCTGACAGATAGCCCTGTGGGCGTATGGTCCGGGGAAGCGGGTACCGCCGAGCGTGAGAACAACCTAAGTTTTCGTGGAGCGGACCGGCCCGAGACATGCCCACGATTTGATCGGACGCAACACCCGATCGTTACCGCAACCGGCTTTCAGTCCGCTCGAAGCCGCGCGGGCATGGAGACGCCGTGAAAAAGACCCTTGTTCTGCTTGCACTTGCCCTGTCTGCCGCATCGGCAAATGTGCCTGCGCAAACCACCCAAAAGGCGAGCGATGGCCCATCTTCGGCCGCGAACGCCAACACCATCGCTACGGCGTCTTCTCATACGCCGGTGAAGCCGCGCCTCATAGCC
>Ga0326727_10026216_pt1 | contig 10840 bp, 8 predicted proteins | sample MB2enrmetagenome_FD_207643 | JGI IMG/M metagenome (GOLD analysis project Ga0326727, IMG submission 207643) | Lab enriched peat soil microbial communities from McLean, Ithaca, NY, United States - MB29MY | ecosystem: Environmental > Terrestrial > Soil > Wetlands > Peat | place: USA: New York... | reverse complement strand
GGCGGCGTGGAGACGCTGGTGTTCGCGGGGGGTATCGGAGAGAATGCGCCCCCGGTCCGCGCCCGGATTTGCCAGGGGCTGGGATTCCTCGGAATCGAACTCGAAGAAAAGCGAAATGTGGCGAATGAAGGCGTGATTTCCACGGCGGCCAGCCGGGTTGTGGTCCGTGTCATTCCCACGGACGAAGAACTGATGATTGCGCGGTCGGTATGCCGCGCTCTCGGACTTGGATCAAGAAACGAAACTTAAACAAAGAAGGGACTACTGCGATGCTCAACAAAGTCAAAACTCTGAAGGGTTACAAACTGGACAGTATTGGGTTCTAGCCCGGTGACGGGAGGTTGTGCATTCCAGGATTCGTTTTCCGCTTCGCGGTGCGGGCAAGGCTGAAGCGGTGTCCTGATACAGCCCACGATTGCTACCAGGAGAATTTGCCATGGCGACTAAAACTCTGTCTCCGGAACTGCTCCACAAAATTGATGCCTATTGGCGCGCCGCCAATTATCTGGCCGTCGGCCAGATTTATCTTTACGACAATCCGCTGTTGCGGCGTCCGCTGACGCTCGCCGATGTGAAGCACATGCTGCTGGGGCACTGGGGCACAACCCCCGGACAGAATTTCATTTACGCGCACTTGAACCGGGTTATCAAGAAATACGACCTCGACATGATTTACGTCTCCGGCCCCGGGCACGGCGGCCCGGCGGTCGTGGGCAATACGTATCTCGAGGGCACTTACAGCGAAATCTATCCCAACATCAGCCAGGATGAGGCTGGGCTGCGGAAGCTGTTTCTTCAATTTTCGTTTCCCGGAGGAATTCCCAGCCACGCCTCGCCGGAGTGCCCGGGCTCAATCCACGAAGGCGGCGAGCTGGGCTACTCGCTCAGCCATTCCTTCGGCGCGGTCTTCGACAATCCCGATCTTGTTGTTGCCTGTGTCGTCGGCGATGGCGAGGCGGAAACCGGGCCTCTGGCTACGGCGTGGCATTCCAATAAATTTCTCAATCCGGCCACCGACGGCGCGGTGCTGCCGATCCTGCATCTGAACGGCTACAAGATTTCCAATCCAACCGTCCTCGCCCGCATCACCCGCGATGAATTGGAGCAGTTGCTCCGCGGCTGTGGGTGGACGCCCTGCTTCGTCGAGGGTCACGAGCCCGAGTTGATGCATGAGGCTATGGCCACGGCGCTCGACACGGCGGTGGAGCAGATCAAGAAAATCCAGCAGGAGGCCCGCGTCCACGGCAACTGCGCGCGTCCGCGCTGGCCGATGATCGTCCTCAATTCTCCCAAAGGCTGGACGGGGCCGAAGATGATCGATGGCCGGCCGGTGGAAGGCACCTTTCGTTCGCACCAGGTGCCGCTTTCCGATCCGGCCACACATCCGGAACACCTCAAGCTGTTGGAAGACTGGATGAGGAGCTACCGGCCGGAGGAACTTTTCGATGAGCAAGGCCGTTTGAAAACGGAATTGGCCGCACTGGCGCCCCAGGGCGACCGCCGCATGGGCGCGAATCCCCACGCCAACGGCGGCATTCTGCTCCGCGACCTGCGGATGCCGGATTTCCGAGACTACGCGGTGGAGGTGCCCGCGCCGGGGGTGGGCGGCATCGGCGACACCCATGTGCTCGGGCGGTTCCTGCGCGATGTGGCGAAGCTCAACGGCAAACAGCGGAATTTCCGGGTCTTTGGCCCGGACGAAACGCTCTCCAACGGCCTGGAGGCCCTATTTGAAGTGACCAGGCGCCAATGGGACGCCACCACTGTGCCCAACGATGAGTTTCTCGCGCCCACCGGGCAGGTGATGGAAATGCTCAGTGAACACCAATGCGAAGGCTGGCTCGAAGGCTACCTGCTCACCGGCCGGCATGGGCTCTTCAACTGCTACGAGGCGTTCATTCACATCGTCGATTCCATGTTCAACCAGCACGCCAAATGGCTGAAGGTTACATTGGGCCTGCCGTGGCGGCGGAAGATCGCGTCGTTGAACTACCTGCTGGCCTCGCATGTGTGGCGCCAGGATCACAACGGCTTCACCCACCAGGATCCCGGCTTCATCGACCACGTCATGAACAAGAAGGCCGAGATCGTGCGGGTTTACCTGCCGCCGGATGCAAATTGCCTGCTGTCGGTGGTGGATCACTGCCTGCGCAGCCGGCATTACGTCAACGTCGTAATTGCGGGCAAACATCCAGCGCCGCAGTGGCTGACGATGGATGCCGCGATCAAGCACTGCACCGAGGGCACTGGCATTTGGCAGTGGGCCAGCAACGACCAAGGTGCTGCCCCCGACGTGGTCATGGCCTGCTGTGGCGACGTGCCCACGCTGGAGACGCTCGCCGCCGTCTCCATCCTGCGTAAACACCTGCCCGGCTTGAAAATCCGGGTCGTCAACGTCGTTGATCTGATGAGGTTGCAGCCGCAAACCGAGCATCCGCACGGGTTGAGCGACGTGGATTTCGACGAGCTCTTTACCAAGGACAAGCCGGTCATCTTTGCCTTCCATGCCTATCCGTGGCTGATCCACCGGCTGACCTACCGCCGTACCAACCATGACAACATCCACGTCCGCGGTTACAAGGAGGAGGGTACCATCACCACGCCCTTCGACATGACGGTGCTGAATGAACTGGATCGCTTCCACCTGGTGATGGACACCATAGACCGGTTGCCGCAGACCGGAGACCAGGGCATTTACCTGAAGCAGCAGCTTAAGGACAAGCTCATCGAGCACAAGCAGTACATCGACAAGTATGGCGAAGACATGCCGGAAATCCGGAACTGGAAATGGGAGGCGGACGAATCGTGAAAAAGCTAATTGTTTTTGATCTGGACGGTACCCTTGCCGAAAGTAAATCGTCGCTTGACGCCGAAATGGCGGGACTGCTGCATGGCCTGCTTGGGGTCGTCAAAGTGGCCGTGATTTCCGGAGGCGGATGGCCGCAGTTTGAAAAACAATTGCTCTCCAATCTTCCCCATGACGAACGCCTGGTGAACCTTTCCCTCCTGCCCACCTGTGGAACCAAGTTCTACGAATACAAAGGGGATTGGAAAAAGCTCTATTCGGAGGATTTCACCGCGAAGGAAAAAGAGAAAATCATCGCTTCTCTAACTCAGGCGGTCGGAGAAGCGGGCTTCAAGGCGGCAAAGGTCTGGGGAGAGGTAATTGAAGACCGGGGAAGCCAGATCACATTTTCCGCATTAGGGCAGCAGGCCCCCTTGGAGGAAAAGAACAAATGGGACCCCGATTACACCAAGCGAAAGAAGATCAAAGCGATCCTTGACCCGTTGCTTCCCGAGTTTTCTGTCCGCATGGGGGGCTCGACCTCCATAGACGTTACCAAACCGGGCATTGACAAAGCCTACGGAATTCGAAAACTGCGGGATATTCTGGGCATTTCCTTGCCCGAGATGATTTTCATCGGGGACGCCATATTCCCGGGCGGGAACGACTATCCCCCCAAAGAAGCCGGTGTGGCTTCCATCCGCGTTCAAGGTCCTCATGAGACGAAGGGGATTACCAAAGCAATCATCGCCTGTTTAGATGGCAATCAGCCAGCGTGATCATTTCAGTTTGCCTGACAAATGCTGAGCGCTAATGCAGCCCACGAAGAGCGCCACATATGCCTAGCGGAGCAGTATTCCCGGAAAGACAACAAACGCATATAGGTATTCCCGGCGACAAAACGAGGCGCGAACGGCCATGGCGGTTTCTTGGAGATCTCAGTTTCTTAGCGGCGATCCAGCTTTTTGCTCTTTTTCGTCCGTGGGCGGGAATCCTCCCCGGGGCCGTTGAACGCAGCGTCGGCTGCTCGTGCCGTCGTGCGCTCCTGGGAAATCATTTTTTGCGACGCTCGAACCGTCTCCGCTTCCTTTGCATTCGTTCGTGCGCTGATCTGCCGGTTTTCACCTGTGTCTGCCATAAACTGAAGCCTTCCTTTTCTCGCGCCAAGCCCCAGCTCAAACTATGACAGCGCACCAACGGAAAGACTGTTCTTTATTGCACAGAGACACGTGAGTGAGCTTTGTAGACCAGACCGTGACACTCCAGAGATGAGAAAGTCTTCGCTGGAGACCTGATTGGCGAAGGAGACTCCCGTTATGAAAATGAACCGATTCATGCTTTCCCTTTTGACGATCGCGGGCCTCGCTGTCCTGCCCGCATGGGCACAGGCGCAATTCCTGGCCGATTCGGGATCCTCCTCCGGAACGCCCGCAAGCACGATTGCGACGCCGATGGACCAGAGATATGTGTCTCCGGCGCAAACCACCCGATTGCAAAACTATCTTCTCGACGCCTTCGGTCCGTATCCCATGATGGGCGTCGCGGTGTTGGCTGGCATTAACCAGGCCGATAAATCGCCACCGGAATGGAAACAGGGATTTGAAGGTTATGGGAAGCGGTTTGGCTCCGACTTCGGCATTGTGGGGGTAAGTATCACGACGCGTTATGCGTTGGCCGGCGCCTTGAACGAAGATACATTGTATTACCGCTGTGCGTGCAAAGGCTTTTTCCCCCGGCTGGGTCATGCCGTGGTCTCGACCTTGACGGCGCGCCGGGGCGCGGACGGCCACCGGGTCTTTTCTTTTCCCGGACTGGTCGCTCCCTATGCCGGCGCGACGGCGGCTGCCTACGGCTGGTATCCGAATCGCTACAGCGCCGAGGATGCCTTCCGGATGGGGAATTACAGCCTGCTTGGATTCATAGGCGAGAACATTGCCTTGGAGTTCTTCCATCACGGACCCCATTCGCTGTTGTCCCGCATGCATTTTAACGATAGGCATGCCGCGCCCGATCCTGGGACCGAGCGGTGAACCGCAATGCCATGGCCGTTGAAGACATAAGCGCTGCTCGTGCGGGGCTACGCGGAGGCTTCCTGTTCCCCACGCTTGCCTCCTCCAGGAATTTCATCAACGAGTTCTTCGAGTGGTTTGGCGATTTGGGTTTATTTATATGGCGCGTTGTATGGGCCGCGGTAACGCCGCCGTTTGAATTCCGCGAATTGTTTCGCCAACTTGACGAGATCGGATCAAAGTCTTTCCCTCTGGTTGCTTTGGCGGGCGCTGCCACCGGGGTCGTACTCTCTCTGGAAGCCCGTTACAGTCTGACTCGATTTGGGGCCAAATCGCTGCTTCCCGCCGCTATCGTGTTCTCCGTAATCCACGAGACCGGTCCGATCATTACGGGTCTGGTCGTGAGTGGCCGGGTGGGCGCTGGCATTGGCGCGGAGTTGGCGTCGATGAAGGTGACCGAGCAAATCGATGCCATCGAGGCATCGGCGGTGAATCCTTACAGGCTGCTGGCGGCGCCGCGCATCCTGGCGTGCATTCTCATGCTGCCGTTGCTGACCCTCGGTGCCGACTTATGCGGCCTGGTCATGGGCTGGGTGGCGCAGGCGCTGGTGGAGCCGCTCTCGTTCCACCAGTTCGTCAGCAGTGGCTTTAAGGGCGCCGATTTCAACGATTTTCTGCCCCCCACGTTTAAGACTGCGGTGTTTGGCATGATCATTGGGCTGATTGCGTGTTTTCAGGGAATGCGGACACGGGGAGGCGCCGAGGGCGTGGGCCGGGCGGCCACCAACTCGGTGGTCTTGTCCTCGCTGTTCGTGATCCTGGCGGATGTCGTACTGGTGAAAATCATCATCATCTTCTTTCCGTGACCGTTAGAGAAACCAACATGGACACAACCGTTCAAATTGCGATGAAGCCGGAAGCCGTCGAGAAAGACGGCAGCGCAGCCGTTGTCGCGGTCGCGAACGTGCAAAAGTCTTTCGGCGTGCAGAAGGTGTTGAACGGAGTCAGCCTGGCCGTGAGCCGGGGCGAGACGCTGGCCGTACTGGGGCGCAGCGGAACCGGAAAGAGTGTATTGCTGCGGCTCATCATCGGCCTGGAGAAGCCGGACTCAGGGTCGGTTCGCATTCACGGCCAAGACCTCGCCGGCCTGCTTCTCGACCAACTTGGCGAAATCCGAAAGAAAATGGGTTTTCTGTTTCAACATTCCGCGCTTTACGATTCGCTGACCGTCGAGCAGAACGTGGCGTTTCCATTGCAGCACCATAAGGGGGAGATGTCGAAGTCTCAGCAGGCCGACCGGGTCAAGCAATTACTGGCGGAAGTGGGCATGGAAGGGAACCTGAAGAAAATGCCTTCCGACATCTCGGGAGGTATGCAAAAGCGCGTGGGACTGGCCCGGGCGCTGGCTCTGGAGCCGGACATTCTGCTGCTCGACGAGCCCACCGCCGGCCTCGACCCCATCAGTTCCGCGGAAATCGATGATTTGGTTCTCAAACTCCAGGCGGAACGTCACATGGCGTCCATCGTAGTGACTCACGATCTGCACAGCGCGAAGACGATTGCGGATCGCCTGGCCCTGCTCAATGAGGGCAAGGTGGTGATTGAAGGCAACTTTGAAGAACTTCAGAACAGTGACATCGAGTTCGTTCAGGAATTTCTGAAGCATTCGTAGGAGGACATATGTCGAGGGCGGCGCGGTTAGGAGCTTTCATCGTGGGGACATTGGCAATTCTGGCGGCCGGTATCTTCATTATTGGGAGCAAGCAGTATCTTTTCAGCTCCACCTACCAATTAAAGGCGCAATTCGACAATGTTGTGGGGTTGGATGCGGGCGGCGATGTGCGCGTGGGCGGGGTACACGTAGGGACCGTGCACCAGATCGTGTTGCCGCACAAGCCGGGCGAAAAGGTCACGGTGGTCATGGATCTCGGCCAGTCGACGCACGAGATCATCAAACGCGACTCCGTGGCCACCATTGAAACCGAGGGATTATTGGGCAACCAGTATCTGGCAATCTCGTTTGGGGCCGTGGGGGCAGCCGATGTGCGGAATGGCGATACCATTGCCAGCCAGCCGCCACTCGAGATGGCAGACCTGCTCCAAAAGGCGAGCGGCATTCTGGATAGCAGCCAGCAAGCCATCCAGAACGCCAGCCGGGCGACGGCGAGTCTGGACTCGATCAGCCACAAGATCGATAAGGGAGAGGGAACCGTGGGCGCCCTGGTTAACGACAAGCAGCTTTATAACAATCTCGAACAGACGACGAGCGCCATGCGGAACACGATGGTCCAGGCGCAGGCCGGAGTCGGCGACTTCCAGGAGAATATGGAAGCCCTGAAGCACAATTTCTTCCTGCGCGGGTATTTCAAGAACCGCGGCTACGAAGATTCCGCCGAGCTGGGCAAGAATGAGATCGAAAAGTTGCCGCCAGGCACGCCGATGAAAGCCTTTACGTTCCCAGCGAAGCAACTTTTCGATAAACAGGATTCGGCCAAGCTGAAAGACCAGAAATCCCTGAATTCCAGTGGCGAGTTCCTGGCTAACAACCAGTTTGGGTTTGCGGTAGTCGTGGCCTACGCCGGCAGGGAAGGGGATTCGCAGAAGGACTTGGTGTTAACCGAGGCTCGGGCCATGGTTGTCCGCGAGTATCTGGTCGAGAACTTTGGATTCGATGATCGTCAGCTCAGAACTCTGGGAATGGGCAAGCAGACGGACGCGAATTCGGATGCCGGATGGGGCACAGTGCAGATTGTCATCTATCCATCTGGAGCCGAGGTTCCGCCTGACAAGCAAACGCAGGCGGGTATCTCATCCCAAACACCTTCCGAGCCACCGGTTCAGGCTTCTACGAGCGCGGCATCGGGAAAGCGGTAGCTGTTTTCTGGGAACGTGGGCTGCCAGCCGAATGTCACCTGCTTTCGAGGTTTCATGGTGTTGAACTTATCAAAACGAGCAAAAAGAATTGTCATTCTGAGCGAAGCGAAGAACCTGCTTTTTCTTGCACATGCACGAGACAGCAGGTTCTTTCGGCTCCACTCAGGACAGGCTCTTCGCTGGCGCTCAGGATGACAATGGTTTGGTGGGCGCAAAAGCTCCCAAACCTCTAAAGTAAGTGACATTCGGCTGAAACCCACTCGGAATTATAGAAAAAGGCCCGTTTCGGCACGATCCCGATGGGCGCGATCGTGCCCGTACGGGAACCGGCATCTTTCCGCAAGTTGTAAACTCGTGCCCTCGTGTTTGGCCTTTTGCCGTGAGGCGGTGAGCAAATTTACGGATAGATATCAGGCGGAAATTGTTAGAGAATTGAAAGCGCGTGTTTCAGGGATGGCGATAAAGAGGCTATCTGAAGAAATCCTTTCTTTTTTTCAGCTTGAGTGCGTGGATTTGAGGTTCACTCGGCTTGGCTCTAAACCATAATCGCGGCACCGCCGATAAGCTAGGGATGACGGGGAGTACGAGTGTGCTTGCTGGGCGCCGGTCCTGGAGGCTATGGGCCCTGACCGGAGCTTTGCTCTGCCTGGCGGTGGTTTGGTTGATTCACGAGCGGCGCCACGATCCGACTCGCGCCACGACTCCCTTTCGGGTCGGTTACCAGAACTCCCGTCCTTACCAATATGTTGACACGGACGGTTCGGCGGCCGGGCCCGCCGTCGAAATCGTTAAAGAAGCCGCCCGGCGCGCCCGGGTTCCGATCGTTTGGGTTCCGGCTCCCGAAGGTCCAGACGTTAGTTTGGAGAAAGGCAACGTCGATCTTTGGACGGTAGTTGGGGAGCTGCCCGAGCGAAAAGGGGTAATGTATATTTCGCCGCCGTGGCTCAATGTCACGTTCTGGATTGTCAGCCCGCGTTCCCATCCGATTCTGAGTCCGAAGGAAATGGCCGGGCACACACTGCACTTCCAAGGTACCAATATTACGGGCAAACTGGCGCACTCATATTTCCCCGGCGCCATTCTGGTGACCGAGCCTGACGACCAGAGCGCCCTGGAGGCGGTGTGCCAGGGACGGGCCGATGCCGGCCTGCTGCCGGCGAGCGGACTGGAACCAAAGCTCTTCGACTTATCGTCGTGCCAGAATGCCCGATTGCGATTTGCCCAGTTGCCCGAAGGGAACATCCTGTTCGGGGTGGGCGCCACGTTGCGGCGGCCGGATGCCGACCGCGCTGCCGATGCGATCCAGGTTCAGATCGGCAAGATGGCGGACAGCGGAGAAGTGTCGGCGATCTCTTTTGAGAACCTGCAAGGGCCGGTGAACGAGGCGGCATTCATTTACGGCATGATGCAGTCGCAGCGAAGAAACCGCCAGTTGGCGATAGCGCTGGGGGTGTTGATCGCCGCCTTGCTGTTGTTGGGCTGGCAGACGCTGCGTGTCCGGGCGGCCCGGCGGCGCGCGGAAGCCTCGGAGCGGGCGGCCGCCATCGCCAACCAGGCCAAACGCGACTTTCTTGCCAACATGAGCCATGAGATCCGCACTCCCTTGAATGGCGTGATGGGCATGACCGAACTGGCCCTGGAGACGGAGCTGACAGCCGAGCAACGGGATATGCTGGAAACCGCCCGCCAATCGGCGGATACACTGCTGACCGTGGTCAATGACATCCTGGATTTCTCCAAGGTCGAGGCGGGAAAGATGGTCCTGGAGGAGGTCCAGGTAAACCTGCGCGAACTCGTGGATTCTTCCCTCGCTGGACTTGCCGTGCGCGCCCAGCAAAAGCATCTGACGCTGACGGCGGAGATTGCTCCGGACTGCCCGGCGATTTTTCTGGGAGATCCCATCCGGCTCCGGCAGGTGCTGCTCAATCTGCTCGGCAATGCCATCAAATTCACGCTCCGGGGTGAGGTGGTATTGCGTGTCACTGCCGTGCAACAGGAGAGCGGGCGGGCTCTCCACTTCTCGATTTCCGATACCGGCGTGGGAATTCCCGCCGAGAAACAGCGGACGCTGTTTCAGGCCTTCTCCCAGGTTGACGCCTCCACCACGCGGAAGTTCGGTGGCACCGGCTTGGGTCTGGCGATCAGCCGCGGGCTGGTGGAGTTAATGCGCGGACACATCTGGCTGGAGAGCCAGCCGGGCGAGGGAACCACGAGTTCCTTTACGATTCCTCTCTTGTTGCCACGCGCTGCCGTCTGCGCCGCGAACCCGGGTTCGCAGGCCCCGGATGATCCGGACGTGGACACACTCGTGCCGGCTGTAGTTCCGCCTCCGGTTCGTCCCCTGCGCATCCTGCTTGCGGAAGACGAGGCGGTCAACCGGAAACTGGCCTTGAAGCTTCTGGAGCGCCAGGGACACATGGTCACGGTTGCCGAGAGCGGCAAAGAGGCGGTAGCTCTGTTTGACGCACATATTTTTGACTTGATGTTGATGGACGTGCAGATGCCGGAAATGGACGGCATGGAAGCCACCGCCGCCATTCGCAAAAAAGAGTCCGGCCGTCAGTCTCATATTCCGATCATCGCCATGACCGCCCATGCCATGAAAAGCGATGAAGAGCGCTGCCTGAAGGCCGGCATGGACGGCTACCTGACCAAACCCATCCGCTTCGAAGAGCTGTATGACACCATCAATTCTTTTTCCCGGGAGTGAGAGACCGTTTCCGTTTTTCATTTCCCGTTGAACCCGTCCCCCGTCTCCGGCCTGAGGGCGTTCCACGTTTTTCGTATCACGTTCCACGTCGCCGCCGCAGTTCTAGCGCCGGCGTCCTCTAAGGCGGGCCCGGGTGGGAGGGTGGATCGAAATGCGAAAATGATCGCTCCAATTATCACGGCCAACGGCCTTCGCCAGAGCCGTTATGAGTTCAAGGATCGTGGCCGTCCGGGCGTGGAACGTAAAACGTGAAACGTGAAGCGGGGGTTCTCGCGGGCGGGGAACGGGGGACCGGAGGCGGGGAACGGATTGTGCAGTTTACCGCCGGCTGACAATTCGCGCCGCTTTTTTCTCGATAATATGTGCTACTCTGACCGGATTGTCCGAGGTTAGAATCTGGTAACCTCATGGTGGGGCCAATGTCTAAAGTGGTTACCCGTCCGGAATGGGCTGTGGGAAGCG
>Ga0326727_10026215_pt1 | contig 10841 bp, 7 predicted proteins | sample MB2enrmetagenome_FD_207643 | JGI IMG/M metagenome (GOLD analysis project Ga0326727, IMG submission 207643) | Lab enriched peat soil microbial communities from McLean, Ithaca, NY, United States - MB29MY | ecosystem: Environmental > Terrestrial > Soil > Wetlands > Peat | place: USA: New York... | reverse complement strand
CCGCCCGGGCATCGCCTGGATCGGCTGCGGCGGCCGGGGCGGGGACGACGCCCGCGATGCCGCCCGGCGGGGCGACATGATCGCCGTTTGCGACGTGGACGACAGTCATGCGTCGGCGGCGGCGCGAACGTACTCGCGCGCCACCAAGTACAACGATTTCCGCAAGGTGATGGAGTTGAAGGACGTCCATATCATCGTCCAGGCGGCGCCGGATCATTGGCACACGCTCATCAATGTCGCGGCGGCCAGAGCCAAGAAGGATATTTATTCGGAAAAGCCGCTCACGCTGACCATTGAGGAAGGGCGGCGCGTCATCAAAGCGGTGCGGGACAACAAGGTGGTGCTGCAGACCGGCACGCAGCAGCGCAGCCAGCGCGAATTCCGTCTGGCCTGCGAATTGGTGCGCAACGAGCGCATCGGCAAGCTGAAAACGATCCAGGTGTGGGTGCCGGCCGGATTGAAAGCCGGGCCGTTCCGCACCGACCAGCAGCCGCCTGAATCATTGAATTGGGACTTCTGGCGCGGCCAGACCCCGGCGGACAACTATCAGAGGGAGCGCTGCCACGGCTCCTTCCGCTGGTGGTGGGAATACGCGGGCGGCCCGGTCACGGACTGGGGCGCGCATCACAACGACATCGCGCGATGGGCCATCGGCCAGGACGGCCCGATCGCCATCGAAGCGAAGGTGATCACGCCGCCCATCCCCGGCGGCTACACCACGCCCAGCGAATATGAAGCCACCCTGACCTGGGCCAACGGGATTACGCAAATTGTCAAGACGACCCTGGACGATACCTGGACGGGCGGCGTCATTAACAGAGATGGCCAGCGGAATGGCCTCCGATTCGAGGGGACGGACGGCTGGATCTGGGTCAATCGAGGCGGGATCAAATCCAGCAATGAGGACCTTCTGACCACGCCGTTGCCGGCCAATGCGGTGAAGCTGGAAACCTCCAGCAATCACATGGGGAACTTCTTCGAGTGCGTTGCCTCCAGGAAGGACCCCATTTCCGAGGTGGAGACGGGCCATCAATCGGCGGTGGTCGGACACCTCATCGTCATCGCGCTCCGCACCGGCCATAAGTTTCAATGGGACCCGGTCAAGGAAATCTTCATCGGCGACAATGCGGCGGAAGGCAACGCGATGGCGGCCCGCGAAATGCGCAAGCCGTACGATGGGAGCTTCCTGGGCTGATGGCGGGCGCAACCCATGCCGCGACAGAGGGGTTTTGACGCATGCGCCCGGCGGGACGCCGGGCGCGGCCGGCGGGGACGTGCGCGCTCCTGAAGAATTGCCAGGGACGCCGGGATTTCCTGTGGGCGACACCAGGGAAGATGTATCACTAAACCTAATGGCTAGTATTATTTCTGCCTAATTCGTGAAGAAACTCACAAAGTCGCTTGCCGGGAAATGGAAGTTGCGTAAAGTGTTGGAGGTTGTCGCCTGATTTAGAAACGCAGAAATGTCAGACATCTTTCCAAAGTGGACGAACCGGTTGCCGCGAAACATCATCATCGCGGCGCTGCTGGCCAGTTCCGGGGTGCTGGCCGGCGTCACCTATTATTTCACGCCCAAATACACGCGGGTGGGTTATGAACCGATCCAGCCGGTGGCCTTTCCGCACAGCGTGCATGTGGATCAATTGGGGCTGGATTGCCGGTATTGCCACAATACGGTGGAAAAATCGTGGTATTCCAACATCCCCGCCACTTCGACCTGCATGAACTGCCATGTGCAGGTGTTGAAGGACGATGCGCGGCTGGCGCTCGTCCGGGAAAGCGCGGCGACCGGCGAGCCGATTCCCTGGGTGCAAATCCACAAGATGCCCGATTATGTCTATTTCAACCACTCGGTGCATGTCAACCGGGGCATCAGTTGCGTGGAATGCCACGGGCCGGTCAACCAGATGGACGAGGTGTATCACGCCAAACCGCTGAGCATGGCGTTTTGCCTGGATTGCCATCGCGACCCGGCGCGGCGCGTGCGCCCGCTGGACAAGATCACGGATTTGAAGTGGAAAGCGCCCTCGCCGGACCAGCAACTGGCGATGGGCGCCAAATATGTGCATGACTGGCATGTGCAATCGCTGGAAGACTGCTCGACTTGTCACCGATGAAAAATCGCCCCACCCAAATCATCCACGGCTCGACGGAGTCTCGCCCTGCCACTGGTCCCCGATGAAAATTCCCCTCCCACCAGAACCAGCCGGGCCGGCGTATTGGCGCAGTTTGGACGAACTGGCGGACACGCCGGCGTTCCGCCAATGGGTGCAGAACGAGTTTCCGTCCGGGGCCGGCGAGTTTTTTGATCCGGTGACGCGGCGGCATTTCGTCAAAATCATGTCGGCGTCGTTCCTCCTGGCGGGCCTGGGCGCGACGGGCTGCCGGAGGCCGGCGGAGAACATCTATCCGTTCGCCAAAATGCCGGAGAATTATATTCATGGCGCGCCGCAATTTTTTGCCACGGCCATGCCGTCGCGCCGCGGAGCGGTCCCGCTGGTGGTCAAATCCAGCGACGGACGGCCGACCAAAGTGGAGGGCAACCCCGATCACCCGGACAGCAACGGGGGCGCGGACGCTTTTGCGCAGGCGTCGGTGTTGAGTCTGTATGATCCGGACCGGGCGAAGAACTATGCCCGCAACGGAAGCATCACCACCAAGGCGGCGGCCTTGGACGCCCTGGCGGATTTGGCCGGGAAATTTGGGAACGGCGACGGGGTGGCGTTCCTGATGGAGCAAAGCAGTTCGCCTTCCCGCGCGCGGTTGCAGCAAATGGTCCGCCAGAAATATCCCAACGCGCGCTGGTTTGTTTATGAGCCGGTGGACCTGGATGCGGCGCGGTACGCGGCGTCGGTGGCTTACGGGAAATCGGTGGCGCCTTATTACAACCTGGACAAGGCGGAGAAGATTCTGGCGCTGGACTGCGATTTTATCGGCAGCGAGGAAAACGCGGCGGTCAACATCCGGCGTTTTGCCCAGGGCCGCCGCATGGCGGGCAGGGACGGCGCGATGAGCCGGCTCTACGCGGTGGAAAGCCTTTTCACCTTGACAGGGATGAACGCGGACCATCGGTTGCGCGTCCCGCCCAGCCTGATGGTGGCGGTGGTGGCGCGGATGGCGCTCAACATCCTGCCCTCCGGCGAATGGGACGCGAAGTTGAAGGAATTGTCGGCCCTGGCGCAGCCTTATGATGATTGGATCGTGCCTTGCGCGAAGGATTTGACGGCGGTCGGCGGGAAAAGCCTGGTGATGCCCGGTTACCGCTTGCCGCCGGCGGCGCAAACGCTGGTTTTGGCGATGAATGAGAAGCTTGGGGCGGTGGCGGAACACACGGTCGAATTTCATGAAGTTCCCAAAGCCGGCGAGGAGGATATTAGCTTGCTGATGGAGGCGATGGGTGCCGTCAAGGTACAGACTCTGGTAATCTTGGGCGGAAATCCGGCTTACAATGCCCCGGCGGAATTGAACTGGTCGCAGGCGAATCCAGGGAACGCGAAGGGCGCCAAAACCATCGTGCGGCTCGGATATCACGAAGATGAAACCTCGTGCGCCCCGAATCCTTCTTCGCAGATGACAACGCAATGGGATTTGCCGATGGCGCATTTTCTCGAATCGTGGGGCGACGCGCGCACGGCCAACGGCTCGCTGGTCCCGATACAGCCCTTGATCGAGCCGCTCTTCGACGGGCTGACGGAACTGGAAGTGCTGGCGATTCTGGCGCGCGCGGAAACGGCCAAGCCTTACGAAATCGTGCGCGAGACTTTTCGGCTCCTCGGCGGGCCGGGCGAGAATGATTGGCGGAAGTTCTTGCGCGACGGTTTCCTGGCGGGCAGCGCGGCGGAACCGGCGAGGGTTGAATTCAACGGGAAGCTGTTCGGGCCGGTGCTGGAATTGTTGCAAGCGCCCAAGGGCGCGCCCGGCCCTGGCAATCTGGACGTGGTTTTCCATCGCGATTACAAGATGGACGACGGACGGCATAACAATAACGGCTGGTTGCAGGAGTTGCCCGACCCGATCACCAAGCTGACATGGGACAACGCGATTCTGATGAGTCCCAGGACGGCCCAGGAACTGGGAGTTGCGCCGGCGACAAAGCTGGACCAGGCGCAGAGATTTTTTGATCAGGTGGTGGAAATTCAGTTGGGCGGGCGGACGGTGCGCGGGGCGGTCTGGGTCCAGCCCGGCATGGCGGATTATACGGTGGGGCTGGCGCTGGGATACGGGCGGGAGAGGACGGGACGGATCGGGCGCGATTGCGGCTACAATGCCTACAAGCTGCGAACGAAGGACGCGATGCACTACGCGTCGAACGCAAAAGTGGCGCATACCGCTTTGACTTACCAATTGTCCACCACGCAGAGCCATTGGAGCATGGAAGGCCGCGCGCCAGTGCGCGAAGCCAATCTGGAGGATTTTCGCAAGCAGCCGGATTTCGCCCGGAAAATGGACCTGGAAAAGCCGCCGACGGTGGCGCCGATGTATCCCAACCCCTTCGACGCCGCCAAGTCCAATGGGCTGCATCAATGGGGCATGGCGATAGATTTGAACAAGTGCGTGGGCTGTTCGGCCTGCATGGTGGCCTGCCAGAGCGAGAACAACATCCCGATTGTGGGCAAGGAAATGGTGGGCAAGAGCCGCGAGATGCACTGGATTCGGATTGACCGTTATTACTCCGGCGTCGGGCCGAACCCGCAGGACGATCCGCAGGCGGTCGTTCAGCCGATGCTCTGCCAGCATTGCGAAGCCGCGCCCTGCGAGAATGTTTGCCCCGTCAACGCGACCTCGCATGATGACGAAGGGCTGAACGTGATGGTGTATAACCGCTGCGTCGGCACGCGGTATTGCTCCAACAACTGCCCCTACAAGGTCCGGCGTTTCAATTTCTTTGATTACAACCGCCGCCCGCTGGACAAACTGTACCAAAGCCCCCTCGATCCGAGAGACCGGAAGGACGGAAAATGGGAATTGCTCCGGTGGTGGAACAATCCCGACAAGGGCAATCTGCCGGAAGACCAATGGCAACTGATTCGCATGGTGAAGAACCCGGACGTGACGGTGCGGATGCGCGGCGTGATGGAGAAATGCAGCTTCTGCCTGCAACGGATCGAGCAGGCCAAGATCGCCGCCAAGGTCAAGGCGCGCGATTCGAACCACATCATGCTGTTGGAGAGAGAAGGAACGATCCCCAGGACAGCGTGCCAGCAGGCGTGTCCGGCGGAGGCGATTGCCTTTGGCGACATTTCCGACCCGGCCAGCACCGTGAGCCGATGGAAGGAGAATCCGCGCAATTATACCGTGCTGGATGTTCTGCACACCAAACCGCGCCTGACCTATCTGGCCAAGGTGCGCAATCCGAATCCCGAGATGCCCGATTATAAGAAGCACGCGGCGCCGTACAGCTACGACCAGTATTCCGAAACCATGGGCCGTCCGGCCCTGGAAGCAGGCGAACCGGCTGAGAAAGGAGCCAGGTAATGGCGGAAGCGGCCCAAATCCCCACGATGAGCCAGCCCGCGCCGCTGGTGGTGCATGCGCCGCCCGCCGAGTTGGAGCGCGAACCGCTCGTGGCCGGCGGGCACGGCATCGGCTGGCTGTCCGACACCATTGCCGGAGTGGCCGAAGGCTCGCCCAAGGCCTGGTGGAAGATCTGTTTCGCCATCAGCGTGACGATGATGACGGTCTGTTTCCTGTGCATTGCGTACCTCATGTCCACGGGCGTGGGCGTGTGGGGGCTGGGCCATCCGGTGATGTGGGGATTTGCGATAGTCAATTTCGTGTGGTGGATCGGCATCGGGCACGCGGGGACGCTGATCTCGGCGATTTTGTTTTTGCTGCGGCAGAAATGGAGGACTTCGATCAACCGCGCGGCGGAAGCGATGACGATCTTTGCGGTGATGTGCGCGGGCATCTTTCCGCTCATTCATATCGGGCGGATCTGGTATGGCTACTGGCTGTTCCCCATCCCCAATTCCTACAGCATCTGGCCGCAATTCCGCTCGCCCTTGATGTGGGACGTGTTCGCGGTGTCCACCTATTTCACGGTGTCGGTGCTGTTCTGGTATATGGGATTGATCCCCGATCTGGCGGTCATGCGGGACCGGGCAAAGACGAATGTGCGGAAGTTCGGCTACGGGCTGTTCGCCCTGGGCTGGACGGGGTCCAACCGGCACTGGAGCAATTATGAAAAGGCCTACCTGATTTTGGCCGGGCTTTCCACGCCGCTGGTGCTCTCGGTCCATTCCATCGTGTCGCTGGATTTCTCGGTGTCGCAACTGCCCGGCTGGCACACCACCATTTTCCCGCCCTACTTTGTGGCGGGGGCGGTCTATTCCGGTTTTGGGATGGTGCTGACGCTGTTGGTGCCGCTGCGGCGGCTGCTGAAACTGGAGGAGATTATCACGGTGCGGCACATCGAGTTGATGTGCAAGGTAACGTTGCTGACCGGCTCGATTGTCGGCTATGCCTACGTGATGGAGTTCTTCATTGCCTGGTATGGGGGCAATCCTTATGAGAAATTCGTTTTTTTGCACAGCCGCCTGGCCGATCCGTTCATCATTGGGCCGCTCTACGGGATTAAGCCGGCGCCCTATTGGTGGGCCGAGTGGATGATGATCCTCTGCAACGTCCTGGTCCCCCAGCTCTTCTGGTTCAAGAAGGTTCGCACGAGCATGATCGTGGTTTTCATGCTGTCCATTTTGGTGAACGTCGGGATGTGGTTCGAGCGGTTTGTCATTGTGGTCGTTTCGTTGCACCGGGAATTCCTCCCGTCCAACTGGGGTTATTACAAGCCGACCTGGGTGGACATCCTGCAGTTTTTGGGGACGTTTGGCTTGTTCTTCACGTTCTTCCTCCTGTTTATCCGCTACGTGCCGTTGATCGCCATTGCGGAAGTCAAGGGCGTGACGCCGCAAGCCAACCCGCATCATCCGCTGGGCGGGGCGAAAATGGGAGGACACCACTCATGAACGGACGGCCTTACGCCATCATGGCGGAATTTGAAACCCCGGCGGCCATCCTGCGCGCGGCGGACAAGGTGCGCGGGGAAGGGTTCCGGAACTGGGACGTTTTCACCCCGTTCCCGGTTCACGGCATGGACCGGGCCATGGGCATCAGGAATTCCAAAGTGGGTTGGTTTTCCTTCATCGGCGGCGTGACCGGGTACGCGACGGGGATGTTGATGATTTGGTTTATGAACACGCTGGATTATCCCATCGTGATCGGCGGCAAGCCGATGTTCAGCCCCTTCGCGGCGTTTCCGCCGTCCTATGAACTGACGATCTTGTTTGGGTCCTTTGGGGCGCTGCTGGGGATGCTGTTCCTCAACCGGCTGCCGCGCCTGCATCATCCGCTGCTCAAGAACGGGCGGTTCAAGCTGGCCAGCCACGACCGCTTTTTCGTGGTGATCGAAACCAATGATCCCCAATACTCGGAAACGGCGACCCGCAAGCTGCTGGAGTCGCTGGGGAGCAGGCATGTTGAATTCGTCGAGGAATAATGCGCTATTTTTACCTTATTTTTTTCCTGACCTGCGTGACCGTGATCGGCCTGGCCGGTTTCCGCGGCAGCAAATCGCGGCAGCCGCCCATTGAGTTGTTCGCGGACATGGTGCGCCAAAACAAGGCGCGGCCCCAAACGCCCAGCGATTTCTTTGCCGACGAGCGCAGTTCGCGCGCGCGCCCGGAAGGCACGGTGGAGCGCAGCCAGCCTTATGAAATCAACGGCAAAACGGTGCTGGCCGGCGGCAAGCCGGTTTATCCCTACGAAGACACGCCGATCAACACCGGGCGGACCCCCGGGACGACCAATTTTATTGAGGCCAACCCGCTGGAAATCTCGCGGCAATTGCTGGACCGCGGCCAGGAGCGTTACCAGATTTTTTGCCTGCCTTGCCACGGCCCGGCGGGAGACGGCAAGGGGATCACCGGCAAATACGGGATGATCAGCATGGCCAATTTCCATGACGAACGGCTGGTCAAAATGGAAGACGGCGGGATTTTCAACGCCATGACCGCCGGGAAACCTCCGCTCATGCCCGCTTACGGGGCGCTCATCCCGGTGGTGGACCGCTGGGCGATTATCTATTATGTCCGCGCCTTGCAACGAAGCCAACTGGCCACGGTGGAGGACGTGCCGGAAACCAAACGGGGAGCATTAACGAAATGAAAAAGCGGAAAGGCTGAAGAGGTGAAAGCGGAAATAAGATTATGATTAAGATTAGGATTGAGATTAAGAAATGAGATTATGATTACCGATTCGCCACCTTCCTCTTCGATTGCGCCGCTGGATTTGTCGAAATGGCGCAACGCGCCCCTCCTCTTGATGGTCGCGGGCGGGATCGGGGCGGGGATTGGCGCCTGGGCCTGCGGGACCAGACAGTTCGCCTTTTCCTGGCTGGTGGCCTTCATGTTTTATCTGAGCCTTTGCCTGGGATCCTGGTTTCTGGTGATGGTGCATCATTTATTTGACGCAAGCTGGTCGGTGCCGACGCGGCGGTTCTGCGAACATCTGGCCTGTCTGGCGGGCTGGCCGATGCTGGTGTTGTTTCTCCCCATCGCCTTCCTGGCGCCGGAACTTTATGAGTGGATGGGCAGACTGGGGCATCCGGATCACGCCTTGCAGGCCAAGATCCCGCTGTTCACCATGCGGGGTTATTATATCGGGGCGGCGGTTTGCTTCGGAGTGTGGTGGCTCTTTCCCAACCGCTTGCGCCACTGGTCCCTGCAACAGGACAAAACGGGCGCGGCCCTTTGCACACACAGAATGCGGTTTTATTCCGCCTTGGGGATCATTCTCTTCGCGCTGACGCTGACGCTGGCGGCGATTATGTGGATGAAAGGGCTGATGTATGAGTGGGCTTCGACCATGTACGGGGTCTGGTATTTCGCGGGGAGCGTCTGGTTGGCGCTGGCCACGGTCTATGTCATTACAATGGTCTTGCAGCGGACGACGGCGTTGCGGGATTTGGTGCGGGAAAACACCTATTACATGATAGGTTCGCTGCTGTTTGCCTTCACGGTGTTCTGGGCCTACATCAGCTTTGCCCAATACTTTATCATCTGGAACGCCAACATGCCGGAAGAGACCTTTTGGTATGTGTTGCGCGAACAGGGAACGTGGTGGTTCACGGGGGCGATTATCATCATCTTCGGCCATTTTTTCATGCCGTTCCTGGCGCTGCTGCGGATTGACGTCAAACTCAAGCTGGCGGCCATGCTGCCGATCTGCGCGTGGGCCTGGCTGATGCACTGGGTGGACCTGGAGTTCCAAATCATGCCCAGCCTGCATGAGAACGGCGTGTTCACCTTCACCTTCCCTTTCCTCACAGGCAGCCTGCTGGTGGACGCGGCCTGCATGATGTTCCTCGGCGGATTTCTCGCCAAACTTTTTCTCCGGTCGCTCCACCGGCACCCGGTCTATCCCCTGAAGGACCCGCGCATGGCCGAAGCGGTGGAAATCTACGTCCCGCCCGCCGGCGCCCTGTCCATCGCCCCTGAAATCGCCAATGAACACTGAATCCAACTGCCGGAAATGCTGCAACGGCCTCAGCGTGCTGGGCGTGGCCGGATCCTTTTTAGTAATGGCCTGGCTGGTCTGGCTGATGCGCGGTTACACGCAGCCGCCCGCGCTGGCCCAGGTGCGCGCGGCGGAGCGCCTCAAGATCAAGGCCGAGTTCGACGCCGCCAACGCCCCGCTGCTCCAGGGCTATGATTGGGCGGACAAACAGAAAGGATTTGTGCGCATCCCGGTCGAACGGGCCAAGGAATTGATCTTGCAGGAATGGCAGAATCCCGCCGCGGGCCGCTCCAACCTGCTCGCGCGGGCGGCCAAGGAATTCGCGCCCGCCGCCCCGGCGGTCAACCCGTATGAATAGAGTCTTATCTTAATCTTAATCTTAATCCTAATTCAAACGATTCCCAATGCACGACAGAGATTAAGCTTAAGATTAAGAGCAGATACCCATGAGCGTCACTGAGGCAAAAGCGGCACCAGCGCCAACGGCGGCTTCCCCGCGGGTTTCCAGGACGGAACTCGAAGCTTCCGGGGCGGTCCCGCTCTTGCTCCTGTTCGCCGGCGCGGCGGTCTGGTTTCTGTTCGGCTCGCTCCTGGCGCTGCTCGACTCGCTCAAATTGCATAACCCCGGTTTCCTGGCTTCCTACCCGATGCTCACTTACGGGCGCGTTCACGCGGCGGCGGACACGGCGCTGCTCTACGGTTTTGGTGTTCCGGCTGCGCTGGGAGTCGGGCTGTGGCTGCTCTGCCGCCTGGGACGGACTGCATTGTCGGGGCCGGTCGTGGTCACGTTGGGGGCGCTGGGCTGGAACGCGGCGGTGGCGGCGGGCTGCTGGGCGGTCTTGCGCGGCGGCGGGACGGGTTATGAAGTCTTTGAGATGCCGGGGGCCGTCGCGCCCCTGTTGCTGGCGTCGTACGTGCTGATAGGAATCTGCGGGGTGATGACCTTTCATCAGCGCCAGGCGGGGCCGCTTTATCCCTCGCAATGGTTCGTCATCGGGGCGCTTTTTTGGTTTGCGTGGATTTTTTCGACGGCGGCATTGCTGCTGCTGGGTTCGCCGGTGCGCGGGGTTCTTCAGGCCTCGGTCAACTGGTGGTATGAGCATAATTTGGACACGGTGTTTTTTGGTTTTGCGGGGCTGGCCTCGATTTTTTATTTCGTCCCCAAACTGAGCGGGCGGCCGCTGCACAGTTCCTACCAGGCAGCGCTGGCGTTTTGGATGCTGGCGCTGGCGGGAAGCTGGGGCGGAATTCCCGGCGGGGCCCCGCTGCCGGGCTGGCTGGTGGGCGTGTCGCTGGTGGGGACGGTTCTGACGATCATCCCCATCGCG
>Ga0326727_10026214_pt1 | contig 10841 bp, 8 predicted proteins | sample MB2enrmetagenome_FD_207643 | JGI IMG/M metagenome (GOLD analysis project Ga0326727, IMG submission 207643) | Lab enriched peat soil microbial communities from McLean, Ithaca, NY, United States - MB29MY | ecosystem: Environmental > Terrestrial > Soil > Wetlands > Peat | place: USA: New York... | reverse complement strand
CGGCTATCGCGCCGGACGCCGCAATCATCACGAGAAGAATGGCGGCAATGCGAGGAATGTGCCAGCTTTCGAGGCGCTTCACCGCCGGGCTTAACAGAAACGCGCAGAGAAGGGCCAATGCGAAAGGGATGAGAATCTGGCGCGCAAAATAGAGGACGGCGATCGCGATCACGAACGCAGCCATCGGCATCACATTGGAACTTTCGGCGATTGCGCGCTTACGTGCCATCCGGTTCAGAGTCTACCAGTCAGAAGCATATTGGGAACAATTCTGGTCTTTATGTCGCCCCGCTTCGCTTGCAGGTAGTCGTTCACATCCACGAGCGACGCGAACAAGCCGGCGAACCGGACGTCCTCGCGCGGCGGAGCCTTGCGCCTTGGCGTAAAGTCGCGAGACGCGAACAGATCCGTGATGGCCACAACGGCGACCCCCATCGGCCGGTACTCATGCGTGCCTTCCGCCCAGGCGAGTTCCTGGTCTACCCACAACGCGAACGCCATATCTAACTATGTGAACACGTCGCGCACGATGCCTTTGATTCGGGAGTCGGAATGACACCTCAACTACCATCGGCAGGTCGCGCATGGATACAGGCCACGTCCGTGCTAGAGTCGAAATGCGGGCGTGCTGGCCCTTAGCACAGCGGTTAGTGCAGCGGACTCATAATCTCAGACTGCTCCTGTCACCGAGTGAAACCGATTGAATTCATTGGGGCTTAGCAGACCAGCGGTGTGCACCGGGTGAAACCGGAAGACACCGAAAGGTGCACACAGGGGGCACACCGACCAGCACCTCTTTCAGGGCAAACGGTACCTCGGCCCAAATCTCCAGCAGCTTGCACCGCTCGATCACCGGCTTTTCCAAAACCACTTGACACCTGCTTCATGTTCACCTAATCTAGTGAACATGATCGTTACCCGCTTCGCCAGGGAGGTGAAGCGACTGCGCGCGGGGCGAGGACTCACGATGCGGGATCTTGCGGCGAAGCTCGGGAAAAGCGTCGCGTACCTAGCCAAAATCGAAGTCCAAGGCGAGATTCCCGCCCCGGGGTTCACCTGCGAGCTGGCGCGAGCCTTGGAGGTCGAGCCTGCGGTGCTGCTTCGCCTAGCGAAGGAAGCGCGGCTTTCGAGTATGGCGTCGGAGATCGACCGGCAGTATAGCCAAGCTATGCTGTCGCATCCGGAAGCGGCGGCGACAAGGGACCCGAAGGACGAGCAAGGAGAGCAGAAGATGGCAACAGTCGTGAGCATGATAAACATGAAGGGCGGCGTCGGCAAAACCACGTTGGCCATGCACCTCGCGCACAGCGCGGACTCGAAGAACCTGCGAACGCTGGCGATCGACCTCGACCCGCAGTCCAACCTTAGCCAGGCGCTCATGGGGCCGAAGGCGTACGTCAGTCACCTGGCTAAGCACAAGCCGACTGTCGTGCAGATCTTTGACGAGTACGTGCCGACCAGCGCCCACAACGGATCGCTCAAACTGCTGGACGTTCACGAAGTCATCGTCAAGAAGGCCAGGTACTGGACGAACAGCAAGCTGGACCTTATCCCCAGCCGTCTGGAGCTCTCGCGCACGCTCAAGAATCCCCACGGCAAGGAGCGTAGGTTGGCCAAGGCTCTGGCGCAGGTCAGCGATGAATATGACCTGATCCTCATCGATTGTGCGCCCACCGAATCCGTCCTCACCGACGCGGCGTACTTCGCGAGCCGGTACCTCGTCGTTCCCATCAAGCCGGAGTTCATGGCGACCATCGGACTGCCGCTCTTGGCGCGCTCCCTCCAGGAATTCCGACTAGAAAACGAAGACCACGAGATCGAGATCGCCGGCTTGGTCTTCAACCACTCATCCAGCTATTCCGCTGGCCCCGAAGGTCAGCAGTCCATCGAGGAAGTCAGCAAAATCGCGGCGGAGCAGGGTTGGCATCTCTTCGAGAACCAGGTTCGGTACTCCGCTTCGTACGCAAAGTCGGCGCGCGAGCAGACGCCGCTGTCTCAGACGAGCTACGCTCGGGGCGACGTCGTCCGTGGATTCCAGCGGTTGGCGAACGAGATAATCAATCGGGTTGGGCTGGCTCAGGTGACCGCGTGACCAAGGACCTAATAGACCTAGATGTCAGACTACTGATCCTGCGGCACGGCAAGGCCAAGGTTCTCGAGGCGCTGGCCGCTCTCGGGGAGCAGACCGTCGAAGAGATAGATCGGCAGATGCAGGCGCTCGGCCAGAAGACGAAAACTAAGAAACGCGCTCAGCCTGAACTGATGGACCTAGTCGCGGAGCAAGCCGGCTTGCACCCGGAAATAAGCGAGCCTCTGCGCGCTCTGGCAGTCGCGTTCGAGAACCGCTCCTTTCTCCCACAGTTGCGCGATGTTCAACGGTTTCTCGATCGTATCGGCGCACCGCACGGAAAGCTAAAGTCGCGGACAGCGGCCACCGCTACAGTGATCCGCGCTCTCGCCAAGCTCGGACCCGAGGAACTGGCGCGGCTGAGCGCCGACAAATCAGGCTCGGACAGCGAATATTCCCTGCTGGCCCGCGCGATCATGGGGACGCCTCCACCAAAGCCACAAGATCCCGCCCAGAACAACTGACCACTGACTGGGTTCAGTAAGCGGTCTTATGGAACGCAGCTATTCCGGCCAGATGACTTGGCCGTGCGTGTAGCTCCGATGTTCCTTGTACAGGATCATGTGGCTCGGGAACGCAGTGGCCTGCCATCCGGGAATCGCCTCCGCGATGGTTCGCAGGAGATCGCGAGCGCTCATGCCATCATACGGAACGGCAACTGTAACGTCCTTGTAGTCGGCGTGAGGCTTCTGCGATCCCTGGCTCACGGTCTGAAACCTGAGAAGGTACGGCAGTTCGCCCTTGATGGCCTTCAGCAATTCGGCCGCGTTCCGTTCGCCGGCCTTGATCCACGCGCACGGCCAGTCCTGGCGAATCGGATACTGAGCGTCGAATCCGTCAGGCGCCTTGTTCGTCGTCTCGCGCTCCCTGCCGGGATCATGCGGGCCGAACCCGTTCCCGTTCCAGGCGCACTCGCCTTCGCCTGCCTTCCGGTAGTACTTGATTAGCGAGTCTTCCGGTGCCAGCGTCGTCCAGTTCGGATGGACGAACAGGCACTTGAAGCCCATGTCGGCGACATCGATGTTGAGACGGCCGCTGATCTTGTCGCGGTGCTCCCCGAGCCGCCGCTTGAGGCTGTCCGCCTTTCCGACGTAGACCAGCGATCCCTTGTGATAGAGCTTGTAGACTCCCTGCCCTTTTTCGAGAGATGTGACCTCATCTAAGGTCAGAGGTCCTACGTCCAGCTTCGAGAACGCTGCGACCAGCTGGCCCGAGAGCGCGGATATGATGTCGATTTCAAAGTGAGCGTGTGAAGGCAACGGTTGAGATCAACCAATAGCACAGCCGCTGGGCCCGACGCTAGACCACGGGAAGGCGCTGGCGGATTCCGTTCGCCACCGTCTCCGCGAGCAGCACCGGAACTGCGTTGCCCAGTTGGCGCATAGCCTCGGTCCAGGCGCCATGCAGCACGTAGTCATCAGGGAAGGTCTGTATCCGGGCGGACTCGCGGACGGTGAAGTACCTGACGGTACCGTCGGGCTTCAGTAGCATGTTCTCGCCGCCAGGCACTCCGTGGTCACCGGCCTTCAGCGTCTTTGCCGGCTCGTCAATCGGGCTGCCGGTGTGGCCGACGTAGCTGCGCGCGCCGGGGTTCTGCCAGTGGTTGTGCCACTTGGAGCAGTCCTCGCGCTCGGGATCGGGCAACCCGCGAAAGGCGTCCCGGACAGTCTGCCAGCGGGCCGGGGCGAAGAGATCCAGCACCCCCTCAGACTTTAACTTCCTGACCCGAGCGGCGAACCTCGCGGGCACCTTCGGCCTGTTCTTCTTGGCGATCTGGTGCTCCTCCCAGTACTCGCAGGTCACCCACTGGTGCGCCAGCAGAGAGTCGAGCGAGTGAGTCTCCTCGGGAAACGTCCACTCAATGCCGAGATCTGAGCGGAAACCGACGAAGAAGACTCGCTCCCTTCGCTGCGGCACTCCAAAGTTCGCGGCGTTGAGGAGGCGCGGGACGACGTTGTACTCAAGGCCGGACCAGCTTCCCTTCGTGTGGTAGCGCTCCAGCCTTCCCCGGTGCTCGGTCCAGTCCTCGTCGCCGCCCCGCACGATCTCGGGATGGCTTAGCTGCAAGACGATGTAGCTGAAGTAGTTGGCGAAGGTCTTGCGCGTGAGCCCTTTGACGTTCTCCACCAGAATCGCGCGGGGACGCAGTTCGCGAACCGCTCTGACCACCTCGGGGAACATGTCGCGCCGGTCCTTGTGGGCCTTGTGGCTACCCCCGATAGAGAAAGGCTGGCAGGGGGGACCTCCGGCCAGCAGGTCGACTCCCGAAGCGACCCCGGCGTAGTCGAAGTGGCGGACGTCACCGGGGAACAGTCGCCAGCCCTCCAATGGCTTGTACCCTCTCGCTTGGTTCTCGCGGATCGTGTCGCAGCAGTCTTTGTCTCGCTCGACGACGGCGTCGTGGTGGAAGCCAGCGTTCTCGATCGCAAGGGCCAAGCCCCCAGCGCCGGTGAACAGTTCGACGGACCTCATTCGGCCTCCAGGAACGCGCGCAGCTTCGCGGCCACCGCCTCGCGATTCTTCAACTGACACTCCCACACGATCAGCACTCGCCATCCTAACTTTCGAAGTTCTCGCCCTACGATCTTGTCCCGCTGGTGGTTCCGCTCCAACTTCGGCCGCCAGAACTCCAGCTTGGATTTGGGCCACCTTGTGAACTCGCACCGCTCCCGGTGCCGGTGCCAAAAACACCCGTGCACAAAAATGATTTTACCCCGACAGGGGAAGACCATGTCCGGATTCCCCGGCAGGGTGCGGTCGTGTAGGCGATAGCGAAATCCCATCCCGTGCACGAGCGATCTCACAAGCAACTCCGGCTTGGTGTCCTTCGACCTGACGCGGCTCATCCGCTCGCTTCTCTCGACTGAGGTCAGGGTGTCCATCCGGACGCGTTCCTGCCTCACTGTACTACGTATCGGCAGAAACAACAGCGGCCTGTAGTCCTTTTTATGTGCCTCAGCGGCGACAGACCGTGAGCCAAGCTCCGCAAGCCCGCGCCACAACGAAGTCTCCCTCCCGGGTCGTAACATCCTCGGCGATCGCTCGAAGCCGAATATTGTCTCCTGCACTGGCTTGCGGGGCCTCTGCGCGCCGGGGCCAAGGCAGCAGAGCCAAACCAACCAGAATCACTTCGCTAACGGTGCTCCTTCGCACGCTCAGTGGGTGCCGAATTCGAAACGTGGCCTGATCTGTTACGGCGCTTTACTGATACTCGGGCTCAAGCTGAGTGGGAAGTATGAGCGTCATGATAGAGTCGGAGTTGCGGGCCCTTAGCACAGCGGTTAGTGCAGCGGACTCATAATCCGTTGGTCGATGGTTCGAATCCATCAGGGCCCACTATTCACCATCTCTTCAAAGTTAGTGCGGAACAACCGCGTGATGTCTCTCTCGATGTCCGCGGCAGCCACGGCGCCTCCATCATCGATGAGTAACTGGTACGCATTCGTGAGAATCGGCGCCAGGGTGCGGCGCGTGTTGCGCCACTTATAAATCACTTGCTCCAGCACCCGCGCATCGGAGTGCTGCGGAATGAAGCTGGTTCCGAGCATTTCCAGACGCTCCCGCGTGATCTCCTCTACAATCGATGGGTTGTTGAGGAACCACCAGCACCCGAACGGCATCAGGTTGCTGAATTTTCTGGCGTAGACACAAAGCTCGTGTTGGTTCTCGCGGCTGAGTATGCTGACCAGAAACCGGTTATCCGGCCACGCCACGCAAAGCCTTTCTATGGAACTCAGGTCCGCTCTTCCCACCGCATCGCCAGCCAGGCGAAGCCTTGGGTTGGCCTGATAGCGCACGCCGATCATCAGTGAAAGCGGAAGCCGCGATTCGCGGCACGCCGGCAGCACCGCCTCCTGCAACATCTGTCCGCGAATGCTTTGCTCCGGGTATTGAAACGAGTCGGGCAAGGAAACCGCCATGTAGACAGGCTTCATCCGATCGATCCAGATGGATAGAAAACGCCGCACTTCCAGAGTCGACTTATCGCTGGCTTGGTTGAGGATGCGATCAAGGCGAAGAACGGAGTGGAACTGCGGGTCGCGCTCCACCCCGCGCTGCCATAGGCGCCCTTCCATCTCGTCAAGCGGGTCGTTGGTCATGACCACCTCACTCACGCCGGCTAGTTTGAAAACATGGCGGATATGCGAATGAAGGTCTCGCGACTCGAAAAACTCACGCGCTTCCGATAGATCCGGAACATCCGTCCGCAGCCCGAATGCGTCGAGAACGGCTACCACGCCACGGGTGGCTTCGGAGATAGGTGTGTTCACGACGAATAGCGTCCGCCAAATGAGGTCGGCCTTTTCGCGCAACGAGAGTTCCCAGTACTGCTCGGGAGTGACTTTGCATGAGCGGAACAATTCCGCTTCCAGATAGTGATAAGTGAGTAGTTGATCGATGCCCCACAGTCCGAGCGTGCCGAGCGAGGGCATGAACAGGTGCGTGTGCATGTCGATTACCGGCGTCACCCGGAGCGCCTCCTGAACAACGGCGGAGATCTCATTGCGCGAAAGCGCCGGGTGTTGAGCGATCATGGCCCGACTTTACAATGGTTTGCTAAATCTTCAAAATAGATTAAACCAATTTCTTTGATCGGTCGGCACGATGGACTTGCATCAGCTCAAAGTGTTCTACGCCGCAGTCAAGAGCGGTGGTTTTACGAAAGCGGGTGAGGATCTTCATCTTTCGCAATCCACCGTAAGCCAGCACATCAAGCTGCTGGAAGATGAGGTGGGCAGTCCGCTCTTCCTGCGCGTCGGGAAGCGCGTATTGGTTACCGATGCGGGACGGGTGCTGCTCCAATATGCGGAACGGATATTTCGTGACGTCCGGAACGCCGAGATGGCGATGAGCGAGATCAGCGCCCTGAAGCGAGGCACGGTTCGACTCGGCGTGGGACCCACAACACTTACCTATCGCTTGCCGCTGGTCCTGGCGGAGTACACGCGGCGATTTCCCGACATTGAGTTAGTGGTGCTAGCCGGCACTACCGAGTTCCTGCTGGAATCACTTCGCGAGCATCAACTGGATTTGGCTGTGATTATGTCTACCGCTCCGCCTGCGGGTTTGACGGTGACGCCTCTGGGTATGGAGGAACTTGTGGTGGTACTGAACCGGACGCATCCCTTGGCAAAAAAAAGATCGCTGGAACCCGCCGATCTGGAGACGCTGCGCTTTATTCTTTACGGGAAGCAATCCGCCATGCAGAACCTGATTGACCGGTACTTCGAATCGTTGGGAGTAAGTCCCAGGATCAGTATGGAAGTCGAGAACAATGAGGCCATCAAGAGTCTGGTGCGCGTTGGATTAGGCGCCTCCATCCTGCCTTTGTGCGCCGTGCCGGGCGAGAAGGACAGCCATTTGAAGGTTCTGCGAGTGAAGGGAAAGCCTTTGATGCGACAGCTTTGCCTCGCGTCCCTGGACGCCGAAGTTTTACCTAATGCGATTCGGGAATTGTCGGAAGCACTCGCCGGCGCTTTGCGTTAATCGTTTTTGTGATGCATCGTCGATTCCGATCAAATTCAGCGATTTAATCTATTGGATATATCTTCGGGTGTTTAGATATTATTCCCGCGAGAGTGCTTCTTTAGCCAAGTCGCTTCGTAGGGGAGGTAACATGATGACCCGAATGACCAAGTCGGCATTCGCTTGCATTTCTTTGGTAGCTTTCGTTTTGCTCTGTTCTGAGCCACTGCTGCGCGGGCAGACAGTGGCCATTGCAACGGTCACCGGTACGGTGGCGGACCCGACGGGCGCGGTGATCGCCGGCGCCCAGGTCACGATGACCGAGACGGACAAGCAAATCACACGCACTGTAGCCAGCGGTCCATCGGGAGCTTACACCTTTGAAGATCTTCCGGTGGGGCCATACCGGCTGGAAGTGAAGGTGCAAGGGTTCAAGGACTATGTTGAGAACAATATTGTCCTTGAGGTGAATAAGAATGTTGAGATCAATGTGACCATGCAAGTGGGCTCGCAGGCGGAACGGGTGGAAGTAAGTGCGACCGCCAGCATGGTGGAAACCAAAGAGACCTCTGTTTCGTCACTTATCGATCAACAGCGCATCAACGACCTGCCGCTGAATAACCGTCAGGCCACCCAGTTGATCATCACGCTGGGCGGCGCGGTTTACGCGGATTCCGGCGACACCGGAAGCAAGACGTTTTGGAATGCCACCCGTATTTCAGTGGCCGGCGGACAGGGTAACGGTACGGCTTATCTCCTCGATGGCGGCGATTTTACCGACCCCATGTCCAACGTCAACATGCCCTTTCCATTTCCCGACGCGCTCCAGGAATTCAGCATCGAGACCAGTGCGGTTTCCTCACGATTCGGCGAGCACCCGGGCGCCACTGTCAATGCGGTCACGCAATCCGGTGGGAATGCGTTCCATGGAGATCTATTCGAGTACATCCGGAACGGCGACCTCGACGCGCGGAATTTCTTTGCCAAGACAGCCGATACGCTGAAACGGAATCAGTTCGGTGGTACCGGTGGGGGGAAAATTATCAAGGATAAGCTGTTCTATTTCGGCGGTTATCAGGGTACGCGCAACCGCTCGAATCCGCCGCAGAATATTACCCACATTCCCACGGCCGCGATGCTAACCGGGGACTTCAGCACCGTCGCGTCGGCCGCGTGTCAATCGAATGGGAAGGCCGTCACCTTGAAGAATCCTGGTGGTGGAACGTTCCCCGGAAACATGATTCCGCAGTCTCTGCTAAGTCCGGTAGCCGTCAACTTAGTGACCAAGTACCTACCCGTTTCGCAGGCCAACCAATGCGGTCAGGTTACATTTGGGATCCCCGCCACAGGTGATGAAGACCAGTACATTGGTCGTGTGGACTATGTGATGAGTACGAAGCAGACTCTATTCGGCCGTTACCTGCTGGACGACTGGCAAAACCCGCCTGTGTTCAATGCCGGTAACATCCTCACGACGACGTCCCCTGGGAACTATGAGCGCGCGCAATCGGCCGCCATTGGCGACACCTACACCTTTAACCCGACGACCCTGAATTCATTCCATGCGACATTCAACCGCGTGCGGGATAATCGCGGGCCGACGAACACACCCATTAACTGGACGGATCTCGGATCGGACATGTACAGCGCTGTTCCGAACTTCCTATTGATTTCGGGCATGACCGGTGGCTTCACTACCTTCTGCGGAACCTGCGCCCCAGGGCACTTTAATATCACCGACTACCAGCTCGCCGACGATGTGGACCTTGTGCGCGGGCGTCACCAACTGGCGTTCGGATTCAATATGATTCGCATCCAGAACAACACCGTATCGGGCTTCGACGAAAATGGGGCGCCAACATTCAACGGGCAGTTCACCGGCCTGGGGATGGCCGATTTCATGCTCGGCCTGATGAGTGACTTTCAACAGACCAACGCGACTCCCGACGACCTGCGGCAGTGGTTGATGAGCGGTTACGCGCAGGACAGCTTCAAAGCTTCCTCGAACTTCACCTTCAACATCGGACTGCGCTGGGAGCCGACATTCGCCGACCCCGACAAGTATAGGCGGGGAACTTCGTTCAGCCTCCCCGGTTTCTACGCCGACCAGATCAGCACGGTGCATCCAACCGCGCCGCCCGGTCTGTTCTTCCCTGGAGATCCGGGAATTCCGCGGGCCAACTGGAACGGGCATCTCGCTAACTTCGCGCCGCGGGCCGGAATGGTTTGGAATCCGCATGGGGACGGCCGCGACACGCTACGCTTTGGCGGGGCCATCCTGTATGATTCCACGGAAACCTGGTTCAACGAGCGCGAAACCACTAATCCACCATTCGGAAACGATATCGACGTGGGGTCTACGGGAACCCTGAGCAATCCCTGGGCGGGCTATCCGGGCGGCAACCCATTTCCCCAGAACGGGAATCTGTTCTTCCCCAAGTTCGGTACTTATATCAACATGCCGATTAATCCCAAACCCACTTATGTAGCCCAGTGGAATGCCACTTACCAGCGGCAGTTTGCCGGCAGTTGGGTGGCATCCATCAGCTATCTGGGGAATAAGACGACGCACCTGTGGATTGCTCATGAAACGGATCCGGCGGAGTTCCTAGGTCTAGGCACTTGCACCATCAACGGCGTAACCTATAACCCCTGCTCAAGCACCAAAAACACGAACCAGCGCCGGTTGCTTTACCAGTCGAATCCCGCCCTCGGCCAGTACTACGCGAGCATCGATACGATGGACGACGGAGCCGTTGCGCGCTACCAGGGCCTGATCTTGTCGCTGACGCACCGCATTGGGCAACACTTCACGGGAGTTGCCAACTTCACGGACTCGTATTGCCTCTCGGACTACGATTTCGGGGCAGCCTTGGCAGGCTCAACGAATTCACAACCGTTCAATCGGCATGCGGACTGGGGTCCCTGCATTTCCGACACCCGTTCTAACTTCAATCTCTCGCTGGTGGCGCAAAGCCCATGGAAGAGTGACAATGTCTGGGTAAACCGCCTAGTGAAGGACTGGGAGTTAGCTCCGCTATTTCAGGCCAGAAGCGGCCAGCCGTTAAACGTAACTACCGGGACGGACAACTCACTTACCGGTCTGGGTAATGATAGACCCGATCAGGTTCTTTCAGACCCCTACGCGCTCAGTTCCGCCTGTAAGACCGCTCCCTGCGTTCAGTACCTTAACCCCGCGGCATTCGTTCCGAATCCTACCGGCACTTATGGCGATGTGGGGCGGAAT
>Ga0326727_10026213_pt1 | contig 10841 bp, 10 predicted proteins | sample MB2enrmetagenome_FD_207643 | JGI IMG/M metagenome (GOLD analysis project Ga0326727, IMG submission 207643) | Lab enriched peat soil microbial communities from McLean, Ithaca, NY, United States - MB29MY | ecosystem: Environmental > Terrestrial > Soil > Wetlands > Peat | place: USA: New York... | reverse complement strand
CTTCTTGTAACCCGGATTCAGGCTATTGAGATAGATGAGATCGCCTGAGGCCAGCATGACGGTGGGGAATTCGCCGCGCAGCAACATGCCCTCGATGCCGCCATTCTCTTCGCGTGAGCGCGCGGCCTCCTGAAAGTTTGGATCGATGACGACGGCGGGAGCGCCGTTTTCCGTGGAGTTCCAGGGCAGCGCAAAAACTCCATCGGTGGTGAAGATGGGCTTTTTCAGGACCGCCAGGCGCTCGCGCAGTGCCACTGCGTCGCGGTATTCCGCCGCCGTGGCAATGGGGACCATGTCTTTTTTCCCTGGATGATGAAATCCAATGGCTGCACCGGCGATCTGGACCGCCGGTTGCACGCAGCCAAAGAGGACCAGAGCAGTCACTAACCTTCCCGGCACGGTGAAGACGGCCAGTTGCAGCAGCGTGGAGCCGGCGGCGAAGGCCTCGAAGAGATAGTTGGAGGTACCGCCGACCTTTCCCATGCCGGCCAGGCCAACCATTAGCGCGACGGCGAATACGGTCAGGAGCATCGACTCCCACCCATTCCGCAAAGAACGCGGAATGGATGGGGCACCCGAGTCTGTTGTGGCGCGCAGCAACACGAATGGCGCAGCAACCCAATAGAGGTTCAGGCCCACGGCGGTGAGTCCCGTGCCGAGGGCGCGCAGTATCCAGGGAAGCGAGAAGGCGAAGCCTCGGACCATCTGCGGAGCAACCAGGATGCTGAAGCGGTATTCGGGCGTTACCGTAAGAAGAGTTGCGGCCACTAGTACCGCAAAAACCGTGAACAACAGTGATAGATCCCGCCAGCGTTTATTGAGGAGCAGCCACAGGCAGAGGCCCGCAAAGGCGAGGACCACCGACTGCTTGAAGGCCCAGGCCAGATAAAGCAGGAGGCCCGCATACGCAAAGCAGAAGCGAGGCTGGCGGACGACGACCCAGAGGGCGATCATCACCAGCGCGGCGGCGGCCATGTCGGGGCGGATGCTGAGCGCCCAATACTTGACCAGCGAGGTGCAAAGCCAGAGGCCCACGGCGAGCGCGAGCGAGAGCACGCTAGCGAGGCCGCGCAATTTCAGTAGAGCCCGCACCAGCCTCCACTGCGCCAGGCCGCCCGCCAGCGCAAAGAGTAGCGTGAACTGGCGTCCCCAGGTCAGGATGCCTGCGCCACCTGCGCCCATCAGCCGCAGGACTCCGGCATACACGGAATAGAAAAGGTAGTTATAGAGCGAAAGAGAAAAGGGAAACGCAAACGGCCACGTATAAACGGGCCGATGGTTCATGCATCTCCAGACGGAGTCGATCATGGGCGACTCTACGGCGGTGGAGCAGAAGAGCGCGCCGTAGCGCCAGACGCTGAGGATGCGGATAAGATAGACGGCGAGGTTCAGGGCAAAGAAGGCCCCCACCGCGGCGGCCCGGCCGCGCGACAGGTTACAGTCGGCATCGCGGGTGAATTCCTTCATGGGCGGCCTGCTCCTTTTGCTAGCCGGCAATCGCTCTGCCGGATCGAACACAAGCTAGGGTAGCAGGGAAGGAGAGACATCTTCAGCGCGGAGTGCGGGCCAGGTTAGCGGCCGCGCGCTTTTGCGCCCGCCAGCGCAGGCCGAGCCAGGCCAGGTAGCCCAGTTGAATGGCCCAGGTGACGACGTATGCGGCGACAAGATACAGGTGGTCGAGCAGCGCCACCAGAGCATCATGATTGGCGACGGACATATGATTCATCCAATCGAAGGGAGGCTCGGCTGGGGCAGTGAAGACCAGGAAGCAGGCCCATCCAAGGAGGGCTACGGGCAGAGCGAAGATCAGGCCGAGTGTGAGTTTTTTCATCATTGACCTCGTTTTCTGGCAGATTCAGGCCGGGTTCATGCGTTCAGGGCGTCTTGCACATCCTGGGCGGCGGCTTTCTGGCTCTGGCGCTCGACGTAGTAGCGCACGACGAGGATGAGCAAGCCCCAGGCGAGCCATGCGAGGATGTTCCAGAGAAAGGCGTGCAACATTCTGGGATCCTTGAAGCCGGAGTCGGCGTCTCCGCCGAAGACCGGGGCCGGGTGCTGGGTGCGCCACCAACGGTTGGACATATAGACGATGGGCACGTCGAGTGCGCCGAAGATGCCCAGAACCGCAGCCAGCGTTTGCACCTGCGGCCCGGCGGCAAAGCGGCGCAGCAGCAGGTAGCTGACGTAGATCAACCAGAGCACAAGGGTGGTGGTCAGGCGCGCGTCCCAGGTCCACCAGATGCCCCATGCGCGGCGTCCCCACATGGGGCCGGTGATGAGCACCACGGTGCAGAAGACCACGCCCACCTCCGCGCCGGCCAGCGCCCATGCGTCGGAGATCTGCGCCCACGCATCGCGCTTGCGGCGGAAACTCAAATAGCCGATGGAGCCGGCCAGCGAGATGGCGAAGAAGAGAAAAGCGACCATCGCCGAGGGCACGTGATAGAAGATGATGCGATACAGTTCGCCCTGCCCGCCCAGCCGGTCGTCCGCGGGTGCAATGTAGATGGCCTGGTAAAAGCCCCAGGCGAGAAGGGCGGCGGTAACGGCGGCGTAGAGGCTGAGGAGAAGTTTTTTCATGGGGAATCCTGGTGGAACGATTTCAGTGTACAAGGCTGTCGCCGCGGCAGTCTCTCCGGCAACACCGGTATCTACTCGTAGGCCAGCGCGTCGATGGGGTCCTTGCGGGCGGCCAGCCAGGCCGGGTAAAGCGCGCCGCAGAGTGCTCCCACAAAGGCAATAAACGCTCCCCGAAGCAGCCACTCCACGGTAATTTCGAAGTGCTGCGTGGGATACAAATAGCCCAGCAGCGACTTCACGCCATAGGTTCCGGCGATACCCAGCAGAGCGCCGGCCACGGCCAGAATCGCGGTCTCGCGCAGCACCACGCCCACAATGGCCAGCTTGGAGGCGCCCATCGACTTGAGAATGCCGATCTCCCGGGTCCGCTCCAGCACCGCGGTGTACATGGACTGGAAGATCACCAGAAACCCGACCAGCACCGCGATGAATGTGACCACGTCGAGAGCAATGTTGAAACCGGGAATCTTCTCCGGCGTCATCTGCTCCAGCCAGTCGTCGATGGTCTCCACCGGGTAGTCTTCCAGCCCGTGGGTCGCGTGAATCTCCTGAATGACGGCGTTCTGGTTGGCCGGGTCGTCGCACTTGATATAGAAGATGGAGGCCTTGCCCTCGGAGCCCATCATCTCCCCCATGCGGTCGATGCGCAACAGCTTGCGCCCGCCCTTGCCGTGCTCCACGATGCCCGCGATGCGAAAGGATTGATCCATGATGGTGATCGGCTCGCCCACGCGATGGCCGCCATCGGCGCTGGCCGCAATGTCGTCGATGATCACGTCTTTGGGTCCATGAAACGGCCCGCCGGAGAGGAAGACAAAGGGCTTCAGAGCATCGAAGCTGGGATAATCGATGCCGTAGAGCACTTCGATCTTGCCGGTGGTGTTGAGCTTCTGAATCACGGGCGAGGCCACGGCCACATGGGGCAGCTTCCGAAGCACCTCGACAATCTTGGCCGGCATGGGCGCGCCGCTGACGCCCACCATGATGCTGGCATTGGAGGGGCGCATCATCAGGTCGGCGCCGATGCCGTTGGTGCGCTGCTTGGTGTCGTTCAGCATGCCCATAAAGATGCCCACGATGGACAGGATCATGATGACTTCGATGGCCACCGCCAGCACGCTGATGATGGAGCGGACAGGGCGGCGCAGCAGATTGGCAAAGATGAGCTTATTCATTCCCGGGGTCGGCTCCGCGAGGCAGCAAATAGCTGAAAAGGCCCGCGCATTCAGGGTAACAGCCTCGGCTGGCTGCGCCGGGGCAGACGGGGCGCGCGGCCGTCGCCTCCTTCCGGGTCTGTAGGCGGCAGCAGCAAAGCCGTGCAGGCTGCGCAGGCCTGAGAAATGGCCTGCCCCGCCATCCCATTGTGGAAAACTCCGCAGAATCCTGAAAATAAAGGGAAAAACCGATGAATAGTCTTTGACCAAAGCCTCAACCGGGTTTATGGTGAAGGGGTAAACCTGCTTGCACGAACTGATCGCTGGTCAACGATGGGCAACTTTGGAGAAGACCTGCGCATGGAGCGGTTGTCCCGCGGCATCGCGCTGGAAGACATCACGGCGATTACCAAGATCAGCCAGCGCCACCTGATCGCACTGGAGCAGGACAGGTTTCGCCTGCTTCCCGGCGGAATCTTGAGCAAGGGCATCGTGCGCGGCTACGCCAGCGCCGTCGGCCTGGACCAAAGCGACTGGACGGAGCGGTTTCTCAAAGCCTATGCCGCCAGCGGACAGATGCTCGACGAGGACCGCAGTTGGCTGGAGTTTGCCGCCAACGTGGGCAAGGCCCGCACCCAGCGCAGCGACACGGTAGAGAGGCGTCTGCGCTGGATCGGCGCAATCCTGCTGCTGCTGGTGGCGGCGGCGGGCGCAGCTCTCGCGGTGCGCTACTTTGGCCTGCGCGCCGGTTGGTGGACTACCCTGCTGCCCATGAAGCTGGGCTAGACCCACACCCTGTTTTGCTATCGCATCAATCTGCACCCAGCCGGCGCGAAGCTTGGTCGATGACTGAGCACACGTGCTACGACCAGAGGAAATGGCTTGACATCCTGTAATCGTTCGATTACAGTATCTCTATGCTCTCGGTCAAACCGCTTCCCGAGTTCATCGCCTGGCTTGATGGCCTTGCCGATGGGTCGGTTCGCGGTGTGGTTGTGGCTAGGATCAAGCGATTGGCGTGTGGATTGATGGGGGACGTTCAGCCTGTCGGCGAAGGAGTTTCCGAGTTGCGTATCCACGTGGGCGCGGGCTGGCGCGTGTACTTCACGCAGCGCGGCGCGCAGTTGATCGTGTTGCTTGTTGGCGGCTCCAAGCACACACAAAAGAGAGACATTAAGCGCGCCAAGGCACTGGCGGCGCTGCTGGATTACGGAGGAAACTTGAGATGAGCAAACGCATAAAGGTGGCCGATCTTCCCGAGTTCGATGCCGCGCCTTACCTTGACAGTGAGGCGTCCATCGCCGCCTACTTGACCGACATTCTGGAAGCCAACGATGCGGCTTTACTGGCGGCAGCGTTGGGCGATATTGCCCGCGCGCGCGGAATGACCGAGATCGCCAAAGCAGCCGGAATCACCCGCGAAGCACTCTACAAAGCACTGCGTCCCGACAGCGCTCCGCGTTTTGACACTGTGAGCCGTGTATGCGCGGCGCTCGGTGTGCGCCTGGTGGCGCACGCTGTTCATAGCTAGTCCGTCCAGCACTCGGAAATTGCTGCTCACCTGTCTTTGCCGCCCGTTCGCTACGCGTCGTTGCCCCAGGCCGCCAGAGGCAATTACCATGGAACCATGCATCCCAAGGCGCAAACCTGACGGTGCTGGCATGTCCTTGCGCGAGAGTGGATCCGATGCGGAGAAATCTTTTGCTCTCCGCGCCGGTGATCCAGCATGAACCGGTCCTCGCTCCAGGCTGCCCAAATTGAATTCCCTGCAATGGGAGGAGAGTTAAGTTGAGCGACCGTTTCTTGTTTACCTCTGAGTGCGTCACCGAAGGCCATCCGGACAAGATGGCTGACCAGATCTCCGACGCCATCCTGGACGCCTGCCTGGAGCAGGATCCCTACAGCCGCGTCGCCGCCGAGACCCTGACGGCCACTGGCCTGGTGGTCATCGCCGGCGAGATCACCACCAAAGCCTATGTCGATTTCCAGAGCCTCGTCCGCGGTGTGGTGGCCTCCATCGGCTACGACAACGCCGCCTATGGCTTTGACGCCAACACCTGCGCCGTCATCTCATCCATCAACAAGCAATCGGGCGATATAGCCCAGGGCGTGGACACCGGCGGCGCCGGCGACCAGGGCATGATGTTCGGCTACGCCTCCAACGAGACTCCGGAGCTGATGCCCGCCCCCATCTCGCTGGCCCACAAGCTCACCCGGCGGCTCACCGAGGTGCGTAAGAGCGGCAAGCTGCCCTACCTGCGCCCCGACGGCAAGAGCCAGGTCACCGTGGAGTACGACGAAAACTTCAAGCCCGCCCGCATCGACGCCGTGGTCATCAGCAGCCAGCACGCCGAGAGCGTCACCAACGAAGAGCTGCACGCTGACATTCTCAAGCACGTCATCCAGGCCGTGCTGCCCGCCGCGTGGCTCGACGAGCACACCAAGTACCACATCAACCCCACGGGAAGGTTTGTGATCGGCGGACCCATGGGCGACACCGGCCTCACCGGACGCAAGATCATCGTGGACACCTACGGCGGCGCGGGCCGTCACGGCGGCGGCGCCTTCAGCGGCAAAGACCCGACCAAGGTGGATCGCTCGGCGGCATACATGGCCCGCTACATCGCCAAGAACATTGTGGCTGCTGGCCTGGCCGACCGCGCCGAGGTCCAGCTTGCCTATGCCATCGGCGTGGCCGAGCCGGTCAGCGTGCGCGTCGATACCTTTGGAACAGGCAAGATCGGCGAGGCCAAACTGACCGAGCTGATCCGCAAGAACTTCTCGCTCACCCCCAAAAAGATCATCGAGAGCCTGAACCTGCGCCGTCCCATCTACCAGAAGACCGCCGCCTACGGCCACTTCGGCCGCACCGAGCCGGAGTTCACCTGGGAGGCCACCGACAAGGCCGCCGCTCTGGCCGAACAAGCCGGATTGAAGGCCGTAGCCAAGTAGTCCCATCGCAGCACCCGCGCAACACCATGGGACCCTTCACCAGAAGGGTCCCATGGTGCATGAGTGCAGTTTCCGGTTGGCCGGTTATACGACCGGAATTCCTGTATGGCACTACTACCTGCCAATTCTCTCGCGAACTTACCGCAAAGCTTTTCGGACTGTTTGATCATAAAGGCCAAGCCTGCGGGGTCGCTCATTGAACGCGAGTTGGGCATCTGCTGAAGTTACCTCTTCCCATGGAAATCGCACAGTAGACTCGAAACGGTGCTGGGCATCTACGGGTGAGGGGAGCGATAATGGCTGCCGGGAGGCGCCGCCGCGATGCTAGTTGCCGCACATTTCTGGAAGCCTCTGGCATTGGAGCACGTGGAATGCTTTCGTGCGCTCCGGAGCACCCATCGCTATCCGCGCCACAGTCACGAATCCTATTCCATTGGCGCAATCGAAGAAGGCGTAGGAGGTAACTACTACCGAGGCGCCTCTTGCAGCTTTCCTGCTGGTTCAGTGGTCACGATGAACCCAGACGAAGCGCATACGGGATATTCCGCAGGTAAGCTGCCACTGTCCTACCGCATGCTGTATATTCACCCGGCTCAGTTCCGGACAATGTTCCCAGAGCTACGGACGCTTCCTTCCTTCTCTTCGGCCGGCATTGACGACTCCCGTCTGTGTTGCGAACTGGTGCGAGTTCACTCAGAGATGGAGGCTGGGACCGATCCGCTTTTAAGTGAGGAGATTCTCGTAGAGACCCTCACTTACATGGCCTCGCGCTATACTCAACCGCACGCGGAGCCACCCGCGGCTTCCGAACCGCGCGCGGTGATGCTCGTCAAAGAATACCTGCAATCCTGCTATGATCGCCCGATTCGCCTCGTCGATCTGGCGCAACTCACAGATCTCGGCCATGCTCATCTCATCCGATGTTTCCGCCGAGCGCTGGGGATAACGCCGCATCAATATCTGATCCAGGCCCGAGTGCGTCATGCCCGGCTGCTGCTTGCTCAAGGCGAGCCCATTGCGTCCGCCGCCATCTCCACCGGATTCGCAGATCAAAGCCATCTCACGAGGCACTTCAAGAGCATCACTGGTTTGACGCCGGGCCAGTACGCTGCAGGTCACTTTCGTTCAAGACAGTAACAGCGCACCGTCCTAATCTGGCCGTATGAATGCAACGAATGTATACGAGCCCGCTCTGGCGGATCGTGTTACGGGTTTAAGCGGATCCGCGATTCGCCAGATTCTGCGCGATTCCGCGCGTCCGGGTGTCATCTCGCTCGCCGGCGGATTGCCTGGTCCAGAACTCTTCGATCAAGAGGGCATCGCCGAGGCGTCCACCCAAGCCATGTCGCAGCACGCACGGGCGTCTCTCCAGTACGGCTTGACGGAAGGGATCAATGAGCTTCGCGAGGCTCTCGGTGAGCTCATGACCCGCCGAAGATATCCTGTGCCGGCCGATGGCCTGATCGTCACCACCGGTGCGCAGCAGGCTATCGCGCTCGTGGGGGAGGCCCTTCTGAACCCCGGCGATACCGTTGTCCTGGAGCGCCCTACATACACCGCTGCCATTGACATGGCGACCCTTCGGCAGACGCGCATCGTCACCGTCGGAATCGACGAAGACGGTTTGAAGGTCTCCGAACTGGAACAGATTCTGGGAACGGTGTACCCCAAGCTACTGTACGTGGTCTCCGCGTTCGGAAATCCTTCTGGCGCCACCATGCCGGAGTCGCGCCGTTTGAAGTTGTTAGAGCTTGCGGTGCGACACAAGTTCTTCATCCTGGAAGACGATCCTTATGGAGAGCTGTACTTCGATGAACCGTCCCCACTGTCCCTCATTGCACTTGCTGAAAGAATTCCCGGAGCGGCCGCTCGTTGCATTTACTGCTCATCCCTCTCCAAGATCGTCGCCCCCGGACTGCGAATCGGCTGGCTCATTGCCCCTGCTGCGATCCTCAGAGGCGCCGTGGTGATTAAGCAACTGCAGGATGCCCATACCTCGACGTTCATGCAGCGGGTGGCTGATGGCTACCTGCGTAGCGGACGACTCGAAGCCGCCACGCGCCGCAAGCGGGCTGCCTATCGCGAACGGGCCGCCTCTCTGGAGACAGCTCTCCGGCGATACATGCCTCACTCGATTGCCTATGACGCGCCGCGCGGCGGAATGTTCGTCTGGAGCCGCCTGTCAGAAGGAATGGACGCTGCGGCGCTTCTTCCGTTTGCACTCGACGAAGGGATGGCGTTTGTGCCCGGAGCCTCCTTCATGGCCGAACGTCCAGATCGAAGTACCATGCGGCTCTCCTTCTCAACGGCTTCCGGGCCTGAAATTGACGCAGCAATCCAACGGCTCTCCCGCGCCGTCGCGAGGTTCCACTAATGCTTAAAGGCTTCAGCACCCCCCTCTCTCCGCTGGGCTGCGCCAACCTGACGCCTGCACCCCCATGGCATTATGCCGGCGATCTGCTGGTGATCGAGTTCTGGGCAGACGGCGATGCCGTCCGCGCGGTCCTGCCGCCAGGCATCACTGCGGGCCGAGACGCTGGCCGATGTTTGGCGTTCTTCGCCGATTGGCAAGCTTGTACGAATGGACGCGAGGAACTCCTAGATCCCGTCCGCGCTCAATACCGGGAGTTCTTCGTGCTCGTGAGCGGAAGATATAAGGTGCAGCCTGTGATGACTTGCCCGTACATTTTCGTCGACCAGGACACCTCTATGATGCGCGGCTTGATTCAGGGCTTTCCTAAAGTCCTGGGCTCGATCCACGTCACCCGCGCATTCTGCGTGGAAGGGATGGCATCGCCGCCGCTTGCTCCGGGGAGCGTCTTTGCTGGAACCGCGAGCGCCAAGGGTCGGCGGCTAGCGGAAGGATGGGTGAAACTCACGGGGCCTGCTGCCGCTCCGCCGCCGATGGATTCGATCGTCACACTTCGCTACTTCCCTTCGTTTGACGCAGGCAAGCAGCAATCTCCGGCAGCGGCGGAACTTGTCTGGTCACTTTGGGAGGATCGCCGCATATCAGCTGTGTGGACTGGCGATGCAGAGTTGAGCTTCTTCGCCTCGCCGTGTCACGAACTGCAAGCCCTGGCGCCCCTACGTGTGGGTTCAGGCTATCGATTCAGCATGGCGATGACCATCTGCCACGCCGGGCAGTCAATTGACATTCGGGAGGCATGGACGCGATGAAGCATCCGGAGATGCTGTAGAACATAGGATGTGGTCATCCATTCGAACCGAAGTCGGTTTTCAATCTTCCGATCGGCTTGTCGCAGATTCGGAAACTGCATCGTTCACTCCCATTCCTTTTTTCACCCTCGCCGCGTCCTTCCCTGCCACGCTTTCCCGCTGTTGAACTCCCGCTCCCGGAGACCGTTCTCCTCTTTTGCGCCCGAACTCCTTGAGCCATTCTTGGAGTCATGCCTTCGAAACCGACAAGATCGGCGTGTCCAAGCTGACTGAGCTGAGCGGTCCGCTCTACAGGACGTTGCCATTCTGAGTCATCGATTGCGATTCCCGCGGTCCTCAAGTCGAAAGAACAGCCGATAGGGACTGCTAGATTATAAGAAACCTGTGATTTATCAGAAGGAACTCGATTCCAATGTCCATTGCCCAACTCCGTCCCGCCGCTGAGCGCGCCCGCCATCTGTTATTCCAACTCACCCTCGCCGAAAAGGCATGCGTGTTATCCGGGTCGAACGCATTCTACGCCGGCATTGCCGACATGATGATCGGAGGCTACGCTGCCCATCCCTGGGATGCGGGCATCGTCCCGCGCCTCGGAATTGAAGGACTGAAGTTCCTCGATGGACCCCGTGGTGTGGTGATGCGCGGCGCCACCACCTTCCCCGTTTCCGTGGCTCGCGGCGCAACCTTCGATGTCCATCTGGAAGAAAGGATCGGCGAGGCCATCGGCCGCGAGGTGCGCGCGTTGGGCGGCAATCTCTTCGCCGGCGTCTGCATCAATCTTCAGCGCCATCCAGCTTGGGGCCGCGCGCAGGAGACCTACGGAGAGGACCCCGAGCATCTGGCTTGCATGGGGGTCGCGTCCGTGCGCGGCGTGCAGCGTCATGTCATGGCTTGCGCCAAGCACTTCGCGCTGAATTCCATGGAGAACGCGCGCTTTCGCGTCGATGTGAGGGTGAGCGCGCGCGCCTTGCACGA
>Ga0326727_10026212_pt1 | contig 10841 bp, 8 predicted proteins | sample MB2enrmetagenome_FD_207643 | JGI IMG/M metagenome (GOLD analysis project Ga0326727, IMG submission 207643) | Lab enriched peat soil microbial communities from McLean, Ithaca, NY, United States - MB29MY | ecosystem: Environmental > Terrestrial > Soil > Wetlands > Peat | place: USA: New York... | reverse complement strand
CATGGGCTGGTAGCCCGGCACCCCCTCATAGGTCCACAAGGCCTCCCGCTTGTGACTCTCGATGATCGTGGCATCCTGATCCACCGTGGCAATGCGCTGGTCCGGACAACGCCTCCCCAACTCCCGCACCAACTCCCGATTCACTTCCCCCAGCCCCGCCAGCGCATCCGTTTCCTCCGGAATGAAGGCGATTTGCTCCGGTCCCCGCCGCTGTTTGGCTTCCGCGATCTTCTCCTCCGCATGGAACTGCTTCAGAAAGGTGCGGGCGGCTTCCGGAGACGGAATCTCATGCCCCAGCATCTCCTTCAGCCCCGCATCTTCCCGCAAGTGCTGCAAGTCATCCACACACTCCCCGCCTAACGCATTCAGCACCACCAAGCTCTCCACCATCGTGGCTTCGTCGTACCCGCGTTCCCGCTGCTTCACCTGTACGTGTTGCCGCACCCTGCCCGGCACCCCCAGCGAACGGAAGGCCTGCACTACCAGCGGCACCCCACCCCAGGCGGTCAGCGTTTCCGCCAGCGGCTCGGAGTCGATCTCAAACAGCAGCGGAGATTCGGCGGGAGAAGGTTTTCTGGGCTTGATCACACCCTCATCCTACCCGGGCACTCACCCTCCAGGTGCACAAAAATCCTTCCCGCCCCTCCACGGCTACTCCCCTAAATCCGCTTTCTATGCACCTTTCGTCCGCCCGCCTTCGGTCAGACCAAAAATTATGGACGGATTGGGGCCCCTATTTGCCACTTGACAGCGGGTTCTCCGGTGGCGGATGCTAGTGCGAACCTGGAGACTCGGTAGATGGCGCAACCTCAACCGGAAAAGCGGGCGAGCCGGCGCTTTGCGCTGAAACTTCCCCTGGCAGTAAAGAACTCGCATAAAGGTGAAACCCCGGCCTTCACCCGCGATGTCAGCTCGCGCGGCATCTGCTTCTATTTCGACGCGCCGGTGGAGGTGGGTGCCGATTTGCAGTTTGTCCTAACCCTGCCGCCAGACGTGACTTTGACCGACGAGATTCATGTGCGCTGCTATGCCCGCGCCATGCGGGTGGACCCGTCTCCCAAGGGAAGCGGGGTGGTAGTCGCCGCGGTCATCGATCGCTACGAGTTTCTCGCCGAGCGTTGAGAGGGTGTCACTTCTCGCCGTAGCCATTCCCAGAAAGCCACACCAGTTCTTCATACCGCGGGCGAATGTGGTACGCTTCCCCACATCAGCATGATCTCAAGCCGGACAATCCTGCTGCTTCTGGGGGCGACTGCGTGTTGTGCCTGGGGGCATGCCCAAACGGCCATAGGCAACTTGACGGCGTCCGACGCCAGCGTCCAGGGTGCAGTCATCGTGTCGGCGAAGGACACCCGGCTGCTGAGCGGTTCCAGCGTCAGCGCCGGACAAGATGCGGCCTCACTCCAATTGACGCGTGGCGGCGAGGTGCGGGTCTGCCCCCGCTCTTCCCTTTCCGTGACCGCCTCCCAAAGCGGGAAGGAATTGATGCTGGCCCTTGGTACCGGCGCCATTGAGACGCACTACCGCTTGAGCGGCTCCGCCGACATCGTGCTGACTCCGGATTTTCGCATTATGCTGGCTGGCCCCGGGATCTTTCATTTCGCCTTTTTCAGCGATGTGCACGGCAACACCTGCGTGCGCGCCCTGCCTTTCGATTCCTCCTCTGTCATTGTCAGTGAGCTGATGGGCGACGGGGTTTACCAGGTAGGTCCGGGAGAACAGGCATGGTTTCGCGGCGGCACCGTGAAGGATGCCAACAATCAAGTCCCTCCGGACTGCGGCTGCCCCGCCCCAGTTGCAACGCCGCGCCGAGAAGTGGCGGCTACGGGGCCAGCCTCAGCGGGAGATGGTCCGGATTCTTCCGTGACGGCCCCTTTGCCCCCCACCGCCCCCGACGAGGTAAAAGTCACGGTGGATGCTCCTTTTGTTTTCCGGGCAGATGATGTGCCGGCGATTCCATCGGCTCCCCTAGTGGCGACGCTGCGGCTGGAGCAGATGGCCGGCTTGATGCTTCCCCCGCCCCTCCCGCCCGCCCCCGCCGCCTCTCCTGCCGGCCCCACGGCCCGACCGCAACCGAAGAGCGATGCCGCAGAGAAGAAAGGACTTCTCCGACGTCTCCGTTCGCTCCTGACGACGATTTTCCGCTAGGCGGTCTCCGAGACGGAATTCCCCAAGCGCGAATAAGCACCCGTAAAAACTTCTCCGAAAGCTTTTTGCGACGATTTGGGTTTATACTTCCAGGCAAGAACATGCCCAGCACAGGCACGCAACCGGTTAAGGCAGCTCCACCGCCCGACATTCTACCGACACTGTTCGGCGCCGGGTACGGCACTTACGGGGTGAGGAAGGAAACTTTTGTCCTTTCCGCATTGCTCCATTGTGTGGCTATCGTTGCCGTGATCTGGGGCAGCATCTATCTCAACGCGCACCGCAATGAGATCCGCCATCAGGTGGTCACCATTTTCAGCGGCGGCGATCTATTGCCTTTGCCAGCCTCCGCCAAGCCGGCGGGGGGCGGCGGCGGGGGCGGAGACCACGACAAGCTGGCCGCTTCGAAGGGTTCCCCACCTAAGTTTGCCGCCGAGCAATTGGCTCCCCCGGCAGTCGTCATTCGCAACCCAGAGCCGAAACTGGCCGTGGAGCCGACGGTAGTCGGCCCACCTGAGTTGACCCTTCCTCAGCTCGGCCAGATGGGCGACCCGCTTTCGAAAGTGCTCGGCCCGGCCAGCAATGGCACCGGCATCGGAGGCGGCATTGGCAGCGGCAGCGGCGGCGGAGTGGGTTCTGGCAGAGGGCCGGGGGTAGGCCCCGGCTGGGGCGGAGGAATCGGAGGCGGAGCTTATCGCGTCGGTGGCGGGGTGAGTCAGCCCAAGCTCATTTATTCTCCCGATCCCGAGTTCTCTGAAGAGGCGCGCAAGGCCAAGTATCAGGGAACGGTTACCCTTTGGGTCAGGGTTGGCGCCGACGGGCGCGTTCATGAGGTGCACGTGCAACGCAGCTTGGGTATGGGATTGGACGAGAAGGCGATCGAAGCGGTAAAGACTTGGCGCTTCGAACCCTCGCGCAAGGACGGGCAGCCCGTAGACGTCGAAGTCAACGTCGAAGTGAATTTCCGCTTGTACTAGGCCCAGTGACCCTCCCTGTGGACAGGATTTTCGGACGGATCAGCGCACGCCCCTTCGCTAGGCACTAGCCTGACAACAACACAAAGAACTCACGGCCTCTGAGCCTGCCAAAGGGGCCTGATACGAACCTCCTCATGGCTACCTCAAAACCCAGGTTGGTCGATCAGCACGAACGGGATCTTGGCGGCAGCGATCTTGTCCACGGCTATTGCATTGAAGCCGCCGCCGGCACGGGCAAGACCACCCTTCTGATCGAACGCCTGCTCGCCATCGTACGCAGCGGCCGGGCGGAGCTTAAAGACGTAGTCGCAATTACTTTCACGGAGAAAGCCGCGGATGAGATCAAGGTGCGTTTGCGCGAGCGCCTTGAAGAGGCGCGTCGGCTCGGGTTCGGCGGTCCAAAGTCGCCGGAGGGAGAGGGGACAGTTCTTGCCCGCGCCCTCGAGCAATTGGACCGCGCCAGCATCTCCACCATTCACGCCTTCGCGGCCGCGCTGCTGCGGGAACGTCCGCTGGAGGCGGGCGTCGATCCCGGCTTCGAGCAGTTGGATGAGATGGGAAGCCAGTTGCTCTTCGATGAAGTGTGGCGGCGATGGAAAGAAGAGCAACTGGGAGCGCCGCCGCCGATCTTGCGCCGGCTGCTGGCTCTGGAAGTGAATCCCGAGAGCGTCAAGAGCCTGGCCGGCAAGCTACTGGAGAACCGCGACGTCGCCGCGACGTGGGCGCCCGGCGCCACGGAAGGCGAACCGCCGTCGGCCGCGCCGGTCAATCTGCTTTGGACCAGGGTGGCCGCGCTGGTCCAGAAACTGCAAGCGCTGAAGCCTTTCTGTATCGATACCTCGGATCGCGGCTATCGCCAGATCGAACGCTTGTCCAATCTGCTGGACCGCACTCCGCCCGACGAACTGGATCGGGAGCGCGCGCTCCTGCTGGACCTGAAGGTCGAGGGCAACTGCGGCGCGCAGAACAAGTGGTCGCCACGCAGCGTCTGCCTGGACCAGAAACGGATCTGCCAGGAACTGAAAGCGCTTGCCGAGCAGGAGGCGCCCGGGCTCTTAGGCCCGTCCCTTACGACCGGCTTGTTGGCCTGGTTGGGCGGTTTTCTGGCAGCGGTGGAAGGCGAGAAGCGGGCGCGCGGCGTGCTCGACTTCCAGGACTTGCTGCTCAAGGCGCGCGACTTGCTCCGTGATCGCCCGGAAGTGCGCCGCTACTTTCAGCAGCGCATTCGCTTTCTGCTGGTCGATGAGTTCCAGGATACCGACCCGCTGCAGGCCGAACTGGTCTTCTTTCTGGCAGAACAGGGAGCGGTAGCCGCGGACTGGCGCCAAGTGAAGCTGGCTCCGGGCAAGCTATTCCTGGTAGGCGATCCGAAGCAATCCATCTACCGCTTCCGCCGCGCCGATATTCAAGTCTACGAGCAGGCCAAGTGCATTTTGAGTTCCGTACATCCGCCGCTGACGATAAGGCAGAACTTTCGCAGTTCTCCCCGGCTGTTGCAGACCATCAACCAGGTATTTGCTCCCCAAATGACGGGGGAGTATCAGGCCGGCTACGTTCCCCTGGAACCCGGTCTGGAGCACTCCGAGGCGGGCCCGGCGGTAGCCATGCTATTTCCCCCGGCGACGTACGTAGCCGGCGGCACCACCGAGTATTTCCGCCAGGAAGCGGATCTGCTGGCGCGTTTCCTGCGGCACATCGTCCAGGCAGACGGTCCGGTCAGAATTTGGGACAGCGCAGTTGGAGCGCCCCGGCCGCCCCGCTTCGGTGACATCGCCGTGCTGTTTCCGGTGACCACGGGATTGGCCTACTACGAAGATGCGTTGCGCGCCTGCTCCGTCCCCTGCCAATTGAACGCGGGCCGGCAATTCTATACCCGCCGCGAGACCCGCGACCTGCTCTCCGTCCTCCGCGCCTGCGATGACCCCGAAAACGCCATTGCCGTGGTGGCGGCGCTACGCTCGCCCTTTTTCGGACTTTCCGACGAAGATCTGTTTCTCTATCGCCACGCCGGAGGCCGATTCCACTACGGCCGGCCACCCCGGGAGGATTTTCCCCGGGTTGCGCAGAGCCTGCGCCAATTGCAGCGTTGGCATGAACTGAGAGCCCGCACGCCGCTCAGCGCGCTGCTCGACAGCATCCTCGACGGCACCTGTATTCTTCCGTTTCTGTTGCTGCTGCCGGAAGGCGAACAGGCCGTGGCCAACCTGCTGCGGGTGGTGGAGTTGGCCCGCCGCTTCGAAAGCCAGCCGGGCGCCTGTCTGCGCGCCTTTGTTTCCTGGCTGGAGCGGCGGGTGGAGGCCGAAGTGGCCGAAGCCGATGCCGCCCTGGACGACGAAGAGGACGCCGTGCATCTGCTCACCATTCACACCGCCAAAGGGCTGGAATTCCCGGTGGTGGCGCTGGCCAGCATGGCCTGCAACCGGCGCAATTCCGAAAACCTGCTGGTGGACCACGCCCACGGCGCGATCGGCGTTTCCCTCAAGTGCGGCGAGCATCGCCTCAGTACCGCCAATTTTGAGGCCTTGGCGCTGGCCGAGCAGCAACGCGCCCGCGCCGAAGATCTGCGGCTGCTGTACGTAGCCGCCACCCGCGCCAAAGACTGCCTGGTGGCGCCGCAAGTGCGCCCGGAGGAGGCGCGTCAGCCCCGCTTCCTGGATTTTTTGGATCGCAGTCCGCTGCGAGCCGCTACCGTTCCTCCGCAGTCCACTTGCGAGGACGGATTCTTGCTGGTTCGCGCCGAGGATCTGCCCCAGCCGGAAGCGCCGGCCGCGGTGCTGCGTCACGATGTGGGCGCGCGGGCGGCGCCGGCGGAATTGGTGGCGCCCATTCTGGAGGAGCGCCAAGCCTGGCTGCAGCAACGCTCCGAACTTGGACTCTACCCCCTCGAACGTAGCGCCGGCGTCTCGCCGGCGGGCCCCGTGTCTGCGCCGATAGACCCCGACGCCGAGCCCGGCAGCGCTACCCGGTCACGTGCTTTCCCTCCGGAGGCAGGCGCCCCGTCCTCGCGGAGCCCGGAGGGTGGAGCCAGGGTGGGCGCCTGGCCGGGACCCGAGAGCGCCACTGCCCGCGCGCTGGGCACCGCTTTTCACAGCATCATGCAGCAAGTGAGCCTCGCCGGCGAGCCACAGCTCGATGTTCTGATGAAAAATGTCGTCCGGGCTTGGCCGGTTGAACGCGCGCCATTGGGCGCCACGGTGCGCGAGTGGGTGCAAGTGGCGCTGGCTTCGCCCCTTTGGCAGCGCGCCCGCCGGGCCGCACGGGTATGGCGCGAGCTTCCTTTTTGTGTCGAGGCTGGCGGCGCCGTCACCGAGGGCTATATCGACTTATTGTTCGAAGAGGACCAGGGCTTGGTGTTGGTCGACTATAAGACCGACAATGTTGGCGCCAAGGAAGTGGACGCCGCCGTCGCGGCGCACCGGTCGCAACTGGAAGCCTATCGCCAAGCCATACGGCGGGTGGTGGGCCGGGAACCGCGGGAAACCTGGCTCTATCTGGTACGGCCCGGAGTGGCGCGGCAGGTCAGCTTCTAGTTTATCGATTCCATGAAAATACCGCCCCGGACCTGCCGCCCGTGCCTGGGAGATATGCCACCGCCGGGCGGGACTATGAATACGTTCGCCTCTGGCGGCGCACTCGACTACTCGGCCGTGGGCAGGCGGAAGATTATGCCGCGGTCGTCATTGACCTGGCTCGTAGCCGCTACATCCAGGTCGGAAACGGCAATCTTGCGGGGTCCGGAATCGGAGAAGTTGTAGACCTGATTGCCGACAATGGCGTAGTTCCGCACCTGCAACCGATGCCCGTCACGAAAGACGAGGACGGTGGACTCCTGTTGCGATACTTCTTCCGGCAGCGCAGTTTTGGGGGCGGGAGGCGGGTCGGCCACGGCGGTGCTGGTTGGAGCCGCCGGCGGGGCAGGCGAGTCCACATTTTGAGCAGGCCCCGTCACCTGATCGGAAGGCGCGTACCCGGCGTTTTCGGGCCCCTCTCCCGGACCAGGGTCGACCAGAGGATACGCAGGATAGGGCGTGAAGAAGGGGATCACGTAGGTTTGGGCGTTATTGAATCGAGAGCGGCCTCCCCGGCGTCCGGAAAAGCCGTTGTAGCCGGAGCCGTAATAACCGTTGGTGTACCCCTTGTAATCCAGAAAGCCGTACGGCGGCGGCGTCCACCCGAACGGGCCCATCGAGGTTACGCTGGGACGCGGGGCATTGGAAAAGCCCTGCCCGGGCCGGAGCGAGGTGACGGAGGGCGGAGTGCCATGGACTTGCGCTGCACAGGTGAGGCCGCCGAACAACGCTACTGCAGCGATGAGGTGTCGCATGCCCCTTATCATACCGCCCCCGTCAACCATCTCGGTCTCCCGCAAGCGCTGGCCCGGAGTTCCAGCCTGACTTCGGTTTGTAGGGCTAACGCTAAAGATTAAGAACCCGGAAAGGGTTGAATCGTTGCTCCCGATACGGACGGAGCTTATCCTGCTCCCGGGAGGAGCTTGTCCTGGCCCCGGCGGCTGAGGAAGAGGTCGTCAACCAGTTGTTGTTCCCGGCGGCGCTCCTCTTCGCGATAGGCGGCCAACTGGCCATCGCGCACACTCTTCAGCACTTCCTCCCGCTGGCGGGCGGCGAGATATTTCTTCTCCTGCTCCTGCCAGGCACGCTGCAATTCGAGGATAGCCTGATCCAGGCGGCGCTCCGCCTCGACCAGACCGCGCTGGCCCACCAAGCGCAAGTGCAGTTCGGAAGCCTCGGCGCCCTGGCGCAAATCGTTCACCATGGCCGTTTGGTAGGCGCGCTGCCGCCGTTTGAGTTGGGTCTTCTGGTGCCGGGTGGCGACCAGCCGATGCGAAAGGCTTTCGAGCTGGACCTCTTCCTGACGCGTCTGAGTGGCGCGCAGGCGGAGCAGGGCATCGAGGGAAAAGTGGAACGGCATAGGTCTACACCGAGATGGCCAGCAAGGAACTTACCGTCTGCTCCAGCGCGGTGTTCTCGTCGGGCCGCTGGCGCAGCACTCGATTGATTGCCGGGAGAACCTCGATGGCCTTGTCCAGCGCCGGGTCTCCGCCTTTTTGATACGCGCCGATGCGAATCAGGTCCTCGGAGCGAGCATACAAGGCCAGCATGCGGCGCAAGTCGCGCGCCCGGTGCAGATGCTGCGACGAGGCAACCGTAGACATCAAACGGCTGAGGCTATCCAGAATCGAAATGGGCGGATAGTGATTCTGCATGGCCAGCTTGCGATCGAGCACAATATGGCCGTCCAGCAGCGAGCGCACCGCGTCGACCAGCGGGTCCTGCTGATCGTCCCCTTCCATCAGCACGGTATAGAAGGCGGTAATGCTGCCGGTGGCAAATTGCCCGGTTCGTTCCACCAGACGGGCCAGCAAGCTCCAGACCGAGGGGGTATAGCCTTTCGCCGTCGGGGGCTCGCCGGCCGCCAAGCCGATTTCCCGCTGGGCCATGGCAAAACGGGTGAGGGAATCGACCACCAAAAGAACCTGCTTGCCCTGAGCCGCGAAATACTCGGCGACGGCGGTGGCCGCCATGGCAGCCCGCAGCCGCAGGACGGGCGATTCGTCCGAGGTCGAAACTACTACCACCGCTTTGCGTCTTCCCGCTTCGCCCAAAGTTTCCAGGAATTCGCGCACCTCACGGCCCCGTTCGCCCACCAACGCCAGCACGGTGATATCGGCGGCGGTATAGCGGGACATCATGCCGATCAGAGTGCTTTTGCCGACGCCGCTGCCCCCAAAGATTCCCAGCCGCTGGCCGCGCCCGCAAGTGATAAACCCGTCGATAGCGCGGATGCCGCAGCTCAGCGGTTCGCGGATGGCCACTCGATCCAGCGCCCGCGGCGCCGATCCCTCCAAGGGCCAGTCTTCTGCCGACGCGTAGCTGCCGAGCTGGTCCAGCGGCGCTCCACTGGCGTCAATCACCCGGCCGAGCAGGCCCACGCCGACGCGCAAGCAGGCCCGCGCATTCCAGGTTACGATGCGATCGCCATAACGAATGCCAGCGGGGTTGTGGAGCGGCATGGAGAGTACGGTGGAACCGCGGAAGCCGACGATCTCGCCGGGATAAAGCTGGTCGCCGGCCGCGGCGATGGCACAAGCTTCGCCTACGGAACAGACCGGGCCTTCGGACTCGACCACCTGTCCCAGCACCTTGGTGACACGGCCTTCCCAGCGCACGCTGTGCAATTCTTCCAGCCGGTGGTGAAAGCGGGCCAGTCGCTCGGTCATAGGCGAGGGCGCGGAGCGCAGGCTAACAAATCGGCAAAGCCCAGCTCGATTTCTTTCAACTGCGTTTCGACACTGAGGTGGGTGTTGCCCAGTTCCGTTTCAATCCGGCACTGCTGCCCGATGGCGGCGGAATCTTCGATAACCTCCAGCGTGCGGTGGGCCAGTTCCGCCGAGAGCACCCGCCGCCAGCTCTCGGCCTGGGACGGAGGCACGTAGAGGCGAACCGCGGTGCCGGCCGAAAGCCGTTCCAGGGCGGCGCACACCACGCCCTTCAAGACCAGCGGATCCACCTGGGTCTCGCGATTCAGGATCTTGCGCGCCACCGAAAGCGCCAGCGCGATCACTTCCGCCTCGATGTCTTGAAAATAGGTTGCACGCTCCCGGGCAAAATCGGCCAGGGCGGCGGCGATGGCGGCCTTGGATTGCTCGATGAGGCCGGCGGTCTCCGTGCGCCCCATCTGCTGGCCTTCCAGCAATCCCCGCCGGTATGCGGAAGCTTCCCGGGCAGTGGCGTCCGCCTCGGTAACCGTGCCCGCCAGGGGTCCCGGTTCGGACTGGGATCCCCCGGAAGCCTGGAGAAGGCGCTTTTCCAGCGCGGGATAGGTGAACTGTTCGATCAAGGGTCCGTTTCCGGGCGAGTTAGACGATGTACTCATCGTCCCTCTCGCTCTTCAACACAATCTTGCCGGCCGCTTCCAGAGCACGCGCCGATGCGATCAACTCCTGCTGGGCATGGGTGACCTCCCGCGAGCGCACCGGGCCGAGCACCTCCATGTCTTCCTTCAACATCTCGGTCGCGCGCGAAGACATGCACTTGAATACGTGGTTCTTCAGGGGTTCGGACGCGCCTTTGAGCGCCATCGCCAAGGTTCTCTTATCGATATTGGCCAGCAGCTCGCGGATGCTGGAGTCGGCCACGGTTACGAGGTCTTCGAAGGTGAACATCAGGTTGCGGATGGCCAACGCCAGCTTGGCGTCCTGCTGCTCGATGTTGTCCAGAATGGCTTTGCAGGCGCTCGGCTCGATGCGGTTCAGCAGGTCGGCTACGGCTTTGAAGCCGGCATAACCGCGCTGCCGCTGCTGTCCGAGCGATTGCAGTTTCTTATTGAGCACGGTAGAGACTTTTTGGGCCATCTCGGGAGAGAACTGCCGCATTTCCGCCAGGCGCAGCACCACCGCCGCCCGGGTTTTTTCCGGCAGCGCTTCCAGGAATATGGAAGCCTGGCGGGATTCCAGGTGGGCCACCACAATGGCGACCGTTTGGGGATGTTCACCCTCGAGAAACTTGGCCAATTGCTGGGGGTCGGCCCGCTGCAGGGAATCCAGGTTGCCAGCCCGGGCCTCTTGCGCCCGCTCCACCTCCGCCAGCAGCGTCCGGGCATTATCTTCCCCGAAGGCCTTGATGAGCAGCTTGGCCGCGTACTCGCTCCCTCCCAGCGCGATGTACTCCTGGGTCAACTGCAGGCGGCCAAAGTCCT
>Ga0326727_10026211_pt1 | contig 10842 bp, 9 predicted proteins | sample MB2enrmetagenome_FD_207643 | JGI IMG/M metagenome (GOLD analysis project Ga0326727, IMG submission 207643) | Lab enriched peat soil microbial communities from McLean, Ithaca, NY, United States - MB29MY | ecosystem: Environmental > Terrestrial > Soil > Wetlands > Peat | place: USA: New York... | reverse complement strand
CCAGTCCGTAAATGCGTTGGAGTTGACCCGTCCTCAGTTTTGTCTTCTCCCACGTCTGCTCGGGATACCACTCGATGCCGGTGTCTTTCTCGCTCGTGCCGGGCCCGGGCAGCTTCGCCAACTCGGCCGACATCGGTGCGGTAAACAACCAACCTTCCTGTCCCTCCCTCTCCGGCGTAGGCATCATCAGGCAGTACGGATGTTTGCCGAGCCAGGATCCGAAGATGCCACCAAACCCGGCGCGCGTTTTCTTATAGCGGATGACGAAATGGTTCCAACCCGCCAGTAGCGCGATGGTGACCCGGTGCCTAGCCTCGCTGTAGCGTTCCAAAAAAATGTTGGATTGAAAGGCCACCTGCCCGTTGCAGTAAACCACCATCGGCCCGAAGCAGGTCACATCAAACATTAAGGACGTTGCTGAGTCGGCCCAGTATTTGGCCCACGCATAAACGAACTGCTCGGGTTTGGCATCAGGGAAGAATTTGTTGAAGTCGGCATGATAGCGGTAATCCTTGACCTGCAGGATTCCCTTCTTGCTGTACGCCCGGAAAGTCACCGGGTGGGGCGGATTGTTCCCGACGTATCGTCTGACAATCCCGTCGAGGGTCCGTTCCACCCTCAGGCCCGCCCACGCAAACATGCTCAGATGATCTTCAAAGTAGTATCCCATGTCGGTTCCCAGATTGTACGGCTGGTTGCTCTGGATTGGAAACCCCGTTTTATTGGTTCTTCAGCGGTTAAACCATTCTCGGAGCTTACTAAAACCGATCTCATAAACCCTTTGCAAGAGTGGCGCGAAACCCTCCGGGCATTCACGCCCTACAATTTTTGGCTAAAGCATCGTAGGACGGGCACGCCCCTCGGGTTGCCCGCCACATGCCGCACCATTTATGAGATGTGCCGCAGCTTCTTCCGTCCGCACGGCCACTTTCTAACTAGCTGGACCGTTTCCCACAAGAGGCAAATGAGGAAGCGCGGGTGACGAAGCCGTCAGTCGCAATCGCTCCCTGCCTTCGGGACACTCAGCGCTCTTGTCGGTTCGCCACACTACCCGAGCAGGTCCACGCCGTGCCAAGCGAGGTTGGCACTGACTCGTTCGGCCAACAGCGCGGCGTAACTCCTACTGAGTTCATCGACGTAACCCGGCTGCAGCGGCATCCGCGCCGCCCGCTGGCCACCTCGCGCACGATGTACGGAGAGCGCGGCAAGCGCAGCCGTGTCATCGGCGGCCAGTACAGCGCGATGTCTTGGAGGGACTTGGTGTCGACCACTAATTACATTCAGCCTGCCGCAGGGGGGAACATGATGTACCTGCCGGTTCCAACATACGTGCCATTTCTGGGTCCCCTGTCCGCCTACAGATCGATCCAGCATCGTGAGGTCATCCCTCCCCGTGCCGGCCAAGGATTGGCTCAGCAGCCTCGCGCCGTTCTTCCGTATGCTGCGCACTGAGGAGACATTATCGGGTGCAGGTGATCAGCGCGTTCATGCCCAGGCGGGAGGCGCTTGCAGGTGGCGCCGGTCGCGTCCCGTGCGCGAGCCTGTCGGTGCGCCGCCATTCTCAAGGCGCCTGATTCTGGTTGGCGGCAGGTGGTTGCTGTGAGGGTTTGTTCCCGAACATCTGGGCGGCCATCTTCAAACTCATGGTTTGCATGGCCTGCTGCTGGCTGAGGAATTGCTGAAACTGCTGGAATTGTTGCGGACTGAGAATTGCCGCCGCCCGATTGGTGTACCGCTGCTGCAACTGCTCCAGCGTCTTCAGAGCCTGGTCGATCTTCTCTTCAGTCAACTGCGACGGGTCGGAAGTCTGGTTGTTCAACGGCGACGAGACTGGCATGGCCTTGCGTTCCTCATACATCGCTGAGATCAAATCGTACTCCTGCTGGTCGGTCAGCGCGGCGTCGGTGGGCAACGAGTTCTTGAACATTTGCATCTGCACCCGCTCGGCTACGGTCTTGTCGTAATCTTGGAACACCTGATAATCCTGCGGACCGAGCAGATCTTTGATTTTCTGGTCGTAATCTGCCTTGATCGCCATCGTGTCCTCCGCGGCCTGTTTCCGATCCGCTTCGGGACCGCCCATCGCGGAAAGCCCCGCGTCCACCATCGCCATCTGTCGTTCCAACAACAGGTTCTTGAGCGCGTCCAGTTGGTCGGCGGACAAGTTCATATACTTGGATAAGGAACCGTACATCTGATCGATCATCATCTTCTGCTGGGCGCGGACCATCTCTTTCATCTGCGGGTTCTTCATCATCCCTGCCAGCCCGGAAAAGAAATTGCTCGCCGTGCCGGTGCTGGTGCCGGCGTGGGCATCGGGCGGCGGTGCGGAGGTTGGCACCGATGTCGGCGCTGTTACGGGTTCAATCGGCTTGGCTTCCGGCAACGGCTCCGCCGCCACCCGTTTCGGTGCGGGAACCGGCGGTACCTTGGGTGTCCGGGCCTTTTCCGCGGCGGCAAATGCCAACTGCTCTTTCATGCCCGCGATTTGCCGGTTCTGTCTCACCACCGCCACAGCCATCGCCGCCAATAAGGCGAGCAGCACGACGATCCAGATGTTCTTCTTCATGACCTGCCTCCCTCTTTTTTCAGACTGCTATTCTTCTCCTGCTCTTCCAGACGCAAAATCCGAGAAAGGTTACTGAAAATCGCACCCCTTTTGGGCGTTTCGCTTTTATCGCCCGCCGCCAGCGGGCCAATTCAAGTCTCAAGCTGGCCGCTACGCTCCAGCCGTTTGTAGTAAACCAACGAATGCAGAACCGGACTCAAGCCGCCGAGCAAGATAATGCCGATCCACAACCAGAATTGCGCGCTTGCCAGAGCCACGATCAATCCGGCCACGCCTGCCAGCACCATGGCCTTGGCGGCAAAGCGGTGCGTCGCGTTCCACACGCGCTCGTTGGCCAGCGTCCAAGGCGTGCGCACGCCGACGTAGAAATTGCGCCGCACTTTTCCCATCACGTTGCCCATCAGCGCGAAAAACAGCGAGATGCCTCCGATCATTGCGCGGACGATGTTGACGTGCCCCGACAGCGCAGCCCACAGGTTCAATGCGTTGATGTAGGTCAGTTCACTAGCGAAGATGAGCATCAGATAGAGATAGGTGGATTGGAACGTGAGGATCTCAAAGTGTCTTGGTGAAAGCCACGGCAGCACGGCAAACAGAAGCAGCATCGCCGCCGTGATGCCCGGCCACAAGAAGAGCGAGGCGCGGGAACCATACCCGTCAACCTGGCCATGGCCATTCCAGTGGGTGGGCACTTTTTCGGGAAGATGCGGCCAGGCGATCAGCGTGGCAACCAGCGCCGCCAGTACCAGTGCCCCACAAATCTCAAAATACCTTGTTTTCATGATTTGCCTCCGTTCTTCTTTGTGCCAGCCAGGTCAATCGCCCAGGCCAGCACGTCCTGCAGAACCGTTGTGTTCAGTGAATACCAAATCGTCTGCGCCTCGCGCCGGCTGGTAATCAGGTCGGCCTCTTTCAGCACCGCGAAGTGATGCGACATCGTTGGCTTGGTCATATCGAACCGGTCCGCCAGCTCTCCGGCCGACATCTCGCGTTTGCGCAGCAGGCGCAGGATCTCCCGTCGGGTGGGATCCGCGAGCGCCTTAAAAGCCTGGTTCGTCGCCATTGGTATTACAGTATCTATCTAATTAGATGACTGTCGAAATATTAGGCGCGCCGAACTCTTTTGTCAAGCTCTCGTTACGTCTTTTTTTGCCGGCGGGCGCGCACCGCACGCCACCACCACCATAGCGCCAGTAGCGCCGGCAGCCCCAGCACATTTAGCCACAGCACATAGCGCATCACAGCCAGCGCGCTCTGAAAGAAGCGGTTGTCCCGAATGAACGTCTCGGCGGCGGCATCGTTGGCGTGCCGCGCTAGGGCCACGATGCCGATGGCAAAGTCGTGGGCGATAGCCATGGCTCCTTGCGCCGCCGACCAGCCAACGGCGCAGGCACCAAAGGCCTGCCAGCCCACTGCCATTGCGCCGAGCGCCCACGGGCCGAGGCTGAACCCACCGAACGGCACGAGTCCAACGGTGAAGCCACCAAGCGTCACCAGACCAACGGCAAAGCCGCCGAAGCTGATCGGTGCGATTGCCATCGCGCCGAATGCAAAGATCACACCGATGGCGGCGTCACCCGCCGCGATCCAGGCTTTGACCGGCCCGCGCTCAAGACCGCCGCGAATGCGGATGTGAACCAGCGGCCAGCCAAACAGGCTGAGCTGGCTCCGATACTCGAACAGTGGCACGAGAAGCGGCGCTGGACGGCTATCAGCGATTTCCTGCTCGCGGATCTCCCGCCGACGCCGACGCATCCACAGATTGAGAACCCCGATAACGATGATGTAAGCTATCCCCAGTCCGATCAGCAGCCCGGCGAAGAGCATCGGGTGCGACTCGGCCAAGTGCCAGCTCCCCAGCGTCAACGAGAGAAGAGCCAACGTGAACACCGCGATGCACGCGACCATGACACGATAAGCCTTGATGATGAACTCACGTCGCTGCGGGGAACGCGCGTCACCGGTATCCATCTTGTACCCGACGTAGATGCCGAAAGCTCCTATAATGGGGGCGAAGACTGCGTTGAACAGTCCGACCAGACCGGCCGACTTCGCCGCCGCGCTGCCCTTGGCCGCCGTCGCGCCCACGACTACTGCTTTCGCCGAAGTCGTCAGCACCGGCAACGCCGCAAGCACGCCGAGCGTGAATGCCCGACCTGGCGTCGTCTGCCGCAGCGCGCCTTCCACGAACGCGGCGACCTGTTCGGTCAACATCGTGCGTCCGCGCGACAACCGTTGCTTCACTGCGTCTTCGCTCAAGCCCAACTCCTGCGCCACGCGCTGCACCGATTGCTGCTCGCGGTAAAACAAGATCAGCGGTTCGCGATAGGTGTCGGGAATCCGTTCCAGCGCGCGCCAAAGAATCGCCTCTTCCTCACGGCTGACGGCTTCCGCCGCCGGCGACGGTTCCGGCGAAGCCGGTTCGTGAATTGTTTCCAGCGGCTCGGCGGCGTGCGCCGGCTCGCGTTGTCCGCGCCGCAGATAATTGTTCACCAGATTGCGCGCGATTCCGCACAGCCAGGCGCGCAGACTCGCCGCGTCACTCAGCGCGTCCAGTTTCCGCCAGGCCGTGACGAAGGTTTCTTGCGCAATGTCTTCGCTTAGCGTGAGGCTGCCGGTCGCGCAGTAGGTGATTGAACAAACCAGAGACTGGTACCGCTCGACAATCCTTCCAAACGCCTCGCGGTCGCCCGTCAGGCTCCACTCCACCAGTTGCTCGTCGCTGGCTGATTCGGTTCCCAAAGTGGTTTTCATGGTCACCGTATCTGTGGCCCGAATCTACGAAAAGGTGACAAAGAAACCGAAGCTTTCCGGAGCATCTCTATTGCGGGGCCGGATACCGCCGGACCCAGTCGCTGCGATTCTGATCTTGTCGGGGAGGCTTGTCATCAGTCAGTGCGGCCTCGCCGCCGTCATCGGTTCATTCCAACCAATGGAGTAGAGCGCGAATTGGCGGTCGGCCGTGCGAGGGTACTTAAGCGGTTGGCCGTTGTACAGGGACCTGCGGCGACCGTCGGAGCCGCCGCAGGTGCTGGTGTGCATGATGGACATTGGCTATCCTACAGGGAACATGCCTGCGGTGCTCCACCGTTTCACGAGTTCAGGAAACTGGCATTGCTGACAGGCGGACTTGTCGTTGAGGCAGAAATCGTGGAAGATTTGCATTAAACCCTGCTGGCGACGCGTGCTGTTGATGAATCGCAGTCCCGGCGACTTGCCGTGGAAGAGTTGGTGGGCCGCCAGGCGCAGGAGGCTGTTGCTCGGCGAGGACCGGAGTGCTGTGTAGCGCGTTTCGCTTTTCCCACGGAGCCGCCGGTGGCCTTCGCTTTCCGCCAGCGCGGCGACGAAGGGAAGCACGACGTTGGCGGCGATCTCCTGGGCGCGGCTCTCGCCGACGAGTTCCACTTCGCGCGGCTGTGTTTTGCCGCCAAGCGTGAAGTGACGGCTCCAATACGGATCGCGGACTTGCAGGAACAACTTCGCAGGGTCGCCGTCGCTCTCGATTGCGCCCGTGACCTTCTCCAAGAAGTTCCGGTGTTTCCTGAGCAAGGCGACGGCTGCGCCGAGCCGCCGGTGCGGGTGATTGGCGGGCCGGATGCCGTGAAGATTCCAAGCGGTGACGGGCAGGATTCTTTCCTCGAAATCGGGCCGCAGTTTCCACCACTTACCCCAGAGCCGTTTGACGTATTGACGGCTCGAAGCGTCGCGCCCAGTCGGCGCAGCAGTCGGCAGAAAGTTTGCGACGCCAAAAAGGAGAGCGGCGAGGGCGTCCCAGCGGCCGGCTCGCGTGTCGTGTACGGAGTCCGCCCCCACCATCGCGACAGGCAAACGTTGTGCCAGTGCGCGGAAAGCGGCCTTGTTCGTCTTGTAGCCGAGCGCCTCCATCCAGCCTTCGTAAAAAGCTTGGTCTGCGCCGACGCGATGAATCCGCCGCGAGAACTTGCGGGTCTTGATGGCAAAGCGTTCGTCCCCGGCGGCGTCCAGCAGCGCGCCGATGGCAGCCTCGGAGAAATTGGTCACCATGTGGGCGCAACTCTTGCCATGACGGCCGACACCGTAGGGATATGCATCAAGGTCGATCTCGTCGTAAAGTGATTCGAGCTGAGCGGCGAGATGATGCTGGAGGACAAGCTGCGGCAGAACGTCGCCGGCGCGTGTCTTGACGCTCGTTGCGCTGTGGGGTTCCCAGAGAACGACGTGCAGGATCACGCCGTCGTACAGCGGGTCGCGCTGGTGGCCGTGATGCGACCAGTCATCAGCGCGCAGATGGATTTCCACGTCGCCGGTGCGTTCGGGTTCGTCGCCGACCTGCACCGTGGCGTGGCGGAAATCGGGACCGGCTTCGAGATTCCACCAACCGGGAAAGACAACACGCACCGCTCGGCCGTCGGTCGTGCGGAGTTGATCGGTCTGGATCCGCTGGTCGTACCAGATGCACTGGGCAAGCCGCTCGCTGATCGGGATGGGAACGTAGTTGCTGTCGGCGTCGCGCAGCACGACGGGCGCGAAGATGCTGGGGAACGACTGCCGCATGATCTCGTTGCGCAACTGGCCATAGCGGGTTGCTGCCATTGCTTGCCTCCTGCCTCTGGCGTGCAATATACTCCCAGTTCATGAAAGTGCGAATTCGTTTTTTTGACGTGCTTCTCTCTTCGCTGCTCGCCGTTTCCCCGGCCTTGGCGGCGGTTCCCGAAGAGGAATCCGATTCGAGCGCGGCGCGCGATCCCGTCGTGCTCGCCGTGCAAAAGGTCGTGCCCGCCGTCGTCAACATCAGCACGGAACATCTCGTGCGGCGAGAGTATCGGGATCCGTTCGAGGATCTCTGGCGGCAATTCTTCGGGCAGCCGCGCCGGCCCGGGGGCGAAACCAGTCAGAGCCTTGGTTCGGGCGTCATTGTGGATGAGGACGGCTGGATCGTGACGAACTTTCACGTCGTCCGCCGCGCCGACAAGATCAACGTCGTGTTGAGCGACGGCTCGCAGTACGAAGCGCGGTACGTCAGCGGCGACGAGAAGAACGATCTGGTGCTGCTGAAGATCGACGCCAAGAAACCGCTGCCATACGTTGAGATTACCAGCGATCAGGAACCGTTGCTCGGCGAGGCGGTCGTCGCCATCGGCAACCCGTTCGGGCTGGATCACACCGTCACCAAAGGCATCATCAGCGCCAAGAACCGCCGGTACGACGCCGGCGAAGTGACGTTCGAGGACATCTTGCAGACGGATGCGGCGATCAATCCCGGCAATTCGGGCGGCCCGCTCATCAACACCCGGGCGCAGCTTGTCGGGATCAACATGGCGATCCTTTCGCAGGCGGAAGGAATCGGTTTCGCCATACCCGCCAAGCGCGTGGCGAACATGCTAGTGATGTGGTTCTCGCCCGAAAAACGTGCGCGCCTGTGGCTGGGACTGCAATTCAAGCGCGACGCGGGGAAGATTGTCGTCACCGACGTGCAAGCCGACAGTCCCGCTGCGAAAGCTGGGCTGGCCGTGAACGACGCGGTCGTGGCGGTGGACAACGTGAAATACTCCGCCGTGCTGCCGATGTTGCGGCATTTCCTGCACAAGAAAGCCGGCGACATGCTTCAGTTCGCCGCCGAGCGCGATGGGAAGCCGCGCGCGTTCGAGGTCAAGCTGGCGGCGTTGCCGAAATTTTCCGCTGACGATCTGATGTGGAACAGATTCGGCCTGCGTATTCAGCCGCTCACGCCGGAGTTGGCGGATGCGCTGGGGATTCCTGCTATGCAGGGTGTGCTGGTTTCCGACGTGCAGCGGAGCGGTCCGGGTGCAGCAGCCGGGTTCCGTCGTGGCATCGTCATCACGCACATCGGCGGAGAAGAGTTTCAGTCGCTTGACCAACTGGCCGAACAACTGGCGGGGATCAAGTCCGGCGACATGGTCAGCATGGCGGTGTTCATTGCCGAGCAACGCGGCGGCTTCACGCTGACCCAAACCACCGGCGTCATTCTGCAGGCGCGCTGAGGCGCTGTTGGCAGTACGGTTTGTTGTTAGCGCAAAAAATACTTCCGTCAACCGCTGGACAGCACTAACGGCTCGACCCGCCTGTGTCCGGAGAGAGACGGAACACGCGCTGGCCGGTCTTTGGTTCGATCCATTCGGTGGGAGGTGCGGTGGTCGAACCCTCGGCGGCAAGAGCCGATAGGCCTGCCCACGTCAATGTGAGCGGCAGTGTCGTTGATAGGGGCAGCTTGTTTTTCATTTTTCAGATACGCTCCTGATGGGAAGTTCTGCGCTGGTCAGATTTTCCGATTCAGCCTTGAGAACGATCGTTCCTGTTTCGCCCGCTTTGGCGCGCACGATGACGAGACAAAGTCCGTTGTAGGCATTCCGCTCCGTGGCTTGGAACGGCTCGAAGCTGGTCGCGTCGCCGTTGTCCACGGCGGCGATCTCGCCCGGACCGGAGATCCCGAACTTCACATGGTTTTTCGAGCGCGGGACGAGCAGACCGTCCTTGTCGGCGATCCTCACCGTGACGAACGAAAGATCTTGGCCGTCGGCGCGAACCCGGTCGTGGTCGGCGTGCAATGTGAGCCTGGCTGCGGGGCCGGTTGTCCTGACGACATCTTCGGCCCATTTCCTGCCGTTCTTGTAGGCGATCGCCTTGAGTTCGCCGGGCTGATACTTCACGTCGTCCCAGCGCAGACGGTATTGGTACGGCCCCTTCTTCTTTCGGCCCAGTGACTCGCCGTTGAGGAAGAGTTCGGCCGAGTCGCCCGAGGTGTAGAGATGCACGGGCGTGATCTGGCCGACACGCTCCGGCCAGTTCCAGTGTGGCAGGATGTGCGCCATCGGCAGCCAAGGTCGCCAGCGCGCTTGGTATACGTAGAACCGGTCCTTCTTGAAACCGGCGAGATCGATGATGCCGAAATAGGAACTGCGGGACGGATCGTTGCGGCCACCGTAAGGGGTGGGTTCTCCGAGGTAGTCCCAGCCCGTCCAGACAAACTCGCCCGCGACAAAGGGAAACTCGTCCTGCCCACGAAACTCCGTGTCAGGCGTCGTCGCCCACCTCGGTGCATAGAGATCGTAGGAACTCATCTGGCGGTCGGGGGTCTGGCCTTTGGATTTGTCGTCGACGACAGGGAAGACATACTCTCCGCGCGAACTGATCGTCGAGGCGGTCTCGCTGGCGACGAGCGGGATGTGCGGACTGCTCTTGTGAAAATTCGCATACTCGGTCGGTTTGTAGTTGTAGCCGACCACGTCGACGGCGGTCTGAAAACCGTTGTAACCGGAATCGACCGAGTTGAGCCCCGCGGTGATGAAGCGCGTGCGGTCTTCCTCGCGCACGATCGCGGCGAGATGGGATGCCACCTTCCAGCCCTCCGGCGCGCCCTGCTCGCCGATCTCGTTGCCGATGCTCCACAGAACGACGCAAGGATGGTTGCGATCGCGGCGGACCAGCGCGCGGAGGTCCTTTTCGTGCCAGTCGGGGAACAGAATGTGGTAATCGCCCGGGCGCTTCTGCCGGAACCAGCAATCGAACGCCTCGTCCATCACAACCATCCCCAGACGGTCGCACAATTCGAGCAACTCCGGCGCGGGCGGGTTGTGGCTGGTGCGGATGGCGTTGCAGCCCATTTCCTGCAGCACCTCGATCTGGCGCTCGAGCGCGCGGAGGTTGAGCGCGGTCCCCAGTGCGCCGAGGTCGTGGTGGTCGCACACGCCGTAAATGCGGACACGTTCGCCGTTAAGGAGAAAACCCTTGTCGGGATCGAATGCGATGGAGCGGATGCCGAACGGAGTGTCGTAGCTGTCGGTGACTTTGCCGTCCTGCGTGACCGTCGTGACGGCCACGTAGCGGTTCGTCTTTTTCAAGCTCCAGAGTTTCGGGTGCGCAACCGTAAGACTCTGCGCCGCCATCGCCTGACGGCCTGCCGCGAACGGTCGCCGGACGTTGACCGGCGCGGCTGTGGCGACGGGCTCGCCAGCCTTTCGCCCGTCGGCACCGAGTTCGTAAATGCGCGTCGCCACCTGCGCGTTCGCGTTCGTGCTCGTGTGGTTTTCGAGGGTCACCATGACCTCCACGGTCGCGGCGTCCTTGGAGATCATCGGTGTCGTCACGAACGTGCCCCACTCCGCCACGTGGACGGGCGCGGTCTTCACGAGCCAAACATTGCGATAGATGCCGCCGCCGGGGTACCAGCGCGATGACTGCGGCGGATTATCGAGGCGGATCGCGAGCACGTTCATTTCGCCGAACTTGAGATAGGGCGTGAGGTCGAGACGGAAGGAAGCGTAACCGTACGGCCA
>Ga0326727_10026209_pt1 | contig 10843 bp, 7 predicted proteins | sample MB2enrmetagenome_FD_207643 | JGI IMG/M metagenome (GOLD analysis project Ga0326727, IMG submission 207643) | Lab enriched peat soil microbial communities from McLean, Ithaca, NY, United States - MB29MY | ecosystem: Environmental > Terrestrial > Soil > Wetlands > Peat | place: USA: New York... | reverse complement strand
CCTCAAGAATCGGTGGAACAGTAGTATAATGTATTGCAGGTCCAGTGACTCTTGCTGTTTCAAACAGGCGGTTGGAAGACGTCGCAACTTTTCGCATCACATTGCTCCATATTAGGTAGATTGATATGTAACTTAATGGTAAACTTGGTGCAATCTGGTAATGAAATTCGCTCAGACTCAATGGATGAGTCAGGTTGGCAATCAGGGGTTAAAGAGAAAAGAACTGCGGATTCAGTAACCAAACCTTAGAGTGTGTTGGATACAAGAGGAGTGTAATGAAATGAAGAAGAAAATCTACGGATTTACCTTAATCGAACTTCTAGTTGTTATAGCAATAATCGCGATTTTGGCTGCTATCCTGTTCCCGGTATTCGCGAAAGCCCGAGAGAAGGGGAGGCAGACCGCCTGTCTGTCTAACGAAAAACAGATCGCACTGGCATTCATGATGTATACGGGAGACTATGACGAGACGTTTCCCTATACCGACAATTACGAATCCGGCGGGTATTGCATTGGAGATGTTAACTACTACGCGATCAATCACAAGACAATTCTTGACGACTACATCAAGAGCACCAGCATGTATGCCTGCCCAAGCTGCCCTCTGCTAAACTATGCGCAGTATTATACCAACCCCCCACAGTCGCACATAACGTATCTCGTGAACCTGAACCTCGGGGGACTCATACTTACGCCTAGCTACTCCTGGGCTATGGTACAACCATGCTCTCAGGCCAAGGTCTCAAAGCCGTCGAGCACAATATTGTTGTGGGACTCCCAGGATTGGGACGGCACCAAGTGGTATGGTGCGGCCAGCCACACCGGTTTTTCGGGTGACGCAGGGGTGACGCGACACAATGGAGGCATGAATGTCGCCATGGCGGATGGCCACGCCAAATGGGTGAATGGCTCCAACGCGAATAACCCCGGAATGTGGCCGGACTGGTATTCGAGTCCTGCGTGGAAGCTGACATTTGCGCCAAACGAAACCTGGATAACAAATCTGGGGTACGACACGAGCACATTCGAGTCCCTGTAGGCTCAAGCGCGCTTCCGTGGACTAATCAGGGGAGTAAGCTCGTCAACTAAGTTCCATTCTAGATGGGCGGGTGAGGATGGTCGGATGAAGAAGAAGAGAATCCGCGGTTTTACTTTCATAGACCTTGTCGTCGTCATTGCGATAAATGCGATTGTGGCAACTGTGCTGTATCCCGTGTTCTCGAAAGCGAAGCTGCAGGCTCAAGAGACAACCTGTGTCTCAAACGAAAAACAGATTGCGCTGGCGATTCTCATGTATGAAGGCGACTACAGCGAAACGTTTCCATATACCGACCAGTATTACGGGGAGTTCTGCGTGGGCAGCCACACGTTTTATAGTAGAACCGGGCACACAATCCTTGATGCGTATGTCAAGAGTACGAAGTTTTATGCCTGCCCGAGTTGTCCGCTTCACTATTCCAACCCGCCGCAGGCGCAGATCACCTACCTACTCAACCTCAATCTGGGCGGTTTGGAAATGAACAGCAGCTATTCTTTTGTAGTTGGTCCGCCGGTGACCCGCGCGCAGATAAGCAAGCCGTCCAGCACGATAATGCTATGGGACTCAGAGGACTGGGACTACACCGAATGGTACGGCGGCGCCTTTTGCGGGGCTTTCAACGGCGATTCGGGTGTAACACGTCATAACGGTGGAATGAACGTCGCATTCGCCGACGGGCACGCAAAATGGGTTACGGGAACAAACATAACTTCGCCTTCTCAATGGCCTGACTGGTACTCGTCTCCTGCCTGGAAGATGACATTTGCGCCAAATGTATCCTGGATCACGGCCGCCGGTTTCGACCCGAGCACATACAACGCGCTATAAATTGCCTGAATGACTGTATTTTGCGGAATTATCTCGACGACATAGAGAGCTGTTGGGGAGGGCGAATTATGCCCTCCCCAACAATGATATTGGGCATCCGAATTTCGTGGATACGTTTGTTCAGGATTCAAGGAGAAGCAATGGTAGATAACCCAATCATAATGCATATCACTTACTGCGAGCAGGGTCAGTCCATCGACGACATATGCCTAAAAGCTGTGAAGTGGGGGTTTGACGGCGTCGAGTTTCGCAGGAAAAGAGCGGGTCAGAGTGAAACTGCCGAGCAGTATGTGGACAGCATTGCGCGCGCCGCGGATGCAAGCGGACTGAAGATAGTGATGTTCGGCGGTCCGACCGTCGATCTTACTCTCCCCGATCCCGAGGCTCGGAAGAGGCAGTTGGATGACGCTGTCGAGTTCTACCGCATGGCGAGTCGGAAGATCAACCTGACGATCAACAACGCTTTCGCGGGCTGGCTTGAGAACCCGGACAGTAGTGTTCATTATTTCGACTGCAAGCGGCACGGTTCAGGAATCGCAACGGAGGATCATTTTCAGTGGGCTGCGGAAGGCTTCAAAGTACTCGGGGATTTAGCTTCGGAACTCGGCTTTCGCTTCGCGCTTGAGATACACATGTGTACGGTGCACGACCACCCGGTGAGTACGAAGAAACTGCTGGACATGATCGATAGAGAGAGCGTAGGCGCCAATCTGGACTATGCGAACGTATTGTGTTTCCAGGATCAGACCACCTTGAGCGACTCCATCTCCATATTGGGGGAGAAGTTGTTCTACGTTCACCTTAAGAATCTGCAGGCGCTGACAGGTTTCGACTGGCTCCGGACGGCGCTGAGTGATGGAGAAATTAACCATAGAGAGTATCTTAGGCTGCTTGCATTGAGCGGATTCCATGGGCCGATCGCCCTGGAAGCGCCGAGGCCTGGGGATCGCGAATGGTTCGCTCAGGCCGATATTGCATATTACAAGAGACTGGCGGCGGAATGCACGCCCGGCTAACCCACAATGAAGGAGAAAATCATGATAAAGACAGACGAGCTTGCCATTCTTGGCGGCAGAAAAGCGGTGCAGACAGATCCGGGTGACATTTTTGGCTGGCCGATAATCACCGCTGAGGACGAAGAAGCCGTTCTCGACGTTCTACGAAAGAAGAGTATGTCGGGAACGGACGTCACCGCGCAGTTCGAGCAGGAGTTCGCGGCGTGGCAGGGAAGAAAGTACGCGCTCGGTTTCAATAATGGAACGGCGGCTCTTCAGGCTGCAATGTTCGGTTGCGGGGTGGGGGTCGGCGATGAGATCATCTGTCCGAGCCTAACCTATTGGGCATCCGCTATGCCCTGCTTCTCTCTCGGGGCGACGGTTGTCTTTGCCGACGTTGAGCCGAACAGCCTCTGCATCGATCCGAACGATATAGAGCATCGAATCACGAAGCACACCAAGGCGATAGTGGTTGTGCATTACCTCGGCCATCCAGGTGACATGGATCCGATCATGGAGATCGCCGGTCGTCACAACATCAAGGTCATCGAGGACGTGTCGCACGCTCACGGAGGCCTGTACAAAGGCCGAAAGGTCGGAAGCATCGGTCATGTTGGCGCCATGTCCATGATGAGCGGCAAGGCATTCGCGGTAGGTGAGGCCGGTATTCTGGTGACGGATGATCTGGAGATCTATGAGAGAGGGATCGCGCTCGGTCTCTATGAGAGATTCGGAAACGATATTCAGACGGAGTCGCTCAGACCATTTACTGCGGTACCGATGGGCGGCTACAAGTATCGTATGCACCAGATGAGTTCGGCGGTTGCAAGAGGCCAGTTGAAGCATTACGATTCGAGAATGGCTGAGATTCAAAAGTCGATGAACTATTTCTGGGATCAGCTTAATGGCGTTCCTGGCGTCAGGGCGCACCGCCCTGCGAAGGATTCGGGAAGCACGATGGGCGGATGGTATGCGCCTCACGGTCTGTATGCGCCGGACGAATTGGGCGGGCTGTCGGTTACCCGTTTCATCCAGGCCGTCAGGGCAGAAGGGCTCGAAAGGTTGGTGGACACCGGCTGCAATCAGCCGCTGCACCTGCATCCCGTGCTGAATACCTGCGACATCTATGGCCATGGAAAGCCGACCCGCATCGCAAACTCTGATCGCGACCTGAGACAGCCTCTGGGTAGCCTGCCGGTAAGCGAGGGCATCGGGGCATTCACATACGATATTCCCTGGTTCAAGCATTACAGGCCTGAGATCATTGACGAATATGTGCTTGCGTTCAAGAAGGTCTCTGAGAACTACAAGGACTTGCTTGCGGACGATCCGGGCAATCCGGAACGCATGGGCGGCTGGCACTTCTTCAGTCACAAGTCGAAATAAGGAGAGGCGCTATGTACCCCTACGCGCTCGATTTGCCTTCGACTCCCCTTTGGGACGGCGATGCTCCGGGCGCGCAGGGCGGTGAAATCGAAGATCGACCGGCGATATCCGTTTACCTGCCTGAGAATGAGGATGCCGAGCGAACGGCGGTTATTATATGTCCCGGCGGCGCATACCAGGGACTGGCGAACGATCATGAGGGTCTTCAGGTAGCCAAATGGCTGAATTCCATTGGAATAGTCGGCATAGTCTTACGCTACCGTCTGGGCCCGAAGTACCATCATCCTATTCCCATGCTGGATATCCAGCGGGCGATTCGTACAGTCAGGTATTACGCGCAGGAGTGGAGAATCAACCCTGACTGCATCGGTGTCTGGGGATTCTCAGCGGGCGGACATCTGGCGGCGACCTCGGGCACGATGTTCGACGTAGGAAATCCTGCGTCGGAGGATTCGATCGAGAAGGTGAGTTGCCGACCGGATTTCATGGTCCTGGCATATGCGGTCATCACCCTGGAGGAGCCGTTCGCGAACGTCTTATCGCGCGCCAATCTGCTCGGGGAGAACGCGGACCCGAAGCTGGTTCGAGAACTCTCTCTGCACAACAGCGTGAGAACGGACACACCGCCGACTTTCCTCTTTCATACCGATGAAGACACGGGAGTGCCTGCGGAGAACAGCGTACTTTTCTACCTGGCGCTGAGGCAGGCCGGAGTGCCTGCTGAGATGCACATTTATTGCCCAGGAGAGCACGGTTTGGGAATGGCGGATACACATGCGGTGTTATGTGATTGGACGGAACGCCTGAAGGTTTGGCTGCAAAACTATGCCGGTGGAGCTGAGTAAGTTATGACATCGAGAGAGCGAGTGCTTTCGGCGCTTAACCATATAGAGACGGATAGAGTCCCGTTGGATCTGGGGGGCTGCGCGGTAACCGGGATGCATGTGAGCACGGTTTATGCGCTCAGGCAGGCGCTGGGACTGGATTCCCCGGGTGCGCGGGTGAAGGTTGTGGAACCGTACCAGATGCTCGGCGAGATCGGCGAAGATTTGATGGCGGTTCTTGGCGTCGATGTGGTTGGACTCGGCGGCCGGAAGACCATGTTCGGGTTCCCAAATGAGGGCTGGAAGGAGTGGCGGACCTTCGACGGCACTCCCGTCCTCGTCCCTGCTGGCTTCAACACTGACCCGGAGGCCAATGGCGATCTCCTCATGTATCCGGAGGGTGACAAATCCGCGCCGCCCAGTGGGCGTATGCCGAGCGGCGGCTGGTACTTCGACTCTATCGTTCGTCAGCCTCCCATTGTTGAAGATGCTCTCAATGTTGAGGACAATCTTGAAGAGTTTGCCCCAATTTCAGACGCCGATTTGAGCTATTTCAAGTCCGAAGCCGACCGCCTGTACTCGAACACGGACAAAGCAATACTCGCTAACTTCGGCGGCCTCGCATTCGGCGATATCGCTCTTGTTCCAGCGCCGTTTCTCAAGTATCCAAAGGGTATTCGTGACATAGAGGAATGGTACGTCAGCACGGCAATGAGGCGAGACTATGTTTACACTGTGTTCGAGCGCCAGTGCGAAATCGCGCTTGGAAATCTAAAGAGAATTCATGAAGAGGTCGGAAACAGAATTGCGGCGGTCTATATGACCGGAACGGATTTCGGGACGCAGATAGCATCATTCATATCTCCTCGGGCTTATCGGGATCTTTACCAGCCGTTCCACAAGGAACTGAATGACTGGGTGCATGCAAACACCGAGTGGAAGACCTTCATGCACTCATGCGGTTCTATTATCGAGTTGATTCCGGATTTCATAGATTCCGGGTTCGATATTCTAAATCCGGTTCAGTGCTCAGCAGCAGGGATGGAGCCTGAGACATTGAAGAACCGCTTCGGCTCCGAGGTCGTCTTCTGGGGTGGAGGGGTGGATACTCAACAGGTGCTGCCTTTCGGAACGCCGGACGAAGTGAGAGCGCAGGTCCAGGATAGAATCCGCGTCTTCTCACCGGGCGGCGGGTATGTGTTCAATCCAATCCACAACGTGCAGGCGCGAACGCCTGTGGAGAATCTTCTGGCCATGTATGAATGCGTCGGAATGCCGAGTCGGCCCACCCATAAGGGTCCTTCATAGGAAGAGAATGATATGAGAACCCACAGCCTTGTTATTCGTAGTGCTATCCTGGCAATGAGCGCGTGTATGGCCCTCGGCTTGAGCGCCTTCGTTCAGGCTCGTGAAATTCAGGCTGTAAGGGCCGGTTCGCCGCCGATCATCGACGGCAAACTGGATGATGCATGCTGGAAGAACGCAAAGCCGATTACCGATTTTATTCGTCTTGGAACCAATTATGCGTCCGAGAACCGGACAACCGCCTGTGTGACATATGACGATACGCACATTTACGTGGGTGTCAAGTGTATTGACAGCGACACGAGTTCCATCAAGCTTTCCGGCAAGCCCGCGCCAAAAGGGATGTTTACGAGAAAGCGGGATGCGGATGTTTTCAAAGAGGATTCGGTCGAAATATTCATCAATCCCTGGGGAAGCGGGTCGAACTTCTACCATCTGATAATTGGAGCGAGCGGAGCGGAATGGGCATGTTCCAACTCCGGCGGCGCTATGAATGAGAGCTGGGACGGAGACTGGCAGGCGGCGACTTTCATCGGCGATGGGTATTGGTCATGCGAGGTCGCGATTCCGTATTACACTCTGGGACTAGATTCGCGCGTCGGTTCATCCTGGACGATGAATATCGGCAGGAACAGGAACTCTCCGCACGAGCAGTCGAGCCTCGCCGACGGCGGCGCATTCGTCGCCCCGGATAAGTTCCTTCCCTTGACGGGGTTGAACGTGGATCTCAAACCGTTCTTCTATGCACTGGGCGATCCAAAGGTTGCCGTGGAAAAGCGCGGTGATAAGTATCTGGCTTCGGTCGAGTTGCCCATACTGAACCAGACCGGCAAGGACAAGAACCTGGACATCGATTTCACTTTTTCAGATGCAGGGAGCACGGCAACCGAGAGGTCGGGAACCGTGCCGGTATTATCGGGAAAGCAAGGAGTTTTTTCATTTAGCGATCTGCCGGTAAGTAATGCCCTCAGACACGAAGCCGAATGCGACCTGGTAATGAGAAACCATGGAACCAATCAGATCATCCGTTTCTCCCGTCTGTCATTGCCTGTAGAGTACAAGCCGCTCGATGCAAGGATAGTTCATCCTTCATACCGCGATACCATCTACGCAACGCAAGACCTGAAGATGGTTGAGGTTCAGGCCACAGCAAACGTCAGCGCGGATAAACTCAAGGGCAGCAGCGTATGTGCGACGCTCAAAGACAGCTCTGGAGCAATCATTCAGACTGTCAACGCAAGCAAGATCAAGAACAACACGTTTGACGCGATATTCTCGGCCGGGAAATTGAAAACAGGCCGTTACAGCATAGACCTTACCCTATATGACCGGACCGGCGGCGTTGTTGCAAGCGTGCGCAAGACGCTGACGAAGGCGGCTCCATTCAAGGGCGAGGTTAGAATTGATGAAGACCTGAATCTGGTTGTTGACGGCAAACCTTTCTTCCCGGATGGTTACTTTGGAGAATCCGATCCGAAAATCGCCGCCAGGGACGGGTGCAATTCCTCGGTAACCTACGGGCATCTTTCCGCCTCCCGCATGGACGACGGCAAGGCGTTCCTTGACGACTACTGGGCAAGCGGCATCAGACTGTTTATCTCCCCGTACCCGGACGGCAAGAGAGCGGATTCGAACAACGATCATCTGAGCAAGCAAACCGCGGATGGCATTACTGCAATAGTCAACGCCTTCAAAACGCATCCCGGCATTCTGGGATGGTACATGTGTGACGAACCTGAGAATCACGATGAGTCGCCCCTCCAACTTCAGGAAGCTTACGAGCTTGTGAAGAAGCTGGATCCGTATCACCCATGCTTGATGGTCAACGACTCAAGAAGCGGTCTGCACGACTATCACCGATGCGCGGATATATTCATGCCGGATCCTTATCCGCTGTTTACCAAGAAGACGCCTTTCCAAAGCTATTCCATACTGGAGTATGCTTCGTACATAGACACAGCTCGTTCGCTTGAGCCTCAGAGACCGGCATGGGTTACTCCTGAGGCGTTCGATTACGGTGATTTCGCTGATTATGACAACCATACCATCGACCGCGCGCCCACGTTCAAGGAGTATCGGGCCATGGTCTATCTGGCCGTCATTCATGGAGTTAAGGGATTTGAACACTATGCGCGTCCTTACGCCATGGCTTATCCTGATTTGCGGCTTGGGATGCAGTCGATAACAAGAGAGCTTAATTGTCTCTCACCCGTGCTGCTTTCGCCTAAGCAAACCCTGATCTCCAGAGCCTCAAAGGCCACGCCGGTGGAAGTCCTGCTCAAGGTGGAGGGTGGAAATCAGTATTTGTTCGCGGTCAATACTGCGCCCGATCCCGCAACAGTAACTCTCAAGATGCCCGCCGGCTGTCCGACGAAGTTCTATGTTCTTAACGAAGGCAGAGAGGTATCGGTCAAGGCGGGAGTTTTATCGGATCAGTTTGAGGGATACGGGACACACGTGTATGCCAGCGTCCCGATGAGCAGCAGTCTGACCATTGAGCAGGTGCAATCTGAGATAGATAGACAGAACGCCAAGCGGAGAAAGCCGGGAAACCTGGCGTTCTGGTTGGATAACGATGTGCTAGCGACCTCATCGTCGGCGGTGGACTCGACGATGTATGGACACTACTATGCGAATGCGCGCATGACGCTGCGTGGCCTGGGGGATGAGGAGGCGCGAGAGGCCTGGATGGCTAAGACGGTCAAAGGCACGCCGGACTGGATCAAACTGGAATGGAAGAGCAAAGTCACGATAGGCAAGGTCATGATCGATGGTATGACTCTGCGCGATTTCGATATCCAGTATTGGGACGGCAAGGATTGGAAAACAGCGATGTCTGTACGAGATAACGAAGATCGGACCGCCATATACAAGATCGACCCGGTGCAAACGGATAAGTTAAGGTTGTGGATAACGAACGTAAACGGGCCGAACGCAATTATTTCAGAGTTGGAATGCTATGCAAAATGACGCATAGTTTCCACGATGTCTCGTGATAGTCGGGCCTGAAAACAGAAAGGCCCGGAGGTTTGACAGGCAGTCGGCCTCGTGTTAGAATCAACTCGCGTAGCAAACCGGGACATATGGGGCACGCGGCGCTTGGAAGCAGGAGAATGTTATGAAAAGACTCGGTTTTTTGTTTGGAATAATGGCGATTTCATTACTAACGTCAAGGTCTATGGGAGCGGGATGGGTCGTAACCGATCTTCAACCCGGAACTTACTATGCGTCCGCCGCTCTGGCTGTATCGCCCGGACTGCAAGAGGCCGGCGATGTAGCGGGGCCGGCAACCGGGAGCAATTATCATGCAGCAATGTGGACCGGCACAAGCTCCAGTCTTACCGACCTGAATCCCTCCGGGGCTACGTATTCGTGCCTCCTGGGAGCGAATGGGAAACAGTACGGGGTCTTCAGCGGAACATCCACGAGCAACAACGACCACGCCTGCCTTTGGAATGGTACCTCGGCCAGTTGTGTGGACCTGAACCCGTCCGGCGCGACTTACTCCTGCTGCCAGGCGGGATCGGGCATAACGCAGGTCGGATATGCCTACGGAACGGTAACCGGCAGCAATGAGCACGCCTGTTTGTGGATCGGCACAACGTCCAGTTTCCGCGACCTGAACCCTTCCGGATGCGCCGTGAGCCACGCCTGGGCGACGTCCGGCACTCAGGAGGTGGGCGATGCGTACGGAACGGTGACTGGTGGCTACTACCATGCAAGCTTGTGGACCGGAACGTCCTCCAGTTGGGTGGACCTCAGCCCGGCTGGATCGGCGGATTCGTATGCGTACGGCATGACATCCAGTCAGCAGGTCGGGAGCGCGAACATCAATGGATACTGGCAGGCGGGTTTGTGGAGCGGTACGTCGGCAAGCTGGGTCAATCTGAACCCCGCATCCGCCACGGAATCCGAGGCTTACGCGGTTTCCGGCAGCGTGCAGGCCGGATATGCGATCATCAATGGATACAACCATGCCTGTGTCTGGAATGGTTCCAGCGCCGGTTTCACCGACCTTCATACGCTCCTGCCGAGCAACTACACCGATTCCTTTGCGTCCGGGGTTTGTGTTTCCGTTTCGGACATATACGTCGGCGGATATGCGTACAACGGCAGTACTGGTTATCCGTCGGCATTCCTGTGGCATTACGTACGCGGCTCCGTAACCGGAACGGTCACACTGCAATCCTACCAGGCGAACATCACTCTAGTGCCCGTAACAATCGAGATTCAAGCAGCCAACGGAAGCCTGCTGGAGGCCCATACCGTCAATTTAAGCAGTTCAGGCGGTTACTCATTGATCTCTCAACAGCCGGCAGGAAGTTATGTCGCTGCGGCGAAGGCATCGCATTGGCTGGCCAGGGATAGTGCGCTGACATTGGATACAAACGGTATTGGTACCGCGAGTTTCCTATTGCTTAACGGGGATGTCAACGGCGACAATTTCGTGGAAGATCAGGATTACT
>Ga0326727_10026208_pt1 | contig 10843 bp, 10 predicted proteins | sample MB2enrmetagenome_FD_207643 | JGI IMG/M metagenome (GOLD analysis project Ga0326727, IMG submission 207643) | Lab enriched peat soil microbial communities from McLean, Ithaca, NY, United States - MB29MY | ecosystem: Environmental > Terrestrial > Soil > Wetlands > Peat | place: USA: New York... | reverse complement strand
CGGGGCGCGCGTGAAAGCGCGTGCGCAATGCCACGCGCGTCAGGTCGAGCGCTTCCTCCAGGCTCAGTCCGCTGCCCGGCTTGGGCCGGCCGAACAGCGCGAAGCCGGTGCCGGGACCGTACAGGCGGTCGAACGCGCTGATCGGAATGTAAATGGAATTATCCTGGTCGCGGCCGAATGCCGAGCCCAGCTTTTCCTGCACGCCGATCACCGTGAATTCCACGCCTTCAATGCGGATGATCTGCCCGAGCGGCGACGATTCGCCGGGAAAAAGCGTGCTGCGGATGGTTTCGCCGATCACGGCTACGAAGGAGCGTGAGCGGTCTTCCTGCTCGGTGAAGAAGCGGCCGTCCACCACCCCGATATCGCGGATGCCCGCCAGATCGGCCGAAGCCCCGAGGATGCTGGTCTGCTCGCAGGTGAGGTTGGCGTGCTTCACGTCGGAGGCATGGTTGCGATACGGGCTATAGAGCACGCGGTCGCCATTCAACGACTTCAGGAAACGGGCGTCGGCGTTGTGAATGGGTTTGTTGCGCCTGATCTTATCGAAGTACTGGCGGCGGCTCAGCCTTCCGGTGGCGGCGATTTGCGCCACCAGGAAGGATTCCGAACCGAAGGCCTTGGCGGTGCTCTCTTCGGCGTAGACGCCGAGCCCGGCGATGGCCGCGCCCACCATGATCACGCTCGCCACCCCGATGATGACCCCGAGCAGCGTCAAAAAGCTGCGCAGCTTGTGCGCGCGAAGCGAATCGGCGGCCAGGCGCAAAGCGTTCTTGAATTGTTGCCAGGAGCGGGGTCCCCCGGAGCCCGATGAAAGCATGTCCCTCCAGGATAACGTAAGATGAAGGTTCGCCACGGCCATGCACCCTCTTCGTTTGGCTTATGCCACGCAATTCCTGATCGCGGCCATCGCTGTCTATGAACTGTGGAGCCAGATCGGCGGCCAGAGTCATCTCGACGTGATGCCGTGGTACGTCAAGCTGGGATTAGGCGCCGGCGCCGCGCTGGCGGTAGTGAAGGCGACCCACGCCGCCGTCTCGCAGGAGCACGCTTGGAACGGCGGGACGCTGAAATGGCTTGGCATCCTGCTGGTGCTGCTGCTGGGGTGCGGACTGGCCAGCTACTACTGCCATCTGTACCTGGAAGACAACGGCGACGAGGGCTCAGGCGACAATACCGCGGCGGGATGGGTGATGCCCGGCGGGGCGGCGCCGGGGGGTGCGTGTAGTTACAGGGCCTCAGACCTGTCGAACCCCTCAAAATGTCTCGGGTTTGTGCTGAGATCCCGAACTGTCCCCTTCACCATTCCAATCAATCCGGCCTTCTTCGCGTGGTCGTAGGCAGTCCGCGAGGATTCTTCCGCTGCAAGGTGTGCTTGCACGTGGGATAGGCGCACGGTAATGCGAAGGTCTTTCATGCGTGCTCGCCTGACATTTTGCCGGATATGAACTTTGGGGCTGCACCTCATTGTCGCGCAGTTGTCGCCTGCTTTGTGATCAGTGAGGTGGGGCGGACCCCCTGGTCCGCGCGGGACGCCTACGTCCCGCTCTCTCTTCGACCGAGCCGCCCAGGGGGCCGCCTCGACCCCGAAGCTCGCGGATGATCTGCGCGGCGCTCTTGCGGGAGGGAATTCGCTTGGCCTGCCTCGTCCATTCCAGCCATTCCTGCATGGTCGGCCGCTCCGCCAACGGAACATTTCGCACCTGAGTCGTCTTCGACGTCCCCTTCACTCATCCCAGCACCACCTTCTCCCCCGTCCGGCACGAGCGGTATACCGCATCCACCAACTCCAGCGCCTGATAGCCTTCCTCGCCCGAGACCAGCGGCTTGCGGCCCTCCGCAATGGCGTCGCCGAAGTCGCGAAATTGGCGTTCGAAGGGCGCCAGCGAGATGGCCATCGGGTCCGACGCGCCGGAAGCCGATTCCCGGACCACGGGTGCCGCCTCGCCGGAATCGCCCTCGACATCCCAGGCGGTCAGCCTGTCGCCGGAAATGATCGCCGTTCCCTTCGTGCCGTGGAATTCGATGCGCTCCGGATAGCCGGGCCAAAATGCCGTGGCTGCCTGAATCACTCCCGTCGCCCCGCTGGCGTACTTGACCAACGCGTTGACCACGTCCTCAGACTCGATACGATTACGGGCGCCCAGTTGCCACGTGCCGAACAGTTCCTTCACCGGACCGGCCAGCCAGCGCAGCAGGTCCACCTGATGAATTCCCTGGCCGATCAGCGCGCCGCCGCCTTCCGTTTTCCAACTCCCCTTGATCGGGCGGGAGTAATATTCCGCCGAACGGTACCACTTGACGTAGCAGTCGCACTCCAGCAGCCTGCCCAGGCGGCCCGCGGGGATGGCGCGCGCCAGGAAGAGGCTGGCGTCGTCGAAGCGGTGCTGGCTCACTACGCCCAGCAGGATGCCGGATTTGCGGGCAACTTCCATCATCCGGCGGGCCGTTTCGAGATTCGTCGCCATCGGTTTCTCGACCAGCACGTGCTTGCGCGCCGCCGCCGCCAGTTCGACCGGTTCCAGGCGGAATTCGGGGAAGGTGCAGACGTCCACGAAATCCACCTGCGGGTGACGGCAAAGGTCCTGGCAGGCCGGCACGAATTGCGCGCCGAATTCCGCGGCGAAGCGCTGTCCCGGCTCCTCGTGAAAATTACTGCAGGCTGCGACCCGATAGCCGATATTGAGGTAGGCGCGCGCGTGTTTGCGGGCAACCGCGCCGGTTCCGACAATGCCAACTCGCATGACCGTCCATTCTAGCTACAATAGGGGGTTCGCATGAATCGACCTATTGTGGTTTTCCTTGCGGGGCTTGCTGCGCTCTGTCAGCTGTCGTGCAAGCACAAGGTGCCCGCGGGAGTCGCCGCCGAAGTGAACGGCTATGCGATTACCACGGCCTACCTGGAAAAGATCTACCAGTCGCAATATCCCGAACCGATCGCGGAATCGAACGACGACCAGGTGCTCGCCACGCGGCTCGATCTGCTGAGCCGCCTGATTACCAACGAAATTATGTGGCAGCGGGCCGAGAAACTGGGCATTACCGCCACCGATGCGGACGTCGATACCGAGATCAACAAGAGCCGCGCCCCGTACACCAAAGACGAATTCGACAGAAAACTGGCCGAACGCCACATGACCATGGACGATCTGCGCACCCAGGTGCGCCGCGACCTGACTATCAATAAGCTGATCAACCATGAAATCACGTCCCATATCAGCATCACCGACGCCGATGTCGCCAACTTCTACAACGCCAACAAGGCGATGTTCAATCCGGCAGAGCCCACCATCCATATGGCGCAGATCGTGGTGACGCCTCAGCCCGATCCCAGCGTCCGCAATTTGAAGAACAGCAAGGCGCAGAACCTCAACGAGGCCAAGGCCAAGATTCAAGACATTATGCGCCGCCTGCAACAGGGAGACGACTTCAATCAGCTGGCGCAGAACTACACGGAAGATCCTTCCAGTACCGCCAACGGCGGAGACATGGGGTTCGTGCCGGTGGCGAATCTGGAAAAGCTCCCGCCGGATGTGCGCAAGACGATCGACGCCATCCAGCCGGGCAGTATTTCCCCCATCATTGCCATGGGCGACGTTTTCCGCATCATCAAGGTGTTCGAACGGGAGCCGGCCGGTCAGCGTGAATTAACCGATCCCCGCGTGCAGCAACAGATTCGCGACACCCTCATGAATCGCAAAGAACAGGTTCTGCAGGCCGCCTACTACGACGTGGCCAGAAATAGCTCGAAGGTGGTCAATTATCTGGCACAGCAAGTGGTGGACAACGCGGGAAAAAGCAAATAATCGCTATTTCGTTTTTCCCACTTCATACACGTAGAGGGTGTATTCCATTCCGCCCCGTGCTTCCGCCCGCATGTGTTCCACCGCCACCGGCTTCCAGCCTTTAATCGGAAACTGATTGGAAACCACGCGCGTTCCCGGCTTCAGGTATTTCTCCAGGTTGGGGCGCAGACGCTCGTTCGAGTCGGTCATGAAATACATGGTGACCACGGTGGCGGGGCTGAAGTCCACGTGGAAAACATTGCCTTCCACGATGGATGCGCGGTCGTCCAGGCCCAGTTCGTGGATGCGGCGCTGCGCCTGCCGGCAAAGATCGGGTAGCATCTCCACTCCCACGGCCTTGGCGCCGTATTTCTGCGCCGCGGCGATGACGATCCGTCCGTCGCCGCTGCCCAGATCGTAGACCACGTCGTTGGCCTTCACGTGCGCCACGTCGAGCATACGGTCCACCACGGTGGCAGGGGTCGGAATGGAGGGCGCCAGATTTTCCGGCGAAAATTTCTGGCAAAAACCGGGAACCCCGACGGTGAGAACGAGTAGCGCAACTGAAATGGACCGCATCGGATTAGTGCCGGGTGGCTTCGGCTGTGGCCGCCCGCCCCACTTTCGATTTTACAATGCGGCCCATGATCTCGGTCCAGGCGAAAAACAAATCCCGCGGCCGGCTGATGGTAAACTCGGCTCCCTTGAGGACCCGCACGGCGCTGCCGATGGCGTCCCGCCAGGGGTTCAATTGCGGGTTCGCATTGTAATTCATATAGAACACTGGATATTTGACGTCGGAGAACTGCTTCAGGGTTTCAGGGGAAACACCGTCATCCAGCATAACCTTCGGACCGGCGAAAATCAGGGCGTCCAGGCTGTCTTTCGGATCTTTGATTTCGCTTGTCATCAGTTGCGTCAAGAAGTCCGTATCGCTATGTTTTTGCACCAGATGCTTCAGGTCGACAGTGCCCAGCCTCAGCGCCTTGACGGCCTGACCCAGGGCGGGGAAGTCGATTTGCGACGCCTCATCCTGCCGATAGATCACTTTTTGCTGCTGCATGTTGTAGGCCACGACGGAGAATTTCGCAATGCGCGGTTCGCGGGCGATGCTGCGCAGCATGGAGAGTAGCGCCCGCGTGTCGAGAGGCTGCAGGGCGGAGCCGTTGGCGTCCTGCGGGGCGAAATTCATCATTACTTTCACGTTGAGGGGGGCCGGCTTTGGTTCCCTCTGGATCGGCGGTTCCTGTTTGAAAACCTCCGGGTCCAGGGCCTGCACCGCCCCCGAGGGGATCTCCAGGGTCATCTGCTTGTCTTTGGGCGGGAGGCTGGCTTCGGAATCCCAATGGAAAGAGCACATTCGCTCGGCGCGATCGCGCATCAGCCAGTCGACGTGATATTTGCCCTCGCCGACGTTGAAAGACCCATTCAGATAAACCGGGCCGCCTTCGTCGCGGTCGATCGCTGGCACTTGAAAATGCTGCGAAAAGTAGGTTCCGTCGGAATGGCTCTCGGGGGTTACGCGGAACACCATGGTGAGCTGGTTCTCGGAGCCCACCAACTCCTTGAGCGCGACCGTCACTTCGAAGTTTACGTGATATTTCAGATCGAAACCGAGAACCGGCTTATCCGGGGTGACCGTGCAAGGCAAGTCCTTGCGGTTTTCCGGGGATTCCAGAATGGCCGCATCGGAGGGCAACAATCGCACCGGCCCCTCCGTGGGCGTTATGATCTCCTGTGCGGAGAGATAGGGCAACAACGCGAGGCTGGCCAGCAAAGCTCCACGCCCGGCCAAGCCGAATCCGATCCAAGATTTGGGTACCATCCGCCACCCGTTTTTCCGCCGATATCCCCTGCGGTCCGGCGGTTGATCTGTATTATGGCGCAAATCGCGTAATCTGCAAAGTATACCTTTGCACAGCAACGGGAATATGGTAGGCGGTTAACGATTTTCTGCGTGCCAATAAAAAACCCTGGTGCCAGACCGGCGCCAGGGTCGAAAGTTTTAAACAGACCGAACCACGGAGCGGACCGGGCTGGGAGTGCCTACAGTCAACCCGCGGTACTTTTAGAGTATCATTTTCCGGGCAAGGAAGGCAACCCTTGGGTACACAAGTACTATAAGGCCCCTACCCGGGCGCCACCTCCGCGATCTCCAATTTCAGCAGCGTCCCGCACTTCCCACATACAAGCAAATCGCTCTCCATCGCGTAGACTTCCGTGCAATCGCAGCGGACGCACGCTACCGTGGGGTCTGTGGCCTCGGGCAGGGGATCGGGCGGCACGATTCCGGAGACCGTTCCGCCCGCCAATACCGTCGCCGGCTCGAAAGTGGCGCCGCATTGAGCGCACACGTGGTTGAAGCAGCAATTGGGCGTGCAACTGTAGAACACCTCGGCGGAACTGCACACCGGGCACGCGAGAGCCAGCTTTCGAGTCTGCACGCTACTTCTTGTCCGGGGGCGGAGCCGGCTTCGGCGGCGTCACCGGCGGCACGGCCGGCGGCATTGGGGCAGGCGGGAAGAACTCCGGATCGAGCACCGGCGGATTGGCCTTCTGCAACTCTGCAATGAGATTGTTGACGGCCTTCTGCGTCTGTTCCGGCTTCATGCGGTTTTCCAGGTCGGCGCGGACTTCTTCGAACGGCTTGGTGTCGTGCGAAACCAGCAGGATGATGTGGTAGCCGTATTGGCTTTTGACCGGCTCGCTCAGTTCGCCCGCTTTCATGGCGAAAGCGGCCGCTTCGAACGACGGCACCATTTGTCCGTGGCGGAAAGGCGGCAGCTCGCCGCCGTTGCCGCCCGACCCGGCATCGTCGGAATCCGCCTTGGCAATGGCAGCGAAATCGCCGCCGTCCTGGATCTTCTTGCGCACTTCCTGCGCCTTGGCCAGCGCTTCCGCGTCGCTGAGGTCCTTCTGCCCTGGCCGGACCGGCACTTGCGACCCCTGGAAGCGTATCAGGATGTGGCGGGCATGCACGGTTTCGAATTCGTTCTTGTGGGCGTCGTAATACTGGCGGACATCCGCCTCGGAGATCTGCAGATCCTTGCCGGCCAAGGTGGCCAGTTCGTTGGCCAGCAGGTTGAATCCCTGAAACATCTCCTTGGCCTTGAACTCCGGCGTTTGATCGAGCTTTCGCTTTTGCGCTTCCTGGGCCAGCGTCAGCGTTTTAGCGATATTGTCGGCCAGTTGCTTGCGTTGATTTCCGCGGCCCATGTTGTTGCGATATTGCGCCGGCAACGATTCCACGAAAGCATTGAACTGGGCGGCGGTAATTTTGATATCTCCCACCGTGATCACCACGCGGTCCGGCGGCACGTCCGGCGGCTTCACCACCGGTGGATTGTCCACCGATAGATGGATCTGCGGCATCGGCGGCGCCGCCGGCGGAGGAGTAGGGGGAGGCGTCTGGCCCAGCAGCACGGAGGCCGCGCCAAACAGAATCAGACTGCGGGGAAGAATCATATAGTCCTATGATAAGCGATCGGAAGCAGGCGGCTGTTTCAATGCTGTGGGGCGCGACGGACAACCGCGTGCCTCGCTCGAGATCGCTGCCACGGCCGGCAAAAGTGGAGACGTAACGGGTCTTCTTTGCGGCCTCGCGTGAGGTTGGTTCTTCGTGGGACATGCTTCAGCTTGTCAGGCGAGCGGAGCTCGCCCTTAGCCGGCTCTTCGTTTCAGCAGAGGCACGGAGACACAGAGAAAACCAGAGCCCACGGAGGCAGCGGAGGCCACGGAGGGGTTAGCTAAATCCCGCCGGTTCCACCACCGCCGACATCGAACCTTGCGAGCGCTCCAGGCGCCAATCCCGCCCATATGCATGGATCTGATCGCGGCCGAACTCCGCCTCCGCCAGTTCGCAGGTGATCAACACCGTTCGGCCGCAGCGGTCCACCTCTTCGGCGTGACGATATGCCTGATCGAGCGAGAAGATGAAAATGTGCTGCAGCATCTCGATCACGTAGTCGTAGGTGTGATCGTTGTCGTCCAAAAGCACCACGCGGTACAACGGAACCAACTCATTCCGCTCGCGGATTTCCGTATCGGGCGCGACTGACGGTTTCGACATGCCACCCGGCAGTGCCGGTTAACCATAGTATCAGCCATTTTTGTGGGACATGGGTCAGCGTAATGCCGCATAGTTTCCCATTTCCGGGAAACTGCACAAACTATGGGGCGGACCCTCTGGTCCGCAGCCGATCCCCTGGTCGGCTTGTCCGGGAATGCAACGACTTGATTCTTCGATTCAAGAGCGGGACGAGGGCGTCCCGCGCGGACCAGGGGGTCCGCCCCACAATTTGAACTCAATCCTTCCGAAGACTATGCGGCATCATGGTTCAGCTTCCGCCGGACTGGCTGACCGGATGCGAATCTGCGCCAAAATAGGAAGTACCGTGCCTCACCCGCCGCAGCGTCAGCCCGTCTACCTGGACAACCACTCCACTACGCCGGTCGATCCGCGCGTGTTGGCGGCCATGATGCCGTTCTTCGGGCCGAAATTTGGCAATGCCGCCAGCCGCAGCCACCGCTTCGGCTGGGAGGCGGAACAAGCCGTGGAGTTCGCTCGCAAGCGCGTGGCCGCGCTCGCCGGGGGCGCCGCGCGAGACATCGTCTTCTTGAGCGGAGCCACCGAATCCAACAATCTGGCCATCAAGGGCGTGCTGGAAGCCTGCCGCGCGAACGGCAATCACATCGTTACCATGGCCACGGAACACCCCGCTGTGCTCGATCCCATCCGTCACCTGGAGCGATTGGGCGCGGCCGTTACCGTGCTGCCGCCGCTGGGCGATGGTCTGATCGATCTCCATCGCCTGCGCGCCGCCATCCGCCCGGAGACCCTTCTGGTGAGCATAATGTACGCCAATAACGAGACCGGCGTGATTCAGCCCGTCCGCGAGATCGGCGCGATTTGCCGCAAAACGGGTGTCCTGTTCCACTGCGACGCCGCTCAAGCTTTCGGCAAGATCCCCATTGACGTGAACGCCGATAATATCGACCTGCTGTCGATGAGCGCCCACAAGATGTATGGCCCAAAGGGGGTGGGCGCGCTGTTTGTGCGCCGGCGCAAGGCGCCATTGACCGCGCAGATGGATGGCGGAGGCCACGAATCGGGCATGCGGTCGGGAACGCTGAACGTCCCCGCCATCGTCGGCTTCGGAGAGGCCTGCGCGCTGTGCGCCGCTGAAATGGCGGAGGAGGGTGTGCGCCTGGGCGGCCTGCGCGACCGTCTCCTCCAACAACTCGCGCGCGATCTGGAAGCGGTGACGGTCAACGGATCGCTGGAGCATCGCCTGCCCGGCAATCTGAACGTGAGTTTCGCCGGCGTCAATGCCGAGACCTTGCTGATGAACCTGCCGGAGGTGGCGTTGTCGACAGGGTCCGCTTGTTCGTCCGCGGTGGCCGAGCCCAGCCACGTGCTGCGCTCGCTGGGAATCGGCGAGGAATTGGCGCGCTCGTCGGTACGCTTCGGGTTGGGCCGATTCAATACCGCCGAGGAGATCGATTTCGTGGCCGGAAGGGTGATCGAATCGGTGAAACGGCTGCGGGCGTTCACGCCGGTGTTCTAAGAAGAAGAAATTGGCCACAGATAAACACCGATGAACACAGATAAGAAAACTCCTCTAGGACGTTGACGCCAGGGGGTCCTAACGACTCTGCGGCCTCTGCCTCCTCAGCGCCCTCCGGCTTTGCCTTTGACTTTGTTTTTCTGCGTGTCTCCGTGCCTCCGTGGTGGACATATCGCATACTCTGAATATGCGAAATCTGATTGTAATTTGCGGCCTTACCGCCCTCCTGATGGCCGCCCAGCAAACCCGCCGGGACGAAGTGAAATCCTCCGGCGCGGCGGAGGACGCCCGGCCCAATAGCGCCGATGTCCCGGATGTCTACGCCATCGACGGCCATTTCGACCGCGTCACCATCCTGCGCTTCAAGTACCAGACCGACCTGCTCGCCGGCCTGGAGAAAATGGTGAAAGAGCAGCATATCCGCAACGCCGTAATCCTCAATGCCATCGGATCGGTGCGCAATTACCAGGTGCACGCGGTCTCCAATCGCACATTCCCCTCGCGCGATACCTTCACCACCGATCCCACCGCCCCGGCCGACGTCATCGGCATGAGCGGCTATGTGATCGAAGGCCGGATTCACGCGCATATGACCATGGCGACGCCCGAGAAGGCCTTCGGCGGACACTTGGAGCCCGGCACCAACGTCTTCACTTTTGTCGCCGTCACCGTGGGCGTTCTGGCCGACGGCATCGACATCCGCCGCATCGACGACAAGACCTATCGTTGAAGCGAGCATGAACCGGGCATGAACCGTGCGGAGTACCCTCCGGAAACGGTAAAATAGATAGGTTTGACTAAAATGGGTAACGTAATCATCCTGGGATCCCAATGGGGAGACGAGGGCAAGGGGAAGATCGTCGATCTCTTCTCCGGCCGTTTCGACATCGTCGCGCGCTATCAGGGCGGGCATAACGCCGGCCACACGGTATTCATCGGCGACCGCAAATTCGTCCTCAAGCTGATTCCCAGCGGAATCCTGCGGCCCGGCAAGCAGGCCGTCATCGGCAACGGCCTGGTGATCGATCCCGAGGCGCTGCTCGCCGAAATCGACGGCTTGGAATCGGCCGGCGTGGCGGTCACTCAACAGCTTCTCATCAGCAATCGCGCGCACGTGCTGTTTCCGGCGCACCGCCTGATGGAAAAACTCTCCGAGGACCGGCCCGGCCGGGTCTCCATCGGGACTACCTCGCGCGGCATCGGACCCTGCTATGAAGATAAGATTGCCCGCCGCGGCATTCGCATCGCGGACCTTCTGAACCGCGAGGTTTTCCGTGCCCAATACGACTCTGTGATGGAAGAGAAGATCGCCATCGCCAAAGCCCTGGGCATCTACGCCGAAATCGACCTTGCCGCCATTCGCGAGCAGTACGAGTGTTTCGCCGAACGCATCCGTCCCATGGTCCGCGACACTGCCTGGTTCCTCAATCAGTCCATCCGCGACGGTAAGACCATCCTGTTCGAAGGCGCGCAGGGCACCATGCTCGACAT
>Ga0326727_10026204_pt1 | contig 10844 bp, 12 predicted proteins | sample MB2enrmetagenome_FD_207643 | JGI IMG/M metagenome (GOLD analysis project Ga0326727, IMG submission 207643) | Lab enriched peat soil microbial communities from McLean, Ithaca, NY, United States - MB29MY | ecosystem: Environmental > Terrestrial > Soil > Wetlands > Peat | place: USA: New York... | reverse complement strand
TATACCGGCTGTTGCGCGTACTCTTCTTCCTCTTCCACGCCATAGCGGCGCAGCAGGTTGGGCAGGGTCTGCGAAAATGCCGAGCGCGGCATCACCGTGTCGCAGCCGGCTTCGAGGGCCTTCGCCTTCAGCTCGCTTTGCAAGTGATTGAGGAAGCCGACAATCGATGTCGCCTTCTTGAGCTTGCTTTTGAGCTTGGGAATCAGCGTCATCGGCTTGGCGTTCAGATTATTCAGGTCAAAGACCAGCAGCTTGGGCACTTCGCCTTCCGGCAATTCGGTCAGCCGGGCCACCGTATCCTTGTCGCCGCCCTTCACAAACTCGACCTTCACGCCCAGCTTGCGCGCCGTCTCGTTAATCTTGGCCTGGAAGAACAGGTCCTCGATGAAGCAGTAAATGCGCGTGGGCGCATCCGCGCGAATTACCACCGGGGCCTGAGGCTCATAAGCCTCCTGGTAAGCGCCGCCGTTGTGGCCGTTGCTGCTGATCTGGATGGTCGAAGGCGGGCCATCGGCTACGTTGCCGTTTACCAGCCGATAGCTGTGGTCCATTGGGCCCACAAACTCCCTGGGACCCTTCTGCTTCACCTTGCGCTTGCCCTGCGGAGGGCCCGAGATGCTGTTGCCGGGCTGCGCGGCCTGCACCGGCGCCTTCTGGGAAAACTTCTTTTTTCGCCCCTGGCTCTGACGTCCGCCCTGATGTCCACCCTGACGGCCGCCCTGGCGAGCTGCCTGATGCCCGGCCTGCTCGGTGGGAGCCGGCCTTTGCGTCTGCGCGTGCGGCTGTGGCGGCGGCTGTGGCTCAAACTGCGGCTGTGCCTGGGGTTGTTGCGCCTGCGCTGCGCCTGCCTGGCTGCTCTTGTTCTTACGGCGGCGGCGGCGGCGCCGATGCCCCTGCTGCTGCCCCTGGCTAATCGCCGGGACCGGCCCCAATTCAGTTTGGGGCTGCATTGTTTCTGTTGTCATGCGTAAGCTTCCTGTTGCATTGCTGATTGGTTCGTTGCCATTCGCTGCAAAGCGCTTTCTGATTCAGACTTATTCAATCTCGTTCAACACAGGGAACGCCAGGTCCGGCAGCCAGATCGCGCGCGAATATCGCGCCAACCGCTCCCAGCCAAATTGGATCCGCCCCCGCACGCAATTCTGAATCATCCTAAGGCGCTCAAGCACTATTACAGATTCCAGCCGGTCTCTGCAACCCTCAAAAACCTCGCTCCTGCATGCGGCGCCGATTCAGCCTTCGCGGAGCGGATTGACCTCTGTTATGACCTCTGTGAAAATGCTCTGCCGCCGCTACGCACACAAGAGCCTCAATAAAAAGCTCCATCCGCTTGTCTGGATCGTGACGATGCGGTCAGCGCCCTTCTCAGGTGATGCCTCTCCAATGAAAACTCTGCCACCCGCAGACTTCTAAGTAAATGAACTGCCCGGCGAAGTTTCCCTGTTCAGCGGCGAGCTTGCACTGCCCCTTCCGGGTGGCTCGCGTCAGCCGCTTGATAGGCAACTCTCATATTACAGTGAACTCTTCCGGCTGGCAAGTGAACCCTGCGCCTCTCAGGCCGCGGGGTTCCCACAGGGACGCTGTCCCGATTCGGAACCCAACTTCCTCCAAACGCAAGAAACGCCACTCCAAAAAGAGTGGCGTTTCACTCGCCTTGCGCTTGTCACTGGCCTCCCAAAAAGTTTGTGGACCGCGGTTTCTTCCGCCGTACCTTTTATCGCCTTCCCGGCCGGTCTGCCTCTATTCAAGGACCGCTGCACTGGCGGTTGCTCTTGCCGGGTGGCTGCTTTTCTTTGGGCTGGTCAGAGTTCCTCCAGCGCCTGTACATCACTGGCACTTTCTATATAGCAATCGCAGTGCCAGTTCAACGAATCTTTCATTTCAATGGCTTACGGGGAACATGAGTGGGCAACTATCCCCGATTCTGGAGGTTAAATGCGCGGTTTCTCCCAAAAATCATAAAATGTAACCTCACCGTTGGCACTGGGGGCAGTAATGCGTCCCCCGTCCCGCCAGCACGATGCGCCGAATCGGCGTCTCGCAGCGAGGGCAAGGGAGCCCCGTGCGCTGGTAAACGCAATGCTCCAGTTGGAAGAGGCCTCGCTGGCCCTCGGCGTCCACATAGTCGCTCACCGAAGACCCGCCCGCCCGTATGGCGTCTCTGAGAACCTCGCCCAAAGCCAGCCGCAGCCCTTCGAGCTCCGCCCTCGTCAGCCGTCCGGCCAGCCGCCGGGGCCGAATTCCCGCGCGAAACAGGCTCTCGTCGGCGTAGATGTTGCCCACCCCTGAAAGCAAATTCTGGTTGAGCAGCGCCGCCTTGATGGCCAGCCTCCGCCCGTGAAACAGCCGCGCAAATTCCCCCGCCGTCACGCTCAAAGGATCGCTTCCTGGAGCGACGAAACCAGCGGTCCTGTTCAGTTCGCGAAATTCCAGCCGTCCAAACCGCCGCGGGTCCACAAAGCGCAATTCCCGGCCGCTCCTGAGGCTCAGCCGCGCATGAGTGTGGAGCGCAACAGGAGCGTCAGGGGTGGTCACAAGCAATCTCCCCGTCATGCCAAGATGCACAATCCATTGAGCGCTCGGAGCATCGCCTGCAGTCCCCAACTCGCACACTATGTGCTTTCCCGTGCGATGAACCTCAAGGATTGCCCGCCCCTCGAGTCCCCTGGCCTGGCGCACCGCCGGCGTTTTGAAAGGCTCTCGCTTGCCGCCGAACCAGACCTCGACAATGCGGTCGCCCGAAACGCGCTGGTTCACTCCGCGCGCGATGGTCTCGACCTCTGGCAGCTCTGGCATCGGTCTATCGTAAGAGGGTTTTGTCTTGTCGCGCGAAGCGGCTGCTTCCCGCGCTTACCTGCGCTCGCCGGGTTCGCGCACCCGGCTGGCCTCAAAGCTCACTATCTTCCACTTTCCCTGTGCATTGCGCACATAGACGCGCGTGTAACGAAATGTTCCTGAGAAGTCTCCCTTGGGGTTCACGCCGCTCACCTCGGCCCGTGAAGTCACCAGCGCCGTCGTCCCGTAGAAACGCACTCTCCGGTCTGAAACCTCCAGCGATACAATGCGCATCGCACCGCTGCGCATATTGGCCAGAGCCTCTTCCTTGGTCTGCAACGTTCCATTGGGCATGATGGCTATGTAGTCGTCAGAGAGCAGGGAACTCAAGGCGCCAATGTCGGCTTTCAGCGCCGCATTCCGCCACGCATCCTCCAGTTGGTCAATCTCGCGCCGGACCTCGTGCCGCTGCCCCTTGGGCATTGCGCTCTGATGCTGGGCGGCCAAGGGCGCTGGCGCACACACGCCCAGCGCCAGAAGAAGCATCAGTGCGTAAAGCCTGCGGCGGGACATGAAGTGAGAGGAGTAGATCGTGGCTGCGTGCATATGCGTAACGGATGGTAGCTCCGCAAAGCCGCGCCGGTCAAACAATTTCAGCAAGCTATGCACAAATCCGCCTCCGGGCGCCCTGCCCGGCGCCTATATCCTACCCGTTAGACTCCGCCGGAATCTCAAACGAGAGCAACCAGGGTCTCCACGTTCCGCTCCCGCATCTTTTGGGAAAGCACGCCCACGGCATAGCGTTTGAAGTGCTCCGAGCTGATGTGCGCCTCGAGCGCCTTCGCGTCCGTGTACTGCTCGTAGATGAGAACCGTGTCCGGGTCGCCCTCCACAAGGTGGGGAACGTAGCTGACGCAGCCCGGCTCCTGGCGCGAGGCCGCCGCCAGCATACGCAGAGTTTCGGCTACTTCGACCCTATCCTCCGGCGCAAACTTCTGTCGTACGGTAAAGCTGATCAATGAACCGGCCTCCTGATGTGTTATGAAAATCCAGTCTCGGCAACCGCTCTTTACGCGTGAATGCTCTCGAGCGCCGCGGCAAACTCCGGCAGCAGCATCGTCTGGTCGCGGTCCGGGCCGGTCGAGACCATGCCGATCTTCGCCCCGCTCTCCCGCTCCTGAAAGCGCAGATACTCGCGCGCCGCCACGGGCAATTTGTCAAACTCCGTAATTCCCTCGGTCGAACATTGCCAGCCCTTCAGCTTGGTGTACACCGGCTTGATCTGCTCGAGGCCACGCACGTCAGCTGGAATCTCGTCCGTCACGCGGCCGCCAATATCGTAACCCACGCAGATGGGAATCTCCGCAAGTTCATCCAGCACATCCAGTTTGGTCACCACCAGCCATTCAGCGCCGTTCACCTGGTTGGAATAGCGCAGCAGGGGAATGTCGAGCCAGCCGCAGCGGCGTGGCCGCCCGGTGACAGCGCCATATTCACGACCCCGCGCCCGCAACTGTTCATCTACGGCATCGTGAATCTCCGTCGGGAACGGTCCTTCGCCCACTCGCGTCACATAGGCCTTGGTCACGGAGATCACCGTGCCGATGGCCGTCGGTCCTACGCCGGTTCCTGTAGCCGCTCCGCCAGCCGTCGCTGACGAAGAGGTCACAAACGGGTACGTCCCGTGGTCGATGTCCAGCATCGTCCCCTGCGCGCCCTCGAACATCACGCTGCCGCCCTCGGCCAGAATCTTGTTCAGCAGGCGTCCTGTGTCGGCCACAAACGGCCTCACCTGCTCGGCCGCCGCCGCGTATTCGTCGTACATTTTTGCCGGGTCCAGCGGATCGGTCCCGAAGAGCGCATGGGCAATCGCATTCTTTTCGGCGCAAGCCGCCTCGATGTGCGTCTTGAGCAGCTCCGGCCTCATCAGGTCCACGATGCGCAGCCCGCTGCGCGCCATCTTGTCCTCGTAGGCCGGCCCGATGCCCCGGCTGGTGGTGCCGATCTTCTTCCGTCCCGGCGCGCTTTCGGCGGCCAGCTCAATCATCCTGTGATACGGCAGGATCACCTGCGCCCGGTTCGACACAGAAAGACGCTCATCCACGGCCACGCCCAGACCGCGCAGCTTGGCTACTTCGTTCAAAAATGCGATCGGGTCCAGCACCACGCCGTTGCCGATAACTCCCCGGCAACCCGGCCGCAGCACTCCGCAGGGAATCAGTTGCAGCACGAACCGCTGATCGCCGATGATCACCGTGTGCCCGGCATTGTGTCCGCCGGCGTAGCGCGCCACGGCCGTAAACCGCTCGCTCAGCACGTCAACAATCTTGCCCTTGCCCTCGTCGCCCCATTGGGCGCCCAACACTACTGCCGTCTTTGCTCGCATTTCGTCCCGTTCCTGGTGAGGAGTCTCTGAATCCATCAGAAGTTAAGAATTATCATCCTGAGCGGAGCCGAGCGGAGTCGAACGACCCGCATTTCCCCGCAAATCGAAGGCGCTACCCGGCCATCCTGCGCCAACTTCGATGATAAACCCTCGGTGCTTTTCTCAGCGAAAAGAACGCGAAAGCGCAGCCAAACAGCTTTCGCCATACATCCCCGAGGTTTCATCGCTTCACGCTATTTTGGAGTAGTTTCCAAGCGTTTCGGCAGCCCGCTCCCCCTCGGCTTTCAGAGCGTCCCGTACCGACCTGGTCAGGAGCGGTTTGTTCATTTCGCTCCACACACGGGCCATTATTTCGCTCTCGCGTGCGGTCCAGCGCATCCTGCGCGAGCAATTCGAATGCGCCGGGAGCTCTGCGTCGATGGATGCTTGTTGTTTTGTTTCTAATTTGAGGTTGCTGGCTGTTTCTGAATGCTTTCTGGCTTCTTGCGGCAGATCGTCTGCGAACATGGCTTGCACGTCCTCCTGAGCGTATTCAGGGAACCTGCAACAGCCACCTTCGCCGCCGTCCACCCTTCTTCGCTCAAACTAAGCTTAGCTGAGCCCCAAATCGTTGTCTGAGCAAATTCGACCACCCGCCACCACCGCGTCCGCGATCCGCGCAGCCTCCAGTGCCTGCCGCACTGCATGAACCCGCACCACGGAGGCGCCTTGCAGAATGGCCGCCACCAGCGCCGCCACACTAGCCGTCTCCCGGGCTTCAACCGGCGCATCTTGCCCGCCATACAACGGCGCCAGCGTCCGCCCCAAAAAGCTCTTCCGGCTCACTCCCGCCAGCAGCGGCCTGCCCAGCGCCAGCAGCTCCGCCTGCCGCGCCAGCAGCGCGTAATTCTCCTCGAAGCGCTTGCCGAATCCATAGCCGGGATCGAGCAAAATGGCCTCCCTCGCAATCCCTGCCGCTGCGGACTTTTCCAGGCTGGCCGCGAGTCCCGTCCGCACCGCTGCCAGCAGTTCATTGGCAGTAAGTGGCGGCTGCGCGCCCCACTCCTCGGGCCGGCCACGCGTGTGCATCAGCACCACCCCGCAGCCCGCCTCCGCGCAAGCCGGGGCCATCTCCGTGTCCCACTGAAATCCGCTCACGTCGTTCACAATCTCCGCGCCAGCCGCGAGCGCAGCGCGCGCCGTCGCCGCCTTGTACGTGTCCACCGAAACCACTGCATCGGGCCGTTCCCTGAGAATTTCATCGAGAACCGGAAGCAGCCGCGCCTGCTCTTCCTCCGCGCTCACCTGCGGAGCCGAGTCGCCCGCCCGCGAGCCCGGCCGCGTGCTCTCCGCGCCCAGATCAAGCAGGTCGGCCCCTTCGTCCAGCAATGCCAGCGCATGCGCCACGGCCGCTTCAGGCTTAAAAAAACTCCCGCCGTCGCTGAACGAATCCGGCGTGATGTTGACAATGCCCATCACCAGCGTCCGCCGTCCCAGCTCCAGCGCGCGCGTGCGCAGTTGCCATGGCGTAATTTTCCGGCTCAAATCGGTCATTCTTCTCTGCCTGTCGTCGATTGGTAGCTTGAAGCTATCGTCGTCAAATCTTCGCGATTCGCAAAAACTACATCTATCATTCGATGGTACGCCGCCGGCTCTTTCCCTCCTGCTAAACTCCCTCCATGACGTTTTTCAGGCCGTTTCTCCCGCTTTCATTTGCTTTGACTTTGCTTTTTTCCGCCGCTCTCACCGCGCAAGCCCCGGCGCAACTCGCCGCACAGTCCGCGCCGCAGCCGGCGCCAGCCAACACCCCTCTCGCGGACCGAATCAGCGCCATCCTCGCCGACCCGGCCCTGAGCCACGCTGAATTCGGCATCAGCGTGACCACTCTCGACGGCCAGCCACTCTACGGCTTCAACGAAGGCCGCCTCTTTATTCCCGCCTCGAACGCCAAGCTCACCACCACCGCCGCAGCATTCGCCCTTCTGCCCGTGGAAACCCTCACCTGGACCACCAATGCCGTAGCCGGCGGCAAGGTAAGCAAACGCGGCGTTCTCAGCGGCGACCTGATTCTGCTCGGCGCCGGAGACCCAACGCTGAGCGCCCGCCGATACCCCTACCAACCGCCCGAGCCAGCCACGGCCACTCCCGCCGCGCGGCCCAACCCCATGTCGCCCTTCGAACTGCTCGCCGATCAGGTCAAGCTCTCCGGCGTACGCACCGTCAAAGGCAACATCGTCGGCGACGATAGTTTCTATCTCGACGAGCCCTGGGGCGCTGACTGGGGCTGGGACGACCTGCAATGGGACTACGGCGCGCCCACCTCCGCGCTCACCTTCAACGACAACACCATCCAGCTCGCCGTCACCGCCAACCCGACCCCAGCCGCCGGGTCCACTCCCGCCCAAACCACCGCGCAGTGGGCACCCGACTTGGGCTACTACGCGCTCGACAACTCCATGACGCCGGCACTCGCAGGGCAGCCCGCTCACCCCGAACTCGACCGGCGTCCCGGCGACCGCACCCTTCGCGCCTGGGGCACTGTGCCGCCGGGCTTCACTGCCGATCTGGCCGTCGAAGATCCCGCCGCGTTTGCCGCCGCGGCCTTCAGGCAGGCGCTCGTCAGTCGCGGCATCAAAGTCAAAGGCAGCGCCGTAGCCCACCATCGGTGCTCCACCGCGACCGAAGAATTCTCCGATGAGCGCGCCCAGCCGTTGAAGCTCACCCGCTCCAGCCTTTCCACCGTGGCCGCGCCGCTCGATGGCCGCCGGGTGCTCGCCACGCGCGTTTCCGTCCCCGTAGCCCAGGACATCACCGTCACCAACAAGGAGAGCCAGAACCTCCACGCCGAACTGCTCTTGCGCCTGCTTGGCAAAGTGCAAGGTGCCGACGGCAGCTTCGAGCAAGGCGCCCGCGTCGTCCGCCAGTTTCTGCTGAACGCCGGGGTAGACGACAACGATTTCTTCTTTTATGACGGCTCGGGCATGAGTCCCGACGACCGCATCGCTCCGCGCGCCTATACCCAACTGCTCTCCTACGCCTCGCGCCAGAGCTGGGGCGCGGCCTGGCGCGGCACTTTTCCCGTGGCCGGGGTTGACGGCACTCTCGACAACCGCTTCAAAAGCTCGCCGCTCAAGGGCCGCCTCTGGGCCAAAACCGGCACGCTCAACGAGGTCAACGCTCTCTCCGGCTACCTCACCACGGACAGCGGCAAGACTCTCGCCTTTTCCATCCTCGTCAACGGCCACCGTCCCGGCAGCCACGCCGAACTCAAAGCCATCGACCGCATCGCCGAAGCCATCGCCGCCTCGGAATAACCCTGAATCCTCTTCGGGTGCCCGTGCCCCATCCATTTCGCGTTCTTTGCGAAATGGGTGGGATTCTTTATAACCTTCCGTGTCCCATCCTTTCCGTTTCTTTTTGCGGAAAGGATGGGAATGCAATAGATTGAATCAGTCCATCATGAGTCACGAAGACAAAGCTAACCGGCCGTCCCGCGATCTGTTGCCGCTGCCCGCTCTGGCCGCCATCAGCCTCTACCTGCTGGCGCTCTCCGTGGTCATCACGCTCGGCGTGGTCTCCGGCCGCCACTATCCGCCGCTCTTTCTCGTTCTTGCCGCCGGATTTATCGCTGCCGCCGCCGGCCTGCTCCTGCTGCTGCGCTGGGCATGGGCGCTGGCCCTCGGCGCGGTCTTTCTGTTGGCCGTTTACAACCTGTAGTTCTTCGCAAGCCAGCATCAGCCGCCCGCGCTCGTGCAGGGCCTGCTCAACCTGATCTTTTTCCTCTATCTCGTTCGTACCGAAGTGCGCGAGAAGCTGCGGTAACGAGAGTTACCAGACCGCTTTGCAGACGTTTGCCTTGCGGATTCGATCGTCGTGCGTGATCAGCACGCAATCTCCGACAATGGCGGTAGCGGTGATGATTCGGTCCATCGGATCGCTATGGAAGGGGTCGGGGAGTCCCGCGGCGCAGATCGCGATTTCGGCTGTCAACGGAATCAACTCAAGTTTGGCTTGTATGGCTGCTATGAACTCCTGGATCGTCACATCCAGGATTAGCCGCTTTCTACGCGCGGCATTGGCTATCTCATGCAACGAAACCGGAGAGTAGCCAAGCTTTTCTCCTGAAATGCGAGATTGCAGAATCGCGCCGCGCGCCCTGAAGGACAGTCGTTCCGGAGCTATCATCAGCCAGATAATAACGTGCGTATCGAGCAGAATCACTCCGAGTCCCCTTGCTCAAATCGATCCCACTTCTCGTTGAACATCCGGTCCCAGTCCTCGTCCGTAAACTCTGAAGTGACAATGTCCCCGGTAATGGTTCCCATGTGCCTCAAGCAGCCAAAGATCGACTCAGGGCTCTCCTGCAGCGTATGCCCTTCCACGGGCAAAACCCGGGCAAACGGCTTGCCGCGCTTTGTCACAAGCACTGGCTGGCCGGTGGAATTCACCTCGGCCATCACTCCCAGGCACTTGGCCTTGAACTCGCCTGCCGCCATGGTTCGCATTGCCGCCCTCCTCGCAGATTCAGTATATATCTGACCATGGTCATCTGACTATGGTCACAACAAAATCGGTCAAAATTACCCGTCCTTCCGTCCAGCCACCCCTCCCGCTACAATAAAAACGTAATGGATCTGGTTCAGATCGCCCCCGCCCGCAAGACTCCCGCGCCCAAGCCCGAATGGCTCAAGGCCCGCGCACCCGTGGGCGAAAACTACCACTCCCTCAAGCAACTCGCCCGCTCGCTTGCGCTCAACACCGTCTGCGAAAGCGCCCACTGCCCCAACATTGGAGAGTGCTGGCATCACAAAACCGCAACCTTCATGATGCTGGGCAATCTCTGCACCCGCCGCTGCGGCTTCTGCGCCGTGCCCAAAGGCCGCCCCGAGCCCATCGATTTCGACGAGCCGAGTCGCGTGGCTCAGGCCGTCTCCGCGCTGGGCCTCGAGTACGCCGTCATCACCAGCGTCAACCGCGACGATGACCTCCTCGGCGGCGCACGCGCATTTGCCATGGTCATCGAGGAGATTCGCCGCCTGGCCCCCGGCTGCCGCGTCGAGGTGCTCATCCCTGACTTCCAGGGCAATCAGGGAGCTATCCGCGCGGTCGTCGAGGCCCGCCCGGAAGTGCTCAATCACAACACCGAGTCCGTCCCGCGCCTCTATCGCGCAGTCCGCTCCGGCGCGCGCTACGAACGCACTCTCGAGCTTTTGCGCTACGCCAAAGAATTAAGCCCCGAGGGGCTCACAAAATCAGGCGTTATGGTCGGTTTGGGCGAGGAGACCGCCGAGTTGCTTGCAGTCTTCCGCGATCTGGCCAGCGTCCACTGCGACATTCTCACCATCGGCCAATATCTGCGCCCCTCCCGCGACCACCTGCCGATGGCGCGTCTCTACACTCCGCGCGAGTTTGCCGAGCTGAAAGCCGAAGCTCTCGCAATGGGCTTTCGCCACGTGGAATCCGGGCCTCTGGTCCGCTCCAGCTACCACGCCCACGAGCAGGCCGCATCCACCGGCCTGGCGGCGCTCGCGTAGGGAATCCCGGTTTCGCCACATGAACTTATCCTGAGCAAAAATGCCCTCCCGCCGCCCTGATTCGCTAATATAGTGTTTTGGTTGTATGGGAGGAAGAACTCTATGGCAGCTTCATTCATGGCCGGTATTCCGGCGCTCAAGGAAATCAACGCCAACCTCAGGCATCGTAT
>Ga0326727_10026202_pt1 | contig 10845 bp, 10 predicted proteins | sample MB2enrmetagenome_FD_207643 | JGI IMG/M metagenome (GOLD analysis project Ga0326727, IMG submission 207643) | Lab enriched peat soil microbial communities from McLean, Ithaca, NY, United States - MB29MY | ecosystem: Environmental > Terrestrial > Soil > Wetlands > Peat | place: USA: New York... | reverse complement strand
GACTCGCTGTATTTTGTCCCCAGCTTGAAAATGTGGCCTACCTCGATCCCCCGCGTTGCGGTGAGCCTGCCTGCGCAGCGCGGACAGGCGTCCCCGGCCCGCGCCGTCTTGAGGTCGTAGTAGCCCTCCACCTTGAAATCGCCCGTGTTGACGCCCACTATATGGACGTCCCGCTCGTTCCCTCCGACTACGAAGTCCTCCATCGCAAGGATGTCGTTGTCCGCGAAAAGCGGGATGGCAAGGCCGATGGGGCCGGAAAAGCCCAGGGGGCCGCCCGTCGCCTCTTCGATGACGGACTCGCCTGCGAGCTCCACGGACTTGAAGCCTGCGACGTTTTTCAGCTTGATCGGGTTTATCTCTCTGTCGCCCGCCACGAGTGCGCCGGCCACGCCACTGTCCGTCATGAAGAGGAGCGTCTTGACGAGCTTGTCGGGAGGCACGCCGAGGAACGCGGCCACCTCATCGACGCGCTTTTTGCCCGGCGTCTCGACGCGCTTATACGAGCCGCCCGCCTTCCGGCCGGCATGGGCGGGCGCCCTGACCTCGGCCCGTTCCAGGTTCGCCGCGTAGTCGCAGGAATCGCACGAGATGATGACGTCCTCCCCCGTATCGGCCAGCACCATGAACTCGTGGGAGAACTTGCCGCCTATCTCGCCCGTATCCGCCTCGACCGCGCGGAACCGCAGGCTGCACCGCCTGAAGATATTCTCGTAGGCGGCGTACATCTCCATGTAGCTCTTTTCCGCCCCCTCCTCGTCCGCGTCGAAGCTGTAGGCGTCCTTCATGATGAACTCCCTCGATCGCATCACGCCGAACCGGGGCCTGATCTCGTCACGGAACTTCGTCTGTATCTGGTAGAGGTTGCGGGGCAGCTCCCGGTAGGAGCGCAGCTCCTTCCGCACGAGGTCGGTAACGACCTCTTCGTGAGTAGGCGCAAGGCATAGCTCCCTGTCGTTCCGGTCCCTGAACCGCAGAAGCTCTTTGCCGTACTGGTCCCACCTGCCGCTCTCTACCCAGAGCTCCTTCGGCTGGACGGCGGGCATCAGTATCTCCTGCGCCCCTGCCCTGTCCATCTCTTCCCTTATGATCCGCTCCACCTTCCTCAGCGATTTGAGGCCGAGGGGGAGCCACGTATAGATGCCTGAGGAAAGCCGCCTTATGAAGCCTGCCCGGAGCATCAGCCTGTGGCTGACGACCTCCGCCTCCTTCGGCTCCTCCTTCATCGTCGGCAGAAACATGCGCGAAAAGAGCATCCCTTTACCCCCAGTCTCTGAAATCCGTCGTAAGTCCGATTTGCGGCGGCTATCTCTCTACGGCGCAGCCCCTGGCTGTCCACCCGGGGTAGCCGCCGGAGAGTATGCCGATCTTCAGATATCCCAGCTTCCGGGCCGTGACCGCGGCCTCTTTGCTCGAGTCTCAGACCAGCCCTCTGCAATAGAAAACGACCTCTGTCCCCTTGTCGGCAGGCAGCAGCCTGGAAAGCCTGTCGAACTCATAGTGCGGTATATTGACCGAGCCGGGCAGGTGGCCCTGCCTGTATTCATACGCAGTCCTCGTATCGACCACGAAAGGTCTGCTGCCGGCCTCGATCCTGGCCTTGAGCTGCTCCACGGTCAGGCTCTCTACGCCCCCAGGCTGCATGACCGTTGCGCACGAGATGGCGAGCAATGCCGTCGTCAGACAGGCAAGAGTGTATACCGCGCGGCTCCTTTTCACAGTGTTAAATGTAACAAAAAACCCGCCCGATGTCACTATTCCACGACCGGCTTGCGCGGCGGCGTCACCTGATCGGAGCCCAGGAGGGCGGCAAAGACAAACCTCTTGTCCAGGCGGTACTTGGTGAGATAGCCGATCGTCAGTCCGACTACCGCGCCCGCGTATTTCGCCTGGCCGGATCGGAAGGCAGCGTTGAAAGCAAGCTCAGACCCCCAGAAGATCATGGTAGTAACAACGCCCATCGCCGAATAGAGGACAAAACGGTAAATGTCGTCCGTATGCGACTCGACGCGCACGTAAAAGATATACTTCTTGTCCAGCACGTATTTCACGACGAGACCGGCCAGCGTCCCGACGGCCATAGCGAGATAAAGACCGAAGCGGCCGCTGTAGATCGCCAGCACGACCCGCTGCGCGGCGACGTTAGTCACGATGGCAATGCCCGCGAAAAACGCGTACTTCGTTGCGAGAATGAGATTCTGCGATGCGGAGGGCATACTCTTTTCAGTAGATGATTACCCCGAACGCGACCAGCCAGGCGACCAGGATGCACTGGATAAACCTGTCCTTGAGAAGAACATCGGTGGGCGAGCCGGCCCCGTCGCCGACAAGGGCGACCTGCATGTACCTGAGCATGCCAAGGATGACGAAAAACGACGTGAGATAGAGCTTATCCGTATGGAACTTCTCCATGACGTCCGGCGACTTCGTATACATGATGTAGCAAACAATGGTAACCGCGGCCATCGCCATCATCGAAGAATCGATGAACGAGATGTTGTAGCCGTCGATGGCCTTCCTCGTCCGGACCTCCGCCCCGTTGAATATCAGCACGTCGTTCCTGCGCTTCCCGAGGGCTATGAACAGGGCAAGCAGGAAGGTCATGAGGATGATCCAGGACGAGATGGGCACCCCGGCCGCCGTGCCTCCGGCGTATATGCGGATGACGAAGCCGCAGGCGATGACGAAGATGTCGAGCACGGGGATATGTTTCAACCGCACCGTGTAGGCGGCGTTCATGAGCGTGTAGATCACGCAGAGGTACAGGATGCTTCTTTCAAAGAGGAAAGACGCAAGCAGGCCGGCGAGCTGGAGCAGGACGGCACAAGTGACGGCTGCGCTCCTGGAGACGCGACCTGCGGGGATAGGCCGGTTCTTCTTTGTCGGATGAAGCCGGTCGGCGGTCACATCGCAGAGGTCGTTGAAAATATATACGGAGCTCGCAATCGAGCAGAATACGAAGAAAGCAACGATAGCCCTGCCTGCCGGATAGGGATCGGTAAGCCGCCCGGCAAAGAAGAGCGGCAGAAAGACAAAGAGGTTTTTCAAATACTGGGCGGGGCGCAAAAGACGAATTATATCGCTCAATAGTGCCTCTTTTCAGGACTCGGGGTATTCCTCGAACAGCCGTCCCCACTTCGTGCCGCTTACGTGTTCTTTCTGAATGTGTTTCCCCTTGACCGGCCACCAGCAATAATCATGGTACAGGAATGAGCCGAATATCAGGCAGTATACAAGGGGGGTGCGGGTAAAGACCTTCTGAATGGGCTTGAACAGCCCGAACCAGATAGAATCGCCCACCCTGCTGGCCAGGTTGTCGCCCACCGAGAAGCCGAAGCTGACGTTGGAAATATCCTCTCCTACCACCTCTATCTCGCCGGGCTTGCCTATGCCCAATCCATCCTCATGGGCCATGCGGATGTAAGGGATGCTCATCGGGTCGAAGCCCATCATTTTGGCGGCTACCGCGTCCATGGCGACGCAGTCGCCGCTCGCCAGGATATAGTCTTTCTCGACGGGGATCATCGTCCTCGGCCCGGGTCCGTTGCCGCAGATGGTCCCGTCCATCACGGCGAAGATGCCTCCATGTATCTCCTTCTGGATAGCAAGGAGGTCAACGAGGGTCTCGTGGATCCAGCTATGCGTGTAGTGGCGCTTCGTGTTGAGCAAGCCTCCGAAGGCATTTTTCATCGCCCCCGTGGTAGTCGTGTAGATGTGGGTCTTGACGGTAGGCAGATGTACGATGTTCTTGCCGACGAAGTACTCCGGGATGCGGATCCCCTCCGGGTAAATCTTATCCAGGGCCCTCATCCTCGCCTTTGGCCGGTAAAACGTCCAAGAGATGTCCTGCGGCAGGAAATTGTACAGCTCACCTATCCCGTATTTCCTGTAAACCGGCGTCAGCCTGTTCAATACCCCGCCCTTTGCAGGGTTCGTGACGACGGTGTTGTTGTGCACGGCGACTATCGGCCCGAGACCCGCAGCCTTGAGGGCAAGGATCACCCCTTCGAGCTGCCAGGGTGTGGTATTGGCGCTCAAGTAAGGGAAATGCCAGGAGATGTTGTCTTTGAGGATGACCTCCCGCTCCTTCGGCAGGAAACCTTCCATTCCGGACGTATGCATCGCTCTCCCGATGTCGTCGAGTATGCTCGCCGGGTGGGTCTTGAGGACGGTCACTATCGATTTGCTCATCCGCTGCCTCTATGCGCCCGATCTTACTCTTATCGGACATTTACTCCATTTGATTAGCCGGTGCATCTACGCGCACTTTGTCCCTTCCGGCAATGATTACCACAGAGAAATCGATAATAGCAAGCGGAAAATGGGGTATGGACGTTCCGGCGCACTATGCCCGAACAGCGCACCTACAGGCCGAGCTTCTCCCTGGCGAGGTTGCGCAGGGGCCTCGGAAAACCTTCTGGGTATGTGAGATGGGCCTCGAAGAGGGCGTGCATCTGCCGGACCATGAGCCTGGTCGCGGCCACGGCCGCGGCGTCCTTCGCGATCCCTCCTTTTTCGGTGGCCCAGGCCATGGCAAACTCCGCAGCAAACATGTGGTTGTAGCTGAAGTACATATGAAAAGGGTTGGAGGCGCTAACGCAGCCCCGGCTTGCGGCTACGAGTATCAATCCGGCAATCTTGCCCGCCTGTTGGAGCTTGGGGAAGGTGAGGGCGTAGGTCCGGTCGAGGGCGTTCTTCGTGAGACCCGACATGGACCAGAAATAGACGGGGCTGGCCCAGATAATCCCGTCGGCTTCCCTTATCTCTTTGTAGACCTCCTGCATATCGTCCTGCACAACGCAATCGCCCGTCCGGGCGCATCCCATGCACCCGTCGCATGGGGCAATGACTTTGTGGCGCAGGATAATCCTGGAAGCGGCGCCTCCCAACTGCTGCGCCTCGTCCAGTGCCGCGTCCAGAAGTATTTCCGTGTTGCCCCCTTTCCGGGCGCTCCCGAGGATTCCGAGGGTCTTCATACTTCACCTCCTTATGTTCTACCTTTCTCCAGCCGTACATCATAGAGCCTGCGCGTCACAAAAAAGGCGGCCCCTGGGAGCGGGCCGCCGCGAACGTACGCTTCGTGCGTCAGGAGCGCTTTCCGCCCAGCCCCGCCTCTTTGCAGGTGTCGAGGAACAGGCGGTCCTCCGTCGTATCGTCATAGAAGTTTGCCCAGGACGTGGCCGTCTTCGACCCTTCGTGCCTGCCGTCCCAATAGGCGCCCTCTACCTCCAGGGTCCGGTATTTGTTGCGACGGCAATCGACCTCCTCCAGGGAGACGATCTCTTTCTGGTAGGCCCGCTCGGGGAATGTCCTCCTGCGCCAGAATTGCAGTATGCCGTTGGGCATCCGGGTGACGCTCCCTTTGTCGACCAGAAGGCTCACGCCGGCCGAGCTCATCCCGTAGACCACCCACCGCCTTTCCCTGGGCTGCCCCGGCAGGACCGGCGCCTGCTCGGTTTCAGGCTGCGGAGCGACCTCGCTCACCTCCTGCTCCAGCCTGGCGAGACGCTTCCTCAGATCGTCCCTCTCCTTCCTCTCAGCGGCGAGCCTCTCCCGCATGGCGTCATCGCGGCTTTGCAGGTAATCCTCCTTTTTAACCCAGACGTATTCAGGCTGGTAGGGGTCGGACATATACCTGTTGTTCCTCGTATAGACGTATTCCACCCCTGCCACGACTTTTCTGTCCCCCTCCTTGGGCCTCTGCGCGCGATTTTCCTTTGCGGCCTCCTTTGCCTCGTCTTCCGGCCCTCCGAATGCCCAGTTGTGAAGCGACGTGCAGGACAGAAGGAACAGCCCGCAGAGCAAAACAAGGAACAGTGCCGCCCGCGAAGACATATGCCACCTCCAAGAACATCGGCTTGAGCCGCGCCGCGTCCTATAAACCTTCTTTCCGGCGCAATTACGCTATGCCGTATTTCTTTTTCAGGAACTCCATCCCGGTCATGGGATAGAGGGCGTAGATCAAAATGTCCTCCATCCTGTCCGATATGCCCTTAAGCGCCTCGGCCGCTTTCGGCAGCTCGGCCTCGATCACGTCTCCCGGCCGCGCGTCTATGGGCGTCTCCCCCCTGGGATAGCCCTTCAGGGCCTTTTTCCTGATCTCTTCGTCAACAGGCGCTGAGGGGCGGCCGTAAAGGCCGTAGAAATAGTCTTTCACCTCTTTCGTGATGACCTTGTACCTGCCCATGAGGACGTTCATGACCGCCTGCACCCCGACGATCTGGCTGGTAGGGGTCACCAGCGGAGGGTATCCCATCTCCGCCCGCGTCCTGGGTATCTCTTCGTAGACCTCCTGGATGCGGTGGACGGCCTTTGCCTGCTTCAACTGGCTCACGAGGTTGCTTATCATGCCGCCCGGTATCTGGTGCATGAGCACCCCGATATCGATGGCGGAGAACTTCGTCGTGTCCGCGAACTGCATGTACTTCTCCACGATGCTTTCCAGATACTCGTTGATCTCGGGGAACTTCGTCAGGTCGAGCCCCGTGTCGCGCTCCGTCCCGGTGAGCGTGACGATAAACGGCTCGACAGCGGGATGGGAACTGCGCAAGGCAAAGGGCGCCACGCAGGTGTCAATCCCGTCTGCCCCTGCCTCTATCGCCTTCAACAGCGCCATGGAGGCCATGCCGCTCGTATAATGCGTATGGAGATGGACGGGTATATGGAGCGTCTTTTTCAGGGCCGCGACGAGCTCATAGGCGTCGTACGGGGATATAATGCCCGCCATGTCCTTTATGCAGAAAGAGTCGGCCCCCATTTCCTCCAGCTTTTTCGCCTTGGTCACGTAGTAGTCCAGATTGAAGATGGGGCCGCCCATCCGCCTTTGCGTCAGCGCATAGGAGAGCGTCCCCTGGATGTGCTTGCCCGCCTTCTTGACTGCTTTGTAAGCCGTGATGAAATTCCGCTCGTCGTTCAGGGCGTCGAATATGCGGAAAATATCGATGCCGACCTCTGCGGCCTTGGCAACGAAGGCCTCCACCACGTCGTCAGCGTATTGGCGGTATCCAACGAGGTTCTGGCCGCGAAGGAGCATCTGGAACTTGGTCTTCGGCATACGCTCCTTGAGGATGCGCACCCTGTCCCACGGGTCTTCGTTGAGGAAACGCGTAGTCACGTCGAAGGTCGCCCCTCCCCATACCTCTGCCGAATAAAAGCCGATGTCTTCGAGCTTCCCCGTTATGGGAAGCATATCGGCCGTGGTCATCCTCGTCGCAAAAAGCGATTGGTGCCCGTCCCTCAGCGTGACGTCGGTGATACGAACTGGGTTTTTTGCCATCCTTCTGCCTCCTTATCTGGCGTGCACTATGTTGCGGCCCGCAAGCGGCTCAGCGGTTCTCCTCCAGAAACTTCCGGACCGACCGGTCGTACGTCTTTTCCCCTTCCTTCGAGAAGAAGCAGCCGGGGAGCTGCTTCATGCCCCTGTGGTACGCCACGCACTGGCAGCATTTGCCTCGTTTCTCACAATCATACGTGCATGTGCATGCGGCCAGGTTTGTTTCCACGGTGCATTCCATCTATTGCGCTCCTTGTCAGGGAATCATTTTATGCTGTAAAAGACACCCTTTCCGCCGAATATCGCTGCCTCGCCGAGCTCTTCCTCGATCCTCAAGAGCTGGTTGTACTTTGCCATTCTCTCGCTTCTTGAGGCGGAGCCGGTCTTTATCTGGCCCGCATTGACCGAGACGGCGAGGTCGGCGATGAAGGGGTCCTCCGTCTCGCCCGACCTGTGGGAGATAACGCACGTCATGCCCGCCCGCTTGGCGATCTCGATGGTCGTCAGCGTCTCGGTCACGGTCCCGATCTGGTTCAATTTTATGAGCACGCTGTTTGCTACGCCCTGCCTTATGCCCTCGGTCAGTATCGCGGGGTTCGTCACGAAGATATCGTCACCAATGATCTGTATGCGCGAGGCGCACCGCTGCGTAAAGAGCTTCCACCCCGCCCAGTCGTCCTGCGCAAAGCCGTCCTCGATGGAGATGATGGGGTAGTCGTTGATGAGCGACTCGTAGAAGGCGACCATCTGCTCCGCGCTCCACGTGTTGCCCTCTATGTGGTAGGCCCCGTCCCTATAGAGCTCGCTGGCTGCCGTATCGAGGGCGAGCCATATGTCCCCGCCCGGCTTGTAGCCCGCCCTTTCTATGGAGGCGACGAGCATATCGATTGCCTGCCGCGTAGACGATATCTGGGGCGCGAAGCCGCCTTCGTCACCTACCCCCGAGGCAAGCCCCTTCTCTTTCAGCACGCCTTTCAGCACGTGGAAGACTTCGACGCCCATCTGGAGGGCATCGCCGAAAGAGGCGGCCCCTGCGGGGACGATCATGAATTCCTGGATGTCCAGCGGGTTCTGGGCATGGACCCCGCCGTTGATGACGTTCATCATCGGCACGGGCAGCTCTCTCGCCCTTACGCCTCCCAGGTAGCGGTAAAGCGGCAGGTCTTCGAAGTCGGCCGCGGCCCTCGCCACCGCCATGGAGACGGCTAGGATCGCGTTCGCCCCGAGCTTGCTCTTGTTTTCCGTCCCGTCGAGCTCGATCATCGTATTGTCGATGAGGGCCTGCTCTACCACATCCAAGCCCTCGAGCTTCGGCGCGATGATCTCGTTCACGTTATTGACGGCCGTCAGCACGCCTTTCCCCTGGAGCCTCGATTTGTCGCCGTCCCTCAGCTCGAGGGCCTCCCTTTCGCCGGTCGATGCGCCGGACGGCACGATGGCGCGGGCCGTTACCCCGCTCTCAAGGACTACCTCCGCCTCGACGGTCGGGTTGCCCCTGCTATCGAACACTTCCCGCGCAAATACCTCGTATATGGTTGACATCGGTTCCTCCTCGGAAGTCGTCTGAGTGGTAGGGCGGAAAGCCATGTAGATTCACTCTATGCCGGTTTATTGAGAATATCACACGAGCGCCTAGGGGGTCAACCCCTTTGGCGGCCATGACAAGTGCATTTTGATTTCAGTGCTCGGCAGGGGAGGGAAAAGCCGGTACGAGCAAAGAGTCCGGCATTGCCGCGACGCTGTTGCGAGAGCTGAACTACGGTCGGACTCCTCCGGGCTTGGACTCGCGCCTTCAGCGGAATTGCGATCTGCGGCGCGTGAGCTCGACGTGTGGCCTCCGACTTACCACCCGCACCAACGGTGATACCTTTTCAGGCACGCTATTACTGAGCGGGTTCCCGGCAAACCTACTTTGAACTGATAGGCCCCGGCCAACACCTCTCACAGTGCATCCACATCTCATCGATTCCTTCAGGCGCTCCTCCGGAGCCGGCCGCCGCTAACGGAATAAAGAGCATATATTCTTTGCTTGTCTGAGAGGGGAGGCTCCATGCGGCTTTGCCGCTGGAGGGGGCGCTGAGCCCCAATAACTGCCGGTGGCAAGAGCGGGCTGTACCGTTCCATTTAGTCGGATATTACGACGTTGATTTTATTCTAGATGTCGATAATAGGGCAGCAAGGTATATATTGCGAAACACCTTCAGCATTATCAAAGGGGGCCGGAGAGATTTTTTCGCAGAGCGCGAAGTCATGGAGGCGCGCGACGCAGCATACTTTTTGTGTATGTGAGGAGCCGCGCCGAACACGACGACAAAGCTATGCGGAAAAAGATCCCGGCACCTTCGCGTGTTTTTTTGCACGCCCATTTGTCGTATAATAGATGCCCGTGGATACAACGTGAAGCCGGCGCCCTATAGATAAGGCCGGTAATGCAAGGGTCAAAGGAGGCACTATGAGGTCGCACAGGATGACGAAAGGGATCGAGAAGGCGCCCCACAGGTCGCTATTCGGCGCGCTGGGCCTTTTGCCCGAGGAGCTGGAGCGGCCCATCATCGGCATCGCCAATTCTGCCTCCGACCTTATCCCCGGCCACATGCACCTCGACAGGGTCGCGGCCGCGGTCAAAGACGGCGTGCGCCTCGCGGGCGGCCTGCCCCTGGAGTTCTCCACCATAGGCATCTGCGACGGCATAGCGATGAACCACGAGGGCATGAAATACTCCCTCGGATCGAGGGAGCTGGTGGCCGACTCCGTGGAGGTCATGACAAAGGCATATCCCTTCGACGGCCTTGTCCTGATCCCGAACTGCGACAAGATCATCCCGGGCATGATGATGGCCGCCCTCCGTCTCAACATCCCGGCCGTTCTCGTAAGCGGGGGCCCCATGCTCGCTGGCCGCTTCAAAGGGCGGACGGTCGATCTGATCTCCGTCTTCGAGGCGGTCGGCAAGGTGGCGGCGGGGACGATGAGCGAGGACGAGCTTGCCGAGCTGGAGGGGTGCGCGTGCCCCGGCGCCGGCTCGTGCGCGGGCATGTTCACGGCGAACTCGATGAACTGCCTGAGCGAGGCCTTAGGGATAGCCCTGCCGGGCAACGGCACCATACCGGCCGTACACGCAGGGCGCATCAGGCTCGCGAAGGCCTCGGGAAAAGCCGTCGTCGGGCTGGTCGAAGCGCAGATTACCCCGAGGGAGATTATGACCCCTAGGGCCTTCAGGAACGCCATCACCGTAGACATGGCCTTCGGCGGCTCCACGAACACGGCCCTCCACCTGCCCGCCATCGCCGACGAGGCGGGCATACCCCTGCCACTTGCTATTTTCGACGAGATATCGGGGAAGACGCCGCACCTCTGCTACATGAGCCCGGCAGGCCCGCACCACCTTGAAGACCTCCACGAGGCAGGCGGCGTCTACGGGATCATGAAGGAGCTTTCGAAGAAACGCCTCATAGACAAGAGATGCAAGACCGTGGCAGGCAAGAGCGTCGGAGAGCTGATGGCCCGGGCCCGCGTCGAAGATCACTCTATCATAAGGCCCATCGACGAGCCGTACCATCCGAGGGGGGGCCTCGTGG
>Ga0326727_10026201_pt1 | contig 10845 bp, 7 predicted proteins | sample MB2enrmetagenome_FD_207643 | JGI IMG/M metagenome (GOLD analysis project Ga0326727, IMG submission 207643) | Lab enriched peat soil microbial communities from McLean, Ithaca, NY, United States - MB29MY | ecosystem: Environmental > Terrestrial > Soil > Wetlands > Peat | place: USA: New York... | reverse complement strand
CGGCGCTGCTTTTCCGGATTGAATTCCTTTGCCGTAAAAATAGTCGTGGACATAAGAGCTCGAAACTCATTTTAGAACAGAGTGCCGCAGAAGAACTAACGATGCAGCGCCAGCCCGGGAGACCGGCGCTTCACGTCTCTTCTTACAGCGTCCGCTTAAACAGCGTGGTCGCGATAGTAAGGGTCACAAAGGCGAAGCCGGTCAGGACCACCAGATCCAGTCCGACGGCGCCGAAACTGGCGTCCTTCAACAGCAGCGCCTTGAAGCCGTGTACCGCATACGTGAAGGGATCGACGCGGGCGATGGCCCGCAGCCAGGGCGGAAACGCCTTGATGGGATAAATGGAACCGCTGGGAAAAAACAGCAGAGTATTCAGGATTCCGAAGATGGCGCGGGGCACCAGCGGGTCTTCGACGCGCACCATCAGCAGAAACATCAGGCCGTTGAAAGCGGCCGATGTCACCACAATCATCAGCAGCAGGCCCGCCAGTTTATCGGGCTGGAAAATGGAGTGCACGCCGGCCAGCAAAGAGCCCAGAATGGTGATTGCCAGCCCCGACAGCACCGCTTTAATCGCGCCCGCCAGATTCAAGCCGACCACCAGTTCGGTCCGGGTGATGGGCGTGACCAGATAACCTTCGTGTACGCCGCGCGCCTTGTCATCGATATACAACATGCCGCCACCGATCATCACGGAGACGAACATGGCCAGCGCGATGGACCCGGGCAGCAGGTATTTCATGTACTCGATGTAGGGATAGAGTTCGACAATCTCCAGCGTGATCTGCGCCACCAGCCGGGGCTCGATGACCGGTTGGTTCAATGCCTGGGTAAGCTGGCTCAGCTCGTCTTCCAGCGTGGTGCTCATGAAGGTGTCGCTGTTATCGACGATCAGCGCGATCCGCGGCCGATTCTGTTCGTACACCCGCGACGAAAACTGGGGTGGAATGATCAGGGCGCCATCGAGCCGGCCGTCGCGCACGTCTTCCGCCGCTTGCCGCTCGTCGTCGTAATAGACCGGAGTGATGGTCCTGGCGGTTGCCCGGATCGCATTGAACGCTTCGCGGACCTTCAGCGCCTGCGTGCCGTGGTCCTGATCGACAATGGCCACGCGCGCATCCATGATCTTGCCGCCGAAGGCGTTTCCCAGCACGATCAACTGCACCAGCGGGAAGATCGTCGATACCATCATCAACGTCGGGGAGCGCCAGAATTTTCTCAGTTCGCGTTCGACAATCGCCAGCATTCGATTCATAAGAGCGTTCCACGTTTCTCGTTCCACGTTCCACGTTTCCAGGGCTTCACGTTGGGTTTAACGTGAAACGAGAAACGTGAAACGGAAAACGGCTTTCAGGGCCGCATGCCCGGCCGGTCGGGCATCACGAAGCCGAAAGCTTTTACCTGCTCGTCGCGCAACTGGCGCCCGGTGAAATGAACGAAGACGTCGTCCAGCGTCGTATTCTGCACCGATAAGGACTTGATCCTTACGCCGGTACGTCCCGTCAGTTCCACCAGATCGGTGGTGGTGCGCGAGCCGTTGTCGGACATGATGCGGAACATTCCCGCGCCTTCGGGTTGCACGCCCTGGGCGGCGGCCAGCCGTTCCAGTTGCTGCTGCCAATCGGCGGGCGTTTCCGTAAATTGCGCTTCAATCACGTTGGTTCCCGGCACGCTGGCTTTCAGCCGCATGGGCGCATCCAGCGCCACCAGCTTGCCGTGATCCACAATGGCAATGCGGTCGCACAGGCGATCGGCCTCGTCCATGTAATGGGTGGTGATCAATACCGTTAGCTTGTGCTGTTGCTTGATGGCGGTCAGCATCTCCCACACCGCCACCCTCGACACCGGATCCAGTCCGGTGGTGGGTTCATCCAGGAAGAAAATACGCGGGCTGTGGACCAGGCCCCGGGCGATTTCCAGGCGGCGGCGCATGCCTCCGGAGAGCGTCTTGGTCTGCGCATGGCGCCATTTGTCGAGATCGACAGCTTCCAGCAGTTCGTCAATGTTACGTTTGCGCTCTTTCGCCGGTACGTCGTAGAGCTTGGCGTAAATCATCAGGTTCTCTTCCACCGTCAGATCGATGTCGCTGGTCAGAGCCTGCGGCACCACGCCGATCGACCGCCGCACTTCGTCCGGGTCCTTGGCCACGTCGTATCCCAGAATGTGCCCACGTCCCGCGGTGATGGGGATCAGGGTGGTCATCATGCGGATCAAGGTGGATTTGCCGGCGCCGTTGGGCCCCAGCAAGCCGAAAATTTCGCCATCCTCGACGTCAAATGAAACGTCGTTCACCGCCGTGAAGTCGCCGTAGCGCTTGACGATGTGGTCCACTTCGATGGCGTGCGCGGGGATGGCCGCGTCGTGGGTTTTGAATTTGAACAGCGACATCGTTACTTCCCCCCATCCGCCGGAACCGGTGGCGCCGGCGAGGCCGGCGACGGCTGCGTCGTGTTGCCCACGGCGCTGGGAGCGAAGTTCCTGCCTTCGATCACCGACTTCGGCACCAGTACCTCCGCCGTCATCCCCGGCACGAGATTCCGCTGACGGTTGTCCAGCCGCACTTTCAAGGACACGGTCTTGATGTCGCGCTTCCGCCGGCTGACGTCTCTCTGCGTGGCGTAGTCGCCTTCCACAGCTTTGAAAAACACTTCGCCGGCGACGGTAGCGCCGCTGGGCATGCGGACGTCCAACCGGTCGCCGAGGCGGATGCGGTCGGCGTAGGTCTCGGGCAGGGGGGCATAGGCCCAGGTATCGCTCAAATCCACGATGGTGACAATGGGCGTGGCCGGATTGACCACTTCTCCCTCCCGGGCGGCGCGCACGGAGACAAAGCCGGAGACCGGGGCGTAAATGTTGGTGTAGCCCAGCCGCGTTTTCGCCTCGGCCTCCTGAGCTTGGGCGGCGAGCATCTGCTCGCGCATCGCCGCTACCGTGCTGACGGCGGCGTTCGTCTGATGCAGGCGCGCCACGGCGGAGCTCAGATCCGCCTCGGCCGAGTGCGCCTGGTCCTGAAGCGCTTGCACGTGTGCCTGCTGGGCTTTCAAGGTGGCTTCGGCGCGATCGCGGTCCTGCCGCGACGCCACGCCTTGTTCGGCGAGTTGGATGGTGCGCGCCGAGTCCAGTTTCGTTTGTTCCAGGTTGGCCTGGGCCTCGGCCAGGTCAGCGCGGGCCGCGCGCAGGCGTGCTTTCGCGTTGGTGACATCGCTGGTATTGGAGCCGCGGGTCACGCGTTCGGTATAGCTGCTGGCCGAGACTTGCGCCTGCAGACTGGAGGCGGTATCCGCGGCGGCACGCTTATCGGCTTCCAATTCGGCGCGGTCCAGAACCGCGATCAAATCCCCCTGATGTACCTGGGTGCCTTCGTCCACCAGCAGCTTCTCGATCCGCCCCTCGATTTTGCTGCTGACGATCACCTGGTTGGCGTCCACGATGCCGATCAGCACCATGTCGCTGGAGCGGTCCACACTGAACACATAGTAGAAGGCGGTGGCTATCACCACGATTCCCAGCAGGATGACAAATCTCTTGCGGCCAGTCACGCTCGTGCTCCTTTGTCGGGGCGCCGCTCCTGGAACAGGGCGGCGGAAACGAAATCCAGCACGGCGGCGCGGCGGGCGCTCACCCGTGCCGGAGTCAGCGGGTCCTCCCCCGAAATCAATCGCGTTACGGGGGTGCTGCTGAAATAAAACACAATCAAGGCGACCATGGAGGGAATGAATTGCATGGGATCCACGCGGCGAAATTCTCCGCGAGCGATGCCCTGCTGAATCACCTCCGCCACCCGCGCAAAAATAGGACGAAAATACTGCTCCACTATACGGTGCAGATGCGGCGAACCGTCGCGGCCGGCGCGCATCATTTCCCCCATGACCAGACGCGGGTACAGCGGCGAGGCGGCGATGTAATCGAAGTGGGCGGCGGCGTAAGCGAGAAGTTTTTTCCCGGCCGGCAAATCGCGGTCGAGTTGTGTTTCAATGGCCGTGCGCAGACCGGCAAACACCTGATCCAGAACGGCGCCGTGCAGCGTTTCTTTGTCCTTGAAATAGTAATAGAGCAGGGCCTTGTTGACGCCGGCGGCGCGCGCGATGGCTTCCGTGCGGGCTCCGGATACGCCCTCGGCGGCAAACTCGGCCACCGCCGCATCCATGATGGCCTGCCGGGTCTGCTCGGGCCGATGGCGGGAGCCGGCGCGGGTCTTGCGGCGCAATGGAGGGGTAGCAGACATATCTTAATTAACCAGTTAGTTAAATATAATTGACACCGAAAAGCTTGTCAACAGTAGAAAGTTTCAAGGTTTCAAAGTTGCAAGGTTTGGAGGGTTTGGATTTCGGTGGGTCCCCCGATTTTGTTCGCACCAATAGAGCCTGGAATTCCCAACCTTGAAACCTTGAAACTCTGAAGCTTTTACTTCTTGTCCGCGGAATTCGAGCTTTCCTTCTTGCTTTCCGGCTTCTTTTCCGTGGACGACTTTTCCGTGGTCGAGGAATCCGCTCCGGATTTGGCCTTTGCGGACGACGAAGGTGGAGCGGCGGCCGAGGACTTTTTTGCGTAGTCGGTCACGTACCATCCCGAGCCCTTGAATTGGATCGCGGGCGCCGACATTAACTGGGAAACCGGCCCGCCGCATTCAGGGCAGGCGCTGGGCGGCGCATCGGAAAGACGCTGGAGCCGTTCAAAACGGTGGTGACACTGACTGCACTCGAACTCGTAAAGGGGCACGTAAACTCCCGAAGAATATCCAGAAGGAATCCGGTGGATGTCGATCTTTCTTTTTTGATTGTAAGTTGTGCCGCTTCCAAGGGTCAATCTTCACCGTTTCGCGTTTGCCGTTTTACGTTTCACGTTCGCAACGACCGTTACGGTAAATGCGGTCCCGTTGGACTGGGGAAATTGCCGGGGATTCGACGATTAAAACAAAGTCTTCAACGAGGAACGCGCAACCGGAATCGGGGAACGTTCTTCGCCCCCCGCAAGGCCTCGATGCCTTCTTTTCCGATGATGGGCGCCATGGCGAGTGCGGCCATGGGATCGGCCCACCACCATCCGTGCAGCGCATTCAGCAGCAGGCCGCCCAGCAGGATCAGGGAAAGGTAGGCACAGATTTCGGACTGGCGCGAATCGGCGTGCAACGCGCCACTCTTGATAGCGCCGGCTACCCTCCGTTTGGCGTGCGCCAGCAACGGCATAACGATCAACGCGGCGCCGGCTACCGCGATTCCAACCACGCTCTCGGCCGGGTGCTTCCGCCGTATCACCGCGTGGGTGGCCTTTTCGGCTACGACCATAGCCAGCACGACAAAGCAGAATCCGACCAGGCGCAGAGCCGTCCGTTCCGCCTGGGCCCGGCGCTCGGGATCGTGGTCCTGGCGCAGGCGCCACAACAGGGCGGCGCCGGAAAAGGCTTCGATCACCGAATCCAAACCAAAACCCACGAGCGCGATGCTTCCGGCCAGAATGCCGGAGACAACGGCCGCCAGCGCCTCCAGCGCGTTCCAGGCAATCGTCAGGTATTCGAGGCGTTGCGCGCGCGCGATGAGGCGTTCACGGTCGTCGATCACGGCGACAGGCGACGGGGACATGATGGCACCTAGTTTAGCCGGAAACCGCTATAAGTCCACCACGGAGACGCGGGTTACGGAAAAATGGAATCCAGTTAAGCATTGCAGATTTCAGTTCTACTCCGTGTCTGGGTGCCTCCGTGGCAAGACAAGAAATCTCTGGATTTGCGCAAATTCCGGCTAAGCTGGGGACGTTTCGTTGCGCCGCATGAGCAGGTACGCGCGAATAAACGTCTGCAAGTCGCCGTCGAGGACGCGGTCCACGTCGCCCACCTCCGCTTTCGTGCGGTGGTCCTTGATCATCCGGTAGGGCGCCAGCACGTAAGAGCGAATCTGGGAGCCGAAGTTGATGCCCAGCTTGGAGTCCTCAATCTTCTTGGTCTGCGCCCGCTTCTTGTCCAATTCGAATTCGTACAGCTTGGAGCGCAGAATGCTCATGGCGCGTTCTTTGTTCTTGTGTTGCGAACGCTCATTCTGGCAGCAAACGACAATATTGGTGGGCAGGTGGGTGAGGCGCACCGCGGAATCGGTGGTATTCACGTGCTGTCCGCCCTTGCCGCCGGAGCGGTAGGTGTCGATGCGCAGGTCTTCCTGCTTGATTTCGATGTTGATGTTTTCGTCGATTTCGGGGGAGACGTACACGCTGGCAAACGACGTATGCCGGCGATGCGCCTGATCGAACGGCGAGATGCGCACCAGCCGGTGTACTCCGATTTCGCTGCTCAGCAGCCCGAAGGCATAATGGCCGCTGACGCTGAAAGTGGCCGATTTCAGGCCCGCCTCTTCGCCCGGCTGATAGTCGTTCAGGACGGCCTCAAAGCCGTTGCGTTCGGCCCAACGCAGATACATGCGCAGCAGCATGTCGGCCCAGTCCTGCGACTCGGTGCCGCCGGCGCCAGGGTGGATGGTCACGATGGCATTGCGCGCGTCGTTTTCGCCGGAGAGCAGCGTTTCCGTCTCCAGTTGTTCGAGCAAGGTTCGCAAGGCGTCCATTTCCTTGCGGATCTCGGGGCCGACGTCTTCGCCTTCGCGCGCCAGTTCGAAATACGTATCGATTTCGCCCGCCCGGCGCGTCAGATCCGCTTCGGTGTTCATCGTGTCTTCGAGCCGTTTACGTTCCCGCATGACCGCCTGAGATTTTTCCGGATTGGACCACAAGGCGGGGTCGGCGGCCTGCTGCTCTACTTCGGTCAGTTGCTGGCGCAGCTTGGGAACGTCAAAGATACTCCCGTAAATCGTGGACTTTACTTTTCAGGGTTGCGTATTCTTGTTCGAGTTCTTCCACCATAAAGAAAGCTGCTGTCGGCCATCGGCTCTCGGCCGTCGGCCAATCCTTAAGAAGTTTACGGTTTTCAGTTTACAGTTTGCAGCCACACGGCAACAACGGTCTTGCCGCTCGCTATGAGCTGCATTGGCAAACTACCTCTCCGTCTCCTCGTGCCCGCGTTGCCCGTTCTGGCCGAAGGCCGACGGCTGCCCGCAGCGACCAAAGGCCGGCGACTGCCGTGATGATGACACACAGCCAGGCGAACCAGTCGCCGTGGCGCGTATAGAAAGTGGTCTCCCGGACGACTCCAAACGGAACCAATAGCGCGGTCTGCACGTCGCGGGGCGCTTCCTCCACGATGCGGCCATAGGGGTCAATGGACGCGGTGATACCGGAATTTGTGTCGCGCAAGATCCAGCGCCGGTTCTCGATGGCGCGCATCCGGGCCTGGTTCAAATGCTGGTAGGGCGCCGCAGTATGTCCGTACCACTCGTCATTGGAGAGGTTGACGAATACCTGGGCGCCGTCGGCCGCAAATTGCCGGACTTCGTTGGGAAAGATCGATTCGTAGCAGATGAATGTGCCCACTTTGTAGCCGCCCAAATCGAAGTCGCGGCGCTGCCAGCCGGAGACGAAGTCGCCGACTTCACGCGTGAGCTGGTGGGCAAAGCCGAACAGGCCTTTAAAGGGAACGTACTCGCCGAAGGGCACCAGGTGAATCTTGTCGTAGCGGTCGGCCCAGTGGCCATCGGGAGCGACCAGTGCCGCCGAGTTGAAAATTTGCGGCGGTTCCACCGGTCCGTGAGCAACATAGTTGATCCCGACTTCGCCCACAATCACGTAGGCACGCGCCTGGCGTGCGAGCTGGCTCATCGTCGAGCGAAACAGCGGGTCGTTACTGAAGAACGGCGCCGGCGATTCGGGCCAGACGATCAGTTCGGCGGCTGGTTCGCCCATGCTTTCCGCCGGTGGAGGCGGCAGGCTCTTCCGGCTCAGCTGGTCCAGGGTGTGGCGAAACGATTCCGGCGTCCAGTTTTCGTCCAAAGGGATATTTTGCTGTACCAGACGCGCGGTTTCCATCGCCGGCGCCGGGGGCGGCTGGACGAACACGCTCGATTGCAACGCGATGGCCGCCAGGACTGCGGCCACGAGTAGCAGGCGCCGGCTGCCGCGGCGGGCGAGGAACGCGGCGGCAAAGGCCGTATTGACCAGAATGATTTCGAATGAGAGCCCGTAAACGCCAGTTACGGTGGCCAAGCGGGTCATGGGGATGTTGTCGACTTGGGCCGTGCCCAGCAGGTCCCAGGGAAAGCCGATAATATGCGTACGCGAAAATTCAACCGCCACCCACAGAAAGGGAGCAAGCACCAGGGCGCGACGGATGCCGGGGCCCGGTTTACCGGCTCCCCTGGCCGCCCACGAGAGCAGCAGGGTGAAGAGGCCGGTTTGCGCACCCACCCACAGGCAAAAAAGAACCAGCACGCCCAGCGCGGCAGCCGTGTCCAGGCCGCCGTATTCGTGCATGGTGTACATCACCCAATAGCAGGAGCCGGCGTAAAAGATGGCGCCGCTGAGCCATCCGAGCAGGAAGGCCTGACCAGCGGTGGCCGGCAGCAGAGACTCGCGGCCTGAGGAAGCGGTCGACACTCCGTCTGGAATGCGCGCCTGCAACACGGCCAGCAGCAACGGCGCAAACGCGATCCAGCTCAGCCAATAAAGATTGGGGGTGGGGAATACCAATACCTGCAGGCCGCCGGACAGGGCGGCCAGGAGCCAGGCGCTTTTGTGCAGAGTGCGCATGCAATGGTAGTAAGTAACAAGCAATAAGCAACAAGCCGGAACAGCTGCAGTTGCATTGTAATCAAAAGCAAGATTCTTAGGCAGCCGCCGGCCCCCGGCCGCCGGGTGGCCACTTATTCCGTATTATCCCGAGCGGCCATTTTGGTACAATACGAGCTAAGCTGATAGACCCCTAATATAGCTAGCGAAGGTAGAATTGCTCCGCAACGCGACCCCTAGGCGGGAAGAAGCTTGAGGGCTCAGATCAATAGAACACCGCCGCACGAGCCGGTGCGATGGGTGTGCCGGTCGGCGACGCGGACGTTGGGTTCCGTCCCCGTTATGGAGTACTAGGGACAAATAATAAAGGCTATCAAAAATTTCTGGCGAACCAACTGGAGGAATTTCTTATGTGTACATGGCTAGCGGCGCGCCGCTCCGCTAAGGCCTTAGCTGTGGCTCTGATGGTAATGCTGACCAGCGCGATGGCGCTGGCGGAACCTGAAGCCGCGGGCGAAGCCGGACTGAAGTTGCCCGATCTGCATTCCGTCGCATTTCACGGCATGAATGGCCACAAGCTGTTGCTGATCGGGCTGTGTTCCTGCGCGTTCGGCTTGCTGTTCGGGCTGACGATCTTTATGCGGTTGAAGAGATTGCCTGTTCACCGCTCCATGCTCGAAATGTCCGAGCTGATTTACGAGACCTGCAAAACCTATCTGCTTACTCAGGGCAAATTTCTGGGCATCCTGTGGGTCTTCATTGCCGTGGTCATGGTGCTGTATTTCGGTGTTTTGGCGCCCGTTCCGGGCAAGCCGGTCAGCACTACCCTGCCCATCATCCTGGCGTTCAGCCTGGTCGGCATCATCGGCAGCTATGGCGTGGCCTGGTTCGGCATTCGCGTTAACACCTTTGCCAACTCCCGCGTTGCCTTCGCCAGCCTGAAGGGCAAGCCGTTTGATTGCTATGCCATTCCGCTGCGCGCGGGCATGAGCATCGGCATGATGTTGATCAGCGTCGAACTGCTGATTATGTTGTTCATTCTGTTGTTTGTTCCCGGCGACTACGCCGGCCCCTGCTTTATCGGATTCGCGATTGGCGAATCGCTGGGCGCGGCCGCGCTGCGTATTGCCGGCGGCATCTTCACCAAGATCGCCGATATCGGCAGCGACCTGATGAAGATCGTCTTCAAGATCAAGGAAGACGATGCCCGCAACCCCGGCGTCATCGCCGACTGCACCGGCGACAATGCCGGCGACTCGGTGGGCCCTTCCGCCGACGGCTTCGAAACGTACGGCGTCACCGGCGTGGCCCTGATCACTTTCATCCTGCTGGCCGTGACCGACCCGAAGGTGCAGGTGCAATTACTGGTCTGGATTTTCGTCATGCGCGTCATGATGCTGTTCTCCAGTGCCGGTTCCTACTTCATCAATAACGGGTTCGCCCGGGCGAAATATGGCAGCGCGAACGACATGAATTTTGAGGCTCCGCTGACCTCGCTGGTCTGGATCACCTCACTGGTTTCCATCGCGCTTACCTACCTGGTTTCCTGGTACATGATCCCGACGTTGGGCGACGGCACGCTGTGGTGGAAGCTGGCCAGCATTATCTCCTGCGGTACGCTGGCGGGCGCCGTCATTCCCGAACTGGTGAAGGTCTTCACTTCGACCGAATCCCGCCACGTGAAAGAAGTGGTGATCTCGGCTCGGGAAGGGGGCGCTTCGCTCGACATCCTGTCGGGCTTCATCGCCGGAAACTTCTCCTGCTATTACCTGGGCGGCGCCATGATCGCCCTGATGGCCATCGCCTATCTAGTCAGCACGCACGGATTGGCGGCGCTGATGGTGGCGCCGGCCGTGTTCGCCTTCGGCCTGGTGGCCTTCGGCTTCCTGGGTATGGGCCCGGTGACGATCGCCGTGGACTCCTACGGCCCGGTCACCGACAACGCCCAGTCCATTTACGAACTGTCGCTGATCGAGCAGGTCCCCAATGTCGAAGCGGAAATCGGCAAGAATTTCGGCTTCAACCCCAACTTCGATCGCGCCAAGTACCTGCTGGAAGCCAATGACGGCGCTGGCAACACCTTCAAGGCGAGCTCCAAGCCGGTGCTGATCGGCACCGCCGTGGTCGGCGCCACCACCATGATTTTCTCCATCATCATGGCGTTGACGAATCACCTGACCCGGGTCGAGGATGTGGCGAAGCTCTCGATTCTGCATGCTCCGTTCCTGCTGGGCATGATCA
>Ga0326727_10026200_pt1 | contig 10846 bp, 4 predicted proteins | sample MB2enrmetagenome_FD_207643 | JGI IMG/M metagenome (GOLD analysis project Ga0326727, IMG submission 207643) | Lab enriched peat soil microbial communities from McLean, Ithaca, NY, United States - MB29MY | ecosystem: Environmental > Terrestrial > Soil > Wetlands > Peat | place: USA: New York... | reverse complement strand
GCTGGACCGGCTTTTCACCGGCCATTGCGCCGGGCATCACAACCGACCGGGTGATGTCGGCCAAAGCCGATGTCGTTCATCAGATGACCAAGCACACCGTCAAGGCCGGGATCGATTTTCGCAGCACCTACTATTCGGGATACACCCCAGGAAACAACGCCGGCTCTTTCAGTTTCGATAGCACTTACACGCAGCGAACCGATGACGGCTATCAGTCGGCGGGAACCGGATCGTTCGGCTCATCGTGGGCGGCCTTCATGTTGGGCGTGCCTACCACGGAAACGGCCGATATCAATGCCAATTACGCTGAGCACAATCCTTATTATGGTCTCTACGTGCAGGACAACTGGCGCGTCAACGAAAAGCTGTCGTTGAACCTCGGACTCCGCATGGAGGAAGTACTCGGAGGAACCGAGCGCTACAACCGGCTGGTCGGCCAATTCGATCCCACTTTGACATTGCCGATCACGGCGGCTGCGCAAGCGGCATACGATAAGATTGCCAATCCCCCTATCCCGGATTCGGCGTTTTCAGCGCTAGGCGGCGCGACCTACCCGGGGGTCAATGGTGCCCCGAGAGCAGACTGGAATAACTCCCTGGTCTGGTTGCCCCGCGTGGCCGCCGCTTACCAGATCGACCCGAGAACGGTGATCCGGGCCGGCGCGGGAACCTATTACGATTCGCGCAGCGTCCAGAACGAGACAGTACTCCAGACGGGATACAGTTGGACGACCAGCACCACGGTGAGCAACAATCTTGGCCAGACGTTCCTGGCCGGCGATCCCGCCGCGGGAACTTCGCCGATGAGCGACCCGTTTCCGGTGCTGGCGAACGGCCAACGTTTCCAGACGCCTCCGGGAAGCGCGCTGGGAGCCATGTCGGTGGTTGGAAAGGGCTTTACCTATCTGCCTTACGACCGGTCTCCCGCCCGACAAGAGCGCTGGCGATTGGACGTCCAGCGGTCAATCGGATCGGCGACCGTGGTTGACGTAGGCTACAGCGGATCGTATTCCAACGATACCCTGATCAACCAGACCTTAAACGCTGTCCCCGCGGAGTATTGGAATTTCGTCGCCGCACGCAATAACACCCTGGCGACCAACTGGAACACGAACATAGCGAACCCATTTCTGCTCTCGAATTTTGCCGGCCTGCAGACGTCCAACCCGCTGCTCTACCAGTACATGTCGACCAATTCGTTCTTCACCGGGACGACCATCCACCAGAGCGTCCTCTGGGCGCCCTATCCGCAGATGAACGGTCTCACCGAAACGGTGCCTCTCGGCCGGGCCAAAACCGAGGAACTCGACATAAGCGTCAATCGCAGGTTCGCCAAAGGATTCAACCTGAATGCCTCGTACACACGGCTGGGGCTTTGGGCAGCGGATTATTTCCCCAATTCGTTCGACACCTCGCCGGCGTTCGAACCAAGCAACAATGGGCGTCCGCACCGGATCATGGGAAGCGCAGTGATTGACCTTCCATTTGGCAAAGGGCGCCGCTATCTCAGCAATGGGATCGTAGGGAAGGTGGTCGGAGGCTTCCAAGTCACGATTCTGGGGCAATGGCAGCCGGGAGCAATGGAGCAGTTCAGCTCCACGGCCTACTTTACCGGGCCCAGTTTATCCTCTCTCTGCAGCGGGCCGCACAGCCTCGCGGAATGGTTCAATCCGGCTGACTTCGTGACCAATTCGTCGCTGGTAGCGACCACCGGCCAGGCGCGAACCTTCCCGAACTACATCAACGCATGCCGCGGAGAATCGCTAGCTGTGGCCAATGCCAGCGCGTCGCGCAACTTCAAAATCCGCGAAGGCCTCAACTTGCAAGTCCGGTGGGACGTTTACAACATCACCAACCACTCGGAGTTTTCGCCGCCCAACGCGTCGAGCCCTACTGCCACCAATTTCGGCGAGGTGACTTCGACGGTCGCAGGCGGAGGCGGGCAGCCGACCCTCAATCGGTCCATGCGAGCCGTGGCGCGTATCGTATTCTGAAGGCTCTGAACTGGAGGATGCAGTATCCGTACTGTCGTATTCGGAGCGGCGCAGTTTGGGATTTGCTGGCCGCTCAGCGCGTTCGCGTGTCGGGCGGCTTCCCGTAGATCGCTCGCAGTCAACCCTTCCTGCGCCGCCTTTCGCTGCCCTGTCCCGATAATGCCGGCGATCACCTGCGCCGATACGCTGAACTCTTCGGCCATCTCCTGGGCCGAATGGGGCCTCTCGCAGCCCAGCCCCCAATATGATCGAAGCACAGCCTGTATAGTTTCGTGCCTCGCGTTGAACAAAGCCGGATCGGGACGTTCCGGGCTTCCCCGTGGGCCGCATTTTCGGCGTTTCTCGCGCACGTTTCGCCTCTCCACGAGTTGGAGCGGTTAGCTCAACGTGCGGATCATTTTCAGAAGTCACACAGCACTCGAAAACTGCGCCAATGGACGAAAACCAGGCAATTATCGGAAACTACCGCAACGGAACTGGTGAGTCGCTCCCGTCTTCTCGCCTGAGGGGTTTGCATAGCTGACGACAGCCCATCCCACTAGCAACCCCTTCGCCGCTGGGTGACCATTCGGGCCGCCGGCGGTACTTCATCGCCTGAGGCCGGCCTTATTTTAACGCCTATGCTTTGGAGCGCAGCTACCCCCGGGCGTTTCAGTTAGCTTTGAAGTATGTCTTCTGAAACCCATCCCAACCGCCCGCTCCTGATGCTCCTGGCGGCGGCCCAGCTGATGCTCGCCGCTCCACCGGCCAAGACCAATCTCTTTACCGCGGGGGATGACGGACGGAAGCTCTACCGCATTCCCGGCATCGTGGTCACGCATCGCGGCACCATCCTGACGTATGCCGAAGGACGGCGCAATACGGGCGGCGATTGGGACACCATCGACATCGTCCTGCGGCGCAGCACCGATGAGGGCGCGACCTTTTCACCGCTACGTGTCATCGGACAAATCCCCGGCGCCATCACGCGCAACCCGGTCGCGATCGAGCGCAAACAGGGACAGCCTACCGACGTCACCTACAACAACCCCGTCGCCATCGCCGACCGCAACGGAGCCGTGCATTTCCTCTTCTGCGTGGAATACATGCGCGTCTTTTACATGCGCAGCGATGACGATGGCGAGACTTTCACCGCGCCCTTGGAGATTACCCAATCGCTTGAGCCCTTGCGTGCCGTGTACGCCTGGCGCGTCGTCGCCACCGGGCCGGGGCACGGCATTCAGCTGAAGACCGGGCGTCTGCTGGTGCCCATCTGGCTGGCTCTCGGAACACGAGGCAATGGTCACGCCCCTTCTTCTACCGCGACCATCTATAGCGATGACCACGGCAAAACCTGGCACGGCGGCGAGATCGCGATTCCCGACACACCCGACGTTCCCAGTCCTAACGAAACCGCCGCCGTGCAGCTATCGAACGGCAGCGTCATGCTGAATGCCCGCGTGGTCTCGCCGCGCAATCGCCGCGTCATCGTCATCAGCCGGGATGGCGCGGCACAGTGGTCCGTTCCCCGTTTTCAGGAGGATCTGCCCGATCCCATCTGCGCCGCCGGCTTCCTCCTCATGATTCCCAAACGAAATTCCAAAGCCGTCCTGCTCTTCAGCAACCCGGACAACCTCACCCGCGAGGATGGCAAGAAGGACGTCAGCAAGGATCGCAAGAACGTCACCATTCGCGTGAGCTACGATCAAGGCGCGACCTGGCAGGTGAAACGCGCGCTCGAACCTGGCCCCTCCGGCTACAGCGATCTCGCCACGCTTCCCAATCACGATATTCTTTGTTTCTACGAATCGGCCGGAAAGTTTCTTACGCTCGCGCGATTCAATCTACAGTGGATAACCGACGAGGAAGACTCGTCTTCAGAAAAATGACCCAAACTACTCTCGCCGGGATCTTCCCGGCACTTGTTACGCCTCTCAAACCCGATGGCAGCGTCAACTCAGGCGCCTTGGAAAAGCTGCTCCAGCGCGTCTACTCCGCCGGCGTGGATGGCGTCTACGCCTGCGGCAGCACCGGGGAAGGAATGCTCCTGCCCGAGGCGATCCGCCGCGTCGTCGCGGAAGTGGTTACGCGAAACTCTCCGCCCGGCAAGCAGGTCATTGTGCACGTGGGCGCCCGGACGCTGGATGTTGCGGAACGCCTGGCCCGGCACGCCGAACAGTTGCAGGCCGCGGCCATCAGTTGCATCCGCGCCCCGGGGATCACTCACCAGGAAACCCTCGCCTGGTATAAACGGCTGGCCACTGCCACCAGCCTTCCCTTCTTCGCCTATTACTATCCCGCGAATGCCGGCGAACCGCTGAGCGTGGATCAGCTCACTGAAATCTGCGAAATGCCCGGCGTCGGCGGCATCAAATTCACCGATTACAACCTCTACACACTGTCGCTGTTGGCGCGTGCCGGCTATCGCATTTTCAATGGACACGATGAAGTGCTGGCCGCGGGTCTGCTGATGGGCGCATGCGGTGGAATCGGCAGCATCTATAACCTGGTCCCCGAATGGTTCGTCGAACTTTACAGACAGGCCAAGGCCGGCGACTGGACCGCTGCCCGCGCCACGCAAGACTGCATCAACGACTTGATCCGCGTGGTGCTCCGCTTCCCGTTCCCAGCCGCGATCAAGCAAATTCTGACCTGGGAAGGCATCGATTGCGGCAGTGTCGTCCCGCCCAACGCCGGACTCTCTCCCGCCCAAGAGGCCTCGTTGCGCGAATCCCTGGCAGGCCGCCTTTAATCTGCCCATATGAAATGGATCGTGGTCGCGGTGCTATGGGGCGTCGCGGTACTCAATTACCTCGACCGCCAGGTCGTTTTCTCGCTGCTGCCCTTACTCCAGCACGACCTGCACGCGACCGGATTCCAGTTAGGCCTGATCAGCACCGTTTTCCTCTGGACCTACGGCCTGCTCAGTCCCCTCGGAGGCTTCATCGCCGACCGCATCGGCCGCACCCGCGTTATCCTCGCCAGCCTCGCCATCTGGACCCTCGCCACCTGGCTCACCAGCCACGTCTCATCCATCGAAGGCATGCTTTGGACCCGCGGATTGATGGGTGCAAGCGAAGCTTTCTATCTGCCTGCGGCGCTCGCCTTAATCGCCGATCTGCACGGTAACGAGACTCGATCGTTGGCCACGGGTTTGCACCAGAGCGGCCTCTACACCGGACTGGTGCTCGGCGGGGCCTGGGGCGGCTGGATGGGCGAACGCGCGGGATGGCGCGAGGTTTTCTCAATCCTGGGCATCGTCGGCGTGCTGTATCTTGCAATCGCCGCGCTCACGCTCCGTCGCGAGCCACCGCGTCCGCGCACGCCCCAATCCGCGGCCAACTTCCTGGAATTGCTGAGAGCGCCGGGCTTCTTCGCCGTCCTCGGCGCCTTCACCGCGATGGCCATTGCCAACTGGCTCATCTACACCTGGCTGCCTCTGTTTCTCTTTGAACGCTACCACCTCAGTTTGTCGGGAGCCGGATTTTCGGCTACGTTCTATCTGCAAGCAGCCAGCTATGTGGGGGTGGTCATTGGAGGCGTATTGACGGATCGCTGGGCGACTCGAAATCCGCGTGCACGCGCCTGGGTCCAGATGATCGGGATGGCCATCGCCGCTCCGTTCCTGGTGGCCTTGGCCGCCGCCGGATCGATGTTCGTATTGATTCCCGCGCTGGTCGCCTTCGGCTTCGGACGCGGCCTGTTCGACTGCAACACCATGCCTCTGCTTCGCAACGTCACCGGACCGGAGCGCAGCGCGACAGGCTATGGCATTCTCAATCTCTCCAGTTGCCTCGCCGGAGGCGTAGGAGCGGCCGCCGCCGGTTGGATGAAGGAATCGATCGGCCTCGCCTCCGCCTTCGAACTGGCCGCCCTGGTCCTCGTAGCCGGAGCATTTTCGCTGCGCAGATTAGTTGGCGTGAAAGATTCGTTATTAGCCGCCGATGAACACCGATGAACGCCGATAAGGACTTTGTTATCAATCTGCGTTGCTCCGAAAATACAGCATGCCCCCGGTCCCGGAGACTCAGCTAACGCCTTGTGGGGCAGCTTGGCAAGCTGCGAGCCGGATGTTATCCGGCTCCACACAGACTTATTAAGTCTGTGCAACGGCTGCTGCGCAGCCGGGCAGACCACACAAAACGATGGTCTGCCCCACGGAAGGGACGGTATCGCTCCCAGGTGAAAATGTACAAACTCCAGGAGCCGGATGTTATCCGGCTCAGACGCCTAAGGCGCCCTCTTGTGACTGGGCCGGCACAGCTTTTCATACTTCAGGGTGGCCGGCCCGGCCGGCCATGAGTGGTTCATCGGCGTTTATCGGCGGCTGAGATTTTTTAACAGCTTCTCAGGAAGCGGATGCGCCATCACTTATGACGCGCTGTTTAGAAATTCAACCGCAGCACCAATTGTCCTGTGCGCGGAGTCCCGACCTGCGCCTGGTTCGGATTGATCCATCCGAAACCCTGCTGCAGCGCTCCAGTGACGGGATTATATAAAGTCGCCAGCTTGGCATTGGTGCCCGTGGGATTTGGTGTGACTGTCCGGTTGAAGATATTGAAGAACTCCGCGCGAAAGTCGATGCGATAGCGTTCGCGCACGCGCATCGTCTTGGCCAGGCTGGCCGACTCCTTGGGCCGCCGCTGATACCGGTAATCATTGTAGTAAGGCGCCGAAGTCCCATATTGACCCGTGGGCGGATCCACCCACGCTGCCGGATTAAACACCAGCGTCTTATTCGGATCGAAGCAATCGCAGTTGAGGTTCTTGAGGAACAGCGGAACTCCCGGGACGCGATCGGCCGTGGTATTGCGGAAAAGGTAAGCATTCAGATTGCTCTGCGCGGTCGGCACTGCGATGGGCAATCCGCTGGCATAGCGGAATACGCCGCGCAATGACCACCCCTTCAAGGCCGTGCGCGCAATCCGGCTCTTCCGATCCAAGCCAAACACCGGGAGTTCGTAGCCGAATCCCAGCGCGAGAACCTTGGGCTGGTCGTTGGGCGAAAAGCTCTTGGCATTCGCGCGAGTGGCGGGATTATTGATGAAGATCGAACCGTCCGCCTCGTTATAAGTGTTGGTCAGATTCTTCGACCAGGTGTAAGCCAGCGATGCATCGATCCCATGCGATGCCCGCTTCACCACGCTGATCTGCATCGCATCGTAATAGGAGTTGCCGAGCGGCGCCCACAGGCTGCTGATGGTACCGAATTGCGGAAACGGCCGCAGCGCCTGCGCGACGGTCGAGGTCGAGGGGAAACCGGGATAAGGCGCAAAGAATCCGCGCGCCTTGGCGGTTGTCGATCCAATCTGCGAAGTCAGCAATGTGCGGTCGGCCGCATTGTTCAAATTCAGCCCGAACGCGGCCAGCCGCTGGGGAGTGAGCATGTTGTAATCGATGAGCGAATCGTTCTCCAGCCACACGGCGCGGTTGCCCACATACGCGCCTTGCACCACCAGGTCCCGGCTCAATTCACGCTGCAGCGTCACGTTGTACTGTTGAATGCGCGGTGGCCGTCCCGCATTGGGATCGATGAACGGGATATCGAGAGTCGCCGGCGCGGCGCTCGGGTTCAGTGGACGAAGCCCCGGAATTTGCGTATTAGCCAGCAGGTCCGAGAGATTATACGGAATGCCGTTTTTCAACAGGAATGCGGCCTGACCCGTCCCCGGCGAAGCGTAGTTGAGCGTATTGAATCCGAACCCGGCCGAGTAAGCCACGTTATCGCCTTCGTTGGCCGTGCGGGCATAACTGACGCCCCACCCCACACGCAGGACCGTTTTGGGCAGAATCTGCCACGCCAGACCGACCCGTGGCCCGATGCCGTAAGGATAAGTCGGCGTCAAGTTACAGTTACAGCGGCCCGGTCCCCAGCCGTCGTACTTAATAGCTCCCGGCAAGCCGCCCACCGTCGGATTGGGAGCCGTCGGATCGAACGAAGCTTCCCGATAGTATTCCTCATGCTGGACCGGCTGTAAGTCATAGCGGATTCCGTAATCGAGGGTAATCTTGCGCGTAATCTTCCAGGTGTCCTGCGCATAGAATCCCCACACCGGACGGCGGTAATTGACGCCCCCATATGGTCCCATGGAGGCGTTGTCCACCAAACCCAACAGGAACGACGCGTAACCATTCCCGATGTACCCGCCATTCAGACTCATACTCACCGGATAACCGGTCTCCGCGCTGCCGAACGTGAACGAGCCGACCCCTCCGTTCAAGGTTCGTTTCACGGTAGCTTCGAGCGCCCATTCGCCGCCGAATTTGTAAGTATGGTTCCCGTGCACCCAACTCAGTGACTGCACCGCGGTCGGCTTGGTGACATACAGAATATTCATTCCTGTGCCGAAGCTCAGGCTGCCGGTCGGGCTGATGTTATTCAGTCCGATGTGCGGGAAGCCCAATCCGACCGGACCCGGGAGTCCCAGCGTGGTGGCATCGAAATTTTTCCCGATTTCTTCATCCGGATTGCGATACCACATGACCCCCGCGCCCATATGGAGAAATATAGTGGCAGTGAGCGGCTCGTCGAAATTAAGCCGCGTGGTGTTGCTGCGGATATTCTGATAGCGCCACACTGAGATGGGCGAAGGCCAGCCATCCGGACCATTGTCTTTGTCCACGCGCTCATGGGAGAAGTAAAACGAGAGACGCGCATTGCCGAACATCTGGTCCAGTTTCACGCTCGGAATGGACATGATTTTCCGCGTAGGCGTGAAGTTCCAGTAGTTGTTGATGGGCTGCGCTGACTGGATCTGCGGCACGGGAATCAGTTTCTGAATCGCCAGCGCCACCGGATCCATGCGGCTCAGCGGAATGATGTTGCCGGGAAATGGATCGCGCACCGGAACGTTGTTCTGCGTCCGGTCGGTGCTGGGATCATAGATCGTGCCGCCCTCCACGTTGCGGCCGATGTTGTCCTTCACCAGCGTAGTGCCCGTGAGCATTGCCGAAAAATCGCCGTTGCGCATGGCATCCGTCGGATCGTTCAGCAGGCCGCTATAGCGCATCTCGTCGTGCCGGAACATCTCGTAGTTCACGAAGAAGAAGGTCTTATTCCGGCCGTTATAGTATTTGGGAATCCATACCGGACCGCCCAGCGAGAAGCCGAAATCCTGCTGGCGGTCGCGATCGCGCACTAAGTGGCCGTCCCCGTCGTTGGTATAAGGCAGGCCGGCTTCCAGGTCCTCATTGCGCAGGTATTCATAAGTACTGCCATGCCAGTTGTTAGTGCCTGACTTAGTGGTGAAGTTAATCACCCCGCCTCCGGCGCGTCCGAATTCCGCCGAGTAGTTACTGCTCTGCAGAGTGAAGGCCTGGATCGCTTCGTTCGACGGCTGGTGCTCTTCGCCCAACTGCGCCGTCGACGGGTTGGTTGCATCCTGCCCGTCCACCAGCGCCTTGAACGTATTATTCGGCATCCCGTTCACCCGGATGTCGATACCCCAGCCACTGACCTGCTGCACATCCAGCGTGGAATTGGAGGCCCCCGGCATCAGTTCCATAAAGCCGTAAGGACTGCGGATGGCGCCCGGTCCGACCGCGAAGTTCAGCGGAAGATCGTTCATCCGGTCGCCGGACATGGAGAAGCTGTTTTCCGACGAGTCCTGCTGGAGCATGGAAGCATCCGCCGCAACCGTGATGGATTCCGACGTCGTGCCCATCTGCAACTTCACGTCGATGCGAACCGTCTGCGCCACCTCCACTTGGATCGGCCTCTGGATGAACTGCTTAAAACCGGCGTGCTCGACATTGACGGAGTACGCGCCCACCGGGAGCGATGGTAGCGTATAGGCTCCGCTTTCCATGGAAACCGTCGGGAAACGTTCGCCGGTAGCCAGGTTGAGCACCAAAATATTGGCGCCAGGAACCGGCGACCCAGCCGGATCCACAATGGTCCCGGTAATCGACCCCCGATCGGTTTGAGCGCCGGCGGGAATCAAGGCAAGCATCGTGGCGAATGCGGCGAAACAGAGACGACGGAAAGTTAACATATGTGCGCCGGGAGGTCCGGTATCCCTAAATCTATGCGGGAAGGCGGTCAGATCCAAGTGCAAATCTCTATGTAACGGTTACCGGAGGAAAGGAGGGCAGAAGTGTTTGAAGTTAAAAAACGGCGGCTCGGCTTGTGCTGGCCCCTGGCCTCCCGCTGCCAGTTGAAATGGACGATGCGGCTGCGTTTATGAGCCGCCACGACCGCTGTCGTTGCCGTCAGTCCACTGCCGCGGCAGCGTTCTGATCCGTGCACGCAACTTTCCAACAGAATTTACGATAAACAGTTCTGATACGGCGTTATACTGCCTGGCGGCCAACAGCCGTCGCGGCAGTTGAGGGAGGGATACGAGTATGACGGGAAAACGCTTCTGGGCTGCTACGGTCGCGCTGGCGGTCACTTTCGGCTCCGTCGGATTCGCCTCGCCACGGGATGCGAGGCCCATCAACGCGCCGCTGAGCTTCGAGCCGAACCAGGGACAGGCCGATCCGGCGGTACAGTTTGTATCGCGCGGCGACGGCTATGTGCTCCGTTTCAAAACGGCCGAGGTGGTCCTGAACAGCTTGCGGATGACCTTGGCCGGCGCGAATGCCCATAGCAGGGCGGCCGGAATCGCGCGGCAATCCGGCAGAGTGAGTTATTTTATCGGCAACGATCCCAGGAAATGGCGCACCGGCATCCCCACTTACGGCCAGGTCAACTACGCCCAAATTTACCCGGGCATTGACTTGGTCTTCTACGGCAATCAGCGGCAATTAGAATACGATTTCGTGGTCGCCCCCGGCGCCGACCCCGCCCGAATCGCATGGCACATCGACGGCGCCCACCCCGCCATCGATGGGCAAGGCAACCTCATCCTGAACGCGCAGACTAGCTTCAA
>Ga0326727_10026199_pt1 | contig 10846 bp, 10 predicted proteins | sample MB2enrmetagenome_FD_207643 | JGI IMG/M metagenome (GOLD analysis project Ga0326727, IMG submission 207643) | Lab enriched peat soil microbial communities from McLean, Ithaca, NY, United States - MB29MY | ecosystem: Environmental > Terrestrial > Soil > Wetlands > Peat | place: USA: New York... | reverse complement strand
CCCACCGACGGAGCATCCGGCGCCGAGAACCCCAACCTTCCGGCGCGCCGACTCCGTCCCAGGGCTCTGGTCAAAGCGCCCAGGCGCTTCAGCACAGGTATGGGAAGCGTAGATGAAATACCCCTGCGTCCGGAAGCCAGTGCTCGAAAACAGATTGCGGCGGGGCGCGGATTGCCCTAATGTCGAGACGGTCTGCGCGAGTAGCTCAATTGGATAGAGCGTCGGCCTCCGGAGCCGAAGGTTGTGGGTTCGACCCCCGCCTCGCGTACCATTTTAGTTTGTGGTGAGGCTTCACTGATAAATTGTCCAAAACGGGGTTTGGCTTAGGTGAGCTTCGATAGCCTTCGGAAGCCAATAGAATCAGGGCGATGCACCATGTCGGAAGGGCGCCCCGGTCAGGACCTATTTGTCCAAAACCGCGGGGCATGTCCAACCTGAGATGTCCAAAGCCGACAGCGACGGAAGGCCCGTAAAACAAGGGTTGGACATTTCAAATTGGACAAATTATCGGTGAAGACGGGACGTGTTACCTGTGAAGCGTTTTTAACGATAACGATTCAGGTGGTCAGAAATCTACACCGCGTTTTTCGACCTGCACTCGCTTGGCGCCATAAAAGCTAGCCGATGCGCCACAAGCTCTTGATTCTAATGGCCTTGAGACCGAAGGAGCGGGCTAGATGAAGGGGGGACACAGCCAACCGCGGGAGTGGACGTTCTGGGGTGGGTTTCTCGGGGATTGCAATGGCAATTCCGGGAGGTTGCAAGAGGGCTACATTTTTCCTGCAATCGCGCGGCTTGAACCTGCCTGGCGGGGCGAGCGGCGGTGTGTTTTCCCCCCATGTCCTGACACCGGACGGACCGTGAAAGCGCGCTGTAGGGCAAGTGAGAGGCCAAGTTTAGGCGACGCGCGCCGGAATTCCCGCCTCTGAGCGATTTCGCGCCGTTGGCCTGACCCTGACCGGCGCGCCCTCGGGGCAGCTAGGCGGCCACGCGGCCACGCCTGGTCGCTCTGCCTCCCGGCTTGCGGCCAACGCGGCCGGCCTTGTGCTCCTGTAGCCCTCCAAAGCCGTGGTCGCGATAAGCGGCTTGCCACTTCCTGAGCGAAGTGGGACTGGCGCTGAAGCTGAACATTCCCGCGACCTGGAGTAACGCGCGCTCGGCCGGCATTCCTGAAGCGAGCAAGTCCTCCAGCGTGCAGACTGCCTCAAAGCGGAACCAGGTGCGCCGCAAGCGTGCCCTTTCGACTGGAGAGATTGCTGGCGGGAAAGTCCCCCCGGACGCCGGCTGAGCGGGCGGTCCGAGCCGGCGCCGGAGGGAGAGGGGCACGCGGTACAGGAAATGGTTTCCTACTTTCCGCACTGACCACTGTTCGCGCCGTGCCATGCGATGCACCGCCTTCTTATAGATGCCGAGCCGCAGGGCGATTTGCCGGGCGCTTTGGAAGTTGTCAGTGGCGTTCATACTCTATCGCGCGGATTACAAGAGCGCCGGCTTAGGCCGGACGGAGCCGATAATCTCCCGCTTTATCGGTCCCTGCAACGTCGTCCTCGCACTCCAAAAACGTTGCAACTGCGGTCCGAATGATCGCTTGGATCGTACACTGGCGCAACTTGGCTGCCAAGTTCAAACGCCGAAAAGTCCGGTCGGAGACGCGGACTTTGTACCGTGAGCCTGATAGCGATCCTGCACCTTTGAGCGGGCGATGGACTTCGAGTTTCCTCTCAGACGTGATCTTCCCGGCATTACCGTTTTTGGGCGTTGTACTGTCCTTTTTCATATGCTTTCGATTTGCCGACTCGGGTCTTCTGCCCTGGCCGCGGGGGCGCGCCAGGGTTTTGTTTCGACTCCGGCTGCTCGACCCATTGAAGTAACCGGAGCGTCGTTTTGCCGCCTGGCTCCTTTTTGCCAGACAGCCACTCGGATACTCTTGCCTGTGGCACACTGAGGGCTCTTGCCAGCCGGGCCATGTCGCCCTTCTCGGAAGTTTTAACCCGCAGCACTGCGCGCAGTTCATCAAGCGTCCGAATCTTCACGCCGGCTGTTCTACTCTTTAGAGAAGTAACCGTCAACTGCAATCCTGAAAAACTTTCAAGAAAGGCATCGAGGGCCTTCAGGCGTTCCTTCATCCGAAAAGCGATCTCGCCCGTTACGCTGACATTGCGGTGCTCCTTTGCGAGGTCAATCAGGCGTGAAACGGATTCGATTATTCGCCCGGCTAGCACATTTGCCAGGCGATTCCGATCCTTGCAGTACCGCTCAAGCGCCCGATCATAGGCTTCAGTGAAAAGCCACCTGCGCGGTATGGCGATGGAAGCAAGTATTCCCCAATCAATAGGCGCATCAAACGCTTGCTGCTCTTCGCCTGTTGCCAGCCAAACCGGGTTTAGAAAATACTGCCGGTGAACGGCTAGAAAGACCTCAAAGCGCAAGGGCACTCGGCCCGACTCATAGGTTGCTAGGCGCTCACTTGCAATCCCAATGGAGACGGCAAAGGACGCCCTCGAAATGCGGAGGCTTTCACGGAATATCCGCAGCCTTTGGCCAACGGCCTGTTCTCTGCTCAACTTCGATTCCACGGGGGCAAGGATTACCCGAAAAGAAAGAGAAAAAAAGGCTTTACAGAAATACTGAAAAGCATATTGTTCAGGAAATGACGCATGATGCGCTAAAGTTTGATGCGGCGGAAGTGAAGCTGCTGCGGGTGGAGATGATCCTTCGCGATCTGGACGCCCGGGCGCTCGCGGCATTGGCCAAAGTGCATGTGCGGACACTGCAAGATCTCCTTTCCGGGAAGTACCATAGTTGGCTGGTCAAACGCGCGATTAACGAGGCGCTGCGGCGGCGCATCTTCCAAAAACCAGCGCGGGTGTACCGGCCTCGAAAACCAAAAGCCAACACACAGAACACGCAATGACTATTCCAGAACTCGAAAAATTATTGAAGGCAGCGCAGGACTACACGGATGAATTTCGGCGGCTCGATTTGATGGAGGCGGACGCCAAGAAGGCGATCAAAGAGGCTGGCAAGGTCGGAGACCTCCAAAACTCCGCAGTTCAGCGCAAGGTCGGTAATGCCGACATTCAGTTGCGCCTTGTCGCATTACGGCGCGAGGAGATTGAGATCGAGCGATCCCGGTCGCTCCAGGCGCTCTTTGATGCCGCCCGGCTGGAAACCGAGCGCTGGAATCGCCTTGTGATCCAGGACATGGCGGCGACGGAGGAAGCGCGCATTCAGAGCAGCCTGCCGTTCTGGGAAGGGGACGCTCGGGCTTGCCGCCACTATCATGAGGAGCGGATGGCTGAAGTTCCGGCGCTCCACAAGTTCACGTAGGCTATCGCCCCCGACGTCCTCAAAACCGATGATGCCATTGAGGCAGCCCAGAGGCTGATTGCGCATATCAAGCGCACCACGAAGGCGCTCGGCTGGAGTGAGCAGCAGGCAGCAAGGATTCCCGCCGAGCCCCCTCCGAATCAGAAGCCCAAACTGCCCGCTAAGATAACAGTGCGGGTGCGTGAAGATGTCACGGTCCCGGCGCTCGGAATGGGCAAAAACCCAAAGCGCCCCCACTTTTTTGAGGCCGGCGACGTCCTCGAAGTTTCGCTGCGCAAATATCGAGGACTGAGCCGATTCCTTGAACCGGTCGAAGCGCTGCCTGACGCTGCGGTCAGCGCCCCCGCTTGCGAACTATCGGAGGAATAGCACCAGCGAGGCAACCTAGCCTTCAACTATGATCTCCAAACTTCTCCCAGCCGAGACTGCCGTCCGCGACGAAGGGGCCGGGGTCTGCGACTACGTTGTTTCCACCGAAGATGCTGACCGAGACCAGGAGATTATCCGGCTGTCCGGCTGGCAGTTCAACCACATGCCTAAGAACGCGCCCCTGATTGATAGCCATCGCTACGGCTCTATCGAAAATCAGGTCGGCAAGGTCCTCGGCCAGAGCCTTGAACCGGACCGCCTGGTCGAAACAGTTCAATGGGCCGTGGACGTGCCCGAGAACCGCCTGGCTCAGCTCGGGTGGGCCATGACTAAGGCCGGCTACCTCAAGGGCGTCTCTCCTGGCTTCTTTCCCATCAAAGTCATCACCCAGTTGCCCCCTGCCGATTGGCCAAACTCTTGGAGCGGCGCCCAAATCGCGAGCACCGGGACCCGGGCTGGCCGTCAGCTCTGGCAGCAGCAAGGGGCCGACTTGCGCCGCGACATCTCCGCCGTCAAAACCATCTACGTGGAGCAGGAGCAGCACGAACTGAGCGTCTGCATTCTTGGCGCAAATCCTAATGCCGTCGCCAAATCCTACAAAGACGGCATCCTCTCCGATGCCGACCTCGATTTCCTTTCCCGGGAGTACGCCAGGCGCGAAAGCCACGGTTCTTTCGGTGAACCGGCTATCCAGCGGACGCGCGATGCGTTCCTAGCGCGGATTGAAAAGGCACTCGGGCAACCGAGCCGCAGTTACAGTTTCCCCACCGAACCCCTCCACTTCGACACACCGGAAATCCAAAAGACACTGAATATGAATCTCAACTTCCTGAACAGGCTCTCGGCGGCCACCGGCGCGAGCAAATCCGCCTTTGAGCAAATGGAGACAGCGCGCCGCTCTGGCAGCGACTCTGAAATGGATCGTGCCATCCATAAGGCGCTGCTAACTGCCGCCCGCGAGCGGCGAGCGGCAGCGGCCGATGCGGTCGAGGCTTTCTTCAGGCGCAATCCCGAACAGCGTCTTTTGTGGGGCGGCATTGGCCGTCACCTGGGCGGGGGCCGGCCAACACCGGAGGAAGCCGCCGTGCTCAAGGCTTGGGTGCCAGGCGACGCAATGGGCGCGGGAATGTTCCCCATCCCGGTCTCGCCGGACTTGTTTGACTTGCTCTTGATCTACGGCGCATTCCGCGATTTAGGCGTGCGTGAGATGCTGGGCCAGTACACCAAATTTGCGAAAGTCACAGGGCTACCATCGGCCGTTGTGGCCTCGCCTAGCTATCAAGGCACCTATACGATCCCTGCGGATACAACTCTTGCCGGCGCGGAAATATCGGAAGCGTCCAACACTTTCGCCGTCCTTCTTCAGATTTCCCTGGAGTGGCTGAACGATGTCAAGCTCGACATCGGCAGCGCGGTAATCTCGAAGGTAGTGCCCGGCCTGGCAAAAGCGGTTGACTTCTGCGCCTTCCTCGGTACCGGCGACGATGATCTGACAAGCGCTACGCAGACTGGAATCTTTATGGACGCAAACATCGCGAGTTACACGCCAACCGCGGTAGGCAAAACGAATATTTTGGCGCTGGAGCGGTTCGACTTCATCAACACGGTCGGGACCGTGGCGCCGGCAGCATTGCAGCGGCCTTGCCGCTGGTATATCTATCCGGGCTTCATCCCGTTGCTGATGCAGCTCAAAGATGGACCTGGAGATACCTACCTTTTGCGCTCGCCGGCAATGACTGGCAGCGATGAATGGGTCCTCTGTGGATTCCCAGTCACGTGGACGGCGCAAGCGCCGGCAGTCAACCAAGGCCAGCAGAAAATCGCGGCATTTGGCGAGCCAAGCTCATACACCGTCGCTATACGCACCGAGTTGGAAATGATGAGTAGCGACGGAGCCTCGTTTACCCAGGCCATGCGCAACGTGAGGGCGATTATGCGCGGCAAGTGCCTTACGCGCGAGGCGACCGGCTTCGCGACGTTGAAGCTCGCGGCGCAGTAAAGTCCGGCGGCAGCCCAATTCCCTAACATGTCCCGCTGCCACCATTCCCTTTCGGTCAGGCCGAGTCCTGCAACGGACTTTGGCCAGCCCGGAGCGCCCCGGTCGGGACAACCGGGGCGTCAATCTTCACAGGAATCCCGGCGCGGCGGCCACGCTTTGGATCGCCGCGCCGGGGCTGCCACTGCCCGGAGGAGCACTACGGAAGACTGGATTCAGCAAACTGCCCTGGAAGTTATTCAGCAGCGCTGGCCTGGCGTGAGTGCTCTCGAATTGGGATCCGGCCGGAATGAAACCGGCAATGTTTGGGCGCGCTGGCTTTTCGCCCATTTACTCTACCGGGAGGCACGCCTGCCAAAACGGCACGTGGCCGATACGGTGGCCTGGCGGTCCACGTCCACGCTGGCCGCGGCGATGAAAGCCTTGGACTCGGATGTCGCCACGAATCGCGTGCGCGCGAGGGAATTCAACGAAGTCGTGACACGATTTCGAGAGCTGGTGGAAAAGGCGAGCCCGAAATGAGTGCCGCTTTGCTTTTAGGCGCATTTTGGCCGCGGGGACTCTGTAACCCCTGTCTGGGCTTGAAAGCGGGCGCCGCGGGCCAGCGGGCGCGCGGGGCAGGCCGTCCTGTAAAGGATGCGACCAAGCAGAAGGGAGAAGAAGGGTATGGCTGACGCCCCGGAATTCAAAGTTCGCATCACCGGCGATGCCTCCGGCCTCCAGCAGGCTGGCCGCGAATCCGAGGCAGCGCTCGGCAACATCACTAAAGAGACCAAGAAAAGCTCGGAAGCCAACATCGAACACAGCAAGTCCTTCGTTCATGCGGAGAGCAGCGGCCGGTCCTTCCATCGCCTGATTCATCAGATCACCGAAGACTCGCCCGCGCTCGGCGCTGCCCTTCAGCTCGCGCTGAATCCCGTTTCCGGGTCCATCATCGCCGCGACGCTGCTCTTCCGGGAACTCAACCGCCAGATCGAAGAGTCAAACAAACGCGCCGATGAAATGGCCGCCGCTTTCGCCCGACCGATGGGCGACATGAAAAAGGCCATTTCCGAGGCCATAGACGAAATCCATGCGGCGGATGTGGCCTATGATGACTGGGCAAAGCATCTTAATGAACGCACCGGCGAGATCCAGACGCAGCTCGATCTCGACATTGCCAAGCTCAAAGCCGAGGCCGAAGCCGTCAAACAATCGGTGGCCGACAAAAAGGAGGCCCTGCTCGAAGAGCTGCGTCTCCAGAAGGAAGTCGGCACGATCACCGCGGAACAATATGAGTCGCGGAAGCGGCGCATCGAAGGCGGGGCGTTTTCCGCAACCCAGTCCATCGCCGGCACAGCCGGCCAAGCGGAAATAAACCTCATCGCCAAGGCTCTCCTCGATACGACCGCGGTGCTCAAAACCACCGCCGCCCAGACTGATGCCGCCCAGGCCGCTGCCACCGATCCTAACCGCGCCTTGCGCCTCAAAGCGCTTCCGGGCGAGCTGGTCGAAAACGAAAAGCTCAGAAAGGACTATGAGAAATGGATCGCCGAAATTCAGGAGGAAATTGAGGCCGTCAAGCGCCGGGTCGGCCCGGGCCAATCCGATCCAGAAGTAGCCAGCTTGATGGAAGAATTGGACCGCCTGCAACATGGCGAATTTCTCGCCCAGCGTTTCGGGGAACGCGGCCAGACGAATCTCTCCCGCCTCACTCAGGACCAAAAGGATGCCGCCGAGGCACAACAGCGTCTCAGATCCCAGACCGATGCTCTCACCAAGCAATTTGAGACGCTCAGCATTAAGCTCGACTCGCTCCAAACCAAATTCGGCATCGAAGAAAGCTCCCGCGTAACCAGCGCCCAACTCAAGGATCGCGCCCTTAATGCGCAGGTCCTGGCTGACCTGGCAGGCAGGGGAATCGGCGGAATTGTGATGCCGGGGGCCGAAGCATACGCTGCACAGCAGAGAGGTGAGGAGCTGAGTAGAAATCAGACGGCAGCGCTACAAGGATTGACTGCACTGCTCACTCAGCTCGGAGAAAATAACAGGCGGGTGCTTGACTCACTCGCGGCGGCGGTAGGGAACGGGCGGGCGATGGCGGATCGGTTGACTCGCATTGAGACCGACATCCAGAATTGGCGGACGAATTCATCAACGCGAATCCTGCCGGGCGCAGGTTAACCAATGAACACAGTACACGACACAGTCCCGCCCGTGGAGGCAGCCCTGTCGGACACCGATAACACGGTAATCGGCACGGCGCTAACCTTCGTTCTGCCACATTTTCCACCGCTCCTTTTGGCGGCAATGTTCAAAGGCGCGATTAAGCACGGCTTAAAGTGCGCCGGGATCAGCAACGAGGATGCCCGTCTGATGTTTGGCTTCGGTTTCGTCGTGTGCGCGGTCAAGGTACAAAGCCCAAACATCGCGCTACGAGCTATTCGGGAAACGCTGGCGGATATGCAAATCTTGGAGCAATGCGAAATTGCCTTCGCGGACTCCGAGAAGAAAGTCTGGCGCACCATCCATCCGGCCCGAGAAGCCGAACCTTTCGAGCGGTTCTTAACGGAAGCCAACTGCAAACTCGCGTTGGAAGCAGTTTGGGCAGAGGTAAGGCTCGCGGAACTACTGCTCCAGACTCCTCAACAACTGAAGCAGAAAGGGAACGATGCTCAATAACGCTGCCGTCGCTAAACCGGGCTGCTACACCGCGGCGCGGATCGCGGGCGCGGCGGCCATGTCGAAGCGCAGCATCTTAACTGCTGTGCGGGGCGTTTCACCGGAAGGCGCCGCAATCGTGCGCGGCAATGGGGCCGACACCTGGTCTTTCTGTTCGTTGCCGGCATGGCTGCAAGAGCGTCTTCGGAGCAGAACGCAGCGCCGGGGATTTAAGAATCCTGAGCAGCTCCTCTCAGAGCCGCCCAAGGCATATCAGCCGCCAGTCCCCCTGAGCCAGGCCGGCAAAGGCCACCTGGATAGAGCGTGCAAGCTCCAGCGCGCCTTGACGCCAGCACTGGCACGGATGGAGGATGCTACGCTCAGCGAGAGAGAATTCGAGCGGCTGGGGGTTGAAGATTATACGCGGGAATTCGGATTCGCTATCAGTCCCCGCCACTGGCGCCGGCTATGGGCGCGGACACTCGAAAGGGACGGCGGGGCAGAGGAATTTGATCGGCTGGAGCTTTACCTGGATGCGCGTATCAGCAACAAAGCCCGGAGCGAGCCGAGAGCCGAAGCGCACATGGCCAATGGCGAATTGCAAAGCGTGATTGCCACGTTCAAGAACCCGGCCAGCCCCAACGGAGATGAAGAGGCGTATCTCTGGGTGCGCACCTTTGAGTTGTATGAGACCCAATTGGAACTTGAAAGGAGCGCCAAAAAGGTGAAGCGCGGTTTATTGGCCACGCTCTTCAAAAGCACCCCGTTCCTGTCTGGCACCATCGCGGGTTTACGGAAGCAGTTTGAACGAAAATATCAGCAATGGACCGCCCACAATCGGGACGCGCAGGTCTTGCGGGATGGCCGGGAGGAAAGGTCCGGCTTTCACCGGGGGCCGGAACTGAAGCCAGATGACCGGGACACGCTTATTGCCCATACGCTTTTCAATTGCGACGGCCGCGTTAGCCAGGCGTGGCGCGAGCTGTCCGGAAATAATGCGCTGAGTGAGGACTTGCTGGCCCATTATCTGAGCAACCCTGTTTCCAAATCTTACTGCCCGACGCGCATCCGGGAGGCTGTGAAGTACGAAGTCGGCTTGATGGATGATATTCACCACGGTCCACGCCAGGCCAAACTGAACGGCGCCCATATCAGTCGCGACTGGAGCGGCGTGGCAGCGATGGACTGGCTGTGTGGTGACGATGCGACGCTTGAGGTTTATTTCTACGTCCCGGACGGCAAGGGCTGGTTTACCCTTATGCGCGGGCAGTTCCTTCCCATGATTGACGTGCGCTCACTGCGCGTATTGGGCTTTGGACTGCGCCCCGAGAAAAGCTACAACGCTGCCATGATCCGCACGCTCATTACGCGGGTCTGTGATGAGCACGGCCTGCCCCGCAAAGGGTTCTATTTCGAGCGAGGCATTTGGGCCAATTCACGCCTGCTCAAAGGAGATGCGTCTGCCGATCCGCTATCCTGGCCGGAAACGGAACTCGGCTTGCGGTCGCTAGGTCTGCGATTCGTTCACTCGAAGTTGCCACGCTCAAAGCCGATAGAGCGCGTGATTGGTGCGTTGCAGGATTTGATGGAAGGGGAGCCGGGCTATGTCGGCCCGGACGAAATGCATGAAGTGTTTGAGCGGGTCAAGAAAGCCAAGCTCCAGGTAGAGGCTAGGAAGCTTCGTCCTTCCGAACACTTCTACGGTCTTGACGAGTGGGAGCAGCGGCTGGAGGGAATCTCCGCGCAGTATAACGCGACGCCACAGGGTGGGAAAATGACATGCGGGCTTTCCCCGGACGATGCTTTCTTCAAATTCAGCAAGGCAGATGATCCGCCGATAAAGTTGCCGCCTAGCTGCCGCTATCTGCTGGCACACCACAAGCGGCCGCTGAAGGTGACGACCAATGGAATCACGCTCCGCTTTGGGAACCAGGCATACAACTATCGGAACGAAGAGACTGGCCGGTTGCGCGGCCAAATGGTCTTGGCGTGGTTTAATCCAGAGCTGCCGGAAATCCTCACCGTTACGGATATGAACCGCGAGAACGCCTTTTGCGTGTCGCGCAGTCTGGAGGTGCCAGCAATGGACGCCCCCGTCGAATTGCTCGAACAGGAATTCGAGAGGATTGCTGCTCATCAGTCTTACGCTCGCGTCCGTTATCGGATGCTGCGGACGAAATATGCGACGCCTTTCCGGCGTGCGATTGTGGACGGGGCAACAGTGGAACTTGGCCGGCAGATCGAAGCGCAGGAAGCCCGGCTTCAGATCGAGCAAGGGCGGGAAGTGAAGCGCCAAGCCAAGGCGCGCGCTATCGGGCGCAATCTGAACATGACTCTATCTCCCACGGCCGCGCGGCGGCCCGAAACAGCTCCGGCACTGGAACGATTACTGACTGGTCTTTAGGATAGATGACATTTAAGTAGACAAGGCATAGCCGGTCGGTCTATAAGGTGGGCATGGCGAAAATTGACGGTCGTACACTGGATCACAAGGCGCTGGAACATATCCGG
>Ga0326727_10026198_pt1 | contig 10847 bp, 10 predicted proteins | sample MB2enrmetagenome_FD_207643 | JGI IMG/M metagenome (GOLD analysis project Ga0326727, IMG submission 207643) | Lab enriched peat soil microbial communities from McLean, Ithaca, NY, United States - MB29MY | ecosystem: Environmental > Terrestrial > Soil > Wetlands > Peat | place: USA: New York... | reverse complement strand
ACGGGAACGAGTACCGCATCGACGCGGTCGAGCTCATCGGCGATCTCGAGACAGACCGTGCCCTGCCCCGCAATCACTTGCTCATCGTCGTAGGCGTGGACAAACGTATAGTCCGTGAGAGAAAGGGCGTGGTCGAGGGCCTCCTGAAAAGTCTCTCCATAAAGCTCCACATTGGCGCCATAACCCCTTGTTGCCTCTTCCTTCACTATGGAAACGCGTTTCGGCATGACGACCAGCGCCTCCATCTCAAGCTGCCGCGCTGCAAAAGCAACCGCCTGCGCATGGTTTCCCATGGACGCTGCCGCTACCTTTCCTTTTCCAATGCGGGCTATCTTATTGAATGCGCCCCTCACCTTGAACGAGCCCGTCTTCTGCAGGTTTTCGGCCTTGATATATACGTCGGCGCCGGTGATGTCAGACAGGGAGCCGGAGTGGAGGAGGGGTGTTCTATGAGTGAAAGGCCCGACCAGCGCGCGGGCGGCCTTTATATCGGCGAGGGTCACCATATGCTAGAAATTATAATCGAATTATTGCCTGTGCGCCCTGAATGAAAGAAATGAGGCCGGCGTCAGTAGAGGAATATGGGCTTGCCTAGCATGCTTCGCACCTTCGGCCGGTAGTTTTCGGAGTCGTAAAGGGCCGTCACATCGACGTGTTTTTTTGCCGCCGTCACCAGTTCTACGGGGACGGTCGTGTAAACCCCTTGCTGGAGGGCGACCATACGACCGGTATAGCCGAGGGCGACCTGGCTGAGGGCCAGGTTCCCGTAAGAGACCGCAACCATACGGTCGAGGGAATCGGGGGCGCCGGACCGCATGATGTAAGCGAGCTGCTGATAGATCACATTGATGCCGGTCCGCTTCTTGAGCTCATCCGCGACTATCGAGCCGATCCCTCCCAATTTCTTGTGGCCGTAGGCATCCGCTTCTCCGCTTTCCAGAATGGTGCCCCCCATAAAGTAGGCGCCTTCTGAAATGGTGAGAATGGCATAATTGGAAGGGTTGTGGCTGCGGTCTTCCGACAGGAATCGCGCAAGCCGGTCGATATCGAAGGGGACTTCCGATATGACCGCCCGATCCACGTCGGCGAGGTATGCGGCAAAGAGCGATGTCTCTCCGGAATTCCTCCCGAAAAGCTCCACGACCCCTATGCGCTCATGGGAACCGGCCGTCGTGCGGAGGGCGTGTATGGCATCCACCGAGCGCGTCACCGCAGTGGAAAACCCGATGCAGAAGTCGGTCCCAAAGACATCGTTGTCCATGGTCTTGGGGATTGCCACCACCTGGAACCCCTCTTGATGCATGCGGCAGGCAAAACTAAGCGTGTCGTCACCCCCGATCGGTATGATTGCTTCCATTTCGAGGGCGTCGAGCACCCTCAGGATGTGGCGCGTACAATCGACCGTCCCTTTGCTCGTCTGCTTCTTGTCTTCCTGCCTGATAAAATCGGGGACCTGGTCGGGAGGCATATTGCTCGGGTTCGTTCGTGACGTATGGAGCATGGTGCCGCCCGTCCGGTCGATGGTGCGCACATTCTCCACGGTCAGGTCCATTGTGGAACGGGATATCGTCGAGGGATCGTCGGGGTTGACGGACAAAAGACCCAGCCACCCCCTGAGGATTCCGATTATGCGGATATCGTGGCTGTCCGCCTGTGAGACCACCGCCTTGATGGCGACGTTGAGGCCCGGGACATCGCCGCCGCCCGTCAGTATTCCTACCCTTCGTTTTCCAGCCACTTCTCCCTCCAGTATAGAGTGTCGCACGTCTGTCTATAATAAAGTATGCTGAGGGTCATTTCCTGTCAAGCTTATCTTAGGCGCTCCCACCCGGGTCTTACGCGAATCTTTTCTTGAACCGCATTGCGCTGAGCGCGAAGATTGCTATTCCCAGGAGGAGGAGGGCGAGGACCTGCGGCCACAGCACGTCCATGCCCACCCCTTTCAGGAATATGCCCCGGACGATCACAAGGAAATAGCGTAAGGGGGAGAGATACGTGATGTACTGGAAGACTAGGGGCATGTTTTCTATGGGCGTCACGAAACCGGAGAGGAGCACGGTGGGCTGGAAGAAGAAAAAGGAGGCCATCATAGCCTGCTGCTGGGTCTTTGATACGGTTGATATGAAGAGACCTATGCCGAGGATCGAGAGCAGGTAGACGCCGGTGCAGAGGAAGAGGAAAGGCAAGGAGCCTTTAATGGGCACGTGAAACCAGAGCACCCCAACGGCCGTGACGAGGATCATCTGTCCGAAGCCGATTGCAGCAGACGGGCTCATTTTTGCAAGCACCAGCTCCAGCGGGCGGATGGGGGTCACCATGAGTTGCTCGATGGTGCCGATCTCACGCTCCCGCACGACCGCCATGGAGGTTGTCATAAGGCAGGTAAGCAGCATGATCAGCGCGATAACGCCGGGTAGCAGGAAGTTGCGGCTTCTCAGGTCCGGGTTGTACCAGACCCTTGTGCGAAAATCGGTCTGCGCCGCGTTAACTGTCACCGGCGGTGCCAGGTCCTGTGAAAACCGCTCGACAATCATGGTGACATGACTCATGGCGATCAGGGCGGAATTGGAGTCGGTGCCGTCCACGAGTACCTGAAGCCCCGTAGGGGCGGCATGCTTTTTTATATCTTTCGAGAACCCCCTGTTGATCCTGACTGCCACGAGCACCTCTCCCTTGTCGAGGAGATATCCTATCTCCCTTTGAGAGGCGGGCAGGCTCGTGATGGTGAAATAGCCCGACGCTTCCAGCCTCCGGACGAGTTCCCGGCTCTCCTGCGACCTGTCCAGGTCCAAAAGCGCCGTGGACACGTTGTCCACGTCCAGGGTGGCCACGTAACCGAAAAGGAAGAGCTGGATGAGAGGAGAGATAATGATGAGGATGCGCCTTTTCCGGTCCCTGAATGTCTGAATGAATTCCTTGATCGCCAGGTACTTTATCCGCTCGAACATGTCGCTATTCGATCCTTTTCTTAAGCTTTCTGCAGGCGAGGATAAACACAACGGCCCCGTAGAGGGAGAGGAGCGCCATTTCGAGGGCGAGAAAGCGCATGCCTATGCCTTTTAGAAATATCCCCTTCAGAATGGAAACAAAATACCGGGCCGGGACCGCGTACGTGACAACCCGGAGTGGTGCGGGCATGTTGGCGATGCTGAAAACGAAACCGGAGAGCAGGAACGAGGGGAGAAAGGAGGTGAGCATCCCCAGTTGGCTCGCGAAGAGCTGGTTTCTCGTACCCGCGGAAATCAATACACCGAAACTGAGCCCTCCCGTGAGGAAGATGGCCGAGGCCGCAAAAAGCAGAACGACGCTACCCCGCAAGGGCACTCCCAGGAGAAAGGCACTGATCAGCACGCAAAGGGCTGTGTCGGCGAAACCGATGAGAAAATAGGGGATCAACTTGCCGATGATCAGCTCTGCCGGCTTCACCGGAGTTGATATGAGCTGCTCCATGGTACCCCTGTCCCATTCCCTGGCAATGGTGAGAGAGGTGAGAACGGAAACGATGACGGACATAATGAGGGCGATGAGTCCCGGAATGACGAAGTTTCTTGATTTCAGCTCCGGGTTGTACCAGACCCTGTTGCGCAGGTCGATGACGGGAGGGATGGGGCTTGAGGCCTGTCTTCGGCTAAATTGCCCGGCAATGCCGGTGATGTACCCCAGGGCGATTGTCGCAGTGTTGGAATTGCTCCCATCGAGAAGGACCTCCACCGAGGAGCGCCTTTCCGTTCTTATATTTTTTGAAAAATCGAAAGGGATGACAAGGGCGACCCTGGCACTGTCGGAATCCAGGTATCTGTCTATCTGCGCGTACGAGTCGGGATGGGCCACCGCGGTAAAGTAACCCGACTCGGTGAACTGGGCTACAAGCTCCCTGCTTACGCTGCTCTTGTCCTGATCGTAGACGGCCATAAGGATATTATTCACGTCGAAGGTGATTGCATAGGCATAGATGAGCAGGAGTATGACCGGCAAGAGGAACGCCATGGCCAGGCTCAGGTGATCGCGGCGCACCTGGATCCACTCCTTTTTTGCTATCGCCTTGATGCGCAGGAGGCTCATTTCATGATGCCTCGATCAGGGTCACGAATACATCTTCGAGGGACGGCACTACCTTGTCTATTCGCTCTACCGCGATCCCTGAAGAGGCCAGAATCTGTTTTATGCGGGGGGCGGATATTCCCGCATCTTCCACAACGGCGTGGAGGGTGCTGCCGAAGATGGCGTTGTCTATCCCGTTTTTGAGAAGGAGTTCAAGCGCCTCGACGGTCCTCTCCGTCTCTATCTCCAGAATGTCCCGTTTCATGTAGTTGTGCCGCAGCTCCATGGGCGCCCCCTCCGCGATGATCTGTCCCTTGTAGATCAGGGCGAGCCTGTCGCAGTAGTCGGCTTCCTCCATGTAGTGGGTCGTGACAAAGATGGTTGTGCCCGATTCCGCCATCTCCCGTATCAGGTTCCAGAAGCTGCGCCTCGACAGGGGGTCGACGCCGGACGTGGGCTCGTCCAGGAACAGGACGGGAGGCTCGTGGAGGAGCGCGCAGCCAAGGGCGAGACGTTGTTTGAAGCCCGTGGGGAGCGTTCTCGTGAGGAGGTCCTTCTTGTCCCCGATCCCGGCCATTGCCAGCACCCAGTTCTTGCGTGCAGCTTTCTTTTCTTTAGGGACCCTGTAAACCCCGCCGAAAAAGTTGATGTTTTCTTCCACGGTGAGATCATCGTAGAGAGAGAATTTTTGCGACATATAGCCGATGATGTTTTTTACGGCTTCCGGCTCGGTGCGGATGTCGTACCCGCCTACCGTCCCACCCCCGCCGGTTGGCATGAGCAGGCCGCAGAGCATCCTTATGGTTGTCGATTTCCCCGCTCCGTTGGGTCCGAGAAAACCGAAGATCTCTCCTCTTGCCACCTGGAGGCTGATCTTATCTACCGCAATGAAACTGCCGAAGGTGCGGCTGAGACCGTGTACGTCCACGGCCGGCTCAGGTCTGTGCATCAGCGGTCCTTAATCCATCTTTGCGTCTTTTTCCGGTCCTGTCACGAGGGCGATAAAAGCGTCTTCGAGGGACGGCAAAATCGATCGCTTCCCTGTAACCTCGATGCCGCGAGAGGCCATGGCCGTCACGACCGCATCGGCCTCATCGGCGTTCCGGAGACCCACATGAAGCCTGTCCCCGTATGCGGTCACGCTCCTGACGCCGGGAACGCCGGCCGCAACAACTCGTGCCTGCCGCCCGGCGGGAGTGAGTACCTCGATCATGGGAAAATGGAGCATTCTCCTCACCTCCCGGGGATCACCCGTAATCAGGAGCTTTCCCTTGTCGATGAGACCGATTTTAGAGCAGCGCTCGGCCTCGTCCAGGTAGGCCGTGGAGACGAAAATCGTCACCCCTTCACGCAGGAGGTCATAGAGTATCCGCCACAGGTCCCTGCGCGAGAGGGGATCAACGCCGCCCGTCGGCTCATCGAGGAGGAGGACCTTGGGCGTGTGGATGAGCGCGCAGGCGAGACCCAGCTTTTGTTTCATGCCTCCCGACAGATTACCCGCGAGGCGGTCCTGGAAAGGGGTGAGGTTGCTGAAAGCCAGGAGCCTCTCGATCCTCGGGGGTCTCTCCTTTTTCGGCATTCTGTAGAGGTCCGCGTAGAAGAGCACGTTTTCCATCACGGTCAGGTCTTCGTAGAGGCCGAACCTCTGGGGCATATAGCCGATCTTTTCCTTGATCGCCTCATGGTCATGGAGGATCGAATGGCCGGCCACCCATACCTCTCCGCCGGTAGGCAGCAGCAGACCGGAAAAGAGCCGCATTATGGTGGTCTTTCCCGCGCCGTCCGGTCCGACAAGTCCGAAAAGCTCCCCTGATGCGACCTCGAGGTCGAGATGATCCACCGCCACGTTGTCGCCGAATGCCTTTATCAGGCCCGAGGTCTTTATTGCCCTGTCGTCCATCCCCTCTTCCGGTCTCCTTTCGTGTTTCACTTAAGCAGGATCCTCACATCCGCGGGCATGCTCGGCTTCAGCTCGTTATTCACGTTCCCCACCAGTACCTTCACCCCGAAAACCAGCTTTACCCGCTCCTCCTGAGTTTGCACGTTTTTTGGCGTGAACTCCGCTTCCGACGAGATGAAGCTCACCCATCCGTTATACACTTTACCGCGGTACGTGTCGGTGGTTACCTGCGCCTTCTGTCCGAGCTTGACGAGACCCAGCTTGTCTTCCTTCACATAGACTTTTATCCATGGATTTGCCAGATCGCCTATGGTGTAGACAGGGGTGCCCTGTGCCACGGTTTCACCAAGTTCCACGTTTTTTCTCAGGATAACCCCGGAAAACGGCGCGTAGATAAGTGTGTCGTTGAGCTTCTCCTCCGCGACCCTGAGCTGCGCCCGGGCTTGACGGACCTGGTAGGCGGCCGCCTCGATACTCTCCTTGCGCGGACCTTCTTTTGCGAGGCTGAGCTGTTCTGCGGCGCGGCGGAGCTGGGCAACCCGGCTCTCAAAGGCGCTTTTTGCCGCATCGAATTGGGCCGACGGTATGGCCCCGTTTTGGTAAAGCATTTCTGAACGCTCGTAATCTTTCTTGATCCGGACCAGCTCCGCCTCCTGACTTTGCACGTCCGCTCTTGCCTGTTCTATTTCCTGGGGCCTGGACCCTGCCTCAAGCTCGGCGAGACGGGCCCCGGCTTCCTGAAGGGCCGCCCTCTGCTGGCCCACGATGCTCGCCAGCTCCGCGTTATCGAGCCTCGCGAGCAGGTCTCCCTTCCGCACCGATTGCCCCTCAACCACGAGCAGGTCGATTATCCTTCCGGTCGGCTTGAAGCCCGTATTCGTCTCCGTGACCTCCATATTGCCGGACAGAAGGAGCACATTCTCTTCCCCCCTTTTCCCGAAATACCTCGCCGACAAGAAGACCGCCGCAGCTACTGCAAGGGCGATGACCGCAATTGTCACACTTTTTTTCATCTAAGGACCTCCTAGGCAATTACCGGGGCTCAGCGCCCCCTCCACGAGCAAGCTCGCAGAGCCTCCCCCCTCATTTAATTGCGCTCAATATCCGGCGGGTATTCCCCCATGGCCTTGCAATTACCGGGGCTCAGCACCCCCTCCACGAGCAAGCTCGCAGAGCCTCCCCCCTCATTTAATTGCGCTCAATATCCGGCGGGTATTCCCCCATGGCCTTTCTCAGCGACGCGAGTGCGATCTCCCTGTCGTAGAGTGCCTGATAGTAGTCGCTTTCGGCCCTCAACAAGGCCGTCTGCGCGTCGATCACGTCGGTGGTCGTGCCCGATCCTGCGCCGAACTTGAGGTGCTCGACCCGGACTGTCTCCCGGGCGCTTTCTATCGCCTTTTCCGCGACCTTTATCCTGTCGGACGTGTTTACGACGCTCAGCCTGGCGTCCCTCACCTCCCGAGATATGTTCAGTCTTACCAGGCGCTCCTCCTGTCTCACTTTTTCGAGATCCGTCTTCTCCTTCTCCACCTCTGAGCGGATGAGCCCCCCGTCAAAGACAGGGAAGCTCAGTCTCAACCCGAGGAACCAGTCTTCATGAAAGGAAGTTCCATCTCCCGCCCTTTTTATATATTGGCCGGACCCATAGATATCGGGAAACCGTTTCCCCTGGGCGACCCTTATCCGGTCTTCCGCAATGGCCTTCTTTTTTGCAACCCCTCGATAATCGGGTCTTTTGGCAAGGGCAATGTCCATGCTTTCTTCTTCCGACGGACAGGTTGCGGCGGAGAGTTTCGGCTCAACAACGGCAATCGTTGTGCCCGCGTCCTCCATGCCCATGAGGTTCTTGAGGAGCTCGAAGGCGCTATCCAGATTGTTCCTGACTAAAAGGAGGTTGTCCTTTGCATGGGCGAGGTCCACCTCCGTCTTCAGGAGGTCCAGGCGGGCGGCGGTGCCCGCCTTCAGAAAAGACTCCACGTCGCGGTAATGGCTTTCGAGCTGTGTCACCGAGGCAACGTGTGCCGCGAGAAGCTTCTGAAGCTGCAGTATCTTATGGTAGACACTCGTCACGTTGTAGATCAAGTCCTGCTCCGACACCTGATAGTTGTCCTGGGCGAGGGCCTTTCTCATCTCGGCGACGCGAATGTTCGCCGTGATCCGTCCCCCCCTGTAAAGAGGGAGCCTGAACGAAGCGCCTGCATCGTAGATGGTTCTTTCGAAATCGGGCACTACCAGCGCCTGCAGCGCAGCCAGCGTGAAGGGAGAGGGCAGAACGAGGGGCGTAAGCGGCGTGGGATACAGGTACCTGGTAGCGCCCGAGCCGAAATCGACCTTCGGCATCCTTTCGGCCTTTGCCGCCTCGATCCCGTATTTCTCGGTCGCCACATCCCTTTCCGAAATGCGCAAGCTTGGGTTGTGCTTCAGGGCGAACCGTAAGGCCGATTCAAGATCGAGGGTCGCCTCGTCAGCCCGGCAGGGAGAGGGGGAAAACAGGAGCCCGAGACACACGGCGCACAGCAGCGGGAAGAGCCCGTTTCTCATTCGATGTCTCCTTCGTTTTGCGCTGCCATCCTGTCGATTGCGTAAAGGGAGAACCGGGTAATATGGTTCGCAACCGCATCAATTTGCCGCTCCCCGAAATGCTCCCTGTCGAAAAGCTTACGTATCACGTGTTTGCTCATATAGAAGTAGAAGATCTGGCCGACGATGCTGAGGCAGCACAGGCCCACCTTTTCTTTCGACATCGGCTTCTTGAAGAGTTGCAGGACAGTTGCTGAAAGGAACGCGAAAGAAGGGTTTATAATCTCTTCTATGATCTGATTAAAGGCATCCGTGGGTTGTATCAGCTCCTGGGCCATAAGCCGCGCAAAGCACGTACCTTCCCCCTCGTCGAGTATACGGGAAAGGAGAGTTCGGATGAACGTATAAAGGCGCTCGTCGGGTGGGCGCGCCGCATAGCCGCTCAAGTCCAAAGGGTACTTCTCCACGACCTTGGCCCGCAAGGCCTTGAGGACCGCCATATAGAGATGTTTCTTCCCGCCGAAGTAATAATTGACCGCAGCAACGTTGACGCCCGCCCGCCTGCATATGGCCCTGATAGTCGTGTACTTGTAGCCTGAATCGGCGAAGATTTGCCCGGCCGCCTCAATTATACGCCGTTGTGCGTCCGAGCGGAAATCCGAAGGGTAATCCTGTGTGGGAGTCTGCAACATATGTTTCAAACATAAGATTAAAACAATTGTTTTATATATGTCAAGAACTTTTTGCAACCGCGGGGTTTCGCGTGGCTTTCGGCGCGGCCCGCCTGTCGCATTGGTGCTATGAGCGGATCATCACGAGAAGCATCTTGAACAGTTCCACGGCTTTTACTGCGTGGGGAACATGGGCCGGCATGATGATCATATCGCCTTGCCCCAGGAGATGCGGGGTACCCGCGATAGTAATCTCGGCGCGGCCCTCCGGCACATAGACAAAGGCGCCGAAGGGGGCGGTGTGCTCGCTGAGACCCTGTCCCCTGTCAAAGGCAAAGATGGTGATGGTGCCTGTCTCCTTGCCGATTATCTCCTTGCTCACTATAGCGTCTTTCTGGTACGCAACAAGGCCCGCCAGTTGTTTTGCCTGAGTTGTCTCCCCATCTTCCATGACGCCCCCCCGGAAAAGGTCAAAGGATGCCTGCCTTATTTTAAGGATAAGACCGCCGGTAGAGGTTTGCACAAGAACAAAAGCGGAAGGACAAGCGTTTTTTGAGCGAGAGATTTGATTTTCCCTTGACTCGTCGCGTCTTATCTGTTATTGTGAGGCGATGAACCAGGAAGAGATCAAGACGATCTATACGCGGTATTCCTCTGTCTACGATAGGATTTTTTCTCATTTTTTTTTTCCGAGAATAAAACTGGGCATCAATAAATCCAGGATCAGCGAAGGCGACCGGGTTATCGAGGTAGGCATTGGTACGGGAATGTCGCTCCCCCTGTACCCCGGCGGCTGTAAGGTTGTGGGCATCGACGTCACGAGAAAGATGCTTGAAAAGGCCCGGGAAAAAAAAGAGAAGCACAAGCTGGACCACGTAGAGCTGATCGAAATGGACGCGGAACAGATGACGTTCGAAGACAACAGCTTTGACCACGCCGTCGCCGCCTTTGTGGTAACGGTGGTCCCTAATCCTGAAAAGATGGTTGCCGAGATGAAGCGGGTGACGAAAGCCGGCGGCAACATCGTGATCCTTAACCACTTCTGCAGCAAGAACGCCTTCCTTTCGAAAATCGAAAAGGTCTTTTCCCCCTTGTGTGAAAAATGGGGCTGGAGGTCGGATATCTCCCTGGACCTCCTTTCCAACCATTGCAACCTTCAGATCAGCCAGGTGCTGAAAAAAAACAGACTCGACCCTTGGTCCATCATCATCGCAACAAATAACAAGTGAAATGAAGACAGCCGGCATACAGTTTGCGTGTTCGGACGACAAGGAGAAGAACACGGAAAAAGCCGGTAAGATAATGGATATGGCTGTATGATAAGAAAGCGGATCGCGGAGATGCTCAAAGAGTCGCTGGAGCGCTGCAAAGACGAAGGCCTCCTTCCCGGCGATATAGAGATCGATCCTCTTGTGGAGATACCCAGAGAAAGGGAACATGGCGATTATGCCGCCGCGTGCGCTTTCCTGCTTGCTCGGAAGGCCAGAAAGAGCCCCGAGGAGATCGCCCGTTTCCTTGTCAAGAACATGCGCGCAGAATCCCTTTGCAGTGAAGTGACCATAGCCGCCAGGGGTTTTATCAATTTTCGCGTGCGCGATGCCGCATTCAGGTCGGAACTGGCAGAAATCTCGCGGATCGGCCTGGACGCGTTCTTTCCCAACGTCGGCAGACAGAAAAGGGTAATAATGGAGTTTGTCAGCGCCAATCCCACCGGG